>Ga0209281_1000688_pt1 | contig 34871 bp, 40 predicted proteins | sample MedtruBG_FD_187514 | JGI IMG/M metagenome (GOLD analysis project Ga0209281, IMG submission 187514) | Root nodule microbial communities of legume samples collected from California, USA - Medicago truncatula BG (SPAdes) (version 2) | ecosystem: Host-associated > Plants > Roots > Nodule | place... | reverse complement strand
CAACCGTATCAAGCAGATGCGCGGCCTTGCGACGCGATACGACCGGCGCGCTGATAATTACATGGCCGCTCTCAAGCTTGCCGCGACGAGGATATGGATCGCATCAGCTAATGAGTCCGTGGCCTAGTTCCGGCTTTTCCAGTCGCTCGACAAGCTTCTCGGACAGCCGCTTGTCACCCACCAGCCAACCCCTGCCCACTTTCCTCTGTCGCCGGAAGAAAGCAATTGCTCGAAGCGCTTCTTCTTGCGTCCGGGTCAAACTGCCTATTGCCTCGACGGCGGCAGGATGGTCTGCCGTATTGTTCATGGTCTCCGCCCCCCGTTTTCGTTCGACGGGTTATCGGCTGCGGGCCACTCGTTGGCAGGTTCTTCTACCGGTTCATCCGCGGGATCAGGGTCGCGATCATAGGCGAGCTGTCGCTTTGCCAGAACGTCCTGAAGCGTCTCTACGACACGCGCTGTTCCGTGTCCCTCATTTGCGAAACGATCGATGATCTCAGCGACGGCATCATCCAACTGCTGAAACAGTCGTTCCTGATTTTCAGATCTCTCACTCATCAAAAATCCTCCTGATCAGCCACCGACCCGGCGCTGCTGCCAATCCTTGTATGGCGCCATAAGCTGGCCCGGAAACCGATCCTCTATCGCCGTCTCCACCATTGCGATTTGGGCGAACACAACGCTGTCATCGCGATCTTCAGGACGAATGCTCTCGCTTGCTTCCTCAAGCTTCTTCATCAGCCCAAACACTTCCTCGTCCGTCATCGCCGCCAGACGGTCTGCGAACTCTACGGCGTCGAAATCTTGCATACCGACACTCCTTTGTTTCTCCCTCGGCCATCGCCATGGTTGACGAGCCCGGAAACGACCGCACCAATGTGTCCCTGAGATATGCTATTCATCATCCAGTTCAATCCAGACCGGCGCGTGATCGCTGGTGTGCTCCCAGGCTCGCGCGAACTTGTCGCCGCTGCAGGTCTGCAGTCTTTCCCGTAGCGATGGGCTCAGCAGGAAGTGATCGATGCGCAGCCCGGCGTCGCGAGCGAAGGCGTTGCGGAAATACTTCCAGAACGTATAGATTCGCTCCTCCGGGTGCAGCAGCCGGATGGCATCCGTCCAGCCCATGGCGATGAGTTCGGCATAAGCCGCGCGAACCTCAGGCCGAAACAGGGCGTCATCCCGCCAGCGCTCCGGCTTATAGACGTCGAGATCGGTGACGAGGCCGAGTTCCTCCAGCCGGTCGCGCATTTCCCGGGCGGCTTCGACCACGGTGGAGAAGGGCACGTTCGGACCGGGATCGAGGTCGAAGACAAGGCGGCCTGGCACCTCCGGCTGGCCCGGTTCGCAATTCCAGGGATGCAGCTCAACACCGCCGATCTGGGCAATGGCGGCAAGGCCCTCGACGCGATCGATCTGCAGATAGGGTTTCTTGTCGCCGAACACCTTGACCAGTTCCAGCAGGTTCGACGTTCCCGGCATGGCATGCCGCTGGAAGAACTGCTCGCCGCCAATGCCGTCAGGCGTCCGGATGATCGAGCATGGCCGCCCCTTGATATGGTCGATCAACCATGGACCGACCGCTTCATGGTAGCGGGCGAGATCTTCTTTGGTCACCGGCTCTCCGTCGTTGGCGTCCGGCCACAGCGGCTTGTCCGGGCTGGAGATCATTACGCCCATCACCTCGGCCTTGGCGTTCTTGCCGCGTGCCGGCCTTGACGGCTTTGTGGTGGCCGGCATCGGTGTCTCGGTCTTTGCCGGCGATGCCGGCTTTTCTGCCTCGACTTCGTGTGCAGGCTTGTCTTCGCGCAATCCCTTGAAAGCCGCCTGGCGGACCAGTCCGTCCGCAGTCCAGCCTGCGAACTGGATCTCGGCAACCAGTTCGGGTTTGACCCAGACGATGTTGGGATCCTTCTTCGGAGCGCCAATTCCGGTAAAGGGCGACTTTGAGGTTTCCAGTTCCTGGAGCCTCGGCAAGATCGTGTCGACCGTCTTGGCGCCATAACCAGTACCAACGCGACCGACATAGACGAAGTGAACACCGCGGTTGACTCCCACCAACAGCGAGCGGAACTTGCCGTTGGTCTTGGCATAGGCGCCGATTACGACTTCATGGCCGGCGCGACATTTGGACTTCGCCCAGGTCTCGGTGCGGCCCGATAGAAAGGGCGCATCCGCCTGCTTGGAGACTATACCTTCCAGCGAGAGCTTGCAGGCCGATTTGAGGACGGCGTCGCCCCCGGTTTCGAAATGCTCGACGAAACGCAGACGTGGATCCTCACCGGCGTCATCCAGTAGCTTCTGCAGTCGCTCCTTTCGTGTGGTCAGCGGCAGTTGTCGCAGATCCTCATTGCCCTCGAACAGCAAGTCGAAGGCAAAGTAGACCAATGCGTCGGTCTTGCCTTCCGACAGCGCCGCTTGGAGTGCGGCAAAGTCCGGCGCACCGTTTTCGTCGAGCGCGCAAATCTCGCCATCGATCATGGCGTCAGGCAAGTTTGCAGCCGACGTCGCGATCGCCGGATATTTTGCCGTCCAGTCCAGGCCCTTGCGGGTCTTCAGCGTCACCTCGCCGTTTTCGATGCGCGCCTGGATGCGGTAGCCGTCGAACTTGATCTCGTGGATCCAGCCGTCGGCCGAGGGCGGCCGTTCCAGCGTTTCGCAAAGCTGCGGCGCGATGAAGTCGGGCATCGCGGACTTCGCTGGCTTGGCAGCTTTGGCTGGGGCGGATTTTCTTTTCGTCTTCGTTTCGGCTTTGCGTTCTTCAGCAGCAAGGCCGTGGTTGCTGTCCCAGACGGCATCCGCCTGAACGTCGCCGCTCTGGACCATGAAGGGTTTTGGCTTCCTCCCCTTGCCGGCAGCAATCGCCTCCATGGTTCGGCCGGAGGCGATGGACGTCGCGTTGTCCTCAAGGACCGCAGCACCATTCTCCTCGACTGAGAAGTCGTCATGATGCTTGATCAGCAGCCAGTTCGTCCGCTTGCCCCCGTAGCGGTCATTGCGCATCCGCACCAGCACGAAGCTGCCATGCAGCCGCTCTCCCTCCAGTGTGAACTTGAAATCCCCTTTGGCGAGGGCCTGCTCGGGCGTCTTGTTGCCTTCCGGCTCCCAGTACCCGCGATCCCAGAGCATGACAGTCCCGCCGCCATATTGGCCTTTCGGAATAGTCCCCTCGAAGTCGCCATAGTCCAACGGATGGTCTTCGACCTCGACAGCCAAGCGCTTGTCGTGCGGATCAAACGACGGTCCCTTGGTGACAGCCCAGGACTTGAAAACGCCATCAAGTTCGAGCCGCAAGTCGTAATGCAGCCGCGCTGCGTCATGTTTCTGAATGACGAAGCGCCTGCGGTTGGACGCCTTCAGCTTCGCTGCGCCGCTCGGCTCCTGCGTTTTTTGAAAATCGCGTTTCTGCTTGTAGGTCGAGAGCTTGTCGTTGGCCATGCCAGTCCCCGGTACAATTCCGACTTCCGCCACCTATGAGGGCGGGATGAGGCCCGGCCGGACAGGTTGGACGCTCGACTGCCGTTTCGTTGGCCACGATGAGAAACCGGAAAAACCATCGCGTTCGTCATCCCTGCCACGTCCGGTTGACACGGCCTGGAACCTCGACAATGAGAAGCGTCCAGCCGTGATTTAGTTCCAGCCAACACCGTAAGCGGCTCGGCTTTTCGCTGACGATGGAAACTGTCGCTCAGCTTGGCCGTTGCCACAGTATGAGCGACGAGCAAACAACGGAGAATCTCGAAGCCGCGCCAGGAGAGACGGTGTCCTTTCCGTTCGACCGCATGACTGTCGAGCAATTTCGGACGCGTTTCCCCAGGGCGCGGTGGAGCGACACCCGGAAGGCATGGTTCGTGCCAGGAAAGACTGCCGCACGACGTGTCGGGCGGTGGCTTGCTGAACTCGAAGCAGAGGCCGATGCGTTCGCCGACGCAAAGGGAAGGGATGCATTCGAGTTCGACCCGATCGAGAGCTGCTATCTTGCGCTCGGAAAAGGGGGCTTCCTGATCAGGACGCCTTATTCGCGCACGGTCATCGACGAACTGCGCGAGATCCCCTATTCGCGGTGGGACCGCGATCAGAAGATCTGGCACGTCCCCTACCGTTCATATCAAGAGCTCCGCAGCCACTGGCCGGCAATCGAGGAGGCGGCGAGAAGGAATGAGCCTGAGGAACGGCGACGTCGAGCTGAAGCCCGGAAAGGCTCGGAAGAGGAGGCGAAGTCGAAACGACGCTCGGCTGAGCGGAAAAGGCGGCGATACCCTCTCGCAAGCGACGACCTTCCTCCTTTGGACCGTGTCGTCGGCATTCAATATGGCCTGGTGATCTTCACTGAGATCACCGGGGAACTTGTCGATCCAGAGGCGATGGCAGAATTCTATCGGGGTGTCACGGAAGATCATGTCTGGGGGCTGTGGCGCAAGCCGAGGTTGGACGAACTCGTACGCACATGGCCTGCAAAGGTAGCACACGCGGAAGGCGCCGAGTGGTGGCAGCCGACCATAGAAGAGCTTCGACCAATCCGGCGGGCCGCTCGCCGGGGAGAAGACAGAAAACTTCGCAACAACGGCGCACCCTGAGAGTTTCACGTTCATCAAAGCCAAAGGAGATCATCATGGCAGACGACAGCACCGTTACCATCCGCGCGAGTTTCTCAACGCGTGAGGCAGCCGACCTGGCGGTCGAGCATCTCGTTCAACAGCAGGGCGTGTCGCGGCCCGACATCTTCGTACAGTCGGCCACGGCCGAAAACACATCCGGTTCGCGCGCATCCGGCGGAGACGCCTCGCACGCCGATGGGACCCGCCATGATGGCGCCCTCGACGGCGACATTGAGGTCTCGGTCGACATCGCTGCGGATCAAATCGCGGCCGTTCAACGCATTTCGGGGATGTCGGGGCGATGAGAGTGTCGAAGGGTTGAGAAGGACAGTCGCGCGAGCGCACTGTTAGACGCGGCTGTCCTCAATCTCACGGTCTCTAACGCTCTTCCGATCTCCTCTCATTGGCTACTAGGTGCTAGTCACCTAGCGGCCCCGGAACCACGGTAAGACGAACCGTCGTCCCTCGATAAGGATTTCGGTGCGATAGCTCTGGTCTAGTTGCAGGGTCGACGGTTCGGGTCCGTTCAAGGTGAAGTATGGCGCATTGAGCTCTTGCCAGGTGGCCTTTACATCCCCCGATTGAGTGCCAGCTCGTCTAAGGCATCCGAATTTTTTCTACCCCAGCCATATAAGAGCTCCAGCGGCTCAACGAAGCGCTTACCGAGCGGGGTCAGCGTATAATCAACTGCTGGTGGGACTGTGCCATAAACGCGTCGCGTTACCAGCCCATCGGTTTCCATGTCGCAAAGCGTTTGCGTGAGCATCTTCTTCGATATCCCGGGAAGGCTCCGCTGGAGCACGCCGGTGCGGGCGCAACCACCTAGCCTCGTATCGAGCACATGAAGAATCATGCTCGTCCATTTGCTCGAAAAAATTTCAAGCACGCGGCGTGGAGCGCAGTCCCCGCGCCATTCGCTGTCCGGTGATCCTGCCCGCATGGTGGTTACCTCTGGGTGTCTATGTCCCGCTCGGGTGCCTTCTAGCGTATCGCGGGCACCCGGCCTAGATCAGATGCTGTGGCAAAGGAGCAAATATGACGAAGAAAGCATTGATCGTTGGTGCGAGCGGTATTATCGGCAGCGCTGCGGCGGACGTTCTACACAATGGCGGCTGGAAAGTTTGGGGTTTGGCGCGCAAGGCCCCGCAGCGAGGGAGCACGTTTCCCGTTGTTGCCGATCTGCTGGATCCCGCCGGCCTGGCAGATGCGCTCGCGGGCCTCGATCCGTCACACTTGTTTTTCTCAAGTTGGCTGCGGCAGCCAACTGAGGCGGAAAACATCCGTGTCAATTCGGCGATGGTGAAAAACCTCCTCGACGCCCTGCGCCCCGCCGGATCGGTGCGGCACGTCGCGCTGGTCACCGGTCTGAAGCACTATCTTGGCCCGTTCGAAGCCTACGGAAAAGGTGCGCTGCCGCAGACGCCATTCCGCGAAGAGCAAGGTAGGCTCGAGGTCGACAATTTCTACTACGCCCAGGAAGACGAGGTTTTTGCAGCGTCGGAGAAAGATGGCTTCAACTGGAGTATCCATCGCCCCCACACGGTCGTCGGCAAAGCGGTTGGCAATGCCATGAACATGGGCACCACATTGGCCGTCTACGCAACGATCTGCAAGGAGACAGGCCGGCCTTTCCATTTCCCCGGAGTGGCAGCCCAATGGGACAGTCTTACCGATATGACAGACGCGCGTCTCCTGGGTCGACATATGCTCTGGGCATCCACCACGCCTGATGCGGCGAACAAGGACTTCAACGTCGTCAACGGAGATATTTTCCGGTGGAGCTGGATGTGGACGCGGATCGCGCAGTGGTTCGGGATCGAGCCTATGGCGTTCGATGGTCAGGTAAGACCGCTGCAGGAGCAGATGGCCAATGATGCCGAGATTTGGCGTAATATCGCCGGGAGGTATGAGCTGGCGGAAAGTGATCTCTCCCGCCTGGCTTCACCGTGGCATACAGATGCTGACCTCGGACGACCGATCGAGGTAGTGACAGATATGTCGAAAAGCCGGAAACTCGGCTTTCTCGATTACCAGTCGACGGATGATGCGTTCTTTGATCTGTTCGAGCGCTTGCGCACCGATCGGATCATTCCGCCAGTGGGTTCCGAAACGTGACCCGTCGATAGTAGGAGCGGTAGATTCCGCAATTTCCTGATTTCATCCGCAATCACCATCCGAACCGTCGAGTTTCTTTCCCGGCGGTTCATTGCTCTACCGAGCAGAAGCAGCCTGCAACGCTCGTCTTCTGCTGCTGTTATGCTCCGCATCACTTCTTAAATGCGGTCGGGATATCGTCAGCCTTTAGGCATTTCGTTGATCGTAACGCGCACGGCATGCCTCGATGTTCGGCCAGTTATTTCGGATCCAGGACGTAAATCCCTCCAGCGCCGGCAGCATGCTCGCCCCCATCTCGGTCAGATGATATTCGACCCGTGGCGGCACCTCGGGGAAATAGTCGCGCTCTAGCAATCCATCTCGCTCCAGATTGCGCAGGGTCAGCGTCAGCATGCGTTGTGTGATCCCATCGATACCGTTTTTCAGTTCGGAAAACCGCAGCCGATGACCCGGGGCTAGGGCGAGGTGCGACATTACGAGGATCGTCCATTTGTCGCCGAGTCGCGCCAGGACGGCATTAGGAGCGCAGGGCGTGAAATGTGGCTTGTTGTTCCGCTCCTCGTAGGGGCGACCGTGAATCTGCTTTTGCAATCGTATCACTCCTGTGCCTCAGGCTGGAAAATGTGCCGTCTTCCGCTGACATTTCTAGGGTATATATAGGTAACCCTTGTTCAACACGAGGGTTTGAAATGTCTGTTGATAACAGTCCTATCCTAGTTTTTGGCGCGACCGGGCAGCAGGGCGGATCGGTTGCCGCAGCACTTATGAATGCCGGCTGGGCGGTGAGGGCAATGGTGCGGGACCTCAGGTCGCCGCAGTCTGAAGCACTTGGAAATGCTGGCGCCGAACTTCTAGAAGGGAACTTTGACGACGTCGCATCCATGCGCACTGCAATGAGGGGTGCATATGGGGTGTTCAGCGTCCAGCCCAGTTCGCCCGGCGGCATCATCACCGATGAGGACGAGGTGCGCTATGGGACGGTTGTGGCCGATCTCGCGGTTGAGGCTGGCGCAAAACATCTCGTTTACACGTCGGGCAGCGCTGCGGGCGACCAGCCGACGGGCGTCGCGCATTATCACACCAAGGCTCAAATAGAGCGGCATATCCGATCCCTGCCGATCACATCGACTATCGTGCGCCCCGCAACCTTCATGGAACTTCTGCTCATGCCCGGTTTCGGGCTCGATCAAGGAGGTTTTACGTTCTTCATGCAGCCAGACAAGGTCATGCAGGTCCTGGCGGTTGAAGATATCGGCAAGATCGTTGCGGCGATATTCGCCAACCCTAAGGAATTCAGCGGGCAGACTTTTGAGATCGCCAGCGATGTCGTGACGGGTACCAAACTCGAAGAGCTGTTCTCTGAATTGGCAGGGCGGCACATCCCTTACTCTCGTTTCTCTAACGAGGTTCTGGAGGCCAACCCTTTCCTTCAAAAGCTGACCGCGCTGGTCGATGACGGACGACTGGCAGGAAATGCCGACCTCGCCAGCTTGCGGGAAATTAATCCAGACCAGTGGTCCTTCAAGTCCTGGCTGGAAGGGCCGGGCCGGCTTGCGTTCGAGAAGGCTTTGGGTACCGGCGGCGAATGAAAGTTCAATAAATGACGATTCGTAAGCCCGAGGAAAGAGGACCATCGGATAAGTGCGCGCATTTGGCGTCTCGATAGGCTGGTCGGACTCGTCTGGCTGTGCCTTACGATGCTGACGCTTCGTCGAGCCTTGATGGTTGTGCTGCGCAAACCGACGCGAGAGAAATTAAGGCTCCGATCTGACACGTCTGCTTGATGCCGACCCAGTCCATGATCAAATGGCACAGCAGGTGCCAGGAAAAGAACGACCGCCCATTGGAAGGAAAACACCATGCCGATAGTCAACGCAGAATAATCGCCATGCGCCAAGGACAGTGCGAAGGGTTGGGTAGCCGGCAATCTGCACCGTCTATGCCAGAAGTGAACCAAGATTGATGAAAGCGATGCCAATGCCCGTTGGTTCCGGCAAGGCTATGGTGTCAGCTTTTCCTGTCATGGCGCAGCTCGATCTACGAGCCCCACAATCAAACAGCAAACCATTCGGGCTTTCGAACAGGGCTGGCTTCAGAAAGTTCCCGCTTGACGCCTTCCAGATCGAGGTTCGTGCCGTAAACCGGCGTATCCGGTTGCTGGCGCCACGACTCCGCCAAGCTGCCCACGTCTACGACATCGAAGCCGATATCGTCGATAACCTTGAATAGCTTTGCCTTGCTAGCGGCATCGTCGCCAGAGACCGGGAGTGCAATCCGGCCGGGCGCGCCGGCCGGTTTGCCGTCGTTCAAAAGGTTCTTCCAATTGATATTGTTGAATGCTTTTAATACCGGACGATTAAGCTGCGTCTCTACCCATTGGCTTTCCGGTAATCCGTCTTCAATCGCGGCAATCTTACCATCCCGTTCGCGGGGGTAGTAGTTACCCGTATCGACGACCACAACGCTCAGGTCAACGCCTTCAAACAGGTCATGCGGCAAATCAGGAACCCGGTTTTGTGGGATCGTAACGATTACAATCTCTCCTGAGCGGGCAGCCTCCTTTGCCGTAACGGCCGTGGCACCCGTTTCCGACGCAAGATCAGCCAGGGTCTCCGGGCCTCTGGAATTTGCGATGAACACTGTATGGCCTGCGTCGGTCAGACGTCGCGTGAGCGAACCGCCGATATGGCCTGCACCAATAATCCCAATATTCATATCATCCTCCTGAAGGGGCCGCGCGAGGCGGGACGAGGTCTTGTCCCGGCCCGTTGGCGACAGTATGTGTCAAAATGTGCTTAGTCTTCGACTTTGAAACCAGCCTTGATCTCGACCTGGTAGTGCGCCACCGCTCCATCAACGATGTGCCCTCTGATCTGTCCAACCTCGAACCAGTCAAGGTTCTTGATCGTCACGGAAGCTTTTGCGATCGCTTTCTCGATGGCGTCGGTCACCGAGGTCATTGAGGTGCCGACCAACTCAACTTTCTTATAAACGTGCTCGGTCAAAGACCAGATCTCCTATTGCTAGGGGGGAAGCCCTACACAAGCCAGCATATAAATCCGGCGCTTTATGCTCGCCGAATGCGTTACTAAAAGTCGCGGGGGTTTTAGAAAGTTTGGCTAGCAAAATTGTTGCAAGGTGTTTCAAGCCACATCAACGAAAGCAGGAGAGCAATGACTTATCATCTGGGCCGTGTCATCGATCATGTGCATTTGAGGGTCGCCGATCTCGCGGCCAGCCGAACGTTCTATAGCGCCGTCTGCGACGCTCTTCACCTCGGTGACGTTTTTAAAGACGCGGCGGATCACTTCACAATTGACGAAATCTATGTGGACGCAGCCGAGGATTATGTGTCCCGGATCCATCTCGCCTTCCAAGCGCGCTCTCGAGACGAAGTTGACGCCTTCTATAGCCGCGCAATCCAAGCGGGTGGCACTTCAAACGGAGCGCCTGGTCTTCGCCCCTATCACGACAGGTACTACGCGGCTTTTGTACTCGATCCTGACGGAAATAATATTGAGGCCGTCTGTGACGCTCCAAATGCGCGAAGTGCAGATTCCGTTACTGTCGAAAGACCTTAAATCGTCTGGAGATGGTCCGACAACTTGGCTTCGTAGTCCCGCCGGAGGCGAGACAGCGAGTAATCTCGCTGTCGGCCCTCATGTCCGGCACCATGCCAGCCGCCGTGCTTCATGGTCGTCGTGCCGGATGATCGCAGTTCTTGGCTGGTTTTTGTTCATGGATGAACTCCAAAGGCGAGGCCATAGACAAGACCGGCCAGCGCGCTCGCGGCCAGCACGGGCAGAAGGCCAATCTTGAAGCGAAAGACCGCAACGACGGCGGCCACTGTCAGGAAGAGTGAGGGGATGTTGACGGAACTCAGCACAGGGATGTCGACCGTCATGCCGAAGCCACTTACTGTTCGGACTTCGGAGAACAAGACATGGAGCGCAAACCAGACGGCCAGGTTGAGAATGATCCCGACAACCGCGGCGGTGATCGCCGCGAGCGCAGCCGACAGGGCCTTGTTGCGGCGAAGGGATTCCATGAATGGCGCGCCAAGCAGGATCCATAGGAAGCACGGGACGAACGTCACCCAAGTGGTCAGCAGTCCGCCCAGCGTTCCGGCAAGCAACGGCGATAGCCCTCCCGGCGCACGGTAGGCGCCCATAAAACCGACGAATTGGGTGACCATGATCAGCGGACCGGGCGTCGTTTCCGCAAGACCGAGACCGTCGAGCATTTCTCCCGGCTTCAACCAGCCGTAGTGGTTCACCGCTTCCTGAGCGACGTAGGACAAAACTGCGTAGGCGCCGCCAAATGTGACCATCGCCATCTTCGAGAAGAAGACCGAAATGTCGGAGAAGACACTGTGTTGTCCGAGGAAGACGAATAACAGGGCGATGGGCCCCAACCATGCGACCGCGCCGATGGCCGCCACCTTCAGCAGCCACACTGCGTTCGGACGTGAATGCTCCGGTACGCCCTCGCCGAGCAGACTATCGGCGTCCGCGACCAGCTTGCCGCTGAACTTTCCATGTCCGCCTCCACCGGAAAAGGCCCTCCAGCCTGCCTTGCCACCAACGAAGCCAATTAAGCCCGCGATTACAACCACCAGAGGAAACGGCGCCCGGAAGAAGGCGAGTGCAACGAAGGCCGCCGCCGCCAGCCCACTCATGACGTTGTTCTTCAGCGATCTCCTGCCAATCCGAAGAACGGCGCCGAGCACAATGGCGAGGACAGCCGCCTTCAGACCGAAGAACAGGGCTTGGACCGGGCCGACATTGCCGAAGATCGCATAGATCCAGCTCAAAGCCATGATCGCGACCGCGCCCGGCAGGACGAACAGCGTGCCGGCGACGAGTCCGCCCCTGGTCTTGTGCAGCAGCCAGCCGATATAGATTGCAAGCTGCTGGGCCTCTGGGCCCGGCAGCAGCGTGCAGTAGTTCAGGGCGTGGAGGAACCGCTCTTCGCCGATCCAGCGCTTCTCCTCGACGATGATCCTCTGCATGACGGCGATCTGGCCGGCGGGACCGCCAAAGCTCAAGGCCGCAACCCGCGCCCAGACCGTAACCGCCTCGGAGAATGGCAGCGCGTGAGTGCTCGCACCGGACGATCCGATGCCTTCATCAATGAAGGCCCCCATGTCACTGCCCCGCCTTGGAACTTGGCCAGTTGTGCGTCTCACCGGTCGCGTCGCGGCACCATCGGAAGAAGGCGTCGTATAGAAGCATGCCTGCATCCAACTGTTCGAGATCGTCGTTGTACATGCGCGACAGCCCGAGCGAAGCAGCAAGAAGGCCTGCTACCTCGGGCGCGAGGTCCGGCCGACCCGTATCAGCACCGCGCACGATTGTCGCCAGCCGGTTCACCGGCTCTGAAGCCAGACCGAATTCCTCGACCATCACGTCGAACGTGCAGAGTTCGCCGCGATGAGACCAGAACACGTTCTCGACGTCGAACGGCGTCGCGGCGAAGCGGTCGGCGACAAGTTCGACATCGGATGCAGGAACGAACAGGAAGACCGCGGACGGATCGACGAAACGCCGGATCAGCCACGGGCAGGCGATCCGGTCGATTTTGGGCCGGGAGCGCGACACCCACAGAGTGCGACCCTGGTCATCTCGCGGTAGCTTGTCTGACGGTACGGCAATCCCGCCAAAGCTGGTCCAGGCCTCAAAGCCTACCTCCAGCACTTCAGAGTCCACGCCCTCATGGCGCAGGTAGGCAGCAACCCCATGGCTCAGCTTGCGCCCGCCCTGGCAGACAATGACGGCGGGGCCGTGAACACTTTTCGCCCAGATGCCGACATCGGCGTGACTGCGGCGTATGGAGCCGGGCTACAGTCGAGTATCGCGGGCAAAGTCTTCGTCCGTCCGCACGTCAATCAGGATTGGCGCGTTCGGAGTGCCGAGAATTCGGCTCAGTTTGTCGGGAGATATTTCAAGATATGACGGCATCACGCGTCCCTCCGTTGTATCGGCTCAGTGGACGCGACACTTCGGCCGTAGCCTCGTGGGGTGATCGCAACCCCATTCGATGGTTATGAGATCGGGCATCTCGTCTGTCAACTACTAAAGGTAGGCGGCGGGCTCTGGCGCTGAGAGACTGCCGTTACCATGCCAAGCTCGCGAGGCGACTCTTATCGGAAATATCGGGCTTTAGGGAATTGGGCTCGGCATCTCACGCTTGGAATAAATTCCGGATCTTCATATCGACACGCTGAAGGTGAACAGCCGGAATTTTCATCGATGACGCTATCCCTACTGCCAATGCGATTAAACCGCCCGAGCTCGGCGAAAAATCCCTCTGCCGATATGCTATCAGATCGAAACGGCAAATCGCGGCAAAAAGGCTTCCGCAGTCACGGTGACTGCTCATAGGAAGAACGCGAACCACTAGATCAAGCCTGCAGACTTGTTGTTCCAAATTGCCAATTCACTTATGGGCATTTTATCAGGCACTTGACGGAGTCTAGTAGCACGTTGACGGTTCAGCTCCCATCAAGAGCGATTACACACGTACGAAGGGCGAAGACGCTCCGCCCTGGGCCAACTGGTATAAATTCAAGCGCCATCATCTCGGAAGGAACCTTGAACCGACCCCAATGAACGAAACGAGCGGAGACGACGGCTTTAAGTTGGGCTACCTGGCGCGGCGCGCCCAGCGAACTGCTTCCAGACGGACAAGAGGATGACCGCGGCTGTGCCGATCACGATCCCGACAATTGACTGAACGAAGGATGTGGCCAGCCAAATCGTGACTTGTGGGGCAACCACCACGATCTGTTCGACCCTCGATGCAAACGTTTCGATCAGATGCTCTGGCTGATGCCATCCCATGCCGGCCAAGCTGTGCACGATGATACTCCCACCCACCCAAAGCATTGCCGCCGTTCCGACGACAGCCAACCCCTTCAAAAGAATGGGTACGCCTTTGACGAGAGCGGTCCCAACGGCTTTCGCTAGAGGGCCGCCAGCCTTTGTCAGGTGCAGTCCTATATCATCCGCTTTGACGATGAGCGCCACAACACCATAAACTGCTGCGGTGATCAGGATCCCGACGGCCGCCAGCACACCGGCTTGCGAATAGATGTTCAGTGTCGAGACGCCCGCCAGCGTCAGCGCCATGATCTCGGCCGACAGGATAAAGTCGGTGCGAATTGCGCCAGCAACCTTCTGGTTTTCGAGACCCGTTGCGTCGAGTGCCTTCTCGTGAGCTGAACCGTGCTCTGAAACATGAGGGAAAAACGCCTCGTGAAGCTTCTCCGCGCCTTCAAAGCACAGGTATATGCCGCCGATCATCAGCAGGGGGTGATGAGCCACGGCGCGAAATATCCAAGCACGAGGCAGATCGGCAGGAGGATCCGAGCGCGATCTTGCCGATAATCGGAAGCTCACGCGCGGGCGCCAGGCCGACGACATAGGTCGGGGTGACGGCGGTATCGTCGATCACGACGCCCGCCGCCTTCACACTGGCTTTCGCAGTCTGCGCCGCGACGTCGTCGAGCGAAGCAGCAGCCGCCTTGGCGATGGCTGCAACGTCATCGAGCAATGCGATCAGTCCGGTGGCCAATTTAGCTCCTAAGGCTTCAGTTCATCCGCAGCGTCAGGTAGTGCGCGCTGAAGTGAGGGAAAGGTGCGCAATCATCCTACAGCCATCCTGTCTTCTTGAACCGGTAATAGAGGATCGCGCAGAGCGTCAGAATGACGGCGATCACGACATAGTAGCCGTACTCCGTTTTCAGCTCGGGCATGTGTTCGAAATTCATCCCATAGATGCCAGCGATCGCGGTTGGCACGGCGAGGATCGCCGCCCAGGCCGCAAGCTGGCGGGTGATGGTCCCCTGGCGTTGCTGTTCCAGAAGGTTCGAGGCTTCGAACACGGAGGTGATCACTTCCCGTAGGCCCGAGATCATGAACTCGACGCGCCGCACATGGTCGAGCACATCCCGGAAATAGGCCTTCGCATTCTCATCGATACAGGGCAGTTCCAGGTTTGTCAGCTTCCCGACGACTTCGGCCATCGGACCGAGGATACGCTGGAAGCGGATGACCTGGCGTCGCATACGGAAAAGCCGCCTGATCTGCTCGCGCTCCAGAAACGAGATCAGCATGTGCTTTTCCATTTCGAGCACCTTGTCCTCCAGCGTCTCGACCATGGGCAGATAGCCGTCGATGACGAAGTCGATGATGCCATGCAGGACGTAGTCGGGTCCGTGGTCGAGAAGCTTTGGCGACTGTTCGAGCTGCTCCCTCAGTTCCTTATGTGAACGAGCCGAACCGTGCCGGACCGAAATGTCGCCACGCGCGACGCCCGGTCGAAAAGTCTCTCGCGATGACGAGGCCTCGCTTGGACGGATCTTGAAGATCGTCTTCTCAATCCTCATCTAGCGACTACCACCCGAAATCAACGATAGCCGCACCGCGAAATCATTTCGCGTGGTCGCGGCCGTCCGGGTGAACGAGGTCGCTCCCCATGACGGGTCGAGCGCCCTCGGTTTGTTCTACCCCTGAGAGCGAGAGCCATTTGCCTGACAAATCCTTGATCATCTTCCTGCATGGCATCGGTGCGACCGGTGCGCAGCTCATGCCGCTGGCGTCCTCCTGGAGCAACAACCTTCCGGAGACCCGTTTCATCGCGCCGGATGCCCCGATGCATCATCGCTATGGACACCAGTGGTTTTCCACGGAGGGGAACCCGCTCGATCCGGCCCGTATCCTCGCCGCGAGACAAGCCTTCGACGAGCTCATCACGGATGCCGTGCGGCGGGAAGGCTTCGCCGACGCTCAGAACAGGATCGCCTTCGTTGGCGTTTCCCAAGGCGCGATCATGGCACTCGACGCGGTCGCCTCCGGTCGCTGGAAGGTTGGCGCGCTGGTCGCGTTCTCCGGTCTCCTGCCGCCGCAGCCGGTATCCCCGGCGAGCAAGGGGACGCCCGTCCTTCTGGTCCATGGAGAGAACGACACCACCATCCCTCCCATGGCCTCGCGGCTCGCGGCCGCGCAGCTCGGATCAGCCGGCTTCAAAGTCGAGCTGGATGTCGAACGGGGCACCGGACACACGATTTCCAGCACCGGCGCTCAAAAGGCGCTGTCTTTTCTGAAGAGGACCCTGCCGTAGTAGAACTCGACAGCGGGCGGATCGTTCTTATTCTATGACCGATGACCACCAGGAACAGGCCGAGGCAGACCGCCCACCGCAGGAGACGGTTACCTTTACGTTCGACCGGATGACCGTCGCGCGTTTCAGGGAGACGTTCCCAAATGCCAGGTGGAGCGACCGCCTCCAGGCCTGGACGGTGCCCGGAAAGACGGCTCGCAAGCGCATCGACCGATGGCTCACGACGGAAGCCGACCGCCGGAAACCCTACGAAGAGGAGCGCGGCCGCGATGCTTTCGAGTTTGAGCCGATCCTGAGCCCCTACCTCCAAGTGTTCGCCGGTGGTCTTCGCATAAGGACGCCCAATTCCAGAACGGTTGTCGATGAGCTGCGTCAGGTGCCATTCGCCCGATGGAATGGTGACGACAAAGTCTGGGAAATCCCGTTTGCGTCATACGACGATCTTCAGCACCGTTGGGAGGCGATCGAGGATGCTGCGAAACGGTCAGAGCCCGAAGAACGCCGGAAGCGTGCCGAGGCCCGCAGGGGGACAAAGGAGGAAGCCAGAGCCAAGCGCCGGGCGACCGAACGAAAGAAACGGAGACTGCCCGTGTCAAGTGACGACTTCCCGCCACCTTGCCGGCCGGTGGCAACAGCAGCGTATGGGATCGTCGTCATCACCGATGTGTCGGGCCAGATCGTCGATCCGGAAGAGATCGCGGAACATCATCCGGCCGCGACTGAAGAGCACGTGTGGGCCGGGTGGCGACCCTCTACCCTTGATGAACTCGTCCATACTTGGCCAGCGAGGTCCGAGCCTGGGGAATACGAGCGGCTCCGAGGATGGTGGAACCCGACACTCGACGAGCTCAGAGAAGCAAAAAAGGCCGCCAAATCCCGCGAACGACGGAAAGCGGAATCCAGGGATGCTGCGCGTCGCGGCGATGACGCTCTTTAGCGACTGAAAAATTACTCGGGGCAAATACTTCGCGCCGCGTGGCTAGGTGACTGATTCGCTTAATGATTCGAAGATCGGCGTTTCAGCCGGCCCTAATTTATCCTCCGGAAGCCTACTTGGCTCTTTTCCGGCAACGGAACAAAAAGAGTGTCGCTTGGCACTTAATCGTAAGAATGCGCCCGTTCCGGCTGTCAATGGCACTTAATTTGAGACTATTCGACACGATTTTCGTGCTGGACGTCTTCCGGTCCGGCGATAACTTTCTGTAATAACAACAATTTTTCATGACGGGTCGACGACAGGCAGCCATTTTGAGCCAAACGGCGAATCTCACATTAACTGCAAAAGGCGAAGCCGGAATCTCAAATTAAATGCCAAGTCTCAGATCAAGTGTCGGCCTATCCTGCTGAAATTGTTAGGACAGGAGTCTTACGGTTAAATGCAAAACGACAGATGCGTGCCGACCTCAAATTCGGCAACGAAGAACAGAAGGAGCGCTTTCTGCCGCGCCTGGCACCAGGCGAATGGATCGGCAGTTTTGCGCTCACCGAACCGCAGGCAGGCTTGGACGCATCAACCTGAAGACGCGCTCGCGGCGTGATGGCGACCATTACGTCATCGACGGCGCGAAACAGTTCATCACCTCGGGCAAGAACGGGCAGATGATCATCGTCTTCGCCGTAACTGATCCTGACGCCGGCAAGAAGGGCATCACCGCCTTCATCGTCCCGACCGATACGCCAGGTTATGAGGTGATCCGTGTCGAGGAAAAGCTCGGCCTCCGTGCATCGGACACCTGCCAGATCGCTTTCAACGAAATGCGCATACCGGCGGAACTCAGACTTGGAGAGGAAGGCGAGGGCTATCGCATCGCGCTCGCCACTCTTGAAGGTGGCCGGATCGGGATTGCCGCCCAGGCTGTCGGCATGGCACAGGCAGCGTTCGAGGCTGCGCGCGATTATGCCCGTGAGCGAAAGGCCTTCGGCAAGGCAATCATCGAGCATCAGGCCGTAGCCTTCCGCCTTGCCATGTCTGTCCGAGGCTTCGATGGCCAAACTCTTCGCCTCGGAAATGGCGGAGCGTTTCTGTTCCGATGCGATCCAGATCCATGGCGGTTACGGCTATATGGCCGACTATCCGGTCAAACGTATCTATCGGGACGTACGCATATGCCGGAATTACGAAGGGACCAGTGACATACAGCGCATGGTCATTGCCCGTAATCTTTGATCCTTGCAGCGGTCGCGATAAACGTCATCGCAGGTGCCGTTCGACCTGTCTTGTGGCAGACACCTGAAAGGACGTGGGCGAGGCTCCGTCAGGCCAGCTGCAGATCCAGCTGGGGAAAGAGTTTTTTCAGGTTCGGCAGCGACTTGGACTGCCAAGGGTACTGGGCCGTGCCTCTTATCACCAGTTGAACATCCGATTGCTTGCGCGCTTCTATCGTCAGCTTCGCCAGAAGATTGATCCCCGAAGAGTTCAAGAACTCCAAGCCAGTCAGATCGAATATCACCCGGCCGTTATTCTCGTGAAGCGCCGCCGCCGCGAGCGAATAGATCGGTGCATAGGCATCCGGCCCGGCCAGCCGCAAAACGCCGTCGAAATAGACACATTCGTTTTCGGCCCAGATTCGAAAGTTCTCATCCCTGATTTCCATCTGCAGTTCACCCGTTTGAAGACAGTGGTAACGCAAGAGAGGCGGTCGTGGTAAGCGTAACGCGATCCTTGCCGGAAGTCTCGAACACCCATGCCAGGCGCGCATCATAGTCGGCCAGAAGCGTCAGCAAGCCCAATCCTGATCCGGTGGCATCGGATGCCGCATTCTCTTCGATCTGCTGAATAAGAAGTTCGCCCGGTTCAGCCGAAAGCATTTTTGCCAGGATCAACTGGAACCGTGCGGATGTATCGGTATCGATTTCATTTCGCACCCGCATCATGAAAACGTCGAGAGCTATGCAGGACTCGATGATGATATTGCCGGGCTGGCGGAATTTCACGGCATTCTCGATCAGCTCGTTGCTGAGATATCCGATGCTGTGATGAATATTGGCGTGAAGCGTTTTCGACGCCGCGAAGGGCAGCGACATCGCCTCGGCGATAAAGTCCGACGTCAGGCCGGAGTGTCGCCATCCGAGTTCGAGCGGGCCATCACTCAGTGTCAGGCAAGCTCCTGTCGAAAAGCTCGCTTCGCTAAGATCGTAGATGCCCAAGACCGTTTTTGACATGGACTACCTGTGCCGTAAGACGAGAAGCGTGATGTCGTCGTGAATCTTATGCGAACCTATATAGGCCATCAGCTTGTCGATAATGCCGGTGGCGATGTGGTCCGCACTCTGTTCGTGCAATCGCACAGCCTCCTCGCAGAGGCGCTCGATACCGAAAAGCTCTCCTTCCGCGTTCTCGGCCTCCGTGACGCCATCGGTGTGAAGGACGATGATATCGTCTTTCTCGAGCGTAATCTTCCGGGTGTTCACGAAGGATGAGATATCGGACTCCAGCCCGATCGGAAGGCCGAGATCCATCGTCTCGATCCGTTCCAGGGCGCCATTCGCCCGAACGATGATGACCTCTTCATGCTGGCCCGAGATGAACATGTCGTTTCCGTCATAGTCCAGAAATGCGAGGGTCAGATGCTTGTCGATCCTGGTGCGGACGATATTCTTGAACAGCGCGCTGTTGAGGTCGATGAGAAACTTGACTGGATCGGTCGTGCCCGCTTCCTGCAAGGCTCTGGCGACGGATTGGACCATGAGCATGAGCACGCCGCTTTCCAGTCCATGGCCGGTTACATCGCCGATGCCGATCTTGAACCGTCCGTCGGCTTCGAGGACGTCGTAGTAATCGCCGCCCACTTCATCGGCGGCACTCATATTGGCCGCGATCTCCAGGTCCTTTGATGAAGACAATTCCGAGGCAAGAGGCAGAACCATCATCTGGATTCTCTCGGCAACCGCCAGTTCCGTCCCCAGGCGACGGTTCTCCCGTTCCAACTGGGCGTTGAGGATCGATATTTCCTCCTTCGCATCTTCGATTTCGGCGGTTCGTTCCTCAACCAGCTGTTCGAGGTTTTCGGTGTGATAGCTGATCTGCTCGGCCATTCGGTTGAATGCTTCGCTTGCTTCACCGACTTCATCGCGACTGGCGACCGCCACGCGAACGGAATAGTCCTGCGCCTGGATCCGTCGCGCCGCGCCCGCTAGTGCGCTGATCCCGCCGGTGATGCGTTTCGAGACTGCAAGCACCGCCATCGTTACGATCGTCAGGGAAAGCAGGATTGCGAGGATCTGATAAAGAACGATGCGGTTGGTCGCATCGGAAATTTTGGCCTGGGCGGCAAACAGCGAGGCGTAGATTTCGCGCTCGGGCACGACGATCCCGAGTGACATGGCGTCTTTCCTCACCAGTCCCGGTTGCCACAGATTGACCGGTGGAAGCTCCTTCATGATCACCATGAAGGGCACGGTTTCACCGTTCTGATCCAGCAGAAGGTGTCGGATCCCGGTGCCGGGATTATTGGCCAGTTCGGCTATGGCGGGTTGTGAACTGCCCTTGAGCGAACGCTCCAGCCCTGTAACGCCGGTTCCCTTGGTGTCACTTGCCGAGCGCAGGCCAATCGTCTTTTCACCATCCTTGCTGATGGCAATGACGTTTCCGTCAGACATTGCCAGAAACCCGAAACCGCTCTCTGCAACCTTAACATTCTCAACCGTCTCGGCGAGCTGATCGAGAGTGATATCGGCGCCGGCGGTTCCGGCGACAGTTTTCCTATCAGCACTCCAGAGTGGATGAAAGAAGCTGACGATCTGTTTGCCTGTTATCGCGTCGGTGTACGGAGCGGTCTGGGTAATGTCATCCGGAACGGGTTGCGACCCGGCGCCGGTCGCCCAGCTCTGCCATGACTCGTAAAGGCCGGGAAAAAAGAAGTCCCAGAAATTGGCGTCGTTATGCCCGGGATAAAGCCGGTCGAAAGTCTGTGCCTGGTCCGTGTAGGGCGCAGTCCTGAATATCGGACGCTCCTTGGGGCCGATGAAATACATCTGAAGCTTCGAGGAGCCGCTCTTGAGAAGACTTGGCGCAACAAGATCGAGAATGGAACTTTCCTGAATTTCGGCCTGTACGTCGGGTCTTGGCGAGTGATCCTTATCCAGCAGATAGCCCCACGCGCTGACGACAGACGGTGCGCCGGGTGCGTTTTGCGCCCACTTTCCGGCAGGATTGAAGGAAAGGCGCACGCTGTCCGGCGAAGTGCCTGAGATCGCAGACCCGATGTCTGCCTGTCTTTGCGGGCTGTCGATCTGCTCCTGCAGGACGTCTGCCAGTACACCAACGTCGTTGTTCACCTGGCCGAGAAGCAGAGAGACCTGGGCTGCAGTGGAATTCGCATAGGTGCGAATATAGTCTTGGCTCGCCTGCTCAAGCCCATGACCGACCTCCTCGGCCGCATCCCGCGACAGACGCTGAACGTTCCATAAGGCGAGCCCGCCACTGATCAGCAGATCAATGAGCACTGCCCCCCCGACAACGAGGATGAACTTCGCTCGAAACGAACCCCAGGGCCTGCTGCTGGTCGGTGTGTTGGTCATCAATACGGTTTCCGCCCTGATGCCGCCCAGATCGGCCATCCCGCATAACCCTTCGGGTGAAGGGCCGCGAGAACATGATCCTTGAAGCCTTGCCGAAACCGTCTGATGAAATCCGGCGTGTCGCCTCGCCGCACCGCCATCTGACCGGCATAGACGGTTTCCCATGCTTCGATCACATCGGCGAAATCCTGCGGATCTCCATCGAGGTTCGTCACCATGAAGGACTCGACCTTTATGGCATCGAAGCCTGCATCGTTCAGAAGTCGGCGGCTTTTCGGCCCCATCTCGACATCCATGTCGAAGTGACTGAAAAGCTTGGCTACCTGTTCATAGGTCCAGATCTGCAGTGAATGGCGGCAGGTGACGAAATCGAATTGATTGTCTGCCAGCAGCATCTGCGATGCGTCGCCATAGGTATATTCAATCGAATTCAAGCCGAATTCTGCCGCTACCCGTCTGGCATATTCCAGGCTTTTCTTCGAATGGTCCAAGGCGACGAGACGCGTCGGATTAAATTGCCGTTTTATCAAGGTCGCGAAGTCCCCGATGCCACAGCAGATGTCTGCAATGGTCAAGCCATCGCGCAAGCCATGCCGGGGGAGAATTTCGCGCTCATGGCGCCAGGTCATTTTTGTCTGTGTTCGAAGGATCGGAATGAAGCTCTCGTCCTCCACGAAGGTTTGCTCCGGATAAAAGGCTGAATCATAAATCTCGACCGAGAGGTTGGGTTGGGTCGATGCCAGTGTCTGGAATAGGGGAGCGGACCAGGCGATGACGCTCGAGGTGACGACGACGATCATGCGCTGCGGCTTCTGCTCGCAGGCGCTCTTCAACACTTCAGCAAGACAGCGAAAAGCGGTCATGTTCATATGGGTGAGGCGCTTTACGTTCACATAGGCGGTGCTGCCGCTCTCTGCGAGACTGCGCCGGACCATGTTGATCACACTTGCAATCTCCTGGACCGAGCGCGGACGCATTCTCCCGCTGAGCACGATCTCTTGGTTGATCTCGTTGAATTCTGCGGAAAATGAAGAGGTCTGTCGGCTCAACGAACAGCCTCCCGCGGGAGAAAATCTGCGATCAGCGTCACACGATCGTCTCCATCTATTTCGATATCGAGGCTCACCCCGATGGCCTGTGCAAGCATCATCAGGTGGTGAGCAGGGTGCTGGCCGCTTGAGTCGGCCGACCTGTCGAACGAGGACCATGCCGCCCGGTTGTTCCTGTCATAGGAAAACGCGACGCTGGCACGCACGAGTGCTTCATTCCTGAGGAGATTGAAATCAATCCTGCCGACCGGGATGGCCGAGCGAAAGGCCAGTTCGATGATCTCATTGATGAGAAGCGAGCTGAAATTGGCGCAACGGGCCGGGTCTTCGTGTGACTGGGCCAGAAGATCTGCGAGATATTCGGCGATCGTGTCGCAAAGGCGAAATTCCGAGATGAACAGCCCGACATCCAGCGCCAAAGCTGCCATGTTCTTTAATGCGCCTGGTTTGGCGCTGATGTGTTGTCCGGTCATAATCATCTTCGCCCGCCTTGCCGAAAGATGGTGAGGTATCGCTCTTACATACGAACATATTCATCGGGGATGATGGGCCGTCGAGTGACTGTTTTCAGCATAAATCCAGAACCTGCCACGAACTCTCTTATCGCCTGGGTGGGCAGGGGTTTGCCGATCGCATGACCCTGGAGGCGATCACATCCCAGACCACGGAGCCAGTCGGCCTGCTCCGCCGTTTCGACACCCTCGGCGGCAACTTCCATGCCCAGATCGTGAGCCAGGGTTATGACCGAACGAACAATGGCCTGGCTCTTGGTATTCGTCTCAAGATCGGAGACGAAATACTTGTCGATCTTCAACGTGTCGAAGGGAAAGTTCTTCAGGTAGCTCAGGGAGGAATATTGCGTTCCAAAATCGTCGAGCGCTATCCTGATGCCGAGTACGCTGAGTGTGTTTAGAGTGTCGAGGTTGTTGACGGTGCGTTCCAGCAGCACGCTCTCGGTGATCTCCAGCTCAAGACGGTCGGAAGCAAGACCGACACTATCGAGAACCTGGGAGATCCGATCGGTCAAACCGCTGACCAGGAACTCGGCAGGAGACAGGTTTACAGCGACGATATAGTCGGATGGCCAGTTCAGTGCTTCGCGACAGGCATTTTCTAGAACCCAGCGCCCGATCTCGCTCATCAGGCCATCGGTCTCTGCCATCGGAATGAAAACCGCCGGAGGAATTTGCCCGAGTAGGGGATGCTGCCATCGCAACAGAGCCTCGAAGCCGATCAGCCGATCGCTTTCGGCAATCGGTTGATATTCGATGGAGAATTGATCCCTCTCCAAGGCTATCCGCAGGCTGCGCCTCAGAAGTTCCCTTTGCTCGATGATCTGCAGCATTGAAGCATCGAAGGCGCTGGCTCTGCCGCGGCCTTCCTTTTTTGCCGCGTAAAGGGCAACGTCGGAAGCCTTCATCAGGGTTTCCGGATCGGAGCCGTCGGCAGGTGCCGTGGAGATGCCGACGCTGAGACCGACAAACACCGAAATGCCGTCGATGGTGAAAGACTGCTTGAAGGCCTGGACGAGAGCGTCTCCCAATTCTCTCTGCCGCTGCTTGTGGCCGGAGGCTGTCGATATTATTGCGAATTCATCTCCCGCCAATCGATAGGCCCGCTCCGTGTCTGTGAGGCAGTCCTTGATCCGGCCTGCGGCAAACTGAAGGAGTTTGTCGCCGGCGGGGTGGCCTAACGTATCATTGACCGGTTTGAAATCATCGAGATCGAGTTGCATCAGGCAGACGGCATTGCTCTCGGCCGGGATGCCCATGAGGACTGCCGACAGGTCGCTGGCAAACTGCCGCCGGTTTGGCAGCCCGGTCAGCGGATCGTGGGTCGCTTGATGCAGCAGGGCGGCCCGTTCTGCTCTGTCACCTGTCCGGTAGGTCTGTACAACGGCATAGAAATCACCGATGGCGTGAAGAGCAAGTTCGCGAAATGAGCCGTTACCCAGGTCGTGGCTGAAATGAAGTGACTGCTTGTGCGCCGATTCCGAATAGCTGGTGACAGCCGTACTATCGAGCTCGGGATAGATATCCCACAGGAAGAGGTTACCTTCGCGCAGGGCGGGGTCTGTCAGGTCGGCCGTTGTCTCGACAAGTCTGAACTTTCGATCAAAGAGCGCGATTGTGTCAGCCCAATCTCCCGTAGCTTGTGTGGAATGCTGCCAACTGGATTGCGCATTGCTCATCTCTGAGAGAATCCCTCCTCGCCACAGGCTGCTTTCTCGCTCAGCCCAGATATAGGGTTTATATTAGAGTAAGCTACTTAAAAATCGACCAATAAATTCTCGCGGAATGTCAGCTTCGATCTGCGGCCGGATCTTCATGATCCTTTTCCGCGGTTTGGCAGAACCCTGTCTCCCGAATCGAGATCCCAGAACAGCCCCGTCATCATCTACAGACCTTCAAGGGCGATGCTGGCCGGCAGATGCTCGTTTAGTTCGTGCTGCCTGCAGCCGGGATAGGGGTGCGGTATCCACAGCGTGGGAAGACCCAGATTGACCGAAAAGGCATCGTTGGGAATGGTGCCGCCAATGTTGGGCAATATTGCTGGGTCGTAGCCGATCGTTGGAGGCTGCCGCCCATCTGACCCGAGGGTCTTCCGGGTCGAGGCGGGTTGCGGGAAACAGCGCCTCCTGCTGTGCAGAAATCTCGACCATGGTGAAGCCGCTGGCGTTGTCGCTTGGCACTTAATCGTAAGAATGCGCCCGTTCCGGCTGTCAATGGCACTAATTTGAGACTATTCGGCACGATTTTCGTGCTGGACGTCTTCCGGTCCGGCGATAACCTACTGTAATAACGACATTTTTTGGTGGAGGGTCGACGACAGGCAGCCATTTTGAGCCAAACGGCGAATCTCACATTAACTGCAAAAGGCGAAGCCGGAATCTGAAATTAAATGCCAAGTCTCAGATTAGGTGTCGGCCTATCCTGCTGAAATTGTTAGGACGGGAGTCTTACGGTTAAATGCAAAACGACAAGCGGAGCCCGATATGCCCATCCTGCTGGTCTCGGCTATGCTGAGAGCAAGGGTTGATCCAGACCTCCCGCGCTTGACAAAGCCTTTCCGTAAGGACGAACTCGCGGCAAGTCTCGCGCAACCGGTGACCTAATCACCTTTACACATTGAAAGATGCTTCGTCACGGACGTGATGACGTGATGACGTGTTTGTCGGAAGCGGATGCTGCCCTTGTCGTGGGTCAGTCGTGACGATCTGGATTGACGCTGAGTTACAGCGAGCCGACGAAGGCTCCAATCTATTCGCTGATGAAATAGCCGTCTTTCTTTACTGCCTTCGCAACGCTTACTGCCTCGTGGCCAAAGATTTCCTCCTCAAGTTTAAAGGCTTTCCAGGAGACCCAAGATTTCCCATCCGGATGGCCTGGGCGAGGAGAATTCTGATCTTCAACGATCAAGTAGGGCGGATGTGATCCTGCGTGGTCAGTTGAAAACAGGTATGCGTCCATCATGTGACCTTGTGATACTGACTATAGGGCTGCGTGGGTTTTCACTTGTATGCGAACAGGCACCGCCTTTGACGCCGGCGTCTTCGACAACTCATCGTGATGGTCGATCGCAACCAGTACATTAGCTTCAGGATAGTATGCTCCGATCGTCCCTCGCGGAAGGTTATGCTGGGTCACCTTAAGATCGGGAAGCTCGCGCGTGATCCCGTGTAGCCCCGCCGACCGAATATCGTCGGCACACATCAGCACTACGTCTCGGGTTCCCTCAATTCCACGAAAGCGGTCAGAGTATCCGTAAATCGTCTTGTTGAACTGATCGTTCGACCGCATGGTGACGAGGCGATAGCGCCCCTCCGCGTCGCCGAAGGCCAGCACGTTTAACTGTTTGAGCGTGGTGAAGACTGCTTTTTTCTCTTCAGTCTTCCAGACGCGCTCGTGCGCCGCATTGCCGTGATAAAACCCTCCCGGCTGAAGCGTACGATCATTATACCGCTCGAATTGATCAGGGTAGGTCGCCTCGATGAGGTCGCGGACAAGCCCGTAATCACCTGTCCATTCATCCCACTTCAGCTTTGGGCTCGGAGCAACTGTTGCTTTCGCAATACCAGTCACAATCGCAAGTTCGCTGCGCAGGTGCTTGGAAGCCGGCGTCCGCTTACCGACCGATCCCGAGATGTTGGAAAAGCTGTCTTCGGTGGAAACGGACTGCGCGCCCGTGGCTTGCTCGTCGCGCTCTAAGCGCGAAAGGCACGGAAGGATGTAGGACTTCGTGCCTGGAAAGAGGTGGCTTCGGTTCAGCTTCGTCGAAACGACGACGGTCAAATCCTGCTGGGCCCAGGCGTTTTCCATTGCCTTCTGATCGGGAACGGCGCGGACCAGGTTACCGCCAAGCGATATGGTTGCCTTGATCTTTCCTGCCATCATGCCCTTCACGGCATCGACGATAGTCACACCATCTTCGGTTGCCGGGTCGAAATCGAAGAGAGACTTCAGCTTGTCCATGGGGATAAGCTTGGCCTTTTCTGCAATACCGACAGTTCGGTGGCCCTGCACGTTGGAGTGGCCACGGACGGGACAGCACCCAGCGCCCTCCCGGCCGATGTTTCCGCGCAGAAGAAGGAGATTGACGACCATGGCAACATTCAGAGCGCCCTGCGAATGCTGTGTCAGCCCCATTCCGTAGACGCCGATCACGCGCTCCGCGTGAGCGTAAATCTCTCCGGCACGTCTAATCGCATTCTCAGTCAGGCCGCTTTCTGCCTCGATGGTGGTCCAATCCGTGGATCGGATGAGATCGATAAAGCTGTCGAAACCGACCGTGTGCTCGTCGATGAAGGGAAGGTCGAGAACGCGCGATGCACCGGCCGCCACTGCCGCATCATCAGCCTCGACGAGGACCTTACAGAGACCGAGAATGGCAGCGATGTCACCGCCAGCGCGAACCTGGAGATACTGATCGCTGATCTGGGTCTCGCGCCCCGTCAGCATATCAACAGGGCTCTGCGGGTTGACGAAGGAAAACCAGGCCCTGCTCGGCAAGCCGATCGACACAATTCTCATCCTGACCGGTCGAGGACCGTTCATGTGTGCTGTTTATCCGCGTCATGGCGATTGTCCAATGAGTTCGGCACCCTAACGGTCGCGCCGGACTTTCGTTTCCGGGCAGCGGTTCGGCGGACCATTCCGGCACACTGCCCATCGAGTGGCATCGCCGCTTCAGAGGGCGCCATTCTGGACCCAGACACTGACGCTGCTGCCGTTTGTCGGGAACGTAGCCTTGCCGTCGTCACCGACCACGATCTGAGCCTGGTGGTGGTCGAGCACATCGACGTAAGTTTTACCCGCGTGATCCGTTCCGAGCTCTGCGAGCTTCTCCCCGCCTTCGCCATTCGACATGACGACGACGCAGCCGGGTGCGTCTCCAGTTCCATGGCGGATAAACCCGATACAGTGCGGGTCATCGAACAGGTCCGTCTGCGGACCGTTGGCGAACCGTTTTCTGGCGTCGATGAGCGCCGACAGGCATCCGATGGCCGGCATCTCGACGGCGCGATGTTCGCCGTCCTTATCGTCCGTGTAGCTTGCGCCATAAAGGTCCGGATAGAAGACACATGGCACGCCCTGTTCGCGCAACAGGATTAGCGCGTAGGCTAGCGGCTTGAACCAAGGATCGACGGCCGCCTCGAGTGATTGCAGCGGCTGGGTGTCGTGATTGTCGACGATGGTGACGGAATGATCGGGATGCACGGAGACGAGCGATCCGTCGAAGATCGTCCGCATATCGAAATCGCCGCCAGCCTTCGAAGCCTCATGGAAACGGTGGTGCAGCGCCACGTCGAACACCGTCAACTGGTGATCAACGAGATCGAGATAGCTCTTCAGCGTTCCCATGTCCGGGTGCCAGTATTCGGCAACCACGAACAAGTCCTCCTTGACGGTCTGGCGCATATGGCCAACCCAGTCACGGAAGAACCAGGCCGGAATATGTTTGGCGGCGTCAAGACGGAAGCCGTCGACGCGCACCTGCTCGGACAGCCAGCGGCCCCAATAATTCAGTTCTTCGTAGACAGCCTTGTTGCGAAACTCGACATCGGCGCCCATCAGGTAATCGAAGTTGCCAAGCTCGTCGTCGACCTCGTCATTCCACTCGCCTTCGCCATACTCGTTGACCAGCCGGAAGACTCCGCTCTCATCCGGGTTTTCGATGACGTCTACACCGCTAAAACACTTCTGGTCCCAGACGAATTCGGAATGCGCGCTAGCGCGGCCCGGAAAGGTGAAGCGGGTATAAGCCAGTGCCCCAAACGCTTCGTCCTCGATCTGGGTGCGATCGTCCGGATTAACCCTGCGAACGTGGACGCTTTCCTTATCGTCGGCGCCCATCTTATGATTGAACACGACATCGTGGATCACGCCGATACTGTTCTCGTTCAGTACCCGGCAGGCATACTCCAGGGTAGCTTTATCGCCATACTTGGTCGCGACAGTGCCCTTCTGATCGAACTCGCCGAGATCAAACAGGTCATAGGTATCGTATCCGACTGAAAATCCGCCCGCAGAACCTTTATAAGCCGGAGGCAGCCAAACATCGGTGATGCCTATGGCTGCCAGGCTCTCGGCCTTCTCCGCCACTTCCTCCCAATGCCCGCCTCCGTCTCGCGTGTACCAGTGGAAGAATTGAAGAAGCGTGCGTTGCGTCATGGCGAACCTCATTGATGTGGCGGCGATTAACGGACTGATGGGCGATTGGTTTCGTGGCGCCATCCACCAGATGTTTTTACTTGCTGCGGGTTCGTTCCTTTCCTCATGTCGAGCGTTTGACAGCTGTTATCACTTAGCTGGAGATTAGAATTCGCCTGCCTCCGTGCGACATCAGCCAAACCCAGCTCACTTTGAACCAAATTAGGAACGCTCAGCTGGACGCTTACAAAAAAAGTCACGTTCGCTGTGCCTAACAACGGCAGCCTGTTACTGTGCCTCGAAGACGGTGTTTCGTCTATGACCCTCAGACCGGGGAGGAGAGAGCGATTGCAACGCTCAGCTTGCCACGCGATCACCGCTTCAACGATGGCAAGGTTTCGCCCGAAAGGCGGCTTTGGGGGGGCACGATCGATACGTCCGACCACCCGTCAGAGACTGCTGGGCTGTATAAACTCGACGACAACAACCTCGAACTCGTCGAGAGTGGCTACGAGAACGCAAACGGCAAGGCCTGGAGCGCTGACGGGACAATCATGTACTATGCCGACACTGCGCGCTCGACGATTTGGCAATATGACTACGATCCTCAATCGGGGAAACTGTCAGGTAAGCGCGAGTTCGTAACAGTCGATAATGGCAACCCTGACGGTCTCTGCGCTGACGACCGTAAGCGGGTTTATGCCGCAATCTCTGGCGGAGCACGGATTGACGTGTTCGAGCCGGACGGCCAGCGGATCGCTGTGGTCGCGCTACCGGTTCCGAACCCGAAGAGCTGCACATTTGCGCCGGGTTAGCCGAAGATGCTCTACATCACCACCGCATGTGACGGGATGGACGACGATGAACGCGCAAAATAGCCGCTAGCCGGCGCGATGTTCAGTGCGAAACTTTCGTCGATCTTCTGAAGTGAGAGGGCGGCCTTCCGGCCGCCCTTTCAACCTTACGCGATACCGTCACCGCCGGTCGCGCCGAACACTTCTCCGGTCAGATAGCTGCCTTCCTGACTTGCCAGTAGAACATAAAGCGGAGCGATTTCCACCGGCTGGCCCGGCCGCCCAAACAGCGTCTGCTCGCCGAACTTGGTGACCTTTTCCTGCGGCTGGCCGCCAGACGACTGCAACGCGGTCCAGAACGGACCCGGCGCAACAACGTTGGCGCGAATGCCTTTTTCCATCAGTAGTGCAGCCAGCGCCTTTGTATAAGCAACGATGCCGGCCTTCGTTGTCGCATAGTCGAGCAAGATCGCCGATGGATCATATGCCTGAATGGATGCAGTCGTGATGATCGCGGCGCCTGCCGGAAGGTGTTCGACCGCCTCCTGCGAAATCCAGTGCATTGCATATAAGTTGGTCTTTAGCGTCTTATCGAAATCCTCGGAGGTAACCTTAGAGATGCCCTCGCGATGTTGCTGACGGCCAGCGTTGATGACCAAGATATCAAGACCGCCAAGAGCATCGACAGCCTTGCGAACGAGTTCACGGCTCCATATCTCATCGGTAATATCGCCCGGAAGAGCAACCGCTTTGCGGCCTTCCGCTTCAATCAGAGCGATGACTTCTTTCGCATCGCTTTCTTCGCTATCCATGTAGGAAATCGCGACGTCGGCGCCTTCGCGCGCATACGCGATAGCCGCCGCGCGGCCGATGCCACTGTCACCACCCGTAATGAGCGCTTTGCGACCGGTCAACTTGTTGGCACCCTTGTAGCTCGTCTCACCATGGTCAGGCTTCGGATCCATGTCCGCGGCAAGACCCGGTACCGGCTGTGGCTGTTCAGGGAATGGCGGCTTTGGATACTGGTGGCGCGGATCTTGCATCGCCAGTCGATCGGTCATTTTTTTCTCCTTGGTGATCGTTTTGTGGTCGGTTCTCCGGGTCCGGCGCATATTCCTTGTGCAGGACCGAAAGCGTCATCAGGTGGGCGAGATAGGTCAAACCTTGGGGAAGGTTGCCTAGAAAGCTGCCGGTATTCGGATCAATCGTTTCCGAAAAAATGCCGACGCCACAATTCAGCGCAACGCTTAGAGCGTCGTACCTTCGCAATGCCTCCTGTCGGTTTCCGAGAATGGCATGTGCCTCGATCATCCAGAACGAGCAGGCAAGGAAGCATCCTTCTTCCGTCTCGGCCCCACTGTATCGGTAATGGAACTGACCCTTGCCGAGTTCCCGGTCGATCGCGTCGATCGTGGCGTTCAGTCGCTCAAAGGTGCCCATCTGCATCGTGGTACTCTTCTTGTAGCCCGCATTAAGTGCCACGCTTCCCAGCTTGTTCCCTCGAGAATTTGGAAAACAACTGGAACGTTCAGTTCCCTTGCAGCTTCTAGCGACATGGAAAATCTGAAGCCCTGTCAAAAAGTGCTCATCGTCGAAGATCAGTACCTCATCGCGATGATGATAGAGGACGCCGTGATCGCGGCCGGCTTCGACGTTTGCGGCATGGCTGCTTGCCGGCAAGACGTACTTGATCTGTTTGATGAGACCGATATTGCGTTGGTTGACGTCAACGTGCGCGCCGGCAAGACGGGGCCGGGCATCGGCGCCGAACTCGCAGCCGCCGGCAAGACCGTGATCTTTATGACCGGTAACCCCGAGGAAGTATCGTCTGGTGTCTCGGGTGCTCTGGGGGTTATCTCCAAGCCAGTCTTCGATCCTGAACTTGCGTTCGTTTCCTACGCTCCTGCCCACTATGGTGACGTCCGTCACTCCATTCGCCCTCCTCGTAATCTCCATCTGTTTGCATGATGTAAGCCAAGGATATCTACATGGCCGACGATACCGCGCCGCACGCTCTGGTCGTCGATGACGATGCTGTGATCCGTATGGATGCTGCCGGCATAATCGAGCAGGCAGGTTTCCGGCCACTTGAGGCTTATGACGTCGATAGTGCCATACCTGTTCTCGAGACGTCTGCGGACGATATCGAGCTCCTGTTCCCCGATGTGCAAATGCCCGGAAGCCGAGATAGGCTTGCGCTTGCCCGCGAATGCGCTAAGCGCTGGCCGCACATCAAAATTCTTGTCGCGTCAGGTCAAGCGAAACCAGGACCTAATGACCTGCCGGACGACGCGGTCTTCATCGGCAAACCTTTCAGCGCCGAAGTCGTGCACACTCGACTGATCGAGCTGCTACCCGACGGCCAGAAGCCTGAACCTCTGAAACGGAGATCATGACATGGAAACGAAGAGCTTTACAGCTGAGATAGATCGCAGCGACATCAGTTCGGAAAGATTTAAGGTGGTCGCGCTCAACGATCCTACCGGCGACGACGTGACTGATGTTATTCTCGATCCAGCCGTTGTATACAACGACAAGGATGCTTTGCAGGTCGCCGTCGCTGGCAAACTTGGGCTGGAGTACCAGGATGTGGCCGTGGAAATGCAGGGAAATTAAATTCGGCTTATCTCATGCTCAAGCGTAGTACAGCGAGCTCGTGCATGCTGTATCATACGTACTGGCTGGCGCCCTACTCCGATCGAGCATATGGCAGGTAAAATCAGCAACTGCGGTCTCATTGATGGGTTGAGTTGGCATCAGCTGGCTGATCCGCTTTTCTCTGATCTATCGGAGCTAAGCAGGAAAACCTCGTCTCACATCAGCTCATCCGGAGAGCTTGATAAGCTTCACCGGCATCGAAACCGGTCTTGCCGGCTTCGGCCTCGAAATGCTGGCAGATGTCGCAAAAGGAGGTGCCTGGTATATCGGGTTGTTGGCAACCCCGGGCGCAGCGGAGACCTTCTTCAAGGGCCGCGAACAAGTGCTCATTGGAGATTTCATCATTCCTGCTGCGACAGTTGTGCGTGACGCGATGACGCCGCGGGACGTCGCCGAACTGGCGCGCGGCTACGCAGGCGAGGGCGGCTGGAGCGGCGCGCTCGCGCTCTATGGTTCGATGCTTGGCGAGGCCGAAGCGATCAGGGCGATCGCAAAGGACGTTCCACTTACAATTCCGAGCATGGCGATTGACCGCGCCGGAAGCGATTTCACGCCGCAAACGCTGCAGGCTGTCCATAGAGGGAGGGTCCGCGCTCAGGCCATTGAGGCTGTTGGGCATTACATCGCGACGGAAGCCCCGGACAAACTCGCCGCGGCGCTACTGGCCTTTTTCGGAGGCCCTTCATCCGAGGCGAACTAGTAGTCACTTCAACATCATTCTGGAACAGTAACGGATTATCGGCATTTGCTGCTGGCACCCATCGATTGGCAGCAGCGCCGATCCCGCCGACGGATCTGCGTTTAAACAGCCTTTAGAAGGAACTCGTTTTGGCAAATCATTCGCCCAATCCGGCGCGCCGAACAGCTTTTATTGCTGACACTGTCGCGCTGATTTTGTTCTTCACAACCACCGGCATAATCAACGAACGCTTTATCGCCGGCATGACCTGGGATCAGGTGTTTCAGGCACGCCTGACCGGCGCAGTGCTTATGGTCCCTGTCGCCCGACCCTATGGGCTATGGCGCGACTTTTTGATGAAGCGGGCAAGCGACACGCGTATCTCACAGCTGCTATGGGACAGCCTGGCACTCGTGAGTTTTCAGGTCCCGATTTACGGATTGATCATCGCCTCGACTGGTGCATCGGGAGCAGGTTTATCCTGGGGCATCCTCGGGGCGGCGGCAATGATGCTCTTTCTCGGGCGGCCGTATGGCGTGTTCCTAAACTGGGTGAGGACGCTGTTCGGTCTACCTCCCCTTGAGGAGCGACGCAGAGAAGGGATGATGTGATCATTTTGATGTTTGATGACGAATGCCGTCGGATTGGGTAGACACAATGGCTGCTTCCAAAAGCTGCGCCCGATCGCGCACGCCTCGATTGAAGTGCCTGGCGACCGTCGCGGTCAGCCGACCGATTGCTGCGGGATCGCGCACGATGCCTTGAGTGCGTGCGACTTCCTTGACGACGCTGGCGCAAAAGAGTGCATCCTCTTTCGAAATTGGTGCTGTCATATTATCCCCGCCAGAATAGCCCGCCCCTTGCTGGGGCGGGCCTTGGAACCGGTTAGAAATCCATACCCGGACCGGCGGGCAGGGCGGGAGCGGCGTCCTTCTTGGGCTTCTCTGCGATCATCGCTTCCGTTGTCACCAGGAGGCCGGCAACCGAGGCCGCATCCTGGAGAGCGGTGCGGACGACCTTGGCCGGGTCGATAACGCCCTGCGCGTAGAGATCGCCGTACTCGCCGGTCTGCGCGTTCCATCCGAACGACAGATCAGTCTTTTCCCGAAGCTTGCCAACGATGATCGAACCCTCCGCGCCGGCATTCTCAGCGATCTGACGCACAGGTGCCTCGATCGCCCGGCGGACGATATCGATCCCAACCCGCTGATCGTCATTGGCAGTCGGAAGACCGTCCAGTGCTTTGACCGCACGCAGGAGTGCTACGCCACCACCAGGCAGAATGCCTTCTTCGACGGCTGCGCGCGTCGCGTGAAGGGCATCATCGACGCGGTCCTTCTTCTCCTTCACCTCGACTTCGGTCGAGCCGCCGACGCGGATGACGGCAACGCCGCCCGCGAGCTTGGCAAGTCGTTCCTGCAGTTTTTCACGGTCATAATCGGAGGTGGTTTCTTCGATCTGGGCGCGGATCTGGGCCACACGTCCGTCGATCTCAGCCTTGGAGCCAACGCCATCGATGATCGTCGTGTTCTCCTTCTCGATCGCCACCTTCTTGGCGCGGCCGAGCATTTCAAGCGTGACGTTTTCAAGCTTGATGCCCACGTCTTCAGAGATGACAGTGCCGCCCGTCAGGATAGCAATATCTTCCAGCATGGCCTTGCGACGGTCGCCGAAGCCAGGCGCCTTGA
>Ga0209281_1000686_pt1 | contig 34981 bp, 42 predicted proteins | sample MedtruBG_FD_187514 | JGI IMG/M metagenome (GOLD analysis project Ga0209281, IMG submission 187514) | Root nodule microbial communities of legume samples collected from California, USA - Medicago truncatula BG (SPAdes) (version 2) | ecosystem: Host-associated > Plants > Roots > Nodule | place... | reverse complement strand
ATCGAGAATGACCAGGTCGGGCATGCATTCACGGACCATCTGCATGGCATCGACACCGTTATCGGTCTCGCCGACGACCTTGTAGCCTTCATGTTCCAGGAGCATTCGCACGGCGAGGCGGATGACCGGATGATCGTCCACAATAAAAACGGAGTTCATAAATAGAGTCCCATGCAAGCATGAATAAAGCGCGCACCTTAGCTCAATGGCTTAGTAGAGGCGGTAACAGTTATTAAATCTAAGGTATTGAAAATAAATGACTTTTATAAAGTAACGGTTTTTGAGGTAGGGCTTGGTATGTACGGTGTATGTTACTTTTTTTGCCCGTAGATGCTCCAGGTTCACCGTTGCATGGATGATGTCAGAGGAAAAGTTGTGGGAGTATCTGCTCTTGTTGCCGGCCAACGAATGAGCAACCACCTTCGCGTTGTACAGCTCATTGTTTAATCAAAATTATATGTGCTCAAAATCAAAATATGACAGGAGAGGTAAATGACCAGATACGGTTTTCGCGAGGAATGCTTAGATGATGTCTTCGAGTTTGTAACAGCGGCAGCCGAGCGAACAAGCATTTATGGCCGTGCGTGATGCTCGTCATTAGTCTCAAGACGCGCTCGGTGTCGCGCATTCCAGCATCAGCAGGCTTGAGAGGGGGGCAAAAGTACCGTCAAGGGCGCAAGTTGAAGAGTTTGCCGATTTGCTCAATGCTCATCCCCTAACGCTCTTCACGCTAGCCTATGCCAGCGAGACTGACGCTGAAGTTCTTGTGGGGAAGGTCAGGGAGGAACTCGGTGAGTTGAAAGGTCGATAGGTATATACTTTTGCAAGCCCCGAAGTCTTCGAAGAAAACATGGGTGTTTTCCCAGGTTAATCTTTGGTCCCGTGGCATAGGCCAACACAGCGTTTCCATGCACATCCCCCACGGAACCTCTTTCATTGGATTCTATTAATCACCGTAGTTGCTGTCGAATGAAATGATGAGAGCCTCATATGGCAATCCTATGTCTCCGAACGCTGATTGGTAGTTGCCCTTTTTTAGGGGCTTTCCTTGAGAGCAGACACAAATGGCTTCGATAACTTCAGAAATTGTTATCGAATTCCCTTCGAGCAAGCCATCTAATTCGTCGTCATTCCAAGGCTTATTAAAATCCGGCCGTGCCATAGTTGCAGCGTAAGCATGATCATGCCAAACACATGCAGACCCCTCCGGCGGGAAATGCTTCGGCTGCTTGCCAAACGGATGCTCAGAGTAAAACATTTCCCATACAGCTAAATAACGTGTTTGAGCATGCTGGCGGGCGAGTTGAGAATGGAAGTGAGACTGCCCCGACGATTTCTGTTTTGAGTCCCATGTGTCCACGTTTGTACTTAGACGAGGCCATTTTGCCTCGAATATTGATGCCTTGAACTCGTTTCTGTTCTGGAAAATTATGCATGCGTCTGCCCCCATCTCCCGCTCTGCGCTGGGATTCAAAACTTGGATCTTCGCGCTTAGTCCGTCAATGTTTCTAGCAGTAATCTCTCGTCGCAGTGCGCCAGTGAAGTTCGATGTGTAATCGTTCTCGCTGACAATGTACCCATCAATTAGATCAGCTTTGACGAGCCTATCTGCCCAGTGAGCGCAAGACATGAGTTCCTGAATAATTTCTCGGTCGAAAAGCATTATTAATGTCCTGTGTTTTTTTTGCTAAGATCTTAAACCAACTAGGTTTTAACAACGTCTCGGAGAAGGCTCGTAGGTTGGATGTGTTCTAGCCCCATAGCGATCGCCAGGAAGGGGCGGATATACTTGAATGGTAAACCCGACATGTCCCTAATCCTACCATCTTCCCAAGCAATGCCAGGCATAGCCAAGAAAATTTCGCACAAACGATTAGATGCCATTTGAGATTTCTCAAATATCTGGCTTCTTTTCATGTATGACCTGATCAGCGGGTGAAGCTGGGAGGGAGTTGTTCGTAAACTGCACAGCCGGATTCATGAAGTAAACTATTGCAAACACGGCCAAAGTGCCGCCGGCCCTTAGCCACTTTCCAAACTTCACCTCAATGAAACCGGGCATAACGGCTACGACACCTCCCGCTGCGAGCGCTGCAACCAGTCTGAAGATTAAATATTGGAAGCCTGACGGATTAGGCAGCCAGATCGCCAAGCCTAAGACCATCATGATGAAGACCACGCCGAAAGTAAACGCTAGAATAATTCTGATGGATGCGCTCAAAGTAAAACCTTCCTTAACTTGAAAGCCATGTATAGGCAAGCTCGATTCGGTAAATTGCGCTATTGTTTCATTAATTATTGGTTTTTGAAGATGCCTTTTACAAACGCGTTGCATATTCGCGTACGCCGTAGGCGAAGGATTACTATCAATATCAATGTTAAGTGTTTGGAACCCTTTTCGTATTAGCTTAAAATGAAATGGCATTACTTGGAGCACAGCTAAACAGTCTTCTGCGAACCCTATTGCCCATAAGGAGTCATCGTGTGCTCCTAGCAAGCTGCTGTTGCCGACAAATTCTTCATAAAAATTAAAGTATGTCGTAGCTGCTTTTTGCAGTTCCAGCAATGCATCACGGAGATCCGAATCAGCCGGGGCGTCAGTTGCAGTTAGATTTACGTATCGCAGGATAGCTACTGAATATGCCTCCTTCAAAGCCGCTGCTTTGCCTTTCGCCTTAACGACATCCTGTTCTTTAGTGGCTGTCAATTTTCTTGCTCGCTGTTACCTGCTGTGCCATTTGCAGAAGTGCCTTAAGATCACTATTATCGACGCCTTCAAAGATGGAATAAAAAGCATGCGGAACTCGCCTTGAGATTATTTCCTCTACGTCGCCCTTGGTTAGCCTCCCTTTCGAAGTGATCGTTCTCCGTATATCTTCCCGGATGGATAGGAGTTGATCTCTTGAAGGGCTCCATTTTGCTATATGAGCGATCCGCTCCAACAGCGCCCTGAAACTCATTAGGTCATCCATAATGGTTAATTCCTGGTTTGCTTCAAGGCAATGGTCAATAGAGATGTGATGTCTTTAGTATCCACACCGGCATTGACGTGAAAGCGGGCGCCGGGCATTTGCCGGCTGACGATCATAGCGACATCGGATCGAGTGATTATTGCTTTTCTGCTCTTGAGAGCCGTAAGCGCATTCGCGATACGAGAAAGATCACTTATCGTCGGGTTCCAATCCCTTACACCCGAAGCCGCCTCAATCTCCTGCTTTATCATTTTGTAAGTCATAAGGCCCTAGACTCCGTTGCCTGTAAGGCCAAGGTGAGAAGGGCTTGAAGGTCGCTATTGTCTAAACCTCGGTATGCCCACCCTCCCGCCGAGGGGCAATGTTTTTTCACCAACTCCTGCCATTTAGCTAGATCGAGCGTCACACCGTAGCGGTGCAGTTGCTTGACCTCCAAAGAAATGAGCTGGATTTGCTGTGGTGTAGGCTCGTGCGGCGACGTACCGAATTTCATTCTGAGTGCGTGGGCGAGATCCATTAGATTTTCTTCCCTGAGAAAGGTGGCAAGGATGGCACTCCAATATCATACATCAACATTAGCGTAGGCGCGTCGTTGGCCGAATGGGGATTCTCAAAGCCTGAGGCGTTTCAGCGGCTCCGGTCCACTAGTCACGATCGTTAACAAGGGCTGGTGGCCGCCACCACGAGCGATTGGCGTGGTGCAGCCGCTTGAAGTAATGTAACCGCGATGGCCAACCATCACGGATGTTCGCGGGAAAGTTTTTTCCAAAGGTATGTAACCACTAACCATGCTGGAGCGCTTTTACAATCAGTGCTCACGTCAAGGTCATGGAAGTGATGAAGTATCCATTTAGAGTTTGCTCGCCTTCTTTGCTATCTTGTAGGGCCAAGTCGAAGTAATAGTCCCGATGCTGTTTTGCCACACACCCGGTCATGTAGCCAATTATTTGCTTGATGTTAGTATGTTTCAATGCCAGTCGAAGCGCGAGGCGGTGTCTTAATTCGAGGCCTTCGATGGACCTCCTGCTGTCATGCGTCTGCTGGCTTTTTCGAACTTTCATGTAAAAGCACTCATTGGTTATCCAGTAATGTTTTTAAGGAAAGTTCAATGTGCGCGAATCGTCAAGGTGTATTCAAAGCCGAAAAAAACAAAAGCTGATGTTTTTCTGGTTTATTAATTGGGTTGTGATTCTGTTAATTTGAGTTTTGTCTTGGTATGTAACTAATTGATTTTTCACTATCGTAAGGCTTAACTAGCTGCACGAAAAGCGAGGGGTGTTTATTAGGCAAACAATTTTCGCTGGGTTTGGGGGCGCAATAAAGAGCAGATTATTAAAAATTTCCCGATATTCGGTATTGTGGTTGGTGCAGGCCGACTTGTCTGAGGGAAAATTCTTGAAATTTATTAAGCTATGGTCTTGTATTGCTCGTAGCTATCAATGATAGGTGCGAATGTATGTTAATCAAAGATGAGTATTCTAGGTATTCTAGGTTTTTCTTTACAGAATACGAGCAAAGCGGGCCTTTCATTGATGAGGGCCAATGTGGGTACAGCATCTTGCAGGCTGTTCAATGGAGAACTATGGACGGAAAACCGTTAATGGTCCGAAGCATCCAGCGGATTGGGGTGGCGTGGTGTGCTCTAAGTGAGCCCAATTTGTTCCTGTGGCTAGAAGACGCTTTAGCGAGAGGAATACTGTCTCCGGTGCTTTTTGCCTGTGCGCGATCGGGCCGCTTAACTTTGGTGGTTGATGCTGGAAGTAAGCTGGCGAGATCGGAGGAGTTCAAACGGGAATGGGATTACGTCTTCGGCGTCGCAGAAGACCCTTATTGGTGGAACGTCATTATTAAAATTTTTGATACGGAGACGTTCCAAGCAGAAATGATGCCAGTGGTAACCGATGAATATGTGAGGAACATAAATCATCACTGGAAGCTCGGAGTTCGCAGCTACGAACCCGCAGGGCTAATTTCTCCTGAAGAAGTTCGTCCTGATTATTTTATTCCATAATGTTCGTTCGACAAGCGAAAGCTACGCCATAGGCTAATGTATAGACGTCGCTTTCACTCTCGAAAATCGTTGGTTGAATTATTGCGGTGTTTGTATCAACGATGAGGAAAGACTGCATTTCTCGCGGTTCCAACCATGATGACATTAACCGTTTTTATGGTAGTGTTGTAGAACTATTAGAAAGAGGCCCGTCATGTCTAAACTCGCAGAGTTCCGCCAGCTTGAAAAACACCTCGCCGAGCAGCTAAGCGCGCTAGAAGCGTTAAAGGGTGACGCAGGATTAAAGAAAGAAATTGAATTCGAATCGAAGCTGCGCGCTCTGCTAGCAGAGTATGGATATAGCCTGCGCGATGTGATCAATCTGCTTGATCCCCAGCCAGTTCGTCGCGCCCCTGTATCAGACGCCAAAGGCGGCAGCCGTAAGCCTCGCCAACTGAAGGTCTATAAGAACCCTCATACGGGTGAATCCGTTGAAACCAAAGGCGGAAACCACAAAGCCTTGAAGGAATGGAAGAAAGAGCATGGCGCTGCAACCGTAGAGTCATGGCTCTCGCAGTAATCCCGGTGAAACTATGAAAAGGCCCTTATGGGCCTTTTTTGTGAGTTTTAATGAGCTTTTTCAGGAGTACGGAGAACCCCCATTTCCTGCCTTGCCTGATAATGCGCTTATTCACCCGTAACCAGAATGATGCTTGACCCGCATCTAACTCCTGATTTCGTTAACGAAAGAGGGGGCTTTACGTCATACGGCGGAGGCCAGAATAACTTCAGCCTCTCGTTCTGGAACACAAGCGCTAAGTTTTTTCAGCCTCATCACCTCCATTGAACAGACCAGAAGACATATAACGTGGCCAGACGTAGAAATAGGAATTCCCAGCCGGATACTGCCAGCAAACCAAATGATTTTGGGCTGTTTAAAAAGGCTCGTCTCGCAGTCATTTCTGCAACCGGTGGCGTTTTCTTGGGGGCGTACACAAGCCTCATCACGGAATACGTCGGACCTTTTCTGACATCGATGGTGGAATGGACTCAAGACCACCTTCTACCGATGCCTGCTGACCAACAAATCGTTGCAGAGGCTCATTTCTTCGTTGCCAAGAAGTCCGGAACACCTCGCGCTGGCGAGATGATGGGTATCGCGTTGAGGGGGATCGATTGCCTCAAGCCAGGCGGTGCCAGTGATTACAAGTTGTATGATTTTGGTGACGAAGTCGTATACACGAACGCTCTTCTGCATACGACGTGCCGACCTTCAGGCAAAACCAAGGTGACAATCACCCCGCGCAACGGCAATCCAGTGGTTCTGTTCAACGGCTTCATCAACGGCAGGGAGCAGGTTGAAATTGGAGGTGTTGAAGGTAGCTATGAATACGGGATGCTCACAGTTTCGTATGTAGGTACGAAAGAGCCAACCGGGCCGTACAGACCTGTCAATCAGACACCGCCCCCGCTTGCTGAAAACCGTCAGTAAAAGTGTGATCTAGGAGGGTAGGGGCTCAGTGGGCCTTGGCTTCAACGGGGTTGAAAGAGACCGGAGGCCAGATACCGCGCACGTTGTAGGTGAGTGGATCGATAAACCGAGGTCGAGCTAGCCGTGTCGAGCCTCAGACACCAGAAGCAAGCGGGATAGCGAAATAAGACTGAGCGCAATCCCGAGGCGCCAGTTTCACTCCCTGTCAGTTTGAGACAGAGGGGCGATCAGCTCTGGCCCTTGATTCCTGACATTGCCGAGCGCTTTGCCGACTAGATACCAATGAAAGTCGGCTACCGGTCACAAACGTGTGCGGGCTGCTATAACGTGTTGGTACTACAAGACGGTGAAGGTTCGAAATTCATGGCTCTCATTGATGACGTTGACAGCTTGCAATCGATTTACATCAATCGTGCCACCGGGAATGGAAACGACGATGATGAGCGGGATTACCCTCTTTGCCGACAGAGCGTTCTTGATGACCCTCGTGTGGCCTCGCTGGTTCCCGCGTGGGTGCGTCGTTACAGGAACTTGGATCAGTTTTGGGGGTTCATCCAGCCAAAATTTCCAAGCTACGCCGAGCGTAGGAAGTTCATCTGGGATGAGTTTAGGTCGCTCGTTGACCTCGCTGAATCGGGCGAGGGGCACCCTTCAGATATCGTTGTCTCGGAAGCGCTGGATTGCATTGACGCTGAGCACGTTCGTATCGCTTGGACTAAGGCGCTTGAAAGGCGCTCAACTGATCCCGAGGGAGCTATCACCATGGCTCGTACTCTCCTGGAGTCGGTATGCAAACACATTCTTGACGAAGCCGGAAGGAGCGACCATGAGACGACTCCTGACCTGAACAAGCTCTACAAGCAAACCGCTACGCTTCTAAATCTGACGAAGGCACAGCATGAAGAGGTTGTGTTCAAGCAAATCCTTGGAGGGTGTACAGCAGTTATAGAGGGTTTGGGAGCGCTTCGTAATCGTCTGAGTGATGCTCACGGAAAAGGAAAAGGCGGGGTAAAGGCTGCTCCGCGGCACGCAGAGTTGGCAGTGAATTTAGCCGGTTCGACTGCGCTTTTCCTGCTTGCCACATGGGAGGCAAAGAACGGAAATTGAATGGGGACTTCGTCCAGCAGGGCAGCAGATCAGATCCAACGCGAGGAATAGGTTTGCGATTGCTAGCGGAGGTATGCCACGCAATTACTAAGTTTAAGCGGATGCGGGGAGATACTCCAATCAATGATCAGTTCAGCTAGTCTTCTCGGATAGGTTACACAAGGACGACATCCATGCCAGACATCTCTGACGCCAACATAAACATAGCAGACGCTCTTACACTGCTTTTGCATAACCAGCACGCCCTAGCTGCGGCCATTGAAGAGGTGACCAGTTGGCTTTCACAAAATGGGGTGGGGAGTGTCGCTGCTAACGCAGTAGCTGCCATGAACACGTTGGACACGAATGCCCAAGGAATTACTGAGGCCATCATGCGGCTACGCCAATTGTAGGCGCCTTCCCCTTCACCAGCAGACACTGTCGCCGACTCACTCCTGCCTTTTGCGCTATCAGGCATCATCCCTTAAGCCAGTAGGCCAATGCATGGAGTAGGCGCTCCGGCCATTCGGTATAGGTGTTCGAGGTAAGATGCAAACTACATGTAGCTTGTGGACTTGAGCCGTGAATGTGTTCTTCGGCCCTCCATCAGCACTACCTTCGCCGCGTCTCTGTTTCCGGCTTGGCAGTGCAGAATATATTGCTCAAGCTTTGCCTGATTCTCGTAGTCGATCTCCAGCCAATCCAGCTCCGCATCAACGTATTGAAGAATGTCTTCGAGTTTCGCGCTGAACCACTCACCATTTGTACGGTACTGACTAAAATGTTTGTGGCACTTCGCCTCGGCCGCAAGACAGTCCGCCACCTTAGCATTGACTACATTGATTAACGCACTGCCATGTCCCCCCATCTGTGCTCGCTGACGACGCCCCGTCGTCTTGGTATGTCCGATCTTGCTTAGTCCCGTCATTCCATCGAACAAAACATATACATATCCGGTCAGCCGGTCAGGCGGACTTGTTGGACTACCGGGCACTCGCGATGCGAGATGAGGGAGGAATTCTTTCGCGGCTTGAACCAAATGCGCCCATTTCGGCTTCACATCGCGTCTTACTCGATCAATGTTTCGCTTGCGCAGTTCTGTTAGACGGTCGAATTCATCAACGCACGCCAAGCGGTTGGCCTCATGGAGAATCATGCCCAAGCCCAAGCTCGCTAACTCTTCCTGGAAGCGCTTCGCAGACAAACCGAAGGTGGCAGCTAGGTCGGCGGATTCAATGCTTAGGGTTTGTTCGGAGAATCCGCTTTCTTTGGCCCCGTTTTTGATGTTATTCGCCACTGTAATTGCTCCCATAGCCGACAAGTGAAACCTAGCGCTAAAACCGTGAGAGTCCGCGACAAGGCGACTGGAGACATAGCTAGTTTTTTACCTGGCTATGCCGTTCCCATGAACATGGCAGTAGCCACCTAACAGAGCTACTCATCTGCTAGGTGAGTCTATGGCGTTCCCCGCTGTAATGATATTTCGGCAGGCATTGCCTTCTACTGTGACGTCCGCACAAAAGACGCAATAGGAGGATCGATACCAGCCGAGGTACTGACTTTTCGTCACTCCGTAATAATGAGCGATATATTCCACCGGATCACGGAAGTAACCGCCTCGATTCCGCGTGAGTAGGCTTGGCGCTCGACCGAGCTTTTCGCCGGTAAGGGTCTGAAAGCATGAAACGCCAGATCCTCGGTTGAGGACGTTTTCGGCTCTTTGACAGTAGAGGGCAATGTTTTCGCGCACGCAGTATTACGTCCAAACGCGTCTACGGCTGCGACCAAAAACATCTTGCTGAACTGCCGTTTCGTGACTTCCATTTCATGCTCCTAGCGTAATTCGGGCGAGCAGGCCCTCCTCGATGGCAGCTGCAAACCGTCGGTCATCAAGAAAGTTAATGAAGCAGGCTCGCTGTCGGCTTCAGTAGGCCACCCGCGAGTCTTAGGTGTATTTTTAGTGACTGCTTCTGGCCGATTTCTGCTTTCCACAACCGGTTGAATCGACAACCCATTGCTGACGTTCAAAGCCCCATGCAGCAGGAACTACGCGAAAAGGGTAGGAACACAATGGACAGGTTTTGCTCGCTCGCAGAAACGTGCAATATTAACGTCCCAATTTTTTCCCGCCTCCAGACATGCAAACCGACAACGATCCATGGGCCCATCTCCGACTCTCTGATGGGGGGCTCTATTCCAGCTCCTTTTTGCGCCCCGACCTGATCCTGCACGTACACGACCTCTGGGCCAACGGGCGTCAGGACTGGAAGGTCCACCGTTACTTCTCACTTCCAGATAGCCAGAAGATTCAGCCATTCGTCTTCTTCGGCGCTCAGCATTGCATGGACTTTCTTCGGGACTGGTGTTTGACCGAAGCCGATCTTTTGGCACTTCGGGTTTTGCCATCGCTTTCGGCGCTCCCTCAGGCCTTCTGGGATTACCTCAAAGAGCTGCCTTCTTTGAGTTGCACGATCATTGCGCTAGATGAGGGAACTCGTGTCGGTGATCGACCGATCAAAGTAAGTGAAGCGGTTCAGCGACAGTTCGACTCAGAAACGGTGCCGTTTCCTTTAATGCACGTGATGGGTTCAGCTGCCCATGTTGCATTGATCTCCGAGGCGATAGGAACCATCCTTGACTTCTGTTTGGCCTACTCAAAGATGCTCAATCTTCGCCACCTCAAAGGCGGCGTGCGCCAAATGGGGCGATCCGAGCGGGAAAATCATCCGCTCTGGGCGATGTTCGCCACGCGAATGGAAATAGCGATGACCAAGCAAGAGGATCTTGATATGAAGAACCTCTGGCTTTGGTGCGATCCCGAACGTGATTCCGATGCAGTAGCCACCGCGACTGCTGTGGGACGTCAGCTCCAATCAAGAGGCGAATCTGTAATGTTGCTCATTAGAGGGGACATAAATTGAGACCGCCTTCATCTTTGTCGGACCTGCTCCGGCCGGAGAGATCTGCCGCGTTGATGAAGGCCATTGGTTATTCTAGCCAGGACATTGAAGACCTACACGGCAGTGGGATACTGGCCATGGACATGGGCGCGCTTCCCCTTGAGGACAGGTTAGAGTTGCTCGGTTCGGACCCGGAGAATCTACTTTCGCCGCATATGGACTTGAACCACTTCAAGCCAATCAAAGCGTCGGGAGACGTTGTTCTGGTGGACTACTATACCGGTGCCAGGCTGAAACCAATGAGTTTGTGTCCGCTCGCCGTATTTGGCCGCAGAGGCCTCGAACCGCATCCAGGACCTATTTGGTCCGAATCTGAGCAGATGCAGGCTCTTCGAAGTCGCTTCAACCGCATCCCTGTGCGTGTCGTAACGTCACGACATCAACTCGATCAAGACCTTGAATTGTTCGGGAAAGCTAATACCGCACGTAGCTCTATATTCTTTCGCGGCCAAACGAATCAGTATTTTGTGAATAGACAACCGCGGGTGAAGGAATTCCTGTACGGCAGTTGTTCCGCCCAGGAGCCCAGCCTGCCATCGACTGCGTACCGAAGGCAATTCAACTACCTCGCGGCAGAGCGCCATTGGAAGGCTATTGTGGCAGACATCGACTATCGGCTATCCGGCTTCGCCGACAACCGTTGGTGGGTTGAGGACGACATCGAGCACGTTTATCTTACCTCCGGGGAGCAACTTGCAAGATGGCACCGTCTTAGTACGATGTCGATCTCACAGCACTACGGATTGCCTACCTTCGGCCTCGACGTCACCACATCGCTGGACACGGCCTGGTGGTTCGCAACACACAAATTTCACGAGCGCGATGACACCGCTTGGTATACGTGTCACGAATGGCGTGAACAGCCATCTGAGAAATGGCCAGTGATTTACGTATTCAGATCCAGCGATTGGGACCCCATCCATAACCTCGAACTTGCAGCTGAGCGGCCGCGCCGACAATCCGCAGTGCTGGCACATGGGAGTTGGGGCGTTCATGGCAATATTGTTGCAGACGATCTCATCGCAGTTTTCGTTCTTGCACCAAGCTTCGGTGTAGCTCCAGCTGAAACAAGAGATATTTTTCCCTCAAGCGATCCGTTCTATCGAGAGCTTTTGTCTCTCAAGGCAAGCATCGGGGATAAGCATCCTCTCTATCGCGGAGCAGGACTCAAACATGTCTTCGAGATAGTCGAGCCTCCCTCCTGAGCCAGCTATAGCGGGACATTTTATTGAATAGAACCGCACGTTCGCGCGAGGAGTGCGGTAACCACTCCACCCTAAGTTGTGATTCACAAATCTCTCACAGTTGACTGCTTTTGGCCGTTTTCCGTCTGCCTGACAGGTTGAGTCTGCTTGTTATTACTACCGTTTGCGAGACGCCACCACAGTCTGTAGTAGATTTTTAGCCAGTTTAGCTAGAGTGTTTCACACTGCCTCGCAGGTGCTTCTGATGTTTGGAAATGTGAGGGGGGGGGAACATAAAGAATTAGCTGTTTTAAATTTATGGAGTTTTTCAAATGGCTGTAGAAGAAATTGTAATCCCGGCTAACAATGCTGATGATTCTCAGTTTGAACGTCTGTTAGAACTTTGTGGTGAGCCTATAGGTATCGGCACCTCTCGCAACGTCTATTCTATTCCCGGACACTGTGGCAAAGTTCTAAAAGTGTGCAAGGTTGCGAGCAATGCTAGCAACTGGGCTGAAGTGATAATATATCACTCCGTCAATGAGCAAGCTTACTTTGGTGAGATTTTTTCATTCAGTCTTTCTGGTAAATATTTGATTATGGAGTATTTGGCAGATTTGATGGAGCCACTTTCCGGTATAGAAGTACCGAATTGGTGGCAAGATAAAAAACGATCAAACTTGGGGCGGTCTCTGACCGGGGAGATCAAAATTCGAGACTATGCGTTGTTGGCTATCGATTCGGGCTATCTTTTTCGTTTTTCCTAATGCCGATGAGCGTTGTGAATATCAAGTCAAACTACAATGTACTTTCGATTCACAGATGTCATTTTTGAACAGCAGTCTTCGAGTTGACGGTATACTGCACTATCATGTCGATGGTGGAATGAGGTATTTTTCCAGAGTGTTTCTATCAACGGAGCTTCGGGTATAGCCTTGTTTTTCATACCATGAGACTAATTCTTCGTCGCTCAATTCGTTCTGATAGAGAGATCTTGCAGTCAAGCTGATGCACGTGCGGCCAAGTCCGACTGCGACCAGTTCCGCTTGCGAAAGAATCCAAGTTCCTATTCCTCGTTTCCTAGCATCACAGAGTACGAATATCTCATATATACAGCTCTCGGGCCGCCCCCAATCTTCATATATAAGCAGGCCTGCCTCCCCATCATCAAGAAAAATAATGAACTCCCGAGTGTTTGGAGTTTTACCCTTCAAAATTCGCTCGCGAAGAATTTCACTCTTCACTTCGTCTAGGTCCCCAATCTCAACTGCTTTGAGCATATTTTCCTCCGCTGGGAAAGCTCTTATAAAAAGTCTGGTCCGCGCGTTACCCCTTATCGCTCATTATCTTTCTGATAAGTGATATGGCTGCACTTATTCCTGTGTGTGAAAGACTATAGTGAACTTTTTCATTTTTTAGGTGAGCTTCAAAATGGGGGCTAAAACGCTGATTGAAAAATCTGCTCACATTGTTCTTGTCTATCGGTAGCGACTTGTCACCCTTTAGCCTTAGTAAAGGTATATTTAGTTGCGCATTTTTTGCAATTTGGGTAGTCGTAAGTGGTGGAAAACCATTTTTGTGATCGATCAACATCGAGATAAGAAGTGCTTGCTCTAGTGGGAGGAAGTCCACTATTGTAGAAATTTCACAACTAAAAGGGATCAACTGCGCTTGGTCGGTAAGATAGCTTACTGTAGTCTTTATGTAATTAAATAGGGATTTTTCGTTGGGAATAGTATTGGCTGTGGCGAGTATCTCAGCTAAGCCCATAGAATTCTGGATCTCGTTCTTTCTTTCGAACTCGGCAAGGCTCATCGGCGCATCTGATCTATTTCTTTTTACATTTCGCTCGTATCTAATCTGTAAGCTACTTTCGATGTACAATGTTTCAAGATCTACGCCGGAAAGTTCTCCGTGCAAAATTTTGATTTCTTGTGGAGATCTGAATCCTGTAATAACTAATCCAGTAACAGACGTGCCTTTGATGTATTCAGAGATCTGTCTCGCAACTATTCCGGGGTCCTTTTCTAGCGCATCCTTGGCAAAATCCTGGATTTTCATTGTGCTAGCATAGCCATGTCTCGTATATAGAGCACACCGCATAAAATCACTAGCTTCAATGTGTCGGTACGCATGAAGCCTCGTCAATGCTGACGCAAGAACAGTTTTCCCTGTACACGTTGGCCCGCAAATAATGTAGTTTCTTCTTGGGAATAATTCTCCCTGTCGAGGCTTCTCTTGAGCTTGTTTTTCCTCTAGCAGATCTTTCGATTTTAAGAATTTTATAAGCTTTTGTAGAGCGGAATTCCTAAAATCGTGTTTTAGAGATGCATTGATTGACAGTTGGCTTATAGGCTTTTTGGCACCATTTGGAACGAACCACTTGTTGAATGTCCTGTTATCTAGCCATGGATAAAGTTTATTGGTCTCAAATGGGACCTCTACATCTACTATGGAGCCTTTAGCTTCGCCCACAAATACTTTGTAAGTTTCCTCTGGCTTACTTCTAAGGTGGGGTGGTAGATATAGAACAATATCAGATCGGACGGTAACCTTTCTGTTGTTTCCAAGTTCCTTTAACTGCCTGTCGAGATCTGCGAACGATGTTTCTCGCATCCAATACTTAACATCAACCCCTGGGAACTCCCGTTCTTGGCTGAGTGCGTCAATGGCAATAGATGTATCTTCAATGAAGAAAATTCTATGTTGATGCCTCGAAGCATATCGCGCTAAAAGATTAGTATTTTCAGAGTCGCTCTTGATAAGAATTGGATTTTGATACTGCTCTTGATCGCCACCGCTTTGGCTTTTCGCTAGTTTTAAGTTCGCACTCTGAATGCTTTCTTTAAGAAGCTCGTCTCTGTCCTCAATTCGGGGTTCATGGTACGGTTTTCCGTAGTTTGGAGGAGGGAGCAGCATAATCGGCTGCTCTCGCAACAGATATTCAAAGTGTGCTATCTTTGTAAGATTTGATGAGAGAAATACGAGTTTAATCAATTTCTATAGCTCTCCCAAGATTGTTTGGTGGGCACTGGGAGATTATATGGTCTCGGGAAAGATCGAGCTTGCTCACTACCGCATCAAACTCGGATGACATGAAGTAAACTGCTGGGCCTAAGCTAGATAGCCCAACACATTCCGCTCCCGCGATTTGGATTGCATCTCTTAGAGTATGAATGCTGTTCGATTGTGCCATCCACTCTGCCTTTTTCCATTGGGTTTGTTGGATGGCATTAATTGAGGAGCAAAATGTAAGGCGGTCCTTCTCAATCGCCGCGCAGGCCATACCTGATACCGCGTGGTAGATAGACTCATGCACTGACCGCATTTCGATAGGACAGGTCTTATTGAAAAAATCTACTTCTTCTTTGCCAGATATTTTAGGTTCGCCAGGAGAAACGATTACACCAAAACGCCAGTCTGCGGGTATGTTTACGTGTAGCAACTGAATAGGTTTCGTTGAAGGTGTATGCCTTGCTGAAGACGGGCCTAAGTGAAGTCCGTTACCTTTGACACCGAAGTCAATACTCAGCCCTCCCTGGAAGTAAGTATTGATTCCTACTCCTGAAGTACCTCCTCGACCCGAAGCCGAGATTAACTGAGCTTGATTAAGCGTGATTTTGTTGAGGATGCTAGCGGCTTCAGAGCACGCGAGTTTAGTTGCTGTTCCTGTTCCGAAACCACTATGAGGTGGCGGGCCAGACATAAAAGTTAATGAAAATTTCTGAGAATAACCATGCGATGCATATAGTCGGTGCAAAAAGTCAATTAACAACTTCTCTTCATCTGGCGTGTTGGTAACATTTCGTTGATCAATGATTTTGAAATTTCTACTACTTTTAAACTCAATTATTGTGTCGAAACCACTGATGCAAAACCCCACCCCGCCATTTTGCCTATAGCCGCCTGTACTCATGTCAAAGAGGTTGACGTGAAGGCGTGCGGGTGCATCTATTCTTATTAGATTATTCATATGCGTCGGAAGCGTTATTTATTGTTTCATAGGTATAGTCTAGATAAGGCTTAGTGAAGAGACCATCCTTGTGGAAGTTAATAGCTGGGGTGTCCTTGCTCTTCTTGCTTTTGAAAATAGGCCCAACCAAGCAACTTGAACCTGCCAGAAATATGCTATGTGACGGTTCGAAATCGTAATAACGAATTTTAAATATTTCTGGATGCTTGGTGGCAATTTTTTCAGATTGCGGCAGCGTTTTGTTTATGAAGTCTGAATTATCTGCCTTCTCCAGATATTTTAATTTTGGAAGCAGTAAAGTTACCTCCACCCCTCGTGCAAGGGCTTCTAGTAAATCCTGCGACTCTGGGACGTCTGGGTTCGCAAAGTCATCTAGCAACCTGTTGCAAGTAACGCCCGCAACAATAATCTTGTCGCCCAACTTCGTCTTCTTAATCAGGCGTCGATAATATTCCGGGTCTTTTCTGTTTGGTAGAAATTCAACCAACCCATGTTTTTTATACTCAGCTAATGTTTTTTGCTCAATGTACTGCGTAAAAAACTGTAGCGCAGCAATACCTATTCCTGAAACAAGTCCACTTAATACCCCAACCCAGCGGCCATCTGAATTTGGATCGGTAAAAAGTAATACCCCACCCAAAATCAGGGTTAGTGTGATAAGGAAACCAAAATACACCCGAGGTGCCTGAACCACAAAATTCAGCTTCAACATGTCCATCAAGGCCTTCCTATTATGATGACTTCCTTTTTTGGCTTTTTGCTAAGAGCATGTGGCATATCATGCTCTAACAAGACGGTTTGTTTGAATTGTGACGAGAAAAAATTATGAATATCTTGAATGTCGGGAAACGCATCATGAACATAGGAAAGACACACTATGGACTTTTTGTGTTTTTCGACTAATGCAAACAAGTTCTCTCTAAACCGTTTTTTATCAGTCCATTTCAACATGCTTTCCGGACTAGGAATCGGGTGATTACGTTTTGAGAGATCAATTCTCTCATTCCATTTCTCGGGCATACATAGACCCTCCAGAAAATGATACCTGTCCATGTATGAAATATCTTGCTTTTTCAGAGGCACATATGGAGGGTCAAGGTAAACAAAATCGTAACCGTGTGGCACTTCAATAGCGTCGGTACAAGGTAGAATTATTGGCGAATGATCCGACGTCCATCTTGTTTTTTGGATTTCACATAGCGCGCGACTCATCAGGACCGGAAATGGTTTTTCCCAAGTAGCCCAGTTTCCGAACTTTGTATTTTTTTCGTTGTTTTCTCTGATGTACAAATTTTTTCGGTGGAAAAGATTGAATGGTCTTTTCTGCAAGCACGCTTGCATTAGGCAGTAAAGAATTTCTGATTTCTTTAAGTTGTCTTCAATTTTTGACAGTTCTCTTAAGGCGCCATCCAGCCAGCTGTTTTCAGATTCGGTGTAATATATATCTTTGTACTTTTTCGATACCAATCCATGTTCGGGTTTTATCCCTTCAATGAATAAATTAAGCTCTGCATGCGTCGTTACGCATGGCTCATTGGGTAGAAGCGCTGTAGCAATCGTTCGGTTTGATTCTAAAATGTCATTATAAGTAACTTGTTTTTTGAGGTGCTTCAATGCCAAGGATACAGTTGATGTGCCGCCGAATACATCAACTGCTGTCGTGAAGTCGTATGTTTTAAACTCGTTGAGCATCCATTGGGTTAGTCTTCGTTTACTGCCGTAATAGCGCGTTTGTGGCAGATACAGTTTTTCGGGAAAGTCAAAACTTGCTGCTTGTGACAAATTTCTTGCTGACGTATTGTTTCTATCAATAATAGAGTTTTCTATACTCGACATACTTTCCAGTGCGGACCAACCTTGTTGGTCTACCTTTTTTTGAATTTCACATGGACTAGGGTCAAGCATTTGGCGCTCCGATGATGCCGTAATTGCACGGGTGCCAAAACGTTTTGGTCTTTAGCAATGATCGAGGGTTGACGTTAGCACATTATGAAATGGCAAAATCAGTGCTTGAGAGTGAGTGATGAGATACCGGTTGCGCGGCTCTGACCAACCAGATACAAACGACTTGGAGGTATTCCCACATCCTACAGAGCGCCTCATCCTCAGATCCTTCCTTTTCAGGCAAGCTAGCTTTTTATACAGCCATCATCGTCTGTTGCCTTCCGGAATGCTACCGGTGCTAAAGAATATCAGTTGCCTAACTGAGATTCGACCTGAACCTATCGGGCCTAGGTACGTTGCTCGCATGACAGCATAGGAATCGACGAATGGGCGGACACTTTGGTAACCCGAAGATTTGTGGCGTGCATCCTGCCATTACACACGATCGAGTCATCATTCTTACTACGTGTAAGGGGGCGGATTGCTCTACGTTTATCCAACGATTCACCCGACGCTGAACCGCGATATAGCGTCAGTCAGGTGGACTGGCGAATGCACGGCGAAGGATTGTGCGGTTAGAAAGGCTTCATTGGTTCGTCGATGGAACGGGTGCGGAAACAGTCATCGCAGAGCCGTAGCGTCCCTGGTCCAGCCGCTGGAATACACACGAAAGCATAATCGCGGACTGGTTCATCCGCACAGACACTGCACACCTCCGAACTTCCCGTTGCCCTAATGGCCGCTTCCGTCATTGCAGCCTGCTTGGGATGCCATTCGCGCAGCGAAGCAAACCATTCAGGCGTGTGGGGACGGAGCAGCTCGGGATGCGTGGGTACAAGCAGTCCCCTGCGTTCAAGCCATGTAGTTGCTGCCCTAATGCGCCGAGCATGAAACTGCGTAAGGAGGTAGTACAGCTCTATCTTCAGGGCGAAGTATTGGCGAGGGTGCAATGCGTTCACGGTCACGTAGCCCGCGTGGTTCATAACAAAGCGGTTTTGGCACAACGTCTCGTTTGCCAGCAGCTCCTCGCAGTACCTCTGCTTGCGTTCCGACGAACCGTCGTGCCCCTCCATCATGGCGACGTCGTACTGCCAGGAATTCCTTTCGAATTCCTCTCGCCACAGTTCTAGATACCTCGAAGATCGCAGGGCTTGCACGAGGTGAGTGTCTGCGTCCTGATGCTCCACCAGATAGGCATCGATGTCATTGAGTGACTCAATCTCAGAGGACAGCTTGCGGGCCTCCCGTAGCAAGACGTTGGTTGAGTCGCGCATAACCTGAACGTTGTCTACATCCCCACGCCAGTCAGCCTCTTCTTCTGCGCTGAGATTTCTAAGCACATTAGGCACCTCAACAAGCGCCGCGCTCTTAAGGAACTCCCCTGGGTGGCAAAAGTCAGCATCCGACACTAGATTCATACCGGCATCACGGTAAGCCTGCGCGACCAAGCGCGAGCAGAACTGCCTCCGGCCGGCCACGAAACCAGCCAACACACTCTTGACGGCGCCGGTCATGGAGTATCGAGTACCAACCGCAGCTCTGGCGAAGGAAATGACGCAGTGCAATTGGTCAGACGTCAGGGGCTTCGCTGGTCGAAGCACGTAGCCAGCGCAGCCTGGTTCAAGAATGAGTCGCTCAAGGTTGCGTGCGTGAACGCCGTCGCCGGTGGAATCGATCACACTCGACTTACCCACACAAATCATGGCGTGAGAGATGTCTGCGCCGGTAGCCTTACGGATGGTTCTGCTCATCGGTTCGGGGGTGGTCGTCAGTACCACATCGCCAAGCTGGATGAGGTCGGCGACGAACACCCTAGGCCGCAGTTCTAATTCATTCATCTCGCATCTCACATTGTGGTACTGAAGAAAACAACGACCGATGCTACATGTTCCACAATTGCGCTAAGAGGGCTTTTTCTCTTGCTTTACAAAAGCCCGACTCCTGCCGAACTGAGATGCGATTTTCTCGGCAGCCACTCGAAATCGTTCATCCGCTTGCTCCCACTCTTCACTGGATAGTTTCCTACCTTCCGCTCTCCAGTTCGCCCTAATCGCATACATTCGCTCTTGGTTGAGTGCCTTCAATTTGACCAGCTCTTCAAAGGTCAATTTGGATCTATCAACGGCGCTACTGTCTTCATCGCCGAGTTTGATCATTTGCCTTCTCCGACGTGAGTCACGGTCATGCAGTACATGCGAGGTAACGGCATGCCAGCCTATTGATCTAAGGCCCATCTACCCATTTAGTACGACGGCATCGCTCAGGCCTGAGAAATCCCATCGCGTTCCTATCATGATCATGATCATGATCATGATCAGGAGCTTGAAGCTGGACGTCCACCCGCTTGATGCCTGATTTTTACGCTAAATTCAGGTAAAAACTACAGGGTCTAGTCAATTTTTGAGGGGAAAATGGATACTGAGTATTCTGATCTAAGCGAGCTTTCCGGCAAGTTGATTTGTAATGTCTGTGTCGGCGAGTCCTACCTGTCGCCTTTGATCATCAGGGAAGGTAAAGCAGGCATCTGCTCATATTGCAGAGAGCAAGAAGCCATCTGCATTACGATTTTCGACTTAGCCAATTGCGTCGAAAAAACAATTTCCGAACACTATTCTCGTACCTCAGACGAACCTGATGACTATCAATACGCGATGCTCCGAGATCGGGAGTCGGACTATGACTGGGAGCGCGATGGTGAGCCCATTCATGATCTGCTCTGCGAGTTGCTTATTGTTGAAGAGGAAGTTTCTTCGGACATCGTTGAAGTTCTTGCAGATCGGTTCGATTGTCGAGGGCCGGGAGATCCGGATGAAGATGAATCTGAGTTTTCACCAACCTCCTACTACGAGTTGAATTCGCTCTCGCTCGGCTTTTGGAATCAAAAGTGGGAGCGTCTTGAAAACGCGTTGAAGAATGAGTCGCGGTTCTTTAATCAAGAGGTCCTAGAGGTGCTGAGGTCAGTTTTTGCAGACCTACATGATGTGCGCTCCAGAAGCCATGGCCTGGCAGTGGTGGCAGTGGGGCCTGAAACTTTTCTTCCTGCGTTATTCAGAGCCAGAGAATTTCAAAGCGAAGAGGGGCTACAAGCTGCACTTTCGGATCCGGTCAGACAGCTTGGTCCCCCTCCAGGAAGCTTTGCCCGTGCAGGGCGCATGAATGCGTCAGGGATATCTGTCTTCTATGGTGCCGAACAACCTCAAGCTGCGTTGTCTGAAGTCCGGCCTGTCGTCGGCAGTAATGTCGTTGTGGCGAAGTTTTCGATTGTCCGTCCACTGAGTCTCCTGGACCTGCGTGCACTGGAGACTGTTGTATTCACGCGTAGCGTATTTGATCCAACCTCCGCGGACGAAAGAGTGCGCATGGGATTTTTACGTACCCTAACGAAACGACTTACCGTTCCCGTGATGCCCGGTGCTCAAGACAGAGAATATCTGACCACACAGGCTGTCGCCGATTACCTGTCGGGATTTACTGAGCCACAGTTGGATGGGATTCTTTTTCCATCCGTACAAAACGGTAGCGGCGTGAACGTTGTGCTCTTTCATAAAGCTTCGTCAGTGGAGCCGTTGGACAAACCCGAGGGTACGGAACTCTGCGCATCCATCAAAGACTATGACTACGAAACTGGCAGTGAATACGACTGGTACCAGATTTCTTTACGGGCATCACCGGAAGGTAATTACGAAGGGGCTGCAAGCGCTTCGTCGTCAGATCTTCATAGCTTCCTAATTCCCCAGCATGAAGCAACTGAGCGAAAGCCGGCGCTTCGCCTCGAAATGAATTCGATTGAAGTCCACAAAGTCGATGCTGTGAAGGTGGAAACCACACCCCATTCGGTGTATGTGTCCTTCGGGAAGCCGAATTCATGGCTAGGCAAGGAATCTATGACAAGCGACGATTTTTGAACACTGTCGAGAACGTATTTTCTGAGAGATGAAACAGTGAAATTTGATGAGCCTTTTCATTTAAATGCAGGTAACCGATCTGTGATGATTGGAGGCAAACCTCCTGCAATGGTTAAGAGCGACCTTGAGGCGGGTGTGGCTCGATTAGGGGGCTTTTGGCGCCACCCCAACTATTTCGAGTCTTACCTATATTCTGCATCGGTACTGATCGAACGAGGTCGGGCTACGGGAACCTTGGATGAAATTGGGCTGCCCGGGTTCTACCTTCAGCGCCATTCCATTGAACTCCTATTGAAAGATGTATTGAGTTGGTTAACCAGCATTTCAGAGCTTCGTAATCAGTTAGGTAGATCTGTCAGTAAGCCGAGTGACGAATTACTACGGGATATGCGTACCAGTCACGACCTAATTGAACTCTACGGTCATGTGATTGAGCTTGCTGATTTGCTCAGTCTTTCACCCCCGCCCGACGAGCTTGGAGGTCTGATCAGGGATATGGAAACATTGGAGATAACTGAAACCTGGTCTCGCTATCGTTCGTCATCGAAAAAGCAAAAAAACAGCGGCGCTCGATTACATGTGGATCACATCCCAGACGAAGTCCTAATTCCCATTGTCGAATTTCAAGAGCGATTAGATGCAATTGCCTGCCTCACATCCTCGTGTGAAGCTTTCGGGGACACCTACGAGGACGAGTTAGAAGCGGTCTGGTCAGAGCTGAACGCCGCAATCGAGAGTTATTAAAAGAGTACTCTCTTAGGGGGCAGTAATCGCATGTTGCGGGTGCGATGAGCTGCCCCCTATGCGAACGGCTGACTATATTTGGGCCATTAGACATGGCATGGATACGGTCATGCTAAGTTTTCCTTGAGTGCTTACACGCTCACTCCATGCTCAAGCTGCCAGATGAAGGCTTCAACGGTGTTGATGCCCACGAAGGTAGAGAGCAGCTCAACTGGCGCCTTCTGGCCCAAGGCCAGGGCGGGTCGAGTTATCCATTCACGCATGGCTAACTGGTCCCCCTCAAATAGCCCGAGCGCGGATCGAAGGACGAGGGCGGTGCTGTAAAGGTAGTCGCTTTCAGTTGAAGTCAGTTTACCTGTCTTCAACCAGCGCCGGCGCGCGGACTCCTTCACCTCCAGTAGCGACGCCAACGCTGATGGGGACAGTCCAATTAAAATACTCAGCTCATCGAAAAATGACGCAGGCAGCCCGGTGCGAATGAGCTTTGAGGTCGTGACCCAATCCGCTTGTCCATCGAGCATGCTCAGAAAGTCAGTGACGCTTTGTGATGCTGCTTCTGTGTCTTCAGCCATATCAGCCTCTCGGGGCACCAACACAGATCGATGTGCATGGCGCTAGATACTAGCTACTTATCCGAAGTCGCATCCTTGCTCGTTGAGAGATCAAAGGCCAAATCGGTCCTGACTTTCTCAAAAAGCGATTGCAGGTCCTCATCTGGCGATCTTTCCAGGTAGCACCCAATGATGAGGCTTGCGGGGTGGATGTTCATGAAGGCTGCGAACTGCTCGATCTTCTCAATCGTCGGAGACTTCAGCCCTCGTTCCAACTGGCTGATGTAGGTCCGGCTTGATACCAACGCAAACGCGTCCTGACTGAGCCCTCGCCGCGACCGTAAATTCCTAAGGGCGCGTCCAAGAGCGATATTCAGTTCCATTTTCTCATCTCATAAAAGAGATGATGAAGCACGAAATGAACACTATAATGCCACGTACTATAGTGTTCATTTGCTCTTTTTTGGGAAATTATATGTTCGAAACCTACGAGGCAGCGAGGCTGCCGGGACTGCCGTCGTTCGAGCAAAACACTACCCGCTGGGCGTTTATTGCTCAGGCCTCAAACAGGGAGTGGTTCTATGTGACGCATCAGTATTTTCAAGCCGGGGATGCCAAAAGCGTGTGCTCCCAGCAGTTTCTGATTCCCGACGTGATCGGTTTGATGAGCTTGGTGCGATCCGACACGCCTGACGCTTTCGTCTGCTCGGTACAGCTGGTAACACCGGGTTGGATGAATGGCAGCGAAGGGTGGTGTATGGAGCCCCTCCTAGGGTTGATTGCCCTACCAGGAGAAGAGAGCAGCAATAGGTATGCATACGAAGTTGCTGGTGGCGGAATTTATCCCACCCAACACGCGAGTGCAGCGCAATCCATGGGCCTGAAAATATGGCCGGTTCGGTAGGAGGCGACTCAAGTGAGTCCACATCTTGAGCATTTGCTCTGCAAACCACATCTTTCGCTTTTCCCTAATGCCCAGATCGTCAACGACCATTTTTTCTGGGGCTTTGAATGCGGCGATGGATGGTTCGACATCCTGAATCACGCGTTCGCTCTCGTATCCGCGCGGACAGACATTAATCCTGAATGCGGTGAAGTGATCATCGAAGAGGTGAAAGAGAAATTTAGCGGATTGAGGATTTACTACCGTGGTGGAGATAGCTTTGTGGAGGGTGTTCTGAATTTAGCGGAGGCAGCGTCAGTGAACATATGCGTGATATGTGGCAATCGCGCACCTAATAGAAGAATGCATTATCACCATCCACGATGCGAGATCCATTATGGCGACTGAACCGATGAGGTTTGGGATGGTGAACCGGAATGGGCTCATTGATGATTTGAGCAGCTACTTCTATAAGGAAGGCCATCTCGTCGAGCTAGACGACGTAAAAAAGTACGTGTCCTCGCCCAGGCTGTTCGATCTCATGATTCGAGCGCTGCCGGCAGACGGGCTGGTGCATGTAGGAGATTCATTTTTAGATAAAAGGACGATGCTTGGCGATTGGCCACAGCGCACCTATGGAATCTCGTTGCACGGTTGGAAAAGCATCCAAGCAGAGGTTGAGCTGGTAGACGTCTTCCACATGAATGATTCTACCGTTTCGAAGGTGCAGGTATGGCCGTTTGATCCTGCAAGCCTCCCCGAAGACGCGGCCCGATTGGCAGTGGCTTTATCGTACACAGCAGCAGAGTTGTATGCCGAGCCGCGAATAGTTGGATCCCTAAACGATATCCTCAATGAACTAGGTTTCTGGGTTGATCCTGAGCGGTACTGATACTTCTCGATTACGCAGAAGGACTCAATTGAATTAACGCAGTCGCTTTACAGACGTACCGCTTCTATGACTGTGCGGCGTGTAGCCACGCCTAATACTGTAAATAATTAAACTGTTCTTATCGATTGGAATGGAGGGTTAACTCGTGGGCATAATAATACTTGATGGGGTCGTAGAGGAAATTGGCTTTGGTTCATATTCCGAGGGAGAAAGAACGCTGTCTTTCATTAAAGTTGATGGCAAACGAATAAAAAACGTTGTTTGCGATGATTTCATGAGATCGTTTTTGAAAGTAGGGCGTACTGTAAAATTGTCGTTGGTTCCAGGAATACTGGGCGCGCATACCCTTTACGCTGCGAAGCTCGAAGATGGCGAGGTGGTCATGCTTTCGTCAGTGAAACCTGTTTCGATGGTTATCGCGCTCAGTGTTGGGATTATGGTTCTTCTGAGCCCACTATTTATTGGCGTGTTGAAATGGACCCATTCCATCGGTCTCTCGATGATTATCTATGGACTGATTGGGGTTAGCTTGGCGTATTTCATCCTACGCAATCACTTCAAAGCACGGTTGGTTTTCGGTAAATCTTGAGCAGGCCGTCATGTTGAGTGTATTGATATAAGCGAAGTCTCAAAGGTCAATGTGCCTGACAATCAGTACCGAAAGAGGAGAGCCCATCAAACTTCGAGATTCCAAAGTGGCGAGGCTCATTCCCGGCCCCGCCGAAGCTGACCACTCTTTAAGGATTTCAGTGCTCGGCACAGTATCAAGGGTACAATATTCGAACTCATTAGCTTCTTACCAGCCGATTCCGGATGAGTAAAAATCTTACGGGTCACTACAACTTGTTCTAATATCAGGCAGGTGATGTATGGGAGGCTGTAAGAGCTTCCATTCACCACCAAGGCGGTCCAAGGGGGCAAGGCGTCGATTTTCCAAGGCGTTCTGACGCCGACTTTGATAGCTCAATCATCTGGCTAAAGGCTGCTCTTGCATCGACCAAGTTGGGAATCGAGGCTCCCAGTCGGCAACACAGTGAATCAGCATTCCTTTCCAACTGATGGCATTTTTTCCCAAGCTTCGTCTCGACTGTTCTCGGGTGTTTCCGCTAACAGGCTCTCAAGGGAAAGTTTCGTACGCTTCAATAGTGCTTCTAAAGGAGCCTTGCTCGATGGGCTCATGGCCGGCTCTACCAGCGGCACCTCGGACCTGATCGGGGGTTTTTTTCGTGTCATGTGGATCCTCCAGGCTTTGCTTGTACGAGTTTAGTCTCAGCCGGACGGGGCAGGGCTTTAGGGTGATGGATGGCAGGGTTGGTATGTTTCCGATTTCTGGCTGCCTAAACGGATCTTCGGATGCTGCGTTTCGAAATCCGCCTCACGCCTAGCAGCGTCGACTCATAGCCGTCATCGGGGAGACATGCAACGAGATGTGATTCCAGGCTAACTCATTGGGATCATGCACTAATATGAATACGCTACATTCAATTCATCTGACCCTGGGGACGCGAGTCATGATCTCCACACTTGAGCTTCGCCACATTATTGAATGTGGTTTCCAGCCTCTCTCCTGCACATGCTCGGTCAACCCCGATGGTTGATTGATGATCAAGGTATTCGATCCGACCTCAGGGAGCGTTGATCTATTAGTCAGGGGAGTCGTGACCAGTCAATTAACCTCCAGCCGAGCCATCACAAATTTGATCGGTGAACTTCGTTCTGACATGGCGACGCATGCGACGGGCGCGGAGGGGGTGGCGAAATAGCGATCCCGCTGCCATGTTCGGTCGGGGCCGCATCTGCCGGAGATGGGATTTAGGGTGCCCTAAGGTGAGAGAACCGGTGCATCTAGGTATTCGGGTGGTACGAGAGTGCCCGAACACACAAATCTCATTTTCACGTTGAGACGCCCCCAAACGTCGCTTTCCCAGGGCGACTGTTTTAGAAGATCACAGTACTCGCGAAGGGATACTTCGAGCGCAGATAAAAATTGTGTGGCATCGACCACCAAATTTTCCGCGTCAAACAGTTGAGAGTTATCTCTTCGAATTCGCCACCCCCCAGTTGTTTCACCCTGATGCATGATCCCGCAGCGGACATGCTTGTAGAAGAGTCTGCCGTGCTCTCGCAGGGATGAAAAATGATCAACACGGTCGAAGAAATGGCTGAAAGCAACACCGCTAAGGCCTGATTTTGCTGACCCAGTCCAGAAAGACTCCAGCGTTTCTATCATGAGACACGCACATGCCATCATCGCAAAACCGTGCTTATTCTCCTTAGACTCGAAGGGCTTGAGATAGCGCTCCTGAAATCGTTGGTACACGAAGTCAGCGATTCGTTCTCTGTCCTTTGCTCGTTTGAAGGCGCGATAGTCGGCAACAGTGACGGTGCTTGAAAGCAAAACATCCGAGGGTGCGCGTTTATCCATGATGAGCGAATCCGAAGAAGATTGATGATTGTAGGAATCACGTCGGCCAGGAGTCCTGAAGCTGAAGACTTACAGGCCGATGTTTTGTAGGCCTGAGTCGTGTGGTCGACGTGAGGCTTTGCTTCTCATTACCCACTGGTTTAAATCAGATCTGACTCAGCACACGGGCTCGGGCTTTCGTCCATAGAGTGGGAATAGGAACGAATAATAGTGATACTGCTTTCAAAAATAATGGCAACTTCTTCCCGAACGGAGTGATCGGCTCGCTCGCAATGTGCATCGCGAATAGATAGCGATACACTCGACGTCTACTCAGAGGTAATAGTCCAGCTTGCTCCAAAATAGAAGGTCCAATTTGACCTACCATCCCAGTAACCATAATCCATAGAAGTATTAGTTCGGCGAGCAAAACGGTCGAAATTAGAATGTTGGCCACAATCGTTTTCCAGTCTTGCAGCGCCTCGAAAAATGAGTCGATGCTGCTTCCGAGTGTCACTACAGTGGCAAAAATTGCGGCAATAGCAGTCAACAACCCTATGAATCTCGCGGGGTCGGGAAGTCTTAGGAATGCAGCGAAGCGCGGCCCCATCGTGTCGTCGCTAGCCAAGTTCCGGATTTCCTCGCGCTCCTCCCAAAGGAGTTTAATCTCGCGTGCTTCGTCTAAGAGCTTTTCTGGCGTGCATTCATAGCGAGCGCACAGCCACTGTTGCTTTAAGTGCATGCGTTCGGTAAGCGAGGTGGTAGGGCCTGCTCCGAGGCGCGTTGCGCGCACCTGCGATGATACTTCCCCCATGTGAATCGCGCATATCATCGTGATGATCAATATCGGGAGTAGAGTAGGGATGAAATCAGTGAGCATTACGTTAGGAACAGTTACCAAGGCCCATAGAAGCGCTATCAAGACAGTTCCAGTCCAAATTAAACAAACCTTTGCATCTCGCCTCTGCCAAGCAGCTCTGAGCGGAACACGCTCAAATAGCTGAAAGTGTTCATCAATATCTATCTCAAGCTGCTTGATATTCATTAATAATGATCTCTGGATTAATCTTGCCTTGGGAAATAGAAGTCCAAGCTAAGATCCGGATCATTCGCGCATAATTCTAAAGCGAAATCGTTAAGAGTTCTCATGGATTTTTTCACATAGTGATTCCGAGGGTGAGGATCTATGAAGGTTACGATGTTAAAAGAGGTGATTTCTTGAGTTTTTGGATGTACTAAATTATTCCTAACCTGGAATGTTTCAAGTACGCTTTTCGCCAATAGGTCGCTTGGAGGTTCTCCAAACACTGTGAGGAATATTTTTTCAAGTTTTTTGGCAATAGGTAATCTTTCAATTTCTGCTTTGTAATATGGTTCACCCAGCCTCCTCACGCCATAGAAATTGAGAAAGCCTTCCATTGCTAGACATGCGAAGAGGTGAGTCGACGTAGCTGCACGATATGAAGCTTGGTGCAAATCAGAGGTTAGCTGAAAGATGAGGCTCTCACAGGTGTGCCCCTTTTTCTGGTGCCGTTTTTCGGATTTGGTAAGTCTTTTAGTCAGGGCGGCGTAGTCGCTATAGTAGTGCCATGCACTCTGATGGTGTGACATGTACTCGCTGTTCCATGCGCCGCTCTCGGCCATGCTGTAAATTTCCGTTTTTTCCATTTCATCTTAATCAGAAGTATTAAAGGTAAGCATGATTAATTAGTTTTTAATTTATTTCAATCTGTAGCAAATATTTTTTGCAGACGTGAGCGACTAGTCTCTAGTGATCTCTAGCTGTTGGTAGATCGAAGCCTGGTAAAAATTGAAGCGGAGTTTGTTGCAATCAGTGACGATATCCCCACGGTGCATTTTGTAATCCGTGACCGGATTCGCTGCGATGGTATGCGCCTGGGCGAATGGGCTAACCCTGCATACGTTGGCAAATCCGCCGATCAACACGTCCGGCCACCATCGATGTACAAGGAGTGGACGCAAGGAGTTAACTGATGGCAAGCAGATTTTTTGCATTATTCGAGGTCATAGCAACGCTGCTGGACGGCATTTTGGTGATGAGCGAGGTGACGGCAAAGAAGATCGCAGTCGTCCTCAGCGATGACTTGGCGGTAAATGCGGAAACTTGGTGTATAGTCGATGCGCTAAAGCGCTCCACTCTAAGAGGATGCAAAGGCATTGAATCGATAGTGAGGAGAATTGTCGCGAGATGGAGGAGATCACCGGAGTCGCGCGAGATAGGTCAAACGACGAATCGATAATTTTGGCTGAAAGTCTAATTCTGGAAACTCCTACCATTATTACCCGAATTTAGTATGTTGTGAGCGGCATACCACTCCCCTTTTTTGAATCAGCCTCTCTTGGCCAAGTTCGCGGGAACCGTCGCGGTATCGTCAAATTGCAGTCCGAGTCGATTGCGGAGGCAGATGGGTCTAGGCAAACAATCTCATGGATAAACACCTCAATTAGATGGAAAAAGTTTGACGTTTTCACTTTGAATTATCGCAGTCAGCTCACTATTTTTTAGCATCAACGTGGCGTTGTTTGACGCGAGCAAGGCGATTTCCTTTTTGAGCAGTGCGATCTCGTACCTATGGTCCTTGTTGATGGTTCTGAGTTCCTTGAGTTTTTTAGCGATGCTGTTTCGTTGCTCTCGCATATCCACGCCTAATTTTCGGCGTATTAGATCCGCCATATCAGGATAGTGGTTGTGGATAGCAGCCGGGCTTATTCCTGCCTCTTCGGCAACGGCAATAATGCTGAGCTTACGCGCGTTCTCGACGATCTTCGTGCGCCCTTTTTCAATACGAAGTATCGCCAATCGAATTTCTTCGCGTCTCTTATCCTTTTTCGTTGGGGGCGGACTCGGGGGATTACTCATTAGCTCAGTACTCCGGAAAGCTGTGAAATAACGCTTCTACTACGCGTCAAATCTCTCTGGGCTCTCGCTCTGCCCGAATCACCTATGTCTACAAGATCGATCAGTTCAAGCTGTTGGGCTTCTATTTCACGCCATGCCGGTAGGTGAGTGTCATCTGCAAGGAAATTCACACAGCCGCCATCCTTTGCGCATCGAGTCTTCTCGATCCCTTCGCCACCAATGCAGTTGCCTTTATCGTTCGTACACCAACCAACGGAAGTAGCACGAATATAGATATTGGTGGCGACGGATTTAACCATCTGAGCGCGGTTTTTATAGGTTTTAATTATCGCTCTGTATCTTTTAACGGGTTCAGCTAGTCCGCCAGTCAAGGGTGTGGTTTTAAGAAGAAAATGCTCAACATGCGACTGCTTGCGCTCGCTAAAAGCAAAAGCTACGTCTTCGAGAAGGCTGGCGTCGTGATCCCCGTGCTTTGTATAGGAAATGAACATGTCAAGAGTCGCATGACCAAAATGCTCTTTCGCATAACGGTAGTCGCCATGCCCGCTACTTACTATGTAGTGAGCCAGAGTAGGCCTGAATTGATGAGAGGCTAAGTTCCACTTCAGATTAATAGAGTCAGAAAAATCTTTCAAGCGGCCATTTACAGAAGAATTTGCAAAGGTTTGAATGCTCCCGTTGTTATCCAAACCGAGGAATATAGAGTCTTTATGGCGGCGAGCGGAAATTAGCGAGTATTCATTCAGCTCGCTTCCCTCCAAGTCTTGTATTTTGACGGCTAACTTGTTTCTCAGGGTTTGGGTGATTTTCGCTGCGATTTCAGTTGCGCGATGAGTGATTTTATTAACAATCCATACCCGTGAAACTCCTTCGGCCTCACCACGGATCCAGCATATGGTTTCGCCGTCTTCAAAGGTCGTGAAATTACAGTCAGTTTTCAGAGAAAGCAGTTCGTTGGAGCGTATACCCGAGGTCGCCAGTATTACAATCATGCATGCAGTAAGAATTGACGATAATGTGATTCTTAGGTCTTGAAGATTGCCGGAAAATCCCCCATTTTTAAGATATTCTAATGAGTCAGGTGTAACTAGATAACGCGAGTGTTTTTCTAGATTACTATGATGATATGCCCTAAGCTTCAATAAGTTATCGGCTGATTCAATGAGGCTTACGGATGCCTTGAGGAGACTGGCAAGAATTTCATCAGGAATTCGGGCAGTTTTAACGTATGCATTAACTACTGAGGCTCCCCCGGCGAGTAGATATGCGGAGGATGATGGCCATGGTTTCGGCATAGCATCAGCTGAGCCTTCAGTAAGCTCGTGCAGAAGTTCAACGGCCATTAGTCTAGTTTTTATGGCGCCTGGTGACAGGGGTTTGCCCGTACTGCTGGGAAGATTTTTGAGGGAGTGTACGTAACTCAGGAAAATTAACGTGTTTACATTGTTCAGGGTTTTGGTGAGATTCTCAATAAAGCGTAAGAAGGGAAGCATGTTGTTGAAAACTAGAACTATGGATTTCCCTCGGCGTGTTTTTTTTCTACGAGCACGGATATAACTAATTATGGCAATTTTGACAGAGTGCACAAATTTTAGCGGTACTTTAGAAAAATCGAGTCGTTTCGAATAATCGTGCGTCCCGACTGGAAAGATATCGTCTGGCAGACGCCAAACCATCTCTCTAAAGTAACTTAAAGGTTTTTGGACACCATCCAAGGAAGTATAGTAGGTCGCCACCAGTGACTCAAAGCTGTTGTCCTCAATGCAGGACTTGAGTTCTTTAAAAAGAAATGTTTTTAGCATGATGCGATACTTCCTTACTTATGTTATTTCCAAGCTGGATGTGGAGTGGTACGCGCTTTAGTGACAGTGGCTTCCACAAGTTTTTTTTCGAACTTGGGAAGGATGTCATTGGTGATGGTTCTCAAAATTGCGCTATATGTTTTCTTCCATGTCCTGGCGCTCGTTGTTTTTCTTTGGCGAAGGCAGTAAAAGTAAAAGCTGGTTAACCGATAAAGGTCATCTGCCGTGACGACGAAATTAGAGCAGTTGAAGCAACCGAAAACCTGCACGCACAAGCTACCGTTTTTCGGGGCACGGTCACCGTTTTTGAGATCAGTGCAACTCGCAATGACTGTGGGTTCGCATGTGTAATTGAGGAGATCCCTAACTCTCACTTCAACCATGGCATGATGCTTTTTTTTTGAGTCAGGAGGAGCCTGTAAGTAGTGATCATTGCTTACTTTCACGCTGTGGTTTGCGAGTGCAGCAGTAGCATAGGGGTCGTAGTTATTCAGCTTATAAACGTTGTTTTCCCACGTTTTTCGCAGTCTCTCAAAATTTACAACGAGCGACTTTCCGTCGATTGATTTTAACTCATGGTTTCGAACCAGTTTTTTCACGGCTTCCTTTATGGCTGTCTTCGTCAATGCTTTACCTGATACGCCTCCGTTAGCGCTATCAGACGCAACAAAAATACGAGAAGGGTAGCTACTTGATTGTCGAACTGCATTGTTTCGCGAGATAACAGCTTTAAGTATCTTTTCTATAAAAGGAGTAGTTTCCGCAAAATTTGGTTCACCTTCATTTTCGTCAGGAATAAGTGGGATTGGCTGGCTTTTATTACCTCGGCGCTTATAAAGAATTAAAATGCGCTTTTGCGGGTGAAAAGGATGATCAGTTACAGATGTGATATCGATTTCTAGAAGCGGCTGTAGATTAGCTCCGGTTTTGTCTGCAATTGTTATGAGACAATAACTGAGTTGCTCTGGTGTTAGAGCTAAAGTTCCTTTTAGAATGTTGCGTACTTCGCTCGATAACGCCTTCAGTAGCGGAACATGTTCATTTGGGGTGAAACATGTTGCACGTGGAGGCTCATTTTGATCTTTTTTTGCAAAGTTGGTGGTTGGGAACCATGAGGAGCTGATGTTGAATTCTCGCTCTGTCAGTATCGCCTTTACGCGCGTAAAAATATGGCGCTGGGTTTTTATCGGTTTCATCTCTAGGAAGTCTAAAAAACCTAGTATGAAATCCGCGGTTATGTCTTCGCAGTTCAAGCTGGAATAATGCTTTGATTTAATTAAGTAGTCACAACAGTCGAATAGATGGTTAAGCCCGCCGATGCAATACGATGCAATAGTAGTATAGGATCGTGTCTGCTGGTCGGTATCGATCGCGGAGCTGAGAAGTCTTTGTATTGTGTTGAAGCTGGTAAGAACGATTTCGTCGAAACCCTTACCCAAGAATTTTTTAGAATCGAAATTCCTTTGTCCCGTACTGTTATCTGGAAATGTTATGCAGGGAGCAGCACTGGTAGTCGCTGAGTCAATTTTGAGTTCCATCTCAGCTCCAGCTTCCGAAAGATTCGACTTAAAATTCTTGCGATGTCTCATTTGCAACCTCTGCGTAATACTCGGCCATATTGTTTTGCATAGTATCTAAGACGCTATCGTCAACTAGCTCTATAAAATGAAGGTATATTTCGGTCGTCTTAATACTCGAATGCCCCATTCTGTCTCTTACGTAGATGAGTGGAACCATGGGAAGATTCATCTTGGTCAAAACGTAGAGCGTATGAGTTGCGTATGTGTGCCGTAGAATATGTGGGTTTAATTTGAAGGGTAGAGATAGCTCCTTGTAAAGAGTATTCAGGCCGCGGCCACCATTTGAAAAGCGTTTTCCATGCTCGGTTAAGAACAGTAGTTTTTTATCTTCTTTATCGTTGCACAGGGAAGCCCTTGCTTGACGTTCATACTTGATATAACTCCATAAATCGTTCATCAGCGAGGCGGGAATATCTACTTGTCGACTTTTATTGTTTTTGGTTTTCATCTCTCTGGGGTTTAGAATGATGCGATAGTTCATTTTCGTTACTGGATAGTCCTTTGGGTCAACAATGTATTTTTTTGGGAAGGTCAATAATTCTTGCTTTCTTAGGCCGCATGCTAGAGCTAGGCGTGTTATGAGTTTTAACTCAAGGTTGGCAATAGCTCCCAAAGTTATGTCGACTTGAGTTCTACTAAGAACTCTGACAGTGGTAATACTCGGCTTTCGGCCGGTTGAAGATCTTTTGTAACCACCAGTAGTGTCTTTCTTTATAAGTCCTGGTCCATAATCTTTCAATAACTCTTTTTTGCCCCTCCAAGGTAAACTCTGGATCCAGCATTCTTCCAATGCATATTCATAAAAACGATATATGATGCGCAGGCGATCGTTTACTGTGCTTGGCTCCAATCCACACTCCGCCATACTCCAATTGCGGTACTTATCTATAGTTGAGTGTTTAGACGTATGGGTGGTGAATTTCCAGTCATACCCGTTAGCCTCGCAAAAACCGAAGTAATCATAAAGGCCTGTACCGTATTGCTCCCATGTTTCAGGACTGTTAGCTTTTCCTTCTTCAGTACATACGTAAATAAGAAAATTTAATACGTGCCATTGAATATTCATATATGCATCAAGCAAGATCGGAAATCCAGGAAAGGGGGTGCCCGAAATTTTGAAGTCGCTGGTGCTGAATATGAGTCTCACTGGGTGCGCCTGATATGTTTTTTAAAGAGCGAGGTAGGTGTGATTCTTGAAGTGTGTTGAAGATGTGATCACACTTCATTTCATTTGGTTGCTGGAAGTTAGATCGGCTTGTTGTTGGTGTCAAATGTTTTTTTTGAGCTAGGTGGTACAAGTTTTGTAATTTTGAAAGTTTTGTATTGATAATCGCTGGTTGTAACGTCTGTACACTTTTTAGGATTTCCTTGTGCCTCCGGGTTTTCATTCTTCAATTTTGTAATGTTGAAGTAAAATTCGGTTCTTAGTTATTCGCTTATTATATGTCTTTTGTGGGCTGAAATTTTTCGTTGTGAGGGGTGAAAGTTTGCTTAGTCACTTGGGGTTTTTGGTTTTTTGAAGGCGCTAGCCGTTCACTCCCCCCTCCGAATGGATTGATTTTTCCTTTGAAAGAAGGGCGCGGGAGCGATGTGGATAGTGGGTTAGGGGAGGGGAAAAGAAAAGTAACAGTTGTTACTCTACCTTTCAGATGCATGAGCACTCGCATGGACTGGTAGTGTCGCGACTACGTTATCGGATTAATCCTACGCGTAATGAGGAAAGAGACTACGTTGAAATTAGGTTCGGCGTAAGGAAGGGCGAGCAATCAATTGGCCGAAGATTGAAATGATCCGAAGG
>Ga0209281_1000685_pt1 | contig 35075 bp, 15 predicted proteins | sample MedtruBG_FD_187514 | JGI IMG/M metagenome (GOLD analysis project Ga0209281, IMG submission 187514) | Root nodule microbial communities of legume samples collected from California, USA - Medicago truncatula BG (SPAdes) (version 2) | ecosystem: Host-associated > Plants > Roots > Nodule | place... | reverse complement strand
GCACCCCGGTCACGTCCGGCGTATCCGGGTGGCGGTGGTACGCGATACCGCGCACGGCCAGGCCACGGTTGTCCATGACCGTGACCGAAGGAGTGTTCTGGTGTAATGCCGGTGTGTTATTCAGCATGGTGAGTTTCCTTCGGGCAAAGGATGAACACACGCCGCCCTGCCGTGGTGTGACGGCGTGAATTATGATGGCCTTTACCTACGGCAACGTGTCATTTTCATCCTCACTGACGCTGAACCAGGGGAAATACTGGCTCTGCCGCAGATACCCCAGGGCGGTAACCACCTGAACCAGTCTGTCCGTCGGATCATAGTAGTGAGTATCGGCCCAGGCGTCGTCCCGCGCGCTGTCGTCGGAGACATAGCGCCAGTCGTTCAGGTAGTACGGCTGATAGCTCCGCACGACCAGCCCTTTGTTATCGTACTCAACCCGGCCGCTGACGGCCCAGCGGAAGTTTGTCACTTCGACCACCGGTACACCAGTAGCGTCCGTGACCAGCGAACCATCTGCCCCGCGCTTCCAGGCCTCCCCCGATACGTGACGTACCGACTGTTGCAGCACCCGGCCAAACCCGTCGCTGAACGTCAGGCTCTGGCGCAGCTGCTGGGCGGCGTCTTTATCGAAACGGTCGGTGCTGACGGTCATCGCGTGCGGGGGCAGTAGCGGCTCCTCTGACCGCGGGATGGGGCGTTCCGTGGCGTTCACCTGCGCCGACCAGCGTGCGAGGGCAAGAGTGCACACCAGCCCGTCTTCGGTCACCACGCCGGCCCGCCGGAGCGCCTGCCAGCGTTCACCGTTATCGCCTGCGCGGGTGCTCACCGATCGCTCGGACAGATGCGCCATCCAGCTGTCCGGCACCAGGGTGATGCACTGTGCCACCGGGATAACCGGGGTCAGAGCCAGGGCTTCATCGATGGTGGCCGGCGCGGTGAAGGGTGCAGTTTCAGGCGTGGAATAGCCTGCGGGGCCTCCGTTCTCGGTCCCCCAGAAACGTGCCGTGAGGGGGCGCCCCAGCGCATCCAGCGTCACATGGCTCACATTATTATTCGCGTCAGTCAGGCGCACCGGTAGCAAAAAGCGGTAATCATATTCCGCCTGTGTGGTCAGCCCTGCCGCGTCCTTGTGGCGTATGACCGCACAGTAATGAGGCTCCCAGGTCAGCGTGCTGGCACCGGTCAGCAGGGTACCGCGCTGGCGCAGGGGGCGCCAGAACTGCTGCGCATTCCCGTAGTCGGTATATCCCCCCCGGGCCACCCGGATAGTGATTTCTCCGTCCGGCCAGCGGGGCACCGTCTGATAGCCACCGTTGGTCAGTAATGTTTCAAGCTCTGCCGGCGGGATGATCCCCTCGTAGGCGAGCAGCGATGTCTCATCGAAGACGGCGGTTTCGGTAAACGCTACCAGGGCCTGGAAGGTCGGCGTGGCCACCGTCACCTCGCCCTGCCCTGCGGTATAGTACACCCGCTCCTGACCGACAAACACGTGGGGCTGGCCAGGAGCAATAAGGCTGCCATTGCCGGTCAGATTTTCCAGGGTGAACCCCCCGGCAGGCACCAGGCTGCCGTCGTGGACGTACACATCGCTGCAGCGGTACTCCGCCAGCCCGAGCCGCCAGCTGTCGGGGTTGGTTAAATGATGCCAGCTGTTCTGCTGAACGGTCAGACGCACCGGCTGCTGCTGGTCGTCATAGCTGTCATCAAAGAGCGACACCGGTAAGGTATCCGGATAGGGACTGGTTGCTGGCTGCGGCCGCCGTGGATAAGCAATACTTACGCTTTGTAACGGTAGCCCCAGGGCGTCACTGCGCAACTGTACCTGCTGAGTGCACTGAGGGTCGACGCTTATCCGCTCATAGTGATATCTGCGCTCTTCCAGCACGGTTAACCAGGCAACGGGTTTGTCGGGCTCGCCGCTGGGGATCAGGCGAACCTGTGCGCGCTGCTCCGAAACCGAGTAAGGGATCCTCTCCTGCGCCGTACCGTCCATGCCATAGAGCTCGTGACGCAGAAGCGTCCCCTTCATGGCCCGTTCGAGCCAGTAACGCTCTTCATCCGAGGGGGCCAGCAGTACGTCCTGCCCTGCCACGCTGTCCCAGCGGACGAAGCGGGGAGTAAATCCCGGAAAGGCCTGGCCGTCTCCGGTCCAGTATTCAGCCGGGAGCCGGGTATCCACGGCGCTCAGTCCGGTGGCGAACCAGCTGCAGCTCAGCGCTGGCGCGGTCCGCTCCCGCGCCGTCCCGGCGCTGGTTTCATGCGTATCCCGCTGCTGTACGCGGCCGAACCCCCGAAACTCACGCTCGCGCCCGTCCCAGGCACCATGAGCATAGCTCAGCTCCGACACCAGGCGGTTACCGGTGATTTCATCGAGCGTCCCGGAGCGCCACAGCGTATGAACAGGGAACGGCAGATAAGATACCGGGGTTTCGCCGCGCGCGGCGGCCGCCGCCTTCTCATCCAGCCAGAACTGCGCGGAGCTGCGGTAGTACAGGCTGTGGTGGGCCCCCATATTGTTATTCACGGCGTTCAGCAGCCACGGCTTGTGCATCGTCAGGTGACAGCACCAGTGCTGTACCGCCATGTGCGGTACCGTCAGCACTATACTGGCGACGCCCAGCCCCTGGATATCAGCGATCTGCAGGCGGCAGGTGTCATCAAAACAGGCCCCCACCGGCAACGGCACGTCGACAGGTGGCGCAAAACCATTGCCACTCTGGTTGCAGTAGATTTCCAGATGATGGCTGTGGGCGTAAATTATATCAACGGTCCCTGAGCCGTCAATGTCCGCCAGAAACACCCTGTCCGGATCGAATTCCCCGGGTATCGGACTGAACCCCGGCAGCGGCAGCGGCGAGCCGAAGCGGCCGTGCCCCAGGTTGGGCCAGCAGGTGACGCCGGCCGCACTCACCTCGACCAGATGCTGCTGACCCGAGCCGAGCACGTCGCTGAACGCCACCAGTTTGCGGCGGTCTGCCCCGGGGATAGGCAACGTGACAGCGCCTGACTGCGTCACGGTTTGCCCCGGCGCCCAGCCGTCGCGGGTGCTGGCGTAAAGCCGTACGCTTCGCGGGCCAATCAGTACCAGGTCGGAAAACCCCGCCCCCATCACGTCGGCCAGCTGCATTCTCGGATGAAAGTACTCCACGGGCAGCGCCGACAGCGGCGTGAAGTGTGTCCACTCGCCCTCCGGCGGCAGACTGTAGCTGCCCTGCATACCCGGACGGGTGATGAGCCACTCCAGCCGCCCGTCGCCGTTGACGTCCATCAGCGTTGCGGTATCGCGCGCCCCCGGAGCGTGCGCCAGCGGCGCCAGCTCGCCCCAGGTGACCGCATTCGGGTCGTTCGTCCCGGCGTCACGAACGGGGGCGCGATACCACCAGGCCCCTTCATCCTGGTACAACACGCCGCTCAGACCCTCACCACGCAGGTCCACCAGTTGCCAGGGCTGCCAGGCATTGAGGTTCCCCAGGTCCGGACGCGCGTGCCACACCGGGTCAGGGGTGAAGCGCTGATAGTCCAGCTCCAGGGGAGGCAGGGCGACGGGAGCTCCGCCGGGCTCATGGCCCAGCTGCCGGCAGCTCACCAGCAGGCTGAGGGCCGGGTCTTCGTCATAGCCCAGCGTCAGGCGTTGCACCAGCCGCGGTTCGTCCTCGCCGCTGGCTGTACCGCCGAGCGTCTGCAGGCGGGCAAAAGCCAGCACCTGGCGACAGAGCCGGCGGGTACGCACCTCAAAGCCGAAGGCATAGTCAGAAAAGATGTCCTCGCGGCAGCGCCACGGTCCGGGCGGGGTAAACGGTGGCACCACCATCATGGACTCGTCCCTCTCCCCGTAATCAAACACCTGGCAGTACAGCCAACCGGCGTCCGCTGGTGAAGGGGTGTTCAGCACGAGCAGGCTGGCTTTTGGCGTGATGTTGCCGTAATACACCCTGAGCAGGTAGCGCTGTGCCGCGGCGCCGGGGTGGGACTTAATCTCATCCGCACTACATCCGGCATCGTCCTCGGCCTGATACTGGTAGTAAATGTGCTCTCCGGTGGGGGAGAGAGACTCTTCCAGCAGCCACCGGGCCGTGCCGGAGGAGGCGGATGCAATGCGTGCCTGCGCCGTCTTGCCCAGCACGTGCACCTGGCCATCGGCGTCGCTGACCAGCCAGAAATCCGCCGCCGGGTCATCAGCGGGCGACCAGCGTTCTGTCCGGCTGAAGCTGCTTTCTATGCGGGGCTGGTAGCGGGTGACGGTGTAGACCTTCCCCAGGTCAACCCCCTGCAGGGTGTCGGTCTGCCGCACGTCCGGCAGACCCGCCGGGGTCAGTGCCACCTGCATTTTTTCCCCGTCCGGCCCGACAAAGGTATCCTCGTCGTTGTACCGGGGGGCGCCATTACTGGTACTGCGGCTGACGAAAAAGGTGTCGGCCTGCCACCCCATCCCGAACGAACCGTTGCCGCCGGAGCTCTGGTAGCTGAGCACCATCCCGGGCGCGTAGCCGCGCCCGGCCGCCGCTGGCAGCGGCAGCGTCAGTCCGGCCATGCCGGTCGGTCCCCCGGCGCTCAGCGCCTCTCCCATGCCGGTAATCGCCCCACCGCCCTTAGGCAAGCTGGGCTGTCCCAGACGAACGTCCTGTGAAGTATTCATAATCAGTACCTCGCAGACTCCCCTTCCGGGGAGCCTGCTGCTCAGTGGGTTAACTAGCGGATGGTGTAGTTGATGTGAACTATCATGTCGCTCAGGCTCAGCAGAAGCTCCTGCTGCCCGCTCCGGGCATTGGGGAACCGCAGCGTCAGCGTTCCGGGGTCGGTTATCTGGATCCCTTCAAAAGGCAGGTACTGCCCATCGTTGAAGTCCAGCTGGAACTGGCCGCTGTCGTTCATCCCGTGGGAGACCGCCAGCAGGCTGCATCCCCTTGACAGCAGGGTCGAGCCGTCGTAGCTGAGCACCGCCTGAACGTCCTGATACGGCCCCACCAGGGCCGGCAGCGACACGCTGATTTGCTTAATACAGCGGTTGCTGCCCAGATTCAGCGCCTCCGGATAGTCCCCGGCGATGTTCACATCACTCAGCCTGAAGCTGGCGCTGAGGATCTTATTCGCGTCGATGCTGAGCGTGTTTGGCGACGCCCCGACGCTGTCAGTCCCCGTGCCGCTGACCATCCCGGAAACCTCCGTCGCCAGGTCGAATGCCTCACCCGCCGGTCGCCCGCTGTAGAAGTCTGACAGCGACACCGTGCGCGACACCTCAAGCACGCGCTGCTCCCAGCGCAGGTAGGCGTCCTCCATCTGCGTCATGTTCAGCATCAGCGTTTCACCGCAGGACAGGCCGGCATAGGTTCCCTGCCAGGCCCCCGGCTTGATGAAGCGGGTGGCTTCCCCCGTTTCCTGGTGCCAGGAGGCCTCCGCCATCAGGCAGCGCGACACCACCAGGTCATACAGCTGATAGTAAATCGCCGACAGACGGCCGCTCAGCCAGCTGTAAAGGGCCTGGCTGGTGAACTTGCTCGTCAGGAACGCCTGCTGCGCCCGGGTCTGCTGCTGCTGCGTTTCGAGATAGGCTTTCTGCTGCACGGCCCCCTCAGCTCGCAGGTCCAGCGCCCGCAGCTGCGCGTCGATTTGCTTACCCTCCTCCTCAGCGCTGTCGCGCTGGAGCTGCCACTCATTCCGGCGGCGGCGGTACGCCTCGGACTGCCCCATCTTGGTGGCCGTAATCTGCATGCCTTCGGCCGCAACGCTGGAGCCGTAGGCAGACGCCTCCAGCAGGGCTCCGAACCTCGAGCCCCCGACCGCCAGGCCATAGATATTGGGCACCGTGTCGGCGGCGGCGGCCGCCACCTGCAGTATCGTGGACGTCGAGCTCAGGATCGATGAGCCCATGAGCAGGTCCATGGATGTGGCCTCCGCGCGGCTGACGTTCTCGTCGTAATCCTTGCTGAAGCGGTCATAACGCAGCTGAGCGCCGCGGCGGGCGTGCTCCAGGGCCTCACGCTCCGCGGCCAGCTCGGCGAGCGTTTTGTCCTGCATCCCCAGACTGATGAGCATCAGCTCCTCCGCCTGGGTATTGAGCAGAAGGCTGAGCGCCTCGCCGTCCTGGCGCTCAAGGCAGCCCTGCAGCGTGGAACCGAACTGTATCAACTGGCCGACCGCCGCCACCGCGCCGTCACGAATCTGCCGGTACCGCCACGTCGACAGATACGCCTCCGGCAGGGGGGTCCCCCCCTGCGACGAGCTCACCGCCGCGCTGTGCAGCGCCGCCGGGTCGGCCGGCGTGGCATAGACGGGCAGATACAGCGGCTGGCCGTCTATCGACAGGTTGTGCCGCAGGTTGTACAGGCGCTGGTTCAGCGTCTGCCAGTAGCCCAGCATCACCCCGTTGGCCTGCGGCAGGAACAGTTCCGTCAGAGTGTTGGCCGTAAGCGTGGACGGCTGCTCCCCCTGCCGCAGGGCCGTCAGCGTCTCCTCGCGCAGACTTTGCAGTGTCAGGTCAGCCGCGTCGTCGAGGCTCGGGTCACCCCAGGCATCCTCCCCCGTGGGCACATAGGGCTGCTCACCCAGCAGGTAGAGCGCCTGCAGGTACCACATTTTGGCCTCGTTGAGGGTGTCGCGATCCAGGCGCCGGTAGGCCGCGTCCCCGCGGGCCAGCAGCAGGTCCAGGGTGCGCATAAAGGTTGACACCTTGTAGTGCATCGGGTCGTTCTGCGCGACGGCGTCCGGGTCGACTGAATCCAGCGGCTCGCTGTTCCAGCTGGTGTCTTCCAGCAGCGGACGCACATTCCACTCATAGGCCTGCAGCTGACCGTTAACCATATACCCCGCGGGGTTCCAGACGTATTTGAGCCAGCGCTGGGACTCGTCGAAGTTCTGCTCCTGCAGCAGCCGCTGGGCGACCAGCATCGGGGTGTAGTAAAACAGCTCCCAGAAATACAGGGCGTTGGCACCGCTGAAGTCCATAGGGTCAATGTGGCCTGATAAGGGCTGAACATTCATATCCCGGCCAGCCACCCAGCCCGGCTGTGGTACAAATGTCGTGGGTGCATAGGTGCTGGTATCAATCTGGAGCTGTCCGGCGTAAAGTTCAGCTTTTTGACAGGAGAGGATCATGCCCAATCCAGTCGCAAGATCGTCCGGGAAATTCAACGTATTTCCAAGAGCTATCTGGGATACGGGAACAAACAGCGTGATTTGCTGCTCGGTATCGAGCAGTGAAACGTTCCCGAAAACAAAGGTATCAGAAGTTGCATCGCCACCTCGCATTTTAATAAAGGCGCCACGGTTAGCTCCGTGCTCAGCCACCTTATAGGCGGGAAGTGTCACGGTGATATGTCCACCAAAGCCCATGTTGGGTTCCGGCAAGTTTTGTGTGCTTAAGCTCAGAATGGTGTCGATACCTCTTACCGCGCGTTCGACAAGCTGGCGGGCAAATAGCGTGTTCATGCGGACACGATAAGGCCCGACCTGCATGTACTGAACCCCGGCGGTTTCCTGAAACAGACTCAGGACCGGGGTGTTGTTTTTATCCGTGACAGTCAACGGGATAACAAACGTTTCACGGCCAGCCAGTTGCCCATCCGCAAAGTATGCTTCGCAGGAAACCTGCACCTCCGCGTAATTATCAATAAACTCAAGATCTCTGGCATCAATTACCACATCGTTGAACGAATAGGTCATTCTGCTCAGACTGGGTGCCGGGAGGGGGGATGCATAGATGGCTGCGGTAAAACTTTGTACAGCGCTTCCGGCAGTCACCTTTAGCATAACCCTGTCAGGCGGAATAGTAGTGTCCATCCATCCGCCCTGACTAATATATACTTCCCCTCCCCGTACATAGTTCTCACCGCTTGACGTCTCGCCTGTATATACATGATATGGGTTGGTGCTTGGGGCTGGCAATGTATAATATCCTGCCCCCCAGTACACTGCAGATCTCGCAGCACCAGAGGACGCCGTATTACCTTCGGAGCCACGATAAATTTTATTGCCAGGGAAACTACTGAAAGAATACAGGCCAAGCGGGGTTAAATCACCTGTATCTATTGGACCGTAATATGAAGGATTATCGGTATTCAGCCGCACTCTGCTTCCCGGAGCAAAACCATGCTGCAAAGTGACGAGATGCTTGTAAGCGCGATCATTGACTGCCGATGTGACATCAAATCTGACATCTAAAATCGCATTACAATGGATATTTAAGGTGGAGGCCGATGATTCGCAGATAATGCCATCGATGCGCCCACCATAAACGCGGGTCAACCCCTGAGCACCCCAGGAATATTCTTCTGACGCCGTGATGGACGCCGGTGAGGAGTAATCTCTGGCTGAATATTTATTGTTAACGCGAAGGCAGCCGGGTTTGTCAAGCTGTTCAAATACAGAATCATATACAGCCCGGGCCTGCCCGGTTTCCATTTCAACAGAGGAAAAGTCTGCCAGTATATACAGACCATCAGTGCCCAGGGGGCTGGGTGTGTCAGATACTGAATAAAATAAAAACTGTAACGTCGCATCCTCATAGCTTTCTGCACAATACATTCCGAGCTGCTCAATGTTCTGGTCAACTCGTCTGGTAAGCAGAGCAGTGACGTCGTAATTTAAGGGCGCTGACCAGCTTCCATCATATTTCAGGTATGACAGTTTCAGGAAATACGCTGTCGTTGTGTCAACGCCCCCGTTCAGATTAGTTTTGGCCTGTTCGCTACTTTCCAGCCATGTCACATGAAGTCGGGAATTGTACATCACGGGTCTGATGAGGCCGTTAAATGGGATACAGCCACAATTAACTGGAAGCCATTCACTCCAGGCATTGGCCGGGAAAACCCCATTCTGAAATAAACCGTGATTTACGCTGCGCCAGTAATACTCTGTTTCGCTGGACGGATTTCTGGCCAGAAAATAGCTCAGGCCTTGTGAAATATTCACATCGTCGTGATACCCGCTGAGGATATCCAGGTTAGCCACCTGTTCAAACGACGTCAGATAAACGTTAAAGGCTTCCTCGACGCTGTCGCTGGTCAGACTGGACTGGCTGATGCTCTGCAGCAGCGTGTCCATCATTCCGGTCTGACCGGTGCGCACCGTCGGGTCGATGTAGTTTTCCGGGTAGTAGACCAGCTGTGAGACCCCGGACCAGGTGCTGTAACGCTGGTTGTAGGTGCTCCAGTCAGCAAAGAACGGGCGGGTGACAACGGTGAAATCCACTCCCGGCTCCACCTGGTCCAGGGCACGGTTAACGTACAGCTGGACGCTGGCTATCGCTTCGGCAATGCGCGTGGTCATAATCCCGGCGCTGACCTGGTTGTCAATAAGCAGGTACCGGTACAGGTCGTCGCGGCTCCTCAGGTTCAGGTCGGCGTCGGCCACCTCGCACAGGTAATACCCGACCAGGGCCGCGCTGAGCGACTCCGCGAGGTGGTTCTCCAGCGGAGTCGCCTGGGCGTCGTCGAGGCCGGCGGTCAGGGTGCTGCCAACTTCGCTCCAGTTGCTGTAAGGAATGATCGCCGGCGGTACCGGTACGGTAGCAAGATAGTCCAGCGCCAGCCAGGCATTGACCCCTTTCGGCGAGATACCGAACAGGTCCGCCAGGGCAATCCACTGCAGGATGACGGTGATTTCAGGCCAGCTGGCCAGCGTGGTGACCGAGGCAATTTGGTCGTGGGAAAACGCCTGCGCAACTGCGTCCGTCAGCAGATGCTCATCGCGGCCCATGGCTCTCGCCACCTCGGCCGGGGGCAGCACCACCGGGTCCGGAACGCTCAGAAGGGTCAGAATGCCGTCGGCCTCCCCCTCCAGCAACCCCAGCCAGTCGGTGTAGTCCGTCAGTTCCCGCAGGGTGTCGGCGTCGTGTCCGGCCACGATGACGCCGTCGACTGTGACGGTCTTGCTGACCAGTCTCTGCGGTATCGACACCAGGAGCGCCAGGGACTGCGCATCCAGCGAAACCGCCTGGTAAATCACCGCCAGCTGGGCCAGGGCATGACAGAACTGAATTGCCACGTCGGTCGGCGGCGTATTGTCCTTAATCAATCCCCAGAAGGCATCCACATCGATGCTCGTCGGCTGAAGCTTATCCATCCAGTGCAGCAGGCTTTGCGCCACCTCGCCGGAGGTGAGGCGCAGGGACGCCGCCGCGTAGGACGCCATCTCCGTAATCAGTGCGTCGCCGGTCGCGTCCGTGCCGTTCAGCCCCCCGTTGAGGGCGTCGAGGAAGTTCTGGATATCAGGGGTCAGGGTCGTTGAGTACCCGGTTGTGGTCATGACAAAGAGGTCGCCAACGCTCCACTTGCGGGCCTGCAGCCAGGCCACGGTGCGGTGCAGGCGGTCGGTCAGCCGGCGGAGCCCAGCGTCGGAAATATGACTCAGCGCGGTGGCGGATTCCCCGAGGGCCGCCAGCAGCAGCGCCAGCTCGTCGACCGACAGCGCGTGGACCTCCGCGAGCAGGCAGGCCAGGTAAAGGTCTGACAGGTGCGCAATATCGTTGAGCATCCGTCCGTCGGTGGCGGTCGGGTCGGCGATGAGCAGCAGCCGGTAGAGGGACACGTCGTCGGTGTGAAACGCCCGCTTGAGCACGGCCTTACGCGAGTCGTCGGCGGACCCCGGCGTCAGGTTCAGCTGAGCACCGTCTGGCGTAAAGATAAATCCGTTGAGCGGCGGGGTGTTGAACAGCCGGTCGAACTGGCTGGGCTCGTTGTCGTAAACCGTCTCAGAAATGGGGGCGTTACAAAGAATAAGGGCCTTTTCATGGTCAATGCCGTAGCGCTGCATATAAAACTGCATCTCCATCACCCGGCGCAGTTCATTCGCGCCAAGGGCCCGGTCCACCCCGCTGACCGCCGCGCCTGCCGCGTTATAGCGTTGCTGGAAGATGCCATATCCGTTACCATCCTGAGCATTACTTTCATATGTAATAATCCAGCCACCGTCGGTCAGCGGTGAAATGCACGGCATCTGTTGATGTGACGATGTCACGCTATTGACCTTAACCTCCCCTGACACCTTGGTACCGTCAGCCTGAAAACGCTGCTGATAAATACCATATCCACTGCCGTCCTGACCGTAGCTGGCCCAGGCGACAACCCAGCCACCGTCCGGCAATGCACATACTGTATTATACTGCTGATCGAGGTTTGTGACGGTATTGACACGGGTTTCGGTTCCCTCTTTATTACCACTTTGATCATAGCGTTGCTGGTACACACCGAACACCGAACCGTCCTGCTCATAACTCGACCAGACAATAATCCAGCCACCATCATTAAGTACTGCGACTGATCCGTCCCATTGCTGGCTCGTAGTATAGGTATTTGCCCGCGTTTCCCCACCGACACGAGAACCATCCGGGCTAAAACGCTGGAAATAAGTCCCGTTCAGGTTCCCGTCTGCCATGGATTCCCAGGTCACAATCCATCCCCCATCCTGCAGCGTGGCGGCAATGTGTTGACCTCCATGTAATGTCGAATTGGTTAGGGAACTAACGCGCTCGAGGGTATTTGACGATATGCCGTTTCGATCGAATCTGAGTTGATAAACTTTGTTACCAGAACTAGGACCATTCGTTATATACCAAAACACAACCCATCCCCCATCAGGTAAGGCTGTAATACCCGGTTTAGGCACTTGGCTGACAGGGCCATAAAGAGTGGTTTCAGCGCCGATCATCGCGCCGGAAGCGTTAAAGCGCTGCTGGGAAACCTTCAGATCATTATCCCAGACTACAACCCATCCACCATCTTTCAGCGCTGCAACAACAACATCCTTTTGCTCACCAGCAGTAGAAGTATTTACTTGCGTCTCTGGCCCGACTTTTTCTCCCCAGCTATTAAACCGTTGCTGGTAGATCCCTCCCTTGTCTCCATCCTGATTGGTACTTTTCCAGACTACTATCCAGCCGCCGTCAGGCAGTCTGTCAACATAAGATGAATTCTGGTCACTGTTTGTATAAGTATTGACCTGGCCAACAGTTGAATACACACAGCTGCGCACCGCGCTTTCCAGCGCCACCGGCGTCAGCCCCGTCGCCTTCAGCAACCGCACCCATTTGTTCATTTCCAGCAGAAACTGTTTCTGGGGGATGTCGGTCCAGGAGCCCACCGCCGCATCGGACTCAATCACCCCGATAAAATACTCCAGTACCTCATAATCCACGCTGTAGTACTGGCTCAGAGCCTCCATTTCCACCAGCAAATGCGGCTCAATAGTGCCGAAGTTTCGGGTATACAGGTCGTCCATGGTCTGCGGACTGATGACTTCACTCAGAATAGCGTACAGCTCAGGCGAGAGGCCCGAGTTCATCCCCAGCAGCGACGCCTCCGCCATCAGGCCGCTAACTCCGGGTGCGGTTTCCATCGCCGCGCTGACGCCGCCCTGGGCCTGCACCGCCTGGCGCGCGCGTTCAAACCCGTCGTGATATGGCGTGGCGCCCGTCGTGCGCCAGGTCGACAGACGCTCCAGCACCTGGGCGTCGTTGCTGAATGCGGCGTCCTGCTTAATCCCCTCCATCAGCAGCTCATTAGACAGGCTCAGCACCGACAGCTCGTCATCCTGGTTCTGCTGGCTGAGCGACAGATGCTGCAGGTCCGGCCGGCGCACGTCGATATGGTAAAGCGATCCGCCAGCGCGCAACGCGCGCGCTTCACGGTACAGCTCGGTCAGATAGGCCGCCGGGGAAAACATCGACGCCACCGAGTCTGAAGCCACGTACTGGCTGCTGCGGCCGCCGAACATGTCCTGATAGTCGTACAGCTCCGCCTGCGGAGGGGTCAGCCCCAGGCGCACCGCGTTCTTCAGCAAGGGGTTGGCCCGCGCCAGGAGACGGGATTTGTACAGCAGGTTCTCCTGCTTCTCACGCCGTGCCGCGCGATGAAGGAGGCGGGCCTCATACCCGCTCAGTACCCCACGGGTCCGCTGACGCAGCTCTGCATAAGACAGACTTCCAATCTTGATAAGCGAATTCAGCCCTGCGGGTTCGACCTTACTTTGCAGCCTGGCGATGTGTTGAGCATTCATAACTTTCTCCAGTCCGGGAGGACCTGTGAGCGTCCGCCGGATTTTGTTGGGCCGGAAAACGGCCAGAGGGGTACTGTCAACGGGCCCGTGCGGGCGCTGTCGATAGTGCTGAGGGTGGCACCCGCTGCTGTACGGTCACAGTGGCGGAAACGGCGTCAGAAATTGAGTGTCTTTACGTAATACCGGAAATAACATCACGGACCGAAATATCAGGCCAGCGCACGGCCCGTGCGTTATCCACGCTGGCTGATGAAGGGAAGCGTTAAAAATGAAAAAATGATGTCAATCGTGTCAGGAGGAGCGTCAGGTGAATTATCGTGCCGGCAGCATCAGTGCACAATTTTCTCCGCGGCGTTGATTAACCGGACTTTAATAAAATCCTCGTTCTCGGGCTGCTCCGGGAACCCGACGGCCAGTATCCCCGCCACATGACCATACGTCGGGGGGATGGTCGTGGCGCAGACCCACTTCACCCCGGCGCGAACCGCCTCCATACCGATTACCGTGGCACCCGCATAGGGCCAGCAGGCGGCGCTGGTATCCAGCAGCCGGATGATTTCCGTGGTCTCCCGGGCATGAAGGCGTAACACAATATCTCCTACCCCTTCCAGCCGGGGTACTTTTTCTTCGTTGATACGTACATAAATGGTTTCGCGATAATTTCGCTCCATCGACACTGACCAGACCACCAGAGCTACCGCATCCGTGTCTCGCATGACGGTATTCATTTCTGGTTCCAGTTTGTCCTCGTCAATCACAGGCATCTTCACTGTCTGGATAAACGGTTCAATCAGCCGGCTGCGGTATTCCCACACCACCGCGCCGACGATAAAAGTGCTGGCCATCAGTAAAATAATGAGCAATTTTTTCCAGGTATCTACCCATTTGACAAAATGAAGGAGTCTGTCCGCCAGGCCGGATGTGAGATTTTCTTTCATATTCCACCTTTAATTATCTGCCCAGTGAACCCTCAGTGAATGCTCCAGCCAGGGGAGATAAACCTCATTAACTGGCCAGAGCCAGTCCTTTTACAGACTGTCGGATGCCGCCGGTTGGATACTCAGCCAGCTTTTCTCCTGTTCGGGATGAATCCACCCTGGTCTTAACAAAAATCGCTGACGAACGTCCTCCCCCGAAAGTTCTTGCCAGACAGGCGGCAGCAACGGCAGAAATATATTCATCCAGTGCCTGAGCTTCTCCCTGGTGAACCCGTCCGGCATATCTTTTTCACCGATGTGCACCTCTGACGGCAGCTCGCAGAGTAGCTGACAGACTTTCTGTTCCGCCGGCGGCATATCCTGCCGGGTTGCCAGCCACAGCAGACACCCGGCAGCCCGACGCTGCGCCTTAGGGCCGACAAACAGCCCTCTTTCCACCAGGCCCAGATGGCGAAACAGACCGGGGAGCAGTGGCCACAGCAGCACCATGCCCGCACAGTCCAGCGGCTGCCACTGCTCCTCAGAAAGAAAACCGGGTTTCCCGCTATCCGGCGACGGCAAATGGATATCCGTCAGCCTTAGTTTCTGTCGAGGATACTTTTGTGTAAATAATTCGGTGCAGATAATCCAGAAAAATATCCGAAGAACCGGTGAAATAATTGCATGATGGAGTGCGCGACGGATACCGTCGCGACCATAGTCAGTATATTTCTGCAGGGTGACTTTGTAATCGTTAATGGCAACAGCGCTTTCCATCCACACCCCCATCTTATTTGTGCAGGCGCATATGATAATTTTTTGCACCCCGCCCTTCTGATTTATCAGGGATGTTGTACTGGCTTATCGCGGTTTTATATTATGCGAACTTTAATACCTGAAATATCTGGTACCACAATAAAGAAGGCAGACTATTTCGTTCGTTATTAGCCTGTTAGTCCCCACAGCGTAAGGAAGGCGCTCACATACTGAGGAGAATAAAAAAACAGCGCCTGAAACGGTGGAGTCCATGACTTCATCTATCTGGCTGTGAGGAACGCACCGGATACAGACTGCAAGAAGTGATAAAACAGGGCGCTGCGGATCTCGCCATCTTTCGCTGCAACCACATGATTAAGAAGCTTGTCATCGAATGCAGGTGCCGGTACCGGGTGGTCGCTGCAGCTCGGTGCACTGGTACCCTTTCCCGTGAGTACAGGGGCATGAGCACAGACAGGTAGTTGCATAATTTGCTCCACAATGCGGTCATGTAGCGGCATGATTTTATCGGCAAAACGCACCAGGTGACTGAGTCCCGGGCACCCGGAAATTTTTGACGTATGGGTAATCTCCGGATCAAAACAGATGAACATATATCCCGGGAAAAGCGGCTCCATCAGCTTTCTGAACTGCCCAGGACGATCTGACCGGGGCTGGTAACTGCATATCTGAGGGAGAAAAACGATGGCGCTGATTTGAGGCTGAGAAAGAAACATCTGAGCTTTAAAGGCATTATGTTTCCCCGTCTTATGACAGGCAAGATACCAGTTTTCCATAGCGACTCTCGAAAGCGGTTTAGTGAAACGCTCCGCCAAAAACTTTCACCGGCGGCAGTTTATGCAGGACGTGTTCATCATTAAAGGACAGAGTGTAAACATCCAGAAAATGTCATTCAGGGTAATAATACAAAGCAGTGACTATATTCACCATCAATAACTAACGGTCACTGATATACACTTATCAGATCTGATATGAAATAAAGTTCATTAACAAAATAACATCATCAGCAAAATATAAAAATCACCCGCACGGCAGATCGGCCCACGCAAAAATAGATGCTTTTATTCGATAGACACAAAAAATAATGCATCCTGAATGACAGGAAAGCTCCGCCCTTTTTCACCCCTGAAACGCTCAGGCCGTCGACTTTATTAGGGGTCCACATCATTCACCGACAACCCAGTAGAATCAATTATTGTATATATTGCGTTTTGATCAATGTCATATCGATCTTTTTTACCTTTAAAAGCATAAAGAAAAACACAAAAAACCAAATAAATGATGAATTAAATAAAAAAACAGAATAAAACACCAAAAAAAACACCACCATGATGACCAAAAGCAAAAAACACCCTAAAAAATAAAATATCAAACTTTGGCTATTACGCTTAATAAAATATGATACAAATCAACACATTACTTTAAAATCAAAAAAACAGGAAGGGAACGATCCCGGGGTTTCACTGACAGGAATACCGACAGAGCACATCTGACATTGTTCTACGCAAGTGGCACACCAGCGTCTCCATACACCACCGCATATCGGATATGATAATGTTTTCTCTGGCAACACTCCATGCCAGGCATGGAACAGGAACAATATCTTTACCATAATTGTCATCATGGCCCAGGTGCACGGGAGCATCACGCGGTTGATGAAAATACGCAACATACAATGTATCACCCGGCCGGACAGTTAATGACGCTGAATACAGACAATGACGGGGGAACCATGACTGATGATGACCATATTTTTGAGCAAAAAACATGGGTGATGCTGAAAGCAATGTACTCCATAATACCGGACGCTCTTTCTCCTCCTCCTGAGCCTGCGGAATGGCCCAAAACACGCCAGCTGGCAGATCTGTGCGATGAGGACATTTATACGGCCCGTCTGCTGCTGCTTTCACTGGAGAAGAAGGGAAAAGTTCTGTGTTCACATCGTAGCATCGGTAACTCTTTGCGCTGGTATCCGGTTAGTGGAACAACAGATGAATAACGGTAGCGAATCGCATGACAAATCCTGCCGCAACTGTGCTTTTCGGTTGTATATGTATAGATAGTCAAAATGCTCCTTCTTTATATTGCAGCCAGCCATAAGGCAGGCTGCTTATTTTGTGCTGAATAAATAACCCGCAGATGAAAAAACAGAGGAAATTAAATGCGATGTTGATATTTCAGCAAAATACTGCACCAGTATCTGCCCACCCTGAATTCGGGTGGGTAGATGGAGTATCATTCCTGAGTCTACGTTGGGCTATATTTTCGCACACCGATGATCTCAGGTCGTTCTGTTACATCATTTTTGGTAGAATTCTCTGCGTTTTCAGCTCCTTCTCAACCTTTCAAGGCCATATGTCAGATCAAGTCGCGACTAATACAACTCATTCAACGTAACATTACTCGACACATGACCACCATGCCTGATTCCCATCGTCTTGCTGATTGCTACCGCTCCAGGCCTGCCCTCGAACGTCGAAAAGGACATAATTGTCGTTGTGCCCCGAAGCAAGCGTTGAGGTCCAATGCCAGTTATCACCACCTGACCTGTATCCATAGACGAGGAGGTTACCCCATTCGCTAGCGAGGCTACCAACTACCCCGCGAGAGCCACTAGTGTACTCTGCTATAGTTGGTAAACGCCTTCCATTGGCAGCACATCCGTTTCTGGCGGTAGTATAGTTACCACCGCCAGTGCTCCTCGTCCCCCACAGAATAATCGAATACTGATACCGGTAACGAAGCGAAAGGTCGGTTTTAGAGGCTGCAATGATGCTAACCTGTCCTTTACCTTGCACGGTGACCTCACCGCTGGAGTTCACAGAAGCATTTCCCTGCTGTACGCTCCAGTTGTAAGAGGCATTGTTTGCTGCATTATTGTTCACACGCAACTGGAAGATAGCTCCTGCTATGCCCGTTTTCGGGAACCCTGCATTTATTGCGAAGGTATAAGGGTTTTGCTTCGTGACAAGGTCACCTGGCATATCTACATATGCCCATAATGTCACCGACGTGGTTTTGATATTTACACCATCAACGACCGCAGTAATTGTTGCGCCCCCTCTACTTGAACCTTTCATTTTTACCGTATAAGTCCCTGCCGTGCCGCTCTCCACGTTATTACTGAACGTCACATTTCCCAGACTACTTTTATAAGATACCGTTTTACCTGTTACTGGATTGTTATAGGTATCTTTCAGCACCAGCGTCAACGTTGACTGCTCCGTGTTGTTCGCCTCAATACTGGTAGGATTCGCACTCAGTGAGGAGTTCGTTGCTGATGCACCCCCCGCTTTCAGGGTGACCACTGTAGTTTCAGTTATCCCGCCTACAGTCGCCGAGACCGTCGTCGTCCCGGCTGTTGTCCCCTTCATCTTCACGGTGTAGGTACCCGCCGTGCTGCTTTCAGCATTGCTACTGAACGTCACGTTTGCCACGCTGCTGCTGTAGCTTACCGTTTTACCCGTCACCGGGTTGTTGTTCGCATCCTTCAGCACCAGCGTCAGCGTTGACTCCTCAGTGTTGTTCGCCACAATACTGGTAGGATTCGCACTCAGTGAGGAGTTCGTTGCTGATGCACCCCCCGCTTTCAGGGTGACCACTGTAGTTTCAGTTATCCCGCCTACAGTCGCCGAGACCGTCGTCGTCCCGGCTGTTGTCCCCTTCATCTTCACGGTGTAGGTACCCGCCGTGCTGCTTTCAGCATTGCTACTGAACGTCACGTTTGCCACGCTGCTGCTGTAGCTTACCGTTTTACCCGTCACCGGGTTGTTGTTCGCATCCTTCAGCACCAGCGTCAGCGTTGACTCCTCAGTGTTGTTCGCCACAATCGTGGCCGGTGCCGCACTCAGCGCGCCGTTTACCGCGGATGCCGCCCCTGCCGTCAGTGTGACCACCACCGGCGTGACCGCCAGGGCGCTGCCGTTCACGTTCGCCGTGACGTTCGCCGCACCCGCCGTCGTCCCCCTCAGCGCCGCCGTGTAGCTCCCGTCCCGGTTGTCCGTCACCACCCCGAACACGCTGTTCGCCAGCGTGCTGCTGAACGTCACCGTCTGGCCGGAGACCGGGTTACCGTTCGCATCCTTCAGCGTCAGCGTCACCGCCGACGTCGCCGCGTTGTCCGCCACTATCGTGCTAGGGACCGCACCCAGCGCCGACCGCGACGGGTTCAGGTTGCCGCTGTCCGCCACAAACTCCGTTATCGTGGTGGCGCTGCTGCCGTTGTGTGTGGCCGTCACGGTGCTGATACCGGCCGTCAGGCTGGTCAGGGTCTGCGTCACCGTCCCGTCGGCGCCGGTCGTGCCGGTAGCCGCGATGGTGGCCCCGTTGTCCGCGCTGAAGTTCACCACCGCACCGCTGACCGGGTTGCCGTTGGCGTCCGTTACGGTCGCCTCCACGCTGTTGGTCGCCGTGCCGTTGGCGATGGCATCATCCGTCTCCGTGGTCAGGCCCGCCCCCGGGTTACCGATGCCTGCCGTACCGCCGTCCGCGATAAAGCTGCCGGCCACGGTATGCACGTTGCCGCGTACCGTTGCCATCACGGTCACCGGACCCGCATGCGTGCTGGTGAAATCCAGTTCTGCCACGCCCGATGCGTCTGTCCGCACCGTCTGCGTGTTCGGCAGCACCCCGTTACTCAGCGTGAACACCACGTCCACGCCGCTCACGCTGTTGCCGTTTGCGTCCGTCACAAGGGCTGAGGCGCGGTTCACCGCCGTGCCGTCCGCCACGCTGCCGTCCACGGGCAGCGTCAGGGCCCCGTTGCGGATATCCGCCGTACTCTGGTCCGACACAAAATTAACGTCTGCGCTCTGGCGGCTGCCGTTGGCGTCGGCCGTCACCGTGCTGACCCCTGACGTACTGCTGGTCAGGGTCACCGTGACCGTCCCGTCGGCGCCGGTTGTTCCGGTCGGACTGACGGTGGCCCCGTTGGTGGTCGTGAAGCCGACCGCCGCCCCGCTGACCGGGTTGCCGTGCGCATCGCTCACCGTCGCCCGTACGGCGTTGGTGTCACCGCCGTTGGCAATCGCGCCGTCTTCGGTGACGGCCAGGCCGGTGACGCGGAGGGTCGCCGTATCCGCCACAAAGGTGGTGTCCACGCTCCGGCTGTTGCCCGCGCTCGCCGTGACGGTGGTGATACCCGCCGTGGTGTTGGTGAAGCTCAGCGCGGCCATGCCGCTGCCGTCCGTCACCACCGTGCGGGTGTTGGGCTGCGCGCCGTTATCCAGGGTAAACACGACCCCCAGGCCGCTCACCGGGTTGTTCTGGTCGTCTTTCACCACCGCCTGCACGCGGTTGGCACCCGTCCCGTTGGCGGTCGCGTTATCCGCCGTCACCGTCAGGTCACCGGCCGCAATAGTGGCCGTCCCCGGGTCCGCCACAAAGCTCACCGTCACGCTTTCGCTGCCGGCATTCAGCGTCGCGGTCACCACGCTGTCCCCCGCCGTCACGCTGGTGACGGTGGCCGTCACATACCCCTGCGCATTCGAGACGCCGGTGCTGCTCGCGCTCGCGCCGTTGTCCGCGCTGAAACTCACGGTCTGTCCCGCGACCGGATTACCGTTGGCGTCACGGACGGTGGCCCGCACCGTATTAGTCGACACCCCGTCTGCCCGGGCGCCGTTGCTCAGCACCACCAGGCTGCCGGAGGCCACGCCCGCCGTCGCGGCGTCCGGGATGAACGCGGTATCCGTGCTCTGCCGGCTGCCGTTCACCGCCGCCAGCACGGTCACCGTGCCCGCCACCGTACTGCTGTAGCTGAACTGCGCCCGGCCGCTGGCATCCGTGGTCACGCTCTGCGTGGCCGGGGAGGCACCGTTGCCGGCGCTGAACAGCACCGCCATCCCGGACACCGGGTTACCCCCGGCATCCTTCACGGTTGCCTGCACCCGGTTGGTGTCCGTGCCGTTCGCCGCGGCGTTATCTTTCAGCACCATCAGGTCGCCCGCCGCAATGCCGGCGCTGCCGCTGGCGGTGATAAAGGTCACCTGTACGCTCTGGCTGCTGCCGTTCACCGTCGCGGTCACCGTGCTGAGGCCCGCCGTCGTACTGGTCAGCGGCAGGGTCACCGCGCCATCGGTTCCCGTGGTACCGGTTGCCGCCATGGTCGCCCCGTTCGTCGCCGTAAACGCTACCGCCTGGTTCGCTACCGGGTTACCTTTCGCATCGGTGACAACCGCCTTCACGCTGTTGGTCTGAGCGCCGTCGGCCAGCGCGCCGTTCGCCGCCACCGTCAGGCTGCCGGACGGCAGATGCGCCGAACCGCCGTCCGCCACAAACGTGGTGGTCACCGCACGTTGATTGCCGTTTACGGTGGCGGTGACCGCCACCGCCCCTGCTGTCAGGCTGCTCAGGCCGAACGCGGCCACGCCGTTCACATCCGTGGTCACGCTCTGCGTGGCCGGGGTAGCGCCCTTGCCGGCGCTGAAGATGACCGCCATACCGGCCACCGGGTTACCCACAGAGTCCTTCACGGTCGCCTGCACCCGGTTGGTGTCCGTACCGTTTGCCGCGGCATAATCGCTCAGGACCACCAGGTCACCGGCCGCAATGCCGGCGCTGCCGTTGTTGGTCACAAACGTCAGCGTTACGCTCTGGCTGCTACCATTGACGGTGGCGGTGACAACGCTCTGTCCGACCGTCCGACTGGTGAGCGACATCACCACCCGACCGTCGGTGCCGGTGGTGCCGGAAGCTGCCATGGTCGCCCCGTTCGTCGCCGTAAAGGCTACCGTCTGGTTCTCCACCGGGTTACCCCCGGCATCCCGGACCACGGCCATGACCGCGTTGACTTCCGCACCGTCCGCGATGGCGCCATCGGCCATCACCCGCAGGTCGCCGGAGCCTATCTGCGACGTGCTGCCGTCCGCCACGAAGGTGGTGGAGGTAGTGGCGCTGCTGCCGTTAATGGTGGCCGTCACCGTGCTCAGGCCCGCCTTCAGGCTGGTCAGGGTCTGCGTTACACCGCCGTCGGCGCCGGTGGTGCCGGTGGCAGCGATGGTCGCGCCGTTGCCGGCGCTGAAGCTCACGACCACGCCGCTGACCGGGTTGCCGTTGGCGTCCGTGACAATCGCGCGCACGCTGTTGATCGCTGACCCGTTTGCTACCGCGTTATCCGCAACGGTGCTCAGGCCCGCACCCGGGGTGGTGATGCCCCCCGTGCTGCCGTCCGCCACGAAGGTGGTGCCGGCGGTGGCACTGCTGCCGTTAACGGTGGCGGTGACGGTGCTCAGGCCCGCCTTCAGGCTGGTCAGGGTCTGCGTTACACCGCCGTCGGCGCCGGTGGTGCCGGTGGCAGCGATGGTCGCGCCGTTGCCGGCGCTGAAGCTCACGACCGCGCCGCTGACCGGGTTGCCGTTGGCGTCCGTGACAATCGCGCGCACGCTGTTGGTCGCTGACCCGTTTGCCACCGCGTTATCCGCAACGGTGGTCAGACCCGCGCCCGGGGTGGTGATGTCCCCCGTGCTGCCGTCCGCCATCAGGGTAACCACCACAGGTGTGACCGCCAGGGCGCTGCCGTTCAGGTTCACGGTGACGTTCGCCGTCCCCGCCGAGGTCCCCGTCAGTACTGCCGTATAGGTGCCGTCGCCGTTATCGGCCACGTTACCCGTCTGGCTGTTCGCCAGGGTGCTGCTGAACGTGACGGACTGGCCCGTAATCACGTTACCGTTGACATCTTTCAGCATCAGCGTCAGGCGTGAAGCATCACGTCCGTCAGCCACGATGCTGACCGGACTGGCCGACAGGGCCGACTTCGTCGCGTCCGGGCGGCTGCTGTCTCCCGTAAAGGCCACGTTCACCTGCTGGCTGCCGCCGTTCACGGTCGCCGTGACGGTGCTGGCGCCGGCCGTCGTGCTGGTCAGAGTCGTGATAGCCTCCCCGTTTGTATCGGTATTGACGGTCACCGCCGTCACTGTGGCGCCGTTCGAGGCGCCGAAACCGACGGGCTGGTTGACCACCGGGTTGCCGTTCGCATCCTTCACCACCGCCTTCACGCCGTTGGTGGCCGCGCCGTCCGCCACGGCGTTATCCGCCGTCACCGTCAGGTCACCGGTCGCGATGCCGGCCGTCGTCTCGTCCGCCATAAAGGTGACGTCCGCCGCCTGGCTGAGGCTGGCCGTGGTAGCGGTCACCGTGGTTTTCCCGGCAACCGTGCTGGTCATGGTGGCCATGGCGCGGCCGCTGACATCCGTCACGGCGGAGGCGGTGACGCTACCCGCCGGCGCGCTGAAGTTCACCGTCTGCCCCGCGAACGGCGCATTGTTACTGTCCAGCACCGTCGCGGTGATGGTCACCGGCGTTTTGCCGTCAGCTGGCGCACCGTCGCCGGTCACCGTCAGCTCACCGCTGAAGTTAAGCTGTGGGGGCAGGACTTCGACGGTAAGCTCCTGCGGCGTACTGCGGTTACCGTTGCTGTCCACCGCCGTAGCGGTCAGGACGTAGAAGTTGGAGACGGGGGTCACGGTCTGACTCATGGCGCTGACGCCGGCCTGCGGCGATGCCTGGTGTGCCGGCAGCGTCAGTTGTGCCCGGGTCATGTCCGTCTGCGTGAAGGTCCCGCCGGCGGCCAGAAACGCGGCGTTATCCCAGTGAACGCCCTGCAGTGGGTATTTGCTGCTCACCTGAACCGCCACGGCGTGCGTGCTGCCAGGAACGTCCTTAATGGCCGACGGCCCGACGCTGGATTTAATCAGGACCTGCTTGCGGTACTCCAGGACGATGTCGTTGTTACGGTCAACCAGATTGTGGCGGCTGCCGCTCAGACGACGCATGCCGTCCACTTCGGACGGCGATATCTGTGAGTCCCAGGACGCATCGGGCTTCCAGGTCAGCTGCAGGTTGACGCTGGTATCTTTCTGCCCCTCTTCTCCGGCGCGGTGGTCAAGGCCGACGGTCAGCAGCGGAAACGGGGTCCAGTTGATGCCGGCCGTCACGGCATGCGGGTTCTTCTGGCGCTGGTCCGGGTCACTCCCGAACAGGGCCACGTCATCCCCGTAATATTTTTCATACACGAGCTTCCCCCCGAGCTGCGGGTAGTCAGGCAGCCAGCCGTTCAGGCGAACATCCCAGCCGTTGGCCGGGCGCTCGTCGTAGTCAGCGTAATCCATGGACTGGTGCCAGTCCGTCAGGCGGAAGTAGCCGTTTGCAGACATCGTCAGGTAATCGCGCCAGTATTCCAGGCCGAGCCCGAGACGGCGGTTGCCACCGGTGATGTCCGCATCATAGAAGCCGTTGACACCGTACATACTGTCGGCGGTAAACCAGCGCATCCCCATCCCCAGGTTCAGGGTGTTACGCTCATCCTTGTTACGCCAGCCCAGTTGGGTGAACAGGAGGTTGCCCGGGGTTTCATACAGGGGGAGCAGCCAGTCGATGCTGCTGTCCTCAAGGCGCCAGTCGTCGTTCATGCTCAGCTGCGCCTGGACGGTGCCGAACTGCCCCAGCCACTGCTCAACGCTCTGGCTGGCTTTACTGGTCACCGCAGAGCGGGCGGCGCTGGCCGCCGCGTCCGCCATATCACCGCTGGACGCCATCCCGGCCAGGCCGGAGAGATGCCCGGCCAGCTTCGCCGCGGGGTCCTCATCTCCGGCCTGGCTCCCTCCGCTCTCCCCACCCTTTCCGGTGGGGGCGTTGCCGGTGGCAGACCGGGAAAATATCTTCATGCCGGAGGCCGGAATATCCAGCTCATCGCCGGTGGTCAGCTGGGAAAAGGGTTTGCTGAAGGTGCGGAACTGGTTATAGGTTTGCAGCTGTGGCAGGGTCAGGCCGAGACGCTCCGCAATCAGAGTGGTGCTTTCGCCGGGGGCCAGCTGATACACCTGCGCCGGCCGGCTGAGCAGCTCTTCAGCCCAGGACGACGACGCGCTGCCGGTTTTCGCGGCGGCAACGCCGGCCGCCACGGGGGCGGCCAGGGTAAACAGCTGAAGGAACAGACAAAGCCATGCTGAGCGCGTTATCAGTACACCGGAAAAAGCACCCATTTCCTGCACGGAAGTATTTCCACGCAGAAATGCGCTGAAGGCGGATTTAATATTCATCGGGTATCAGAACTCGTATTGCAAATGTAATTCACGACCTGGCCGCATTAATATATTTACAGTCAGGGGGGTTAAATAAAAGATAAATAATAACGTTACAGTTTTGTTTCCTGGTGCCAGGAGGCCTCCGCCATCAGTTAGCGCGACACCACCAGGTCATACAGCTGATAGTAAATCGCCGACAGACGGCCGCTCAGCCAGCTGTAAAGGGCCTGGCTGGTGAACTTGCTCGTCAGGAACGCCTGCTGCGCCCGGGTCTGCTGCTGCTGCGTTTCGAGATAGGCTTTCTGCTAGTTGCCGGGGAGCAATTCATCACCACACTAGTGGTATAAATTGTCCTGTACCTCATAAATGCTGAAAAATAAACAGCTGAATTAAAATCAATTTTTTTTTAGAAAATCAAATGAAATCTGCTCTGACATAATCAAAGTACTTTCCGGCTCACGTTCAGACCTGTTTAAAACGGTTCTCAATGCCGGAACTTAAACTCCAACAAATAGTCCGTCACGATAAGATAAACATATTTATGCGCTAGCAATAAAAGTCACAATATAATTAACAAGACGAATTCAAGGTTATTCCACACTCACCAATAACTAGGCATTAGATAATATCAAAAAAAACAGTAAGTTTAAATTATTTACACCACCGCAATTGGGAATGTCAGTATTCACATACTGGAATGCCCACGTAACCCCAGCCCATTAATGGCTTTGTTAATGGAATGATCACCCTCTATATCTTGTGCCACAGTGGGACGATAAATCCTCACTACTTGAACAGAGCGGCCATCATGAACGTTAAAAATATCGGCATCGATTTGGCAAAAGAGGTTTTCCAGGTTCACGGAATTGACGAGCACGGCAAGCGATTGTTCAACAGGCAGCTCAAACACGCAAAAATGCTTTCCTTTTTGCCAACATCCCTCCATGTTTAATTGGCATGGAAGCTTGTGCTTCTGCTCACTTCTTGGGCGGCAAACTCATGTCGATGGACCATAACGTCAAACTGATGGCCCCTCAGCTCGTCAAAACCAATAAGCATGATGCTGCATATGCGAAGCTGTAACGCGACCCAACATGCGATTCGTGCCTGTCAAGACCTCTGAGCAGCAAGCCGTACTGGCACTTCACTGGAGCCGTCAGAGCTTCATCAAACAACGGAGCACTCAGGCGAATAAAATTCGGGGCTATTGGCTGAATTTGGCATCATCGTTCCCCGGGGATCCAGCAGCTACAACTTCAGTTATCGGAAATCCTGGAAGATGCCAATAACGCGTTGTCCTCTCTGTTTCGTGTACAACTGAGTCTGTTACAACACCATATGGCATATCTGTTTGATGTCGTTGCTACGTTCGACAAGCAAATTGAGCAGTGCTACCGCCAAAATGCACTATGTCAGCGTATCAGCAAGATCTCAAGTATTGGCACGATCACCGCCACCGCACTGATTGCGACTATCGGTAATGCCAGTAATTCCGAGAATTAGAGCCTTGCTGATTTTACATCTTCGTCATTCGTCATTAGCGCGATAATATAATCCAATGACGCTTGTACACGGAATGGCAAGTTTTTTCTACTACGATATATAACATAGCAGTCGATGTAAATCCCCCATTCCGGCGGCAATACTGGCTGTAATTCTTTGACGTCCTGTAGCAGAATTTCGGAAGTGACCATGTAGCCCATTTCCTTTCTGCAGCAGTTGATCGCCGTGTAAATATTGTCAAATTTCAGTTTCCCCGTCACCTCGACTGACTTAACTTCCGCAGTATTAGTCTGCGTGAATTCAAATACATTCCCATAGCTATTGTTAGCCATGGCGCTCAGCAAAATGAATGGATGGCGTGAGAGTTCCTCTGGCGTCGTAAAAGGATGCTGCTCATGGAACGCTGGCGTCGAAAATATGTCTAATCGGAAGCGTTTTACTTTTCTGGCAATCAGGTTGTGATTATGCGGGGGGGAAAAGGAAATCAGTATATCACAGGGGTTATTGAAATTGATGCCATTAAAATACTCCGCTTTATTGAGGTTGGAGGTGGTAATCGTGACTTTAAGCTCCGGGAAACGCTGCAACAAAGGTGGGAGAATATTGTCAGCAAGGTAGGTTTGGATACCTGAGGGGGAGTAGATATTTACCTCACCGGCTGGGGCCTTTTTATAGTTTTCTACCAAATCAAAGAACTCATCGTTTTCATGGATGTGTTTTTTGATGTGGGGCACCAGAACTTCGCCAAACGGCGTCAACCTAATGGGACGACTCTCCCTATCAATAACTTTCCCCCCTAGCGTTTGTTCCACCGCGGCAATACTTTTGCTGATGCTGGCTTGGGTCAGTCCAACATTTTTCGCTGACAAGCTAAAACTCTGTGTTTCGATAACTTCTAGGAGAATTTTCAGGTCTTTAATTTTTAGCTGTTTCATGGGTTTCATGGGTTTCATTGGTTTCATTGGTTTCATGGGTTTCATGTCAGTACGTAGTTGACGATAGATTCTACATCAAGTATAGAGATTTACCCCGAAGTACTCCGGTAAGGCCTATGGACTTCATCAGCCGCGCTGATAGTGTATCGGGCCACGCTGAAGCCCTCCCGCAGCAACTGGTGCCAAACCTTGCGAACACTATAGACGCCGTAGTTTTCGTCGTACACGAGCTGTATCTCCAGCTTCAGTTGCTCATCACGCTGGTCGTGATGGCTACATTTGTCAGGATGCAGCTGATTTTCACGGTGGCGGTAGTATGACGACGAGGCGATATCCAGCTCATGGCATACCGGTCCGACATCGTATTCATCGCTCAGGGTGTCCACCAAGACGGTTATTTTTCCCGAACTCCGCCTTCGCAAAATAAGCTGAGACCTGCCGCTGGATATCGTTGCTGCGCCGCAGTTCGCGGTTCTCACGCTCCAGCTCTTTAAGGCGCTGCCGCTCAGTGGTGGAGAGGCCACATCACCGGCATCACGCTCATGCTGGCGCAGCCAGATACGCAGGGTCTCCGCGTGCAGCCGATTTTAGGGGCGATGGAGCTCAGAGCTGCCCACTGTGAGTCATACCCGTCCTAGCATTTCAGAACCATGCGAACGGCCCCGCTGCCGTATTTCGGGGGAAGTGTATTTTTAGTCATCCTGTTGACCTCTCTCTCAAGGAGTTTAGTCTCCAGGATTCCCGGGGCGGTTCACCAGCACATTGCAGATGTGTCGCTGGAACTAATCATATTATCGCAGCCGGAAATCCAACCACAGAAAATTTCATGGAATAATCATTTTTTAAAAGAAAAATTAGGTGGTTACGAGATAATTCCCCAGCCATCAAATCATCAAGGGAATATCCATGCCTAATATTAGCAATACTAATCTGACACCAACCCATTATCCCCTCGCTTTTGTCGAGGCAAAGACTGACCATGGCGGTGAGCATTTTGTTGTTAATAAAAACACAGGAATCATTTACCAGCTTTCGAGGGTTACAAACAATAGCTTGCAACTACATCAGGTGGCTTTGCCTACACTGGAGGCAATGGGCATCAAATTTATAGATAAGGTCACACACTTCAATGCCAATGAGATAATGAAAAATCCTAGTATGATCAATACTGTTCTTAGCCCGTATAGCTTTAATAGCACATTACCTGGCCGATTCAAGGCCATCACCGATTTAGATGCGGTTGAAAAGACCCAATACAAACAGTTATCAGAATCCGACAAAACGGCACAACTGCGTCAGGCTCTCCTCTCGCTTGTAGACAACGGTCTGAAAGAACCGTTCAGTAGTCTGTTAAATGAGTGGGGAACCTATGGTGTTTCCGCCTGCGAGGTCGATAAGGGAGCTTATTCCCATTTCAAAGAATTCTATGATGAAGAAATGGCAAGCCATGCCGTAAAAAAAGATGATTATGCCAAACTTGATTTTTCCACCCAAAATATTAAATCACACATTACCGACCCACGTTGTATAAACGCTAAACTGACGCCATTACAACTGTTCAAAGCGGCTTTTCAGCTAGGCGATGTCCCTGCAGTTTCCAACTTTCGTTTTATGAACAACCCAGCCAGTAAAGACGACGGTAAATACCGGGAATGGATGTATCACTTTGACAACAGTAATTATGCTGCCGAGTTTAAACTGATTACCACACGTACCGCAGGTACCGAGCAAGCCAACAACGAACAGTGCCTGGCTGCGTTCCCCTATGATATCGAAAAAACCATCCGTTTTACGCAAAGTGAAGCGGCAACAAAATTCCCGACGATGGACGACCTGCAAAAAGAATTCAGTCATATACCGGGAGCCCGCTATGTGGTTATTCGTAACCCCGACAACACAACGCCGATTGAAACAGGTATTCGTACCGAAATGATCGTACATCACCGTTCTGCAAGCGGCAAAAACGAAACGGAATCACGCGACGCCGAATTGATGACCCTCCATGGTGCTGACCGGTGCCAACCTTTCCTTACTCCACAGGAACTTGAACAAGCCCCGCATCTCACGTCATTACAACGTTTCGTATTGGGTGAATTCCGTGATGCCGAACCCCAACAATTTGTCGCGGTATTAAAAGAAGAAAAAGAAACCCTTAACGCGCAAATAAGGCAAAGTCTGACGGCCAATGCACTTAAATCACTAGAAAAAATAACCGTGGCAAAATTCACTGAGCAGGAACTACGAGTCACTGACGAGGCGTTATTCAATAAACAACTAACCACTTACGATAACCTACCCGAGGTTCTGGACAAGATCCCGAAACTGGAGCTCTCCTCTGCCGACTTAATTGAAAAAACGCTCACTATCGTTCCCATGCTAATGAACTACGATCAGAATGCAGAATTGAAGCCCGATTGCTCCGAAAACAAGGCATTTCCTGCCAGAACCCAACTACGGGAACGCACTAACGAACAATTCAGGGAACCGCTGAGACGTGATTTACAACACATTCAAATCAGTCACAGCCCAAACAACCTGCTATCCATGGATAAACTGATTGATCTCACCCATGACATTCAGAACTTTTACCAGATGGGACTCCATTCTCTCAAAGAGTTCAAGGCAGACCCTAAACTGACAGCGTTATTTGACAGTCGGGCAGAGTTGGCCAGGGAGTATGTTAGTCAGTTACCGTTACGCGCAAACCACCCAGAAACCCATCAGGTACTATCACTATTTACCTACTACATGATAGACGATCTGGGCCAAGCTGCTGCCACCTTGCATAACCTAGGGGCCAACGTCGATAGCACTCTGCTTGCCCATATTAAAGAGCAACAGCAACCACTACTACAGCACTTTATTACCCATCGTCTGTTAAACGATCAACTGGCAGACTGAACCAGTTTCCCCGGGGCCATGATGGCCCCTTTCTCTACAAACGAATAAATAACCAATATGATTATTCAAAATTATCGAAGCATGATTGGTCAATTTTTTCCGCTCCAGCAGGAAAATAATGAAGCCCGTACAGCAAATCTGACCCAGGACAGACCCGCCGGGGAATTTATCAAAATGGATGCCATACCGGGCTATAGCAACAGCAGCATTGAGAAAATGACTCATCCTCTGGCGGGATGCGGTGAAACAGGGAGCATGTCACCTTATATGATAGTTCTGCTTGGCGATCAAAGAGCGCTGGATTTTTCCGAGAAAGTGCTTCGGGCACCGAGAAAGCGCCTGTTGGACAAACTGGGTATCGATGATAGTGACAAAACAGGTAGCCACACCCGCCTACATACCGAGATGGAATCCCTCACTCGCTTCTACCCAAATGATGCCGAATTTGAACCCAAAAGGATCACATTAAACGGCAAACCTTTTATAGAGCAGGAACCTACCAGACCTTACTTTGCTGGGCAGAAAATTATCACTCCTGATTTCACCACGCACCGTGCAGCGCAAGAACAACAAAGAAAGAATCTTTTATTATGTAAAACGCGCGATGATAGTGCGCTGTATTTCAATCAAACCCCGATCATCGAGCTAAAAAAATACAACGAGGATGTATTTGCCAAAGAAAAAGCGCTGCGTGCTGGCGAGAACTTTTTGAATAAAACGCAATATTTCACCCCAATGGTCGAGTATTTAACCCAGTTCAGCAAAGCAGGGGATATTTTGGTGCAAAACTCCTTTGAAACCAGCAGCGATAAAAATACACCGCACTTACAGTTTATTCCAGGTGATATCCCTTTACCCTTGTTCTATCAAAGCTTTCAGGTGTTGACTGATGACAAGTACCAACAGGTTGACTGGCATTTACCTACCCTGGCTGTGACCGTGAATAGCCGACAACATGACTGGCGAGAACAGACAGAACGGGTACAGACGATGTGCCAGGAGTTACTTGCTAATCAACACATCAGTACTACACCAGTGCTCAGGAATCTGGGGAATGGCCTGATAAAAATGTATTTGGTCTTCAAACAGGATGGTAGCGATTTGGCAGCAGAAATTATGCAACAGGCGCCTGGTTGGCTGGAATCCTGCGGTATTTTCATTTCTAATACGCCAAAAGCAGTTACGTTTACCACCTTGGGTACAGTTCAATATTATGCCCCCTACGGGGTCACGAATAAGGAACAACTGTTGACAAGCCTAGTGCAGAACCTCATTAACTGAGCATAAATGCTTGTACAGTGACAGTCTGGCGCCACATATTGTTGACCGGATGTTAAACATCCAGAGCCGCACTGAGATTATGGACCTGAATTCACTGGTTGGCATGCTGAGGTAGGGCGGAGATATCGGCGGCGAAGCCCTCCAGGTAGCGGCTCTTTCGTTTTGAAGCAGCCCCAAAATAGCCTTAACGGATGGAAGGGGCTTCCCCTGGTTGTGCGACTGATTAACTCTTGTGCAATCATGGGGTAAACATAACCCAGGAGGGATTCGTTATGACCATCACCACTGTCGGTATCGATCTTGCTAAAAATATGTTTGCTGTTCACGGTGTTGACCAGAATAGGAAAACTGTTCTGGTAAAACTAGGGGGTCGCGTGCTGCACTTCCTGAATTGATTGCTGGTTTACCTCCCTGTGTTATCGGGATAGAGGCATGTTCGGGGCTCATTACTGGGCAAGATTGTTCCGGTAGTATGGTCATGAGCCACGTTCGATGGTGGCAAAATTCGTGTTTCCTTCTCGTATGGCCGGTAAATCAGGGGGAAATGATGCAGCGGATGCACTGGCTATCTGATAAGCGATTCGTCGCCCGCATATGCGCTTTATGCCAGTTAATGATGAGAGTCAGCAGGCGATGCAGCGCTTACACCGAACCAGGCAGGGTTTTATCGAAGAGAAAACAGCCATATATAATCGCCTGCTAGGCTTAATATCAGAATTTGGCGTCATCGCCCCACAAAGTACTGATGCATTGCGCCGCATGGTTCTGAGCAGAAGAGTTTTTTACCGATTCAGGTGCAGCGATGTGTTGATGATTTACTGGAACACGTTGATCGCATTGAAGCGAGCATAGCTGAATATGACCGGATTCCTTCCCATATAGCCAAAACTGACCACCGCAGCCAACGACTGATGGAACTGAAAGGGGTTGGACCCACAACGGTCTGTACGCTGGTTGCCAGTATCGGTAATTCCCATGATTTTAAGAATAGACCTCAGTTGGCAGCTTGGTTGGGGCTCACGCCATCACAGTACAGCAGCAGAGGAAAGTCAAAGATTGGCAGGATAACGAAAGCGGGTGATTCGTATCTGCGAATACTTCTGGTTCAGAGTGCCCGTTCAGTCCTGATTGGCGCAGAAAAAAGGACTGACTCATTCAGCCGTTGGGTTTGTCCGCTGCTTGAGCGAAGAGGATACTGGCGTGCTGTAGTGGGGTCTGTCCACTTAATAATAATTGAACAGAGTGCAGCATTAAATGCTGCACTTGAGGTTACAACTTGGTCTGAATGAACTTTTGAGTTGGAATATGATTCACTGCTGGCGGTGGCGGTATTGGAATACCGTTTGCGTCCAGCTTAAAGGTAACGGGTGCTCTTTTCGCCTTCTCAGCTTCTACCGCCTTTTGTTTATCTTTCTCCGCAGCTTCCGCATTAAGCGCAGCAGCCACCCTTGCTTCTTCTTTAGCTTCAGCCACCTTTCGCTCAGGTGCAGAGTTAGCGAATTCCGCTTTAACCCTGGCTAGCTCCAACTGCCACGGTTTCAGCACCTGATCTGCCGGGGTTATGTCCACCACACTAGCATTACCCGCACGTTCCGCCAGTTTACGGGCAAGCTCACCTAAAACGGCATCCTGAACCGATTTCTCTGATGATTTCTTCCCTTGTTCACCAGCAACCATTTTATTCATGCCGCGGGATATATTAACGAATTTTTGCGGGGCAGGATTCATGGGAGGCGGTGGCGGTGGCAATGGAACACCATTTACGTCTAGTTTGAGGGCAACAGGTGCTTTACTCGCCTTCTCAGACTCTGCTGCCTTTTGTTTCGCATTCTCCGCAGCCTCCGCATTAAGCGCGTCAGCTACCCTCTTATCTTCTTTAGCTTCAGCCGCTTTCCGTTCAGGCGCGGAATTAGCGAATTCTGCTTTAGCCTTGGCTAACTCCACTTGCCATGGCTTCAACGTCTGGCTGGTATGGTTGCCCTCCGTCTTGCCGACGCCACCCGCCCGCTCAGCCAGTTTTTCTTTAAGTACAGTTAAAAAGTCGGCCTTTTCTGGGTTTTGTATCAACAGCTGTCGATGGCTGTTTTGTACCTGCCTGACACAACGCGCTAAAGGGCTGAGGTTTAACTCAGCATGTTTCGACATTACTGTTGGCGAGGTTTGTACCGCAACGCAACCCGCTATAGCACCTGAAGGAATCATAGTTATCCACCTGGGAATATCCGTTTTTTTGCATACCATATACACAGCCGAGACGCCGTGATATCCAGAAGAAAAAAATGAATGACATCATGAGCGCTGTGAATGTAACGCTACAGCCTGTGCCACTAATACTGCTAATTTCTGATTTACCACTCTTGCGTTATGGATCTCTTCTCTGGTAAACGGACTTCCAGCACAGTTGAAAAACTTTTCCGAGTGTTTACCGACTTTCAGAACATTTTTCAGCGCATCGTTAAGATTTCCCTTATTAGCACTTTTTGCTAATTTACGTGCATATGATTCCGCTTTATCGTGCATTCCCGTGATCTTGCCTCCTCTCGACTCAGCAACATTACCAATGCGGTTGAGTGACTGGATTAGTTTATTTGTAGATTTTTCAATATTGTCTTTCGTTTCCTGTGAAATATGAGTTACTTGAACTGGACGAAAAAAATTAGGGATCTTCATACGATACGCGGCTCCTGTTATTTAGCAGTATATATAGCATGCAAACAGCACGCACCTCTTTCAAAAAATGCTCTTTGCTGTTACCGATCAGTGTTTACAGAAGATACCAATGAACCCAGCGAACAAAAGCAGATTTCTACGCTCACCAATAACCACTCTCGAAAAAGTTATTCCTTCCCTAACATTTTTAGAAGGCATGAAAACATTATCAATAGCCATGGAAATCATATTTTTGCTTATTTTTAAATTAATATTTCTATGTTCATAACACTTTGCATTACACACAATTTGTGTACGAGAAACATACAACTCATCTCACCATTTTAATAAAAATCAAATCAGTCACAGAACAGTGTAAAGAGTTAAAATATTTACCATCACTTGACAAATAAATCTCATGAATATCTTATTTGTTAAACCTCAGAACTCACAAAAAAACCAACACCTAAAAGCGTTGATTATCATCGCAAAAAAACAACCAAATGTAAGTTAAATAATTTATTTAATTAAAGAAAGCACCTAACACCAACAATAGCACATAGGAATTACTTATCATTTTAGGGTTTTCAATCTTTTTTAGCTTTCAGCATGTACCTCAATCAACTAGCATGGTTACATACTGAAATGAAATATCACATTAAAACGATGAAGGCAGCCAAGGAACAGGAACAGGAACAGGAACATTAATAATAAGAACTCATTAATAGCAATATCTATAACCTCGTACGCTTCTGTCATTAATTAAAATGCCATCATTATTTTAATTATGATGACCAGATGAATAATGCCATATCTTATGGACATTTTTTGAAAGTAATTGATAAAGAATAGAATCACCATCACTTCTGCAGAGGCGGGTAGCCTATCTTCAGACCGTAACTCTGGTACCGTATCCCACCCCTTACCTCTGAAGTCAGGAGACACTTACTGGCAATACCAAGTGAGGCGTAGCCACGAAGGCGTCCTCTCCAGCAGCAAAATTATACAAGGATTAAGGCTTTGGAAATAACATCCTACACTGATGCCCGCATGAATAAACAATATGTATTTGGCGATTTCGTCTTACATACTGGCGGAAC
>Ga0209281_1000679_pt1 | contig 35604 bp, 27 predicted proteins | sample MedtruBG_FD_187514 | JGI IMG/M metagenome (GOLD analysis project Ga0209281, IMG submission 187514) | Root nodule microbial communities of legume samples collected from California, USA - Medicago truncatula BG (SPAdes) (version 2) | ecosystem: Host-associated > Plants > Roots > Nodule | place... | reverse complement strand
TCTTTATTGGAACTGGTTTTTCAAATAAACTTGACGGCTTTGGCGGAATACCTTTTCTTCTAAGTATCTTTGGATATGGCTGCACTATGGCTGCTGTGTTTATAGTAACATTTTTTGTAGTAATACAAAGATTTTATAAAAATCTACTTGGAGATGAAGGATATTTAATGAATACTCTTCCTGTAACTACCATTGCAAATATTGTAAGCAAACTTTCAATTGCGACTTTTTGGAATATAATAAGCGGGATTATCGCAGTACTTTCAATAATTATCATGGCATTTGATCCTAGTGGATTTGCCAGATTCTTCTCTGAACTTTCTCGTGGCTTTTCTGAAGCGTATAAGGAGCTCGGAGGTCAAATCTTTATTGTAATACTTGAAGGCCTTATTGCTATCTTAGTTCAATTCGTTAAATTTATTACTATGATTTATGCATCAATATCAATTGGTCATTTATTTAGTAAGCATAGAATTCTTTCAGCTTTTGGTGCTTTTATAGTATTAAATTTAATTACAACTGCAATTTCATCAATTGTAGGCATAACTTTTTCATTAAGTGGTTGGAATTTATTTGATAATATTCATTCTTTCGGCCCAGTTCATTTACTTTTAATAGGTGTAATTATTTTTAACTTAATATTCTTTGCTGCCTATTTTATAATAACTCACTATATATTGAAGAATAAATTAAACTTAGAGTAAATATATTTTAGTAAATAAATTAGTATATCCATTGAAAAATAAAAAAACTCCCGACTATAGATATTAAATCATTGTCGGGAGTTAATTTTAATTGTCCATAAATCTTGATAAGAATTCACGAGTACGCTTATTTTTAGGATTATTAAATATTAATTGAGGAGTGTCATCTTCAACAATAACTCCCTTTTCCATAAATACTGTTCTAGTAGATACATCTCTTGCAAATGCCATTTCATGGGTTACTATAATCATAGTCATCCCTTCACTCGCAAGTTCACGCATAACTGCTAAAACTTCTCCTACCATTTCTGGGTCTAAAGCACTAGTTGGCTCATCAAATAACAAAACTTCCGGCTCCATAGCAAGTGCACGAGCGATTGCTACCCTTTGCTTTTGCCCTCCAGAAAGTTGATGCGGTTTTGCATTTATGTATGGGGCCATTCCCACCTTTTTCAAATACTTCATTGCAATATTATTTGCATAATCCTTGTCTTTCTTTAATACTTTAGTAACTCCAATCATACAGTTTTCAAGTACTGTCATATTACTAAATAAATTAAACTGTTGGAATACCATTCCAACTTTTGCCCTGTAACTAGTTATTTCTTTACGTTTACTTAATATATTCTCTTTATCATGTAATATTTCACCTGAAGTAGGAGCCTCTAGCATATTGATACATCTAAGAAGGGTTGATTTTCCTGATCCTGATGCTCCAATAATACAAACTACATCTCCTTGATTTATTTTAAAATCAATATCTTTTAAAACTTCGTTATTTCCAAAAGTTTTTCCTAAATGGTTGATTTCTAATATAGGAGAATTGCCATTCACATTTTCGATAGCTTCCATTATTGTTTCCCTCCCTTGATTTTAATAGTTGAACTATTCTCAGTAATTTCACCTGACATATAATCACTTGTTACTAATTTATAGCTATCCGGCCCGTCCATTTTCTTCTCTATTAAACGTAATAAGCGAGAAACAGCCAAGTTCATAACAAAATAGATTACACATATTATGAAAAATACTTCAAAGTATTTGTAATAAGCACCTGCAGCTGACTTACCTGCGAAGTATAACTCTGTTACAGATATTACATTCAATACAGATGTATCCTTAATATTGATTATTAGGTTATTACCTATTTGAGGCATAATATTCCTCAACGTTTGCGGAAGTACTATATATAGCATAGTTTGAAAATGTGTCATTCCAATTGCCTTTGCTCCCTCGGTCTGCCCCGAATCAATTGAAGCTATACCACCACGAACAGTCTCTGCCATATAGGCTCCTGTATTAATTGAAACAACTAACAATCCTGCTGCCAATGGAGACATATCAATGCCGAATACCTCCATAGCACCATAAAATATAACCATAGATTGTACAATCATTGGTGTGCCTCTAAAGAATTCTACATAAGCAGTCAATATCCATTGCACACCTTTTAAAAGACCACTTTTAATTTTATTAGCATCAGGATTTACCTCAATAGTTCTTACTATCCCTACCAGAAAACCAATAATACACCCGGCTATCGTACCAATTACGGCAATTAAAAGTGTATATAATGCTCCTTGTATAAATAAAGTGCCATACTGTTGTAAAAGATACCAAACCCATTGAAAAAATCCCTCTGGTAAATTTGATGTCATATTATTTTCCACCTCACCAAAAATATATTTTACCATTTGAAATATCTAATTAAAAAAGGAGGCTAATATATATAAACCTCCTCTTTATTTATTATTATTTTGATAATGGTTGAACTTTTATAGCCTCTTCCATCATTTTATTACGTTCTTCTTCTGAAATTTCTGAAAGTGCTTTATTTATCTTGTCAGTTAATTCTTTGTTTCCTTTTTTAATCGCAATTCCCATGTTAACATCTTCATCAGAAGCTTTAAATCCTTTATCACCTTGTAAATCAAGCATAACTAAATCTGGATTCGAGTAAACTGCTGCCATAGCTGTTGGCTTATCTACTGCAACAACATTTACCTTTCCTGATGAAAGTGCAACTATTAATGATGGAACTGTATCCATAGCAGGTTGAATATTAGCATCTGGAATTTGCTTTAACATGTCATACCAAACTGTATTTAATTGAGATGTACAAATCGCTCCCTTTAAATCTGCAATACTTTTTGCATTTTCATAAGCAGTACCTTTCTTAGTAAGAGCTACAATGTTAGCTTTATAGTATGGATCAGAAAAATCTACAGTTTGCAAACGTTCAGCTGTAATACTTTGACCTGCTATTGAGACATCGATTTTTCCTGAATTTACGCCTGGAACTAATCCATCCCATTCCATTTTATTTATTTCTACAGTGTAACCTATTTTATCAGCAATTTTTTTAGCCATCATAACATCATAACCATTGGCATATTCATTGCTTCCTTTAATTTTAACTGCTCCATTAGCATTATCTGTTTGTGTATAATTGAATGGTGCATATGCAGCTTCCATTCCTACACGTAGCACTTTTTCATTACTTGCATTCTTAGAACCACAACCAGCTAATACACCAACGGTTACAACACATAAGACTCCTGCAATTATTTTTTTTAATCTTTTCATAATGTATCCCCCTATATTTAATTTTCTAAAAAAATGAGTCAACCTTCCTTAATAAAGTTGACTCCATTGTCAATAACAATTATTTCTATACTGAATTATACTCGCAGCCTATATTATTGTCAATTAAAATACTTTTGGTTAAATTTTCTATGTATTTGTTAAAATATTCACCAATACATTAATAATATATCAATAAAATTACCTTATTTTTATTCCGGTAAAAGTAAGCTGTTTTTTAATTTTTATATTAAAAAATTAAAAATATTGACATAACTCCAGTTATATTAGATAATTAAATATAAAATAATAGATAAATAACTAAGATAGAGGCGCGAAATTTAAAAGTAGTATTACGGAGGTAAGCTCGATGAAGTAATATGAAAGGAACTTTCGCCGAAGTAAATAGTTAATTGCTTTAATACTATTTGCTGGGCTTATGTATAATATGCATGAGACTGTCACGAATTATTTTGTGGAGAGCTATTTTCAATGTGTTTGTACGATGTTTTATAAAATATATAATTTTCGTATTTATGTCATGAGTATGCTCTCATGGCTTTTTTTGTTTTTTATAATATTTATATTATCTTAGTTGCTTAACTATGGAATTATAAAACCATAATGGAGGAGAAAAAATGGATGAACAAAATAACGAATTAAAAAGAAGCTTAAAAGCAAGACATTTAAATATGATTGCTATAGGCGGATCTATTGGTACTGGTATCTTTCTTGCTATGGGAGACACTTTACATCAAGCTGGACCTGGTGGTGCACTTGTAGCTTATGCATTAGTTGGAATAATGGTGTACTTTTTAATGACAAGCTTAGGAGAAATGGCAACTCATATGCCAATAGCAGGTTCTTTCAGTTCCTATGCTAATAAATTTATTGATCCTGCACTTGGATTTGCACTTGGATGGAACTATTGGTACAACTGGGCTATAACAATTGCGGCGGAAATGGTTGCGGGTTCCCTATTAATGAAATATTGGTTTCCAGATGTAAATGCACTATATTGGAGTATTTTATTTCTAGTAATCATAGTTGGATTAAATGTTTTATCATCAAAAGCATATGGCGAATCAGAATACTGGTTTGCAGGAATTAAAGTTGTTACTGTTCTTGTATTTATAGTAATTGGTGTTTTAATGATTGTAGGAATAATGGGCGGAGAGCAAGTAGGTTTCCATAACTTCACTATAGAAGATGGACCTTTCCATGGAGGAATTACATCTATATTTTCTATATTCTTAATCGCAGGTTTTTCGTTCCAAGGTACAGAACTTATTGGAATTGCAGCTGGTGAAAGTGAAGATTCTGAGAAAAATATCCCAAAGGCTATAAAATCAATATTTTGGAGAATATTAATATTTTACTTAGGAACAATTATTGTATTAGGAGCAATAATACCATTTACTGAGGCTAGTCTTGATACAAGCCCATTTACAATGGTATTTGAAAGAGCTGGTATAGCAGGTGCTGCTTCATTGATAAATGCAATTATATTAACTTCTGTATTATCTGCTGGTAACTCTGGTATGTATGCATCAAGTAGAATGCTTTACGCTATGGCTAAAGAAGGTATGGCACCTAAAGTTTTTGCTAAAACAAATGAAAGAGGTGTGCCTGTAAATGCAGTACTTTTAACTACATTAATTGCTTCTGCCTGCTTTTTAACAGGCTTATATGCAGAAAGTACAGTTTACGTTTGGTTAGTTGCAGCATCTGGTCTTGCTGGTTTTATTGCTTGGGTAGGTATAGCAATATGTCATTACAGATTTAGAAAAGCATATGTTCATCAAGGTAAAGACTTAAATGACTTGAAATATAAGGCTAGCTTATATCCATTGGGTCCTATATTAGCATTATTAATGTGCATTATTATAATAATAGGTCAAGGATATTCATACATTACTCCTGAAGCAATTGATTGGAATGGATTAATTGCAGCTTATATAGGACTTCCACTATTCCTTGTATTATATATAGGATACAAAATTAAAAATAAAACTAAAATTATTCCTTTAGATGAAGTTGACGTAAATTATTCTTCTAATAAAAAATCTGCATAAATATTTTTAAATTTTTTCTATATACAATTAATCTACTATTTATAAAAACAATATATCTTAGTAGCCCAAAAGTGAGAGTACCAAAATAGTTTCGGTTACTCTCACTTTTATTTTGATAAAAGCTATTCATTAATTATATAGGGTACTGTAATAATTACTACATTTCTCATCTTTAATATAGCTCGTCTTAATAAAATTGATGTTTGATTGTGAAGTGCTTGATGCCACCATTTATGTATAATAAATTGAGGCATAACTATTGTAATCACTTCATGAGTCTTTAGTTGTTTATGTTTCTCTTCTACATAAGCAAGCAATTTTTCATTAACATTTCTATATGGTGCATTTTCTATTATGAGTGGTGCTGTTATTCCTAATCTACTATACTTTTCTATTAATTTTTTAGTCGTCTCTTCATCTGTACTCACATGATAAATCTCTATATTTTCTCCAACCGTTAAGGCGTAGTTTAAACTCTTAATAAAAGATTTATTTATTGTTTGCACTGGAACAATAACATACTTAGTTATAGCTTCTCTTACAATTAGGCTTTCTAAGCCAGTTTCAATTTTCAAGTTTTCTCTAACTTTAGTATAGTGTCTTCTGACTCTAAGCATTCCTATCACTAGTACTGGTATACATACAAGTACAACCCATGCACCATGTTCAAATTTTTCCACTCCTATTATTATACATGTTACTGCAGTAACGATGGCCCCTAGACCATTTATAAAAGCTTTATGTCTCCAATGCCCTTCTTTGGTTTTAGTCCACTTCTTAAACATTCCAAACTGTGATAGAGTAAATGATATAAATACGCCTACTGCATATAATGATAGCAATACATGTGTGCTTCCATTAGCAATATAAACTAGAACTGAAGATGCTAGAAATAGTAATACTATGCCATTGGAAAAACTTAATCTAGTTCCTCTTTTTCCAAGCTGTCTTGGCACATATCCATCTTTAGCTAATATTGATAGTAATAAAGGTAAATCTGAAAATGCAGTATTAGCCGCAAGTGTTAAAATAACAGCAGTTGTAGCTTGTACGGCAAAAAACATTAGACTATTTTGTCCAAAAACTTGAATAGCTATTTGTGCTATTACTGTAATATTTTCACCGGGAGATGCCTTATACATAGTTGATAGATATGATATCCCACCAAATATAAGAAAAACAATACAAGCAAGCGTGCCTAACACAATTTTTGCATTCTTTTGAGCTGGATTTCTAAAATTTGGTATTCCGTCACTTACTGCTTCTATTCCTGTTAAAGCAGTACATCCTGAAGAAAAGGCTTTTAGGAATAGTAATAAAGTTAAATCTCCAGTAGCTTGAGGTATTGTATACAATTGTACCGGATTTACTTTTAACACTAAAACCTTAAAAATTCCTGTTATTATCATAATCATTATGGATAATATAAATAAATATGTTGGTATTCCAAATAACTTTGATGAATCCCTTATTCCTCTCAAATTACCTAGTGTAATCAATCCTATTACCAAAATGGCTATTAACGCCTGATGTGGCAATAAAGATGGAATTGCTGATGTAATTGCAGCTGCTCCCGCACATGTACTAACAGCAACAGTTAAAAGATAATCTATTATTAAAGATGATGCTGCTACAAGACCAGGCAATTTACCTATATTTTGACTCGCAACAATGTAAGAGCCTCCCCCATGAGGAAAGCTATCAATTATTTGCCTATATGAAAATACAATTATCCCTAGTAGTATTGTAATGGAAATAGCTATTTCTATCATTGATCCATACGCTCGCATACCAAGTACAGGTATAAGCACTAGTAATATTTCTTCACTAGCGTAAGCAACCGATGAAATAGCATCACTTGATAATATTGGAAGTCCCCATACAACATTTAATTTTTCTTCTGCTAATTCAGTAGTTTTAAGAGCCCTTCCTATTAATAGTGATTGAATTTTTTTAAACATAGTTGTTCCCCCATAATATTTAAAACTAATTTTATATTATAAAATCACTACACAATAATAACTTAAAAAACAATCTTCCTTTTATTATAAGTTTCATAATAATACAGATTATATTCTTATTGATATTTATTGTAAATATCAATAAGAATTATTAATACGTTTTCATAGAAATTTATTTTTCGACTTTTTTTCTATGATTTATCTAATGTTTTGTATTGTTCTATTTTAAACTTTTCGCTTAAATAACTATCGGCATAAATTTGTAATAAAATAAAAATACCTTTAGGTATTTCTTCATTTAGAAATACCTAAAGGCTATATTTATTGTTAATGGATTATATACTATTTTTAAATTTAGAATTCTATTTTAAGAACATTGCCATATCATCTTCAACATTTGTGATTCCACCAATACCAAAGTTTTCTACTAAAACTTTAGCTACATTTGCTGAAAGGAATGCTGGAAGTGTTGGTCCTAAGTGAATATTCTTAACTCCTAAGTATAATAGTGATAAAAGAACTATTACAGCTTTTTGTTCATACCATGCAATATTAAATGCTATTGGTAATTCATTTATATCTTCAAGAGCAAATACTTCTTTTAATTTTAATGCAATTACTGCTAATGAGTAAGAATCGTTACATTGTCCTGCATCTAGAACTCTTGGAATTCCACCAATATCTCCCAAATCTAATTTGTTATATTTATACTTTGCACAACCTGCTGTTAATATAACTGTATCTTTTGGAAGAGCTGCTGCAAAGTCAGTGTAGTATGATCTAGATTTTTGTCTTCCATCACATCCTGCCATAACAAAGAATTTCTTTATAGCTCCAGTCTTAACTGCATCAACTACTTTATCAGCTAATGCTAACACTTGGTTATGAGCAAATCCACCAACGATTTCTCCTTCTTCTATTTGAATTGGAGCTGCACATTTCTTAGCTTGTTCAATAATTGCTGAGAAATCTTTCTTTTCATTTTCATCAGCTGCAATGTGAGTACATCCTTCAAATCCTGCTGCCCCTGTAGTATAAAATCTATCTATATATCCATCTTTTTCAGTTGGAGGTACTATACAGTTAGTAGTCATAAGAATTGGTCCATTAAAGCTTGCAAATTCTTCTTTTTGTTTCCACCATGCATTTCCATAGTTTCCTACTAAGTGTGAATATTTCTTTAATTGTGGATAATAGTGAGCTGGTAACATTTCAGAGTGAGTATAAACATCTACTCCAGTTCCTTCTGTTTGAATTAATAATTGTTCTAAATCTTTTAAGTCATGACCTGACACTAATATTCCAGGATTTTTGCCTACTCCAATATTAACTTTAGTTATTTCTGGGTTTCCGTAGCTTTCAGTATTAGCTTTATCTAATAAAGCCATTCCATCAACACCAACTTTACCTGTTTCTAGAGTTAATCCAATATATTCTTCTACTGACACTTTATTATTAGCAGTTAATGATAATGCTTTTTGCATGAATGCACAGATATTTTCATCTTCATATCCTAAAGCATTTGCATGCTTCATGTATGCAGATAATCCTTTTAATCCGTAAGTGATAAGCTCTCTTAAGCTTCTGATATCTTCATTTTGAGTAGCTAATACTCCAACTGATCCAGCTTTTGCTTCCATTTCGTCTCTAGTTTCGGCCTTCCATAAAGCTGCTTCACTTAAATCTTCTTTATTATCTAATTTTGCTAATAATTCTTCTTTTAAATTTAAAGTTTCTTGTATTCTTCCATAGAAAATTTCATTATCAAAGTTAGCATTAGTTATAGTAGTGAAAAGATTCATAGTTACTATTGTGTTGATAGCCTTTGATACTTCTTTCCCCTCTTCTCTAGCCTTTGTTGCAACTTCAGATAATCCTCTAGTTGTATATATTAATAAGTCTTGTAATTTAGCAAGTTCCGGAGTCTTACCACATACTCCTTTTACAGTACATCCTGTACACCCTGCTGCTTCTTGACATTGAAAACAAAACATTTTATTTTCCATTATAAAATCTCCTCCACACACTTAATTTTTATTAAATAAATTTTTATAAATTTCTAAATCAATTAGGTACATTCTCTCGAATCACCTTATGAACTTATTTTACATTGAAATCATAAAATACTCTGTTTCATTTGTTACGAGTAATAAATCTTTTGGAATTATTTTATAAATACATAAAAATACCCTAGAATTCATATATGCTCTAAGTCATCACAATTTAAAGGTATTGTGAAGAACTTAAAGTGAAGTGGTAACCAACCGAAATAGAATACATATATGTTTCGCAGGACTAGAAAAACTTCGCTGGGTATGTCTAAATGGGAGGTTGTACCCATTTATGCATGCTCCAAAATTCATTTTGGACAAGCAAAACGGAACAACCTCCCATTAAGACATACCAGCAGCTCATTTTTCAATGCCTGCTGCACATATATGTATTCTATTTCTTTGTTTTACCATCGCCTCAAACATTTCACAGATACATATTCGAAGATTATATGCGTGTTATAATATTAAGAATATAAACTGTACTAAAGGTTATAGAGATAATTTATTAAAGGTATTGGTAACTAACAATCAAAATATAAAAATACTTGCATGAATATAGCCTTACTTTAAGTTTACTGCTAAACAAAGAAATGGAATATATGTTTTTGCGCAGTGTTCATCAGAAGAATTTGATGGTTGCGATTCTAGTTCCAAATGTGCCTGTTCAAGGCGTAGCCCTTGAAGCAATCACTTTGGGTACAACTTATAATCCTAGAATCCCCCATCAAATTCTTCCGAGAACCGAAGCAAACACATATATTCCATTTCGGTTATTTAGAAGTTATTTCAAATTATCATAAAACTGCAAGTATTTTTATATTTCTGGCATTTCACAATACCTTTAATTCTAGCAGAAGTGTATACCGCTCCAGTAAATGCGTTCTTTAATTATAGTTTTCTCTGGGAATTCTATTCCTTCTAGAGCCCATTTTTTATATTCTTCAAATCCAACTCTATCAATAATATATCCTATATGCTCTTTACCGCCTGGTGCATCTTTGTCTATATATTCTTCAACAAATTTATACGTATTTAAAATTATTTTAGTAATACTTTGTTCATCTGCCCAGATTAAGAAGTCTTCAGCAAGACGTGGGTTTTTCTTTCCAGATCTACCCATGAGCACTAACTTATAATATTTTTCTTTACTTCTAGTCCATGCACCTGTCGGACAGTTGATTACACACTCACCGCACCCGATACATTTTTCTGCGTTTCTTACAACCTTATAATTAACAAAGTCAAGAGCAGCTACTGATTTTTTCTTACATGCTTTTACACATGCTCCGCAACTTACACATCTATCAATATCATATTGTGGTTCTGTCATTCCGATTATACCAAAGTCATGTGTTCTTGCTTTTATACAATCATTAGGACATCCTGTTAATGCTACTTTAAAATGTAAGTCATTTGGGAAAATAGCTTTTTCTATTCTCATAGCAAAGTCTGATGTATTGTAATTTGCATAAGGACAAACATTATTACCTATACAGGCTGCTACATTTCTAGTTCCAGCCGCTGTATAGCCTTTTCCAGGAATTTCTTGATTTATATCTAGTTTTTCAATAATAGGTTGTAATAGCTCATTTACCTTGTCCATGTCTTCAAATTTTATACCCGGTACTTCAAATCCTTGACGTGTTGTTATATGAACAGTCCCATTACCATACTTTTGTGAAATTTCTTGTATCTTTCCAAGTAACTCTGCATCTAAATGTCCTCCAGGAATTCTAATTCTAGAAGCAGTTAACCCTCTTTGCTTAGTAACTCTAAAAGCATTCTTTTTAATCTTCTTAGTATTTAAATCCACAATTAACTCCTCCTAATCTATTAAAGATTTACCTTTTGAATAATTGAATACAGGACCATCTAAACAAATGTATGTATCATCTATTTTACAGTGCCCACATTTACCAATTCCACAGCACATTTTTCTTTCTTGAGAAATCCAAATACTATTCTCTGATATTCCGCGTTTTAAAAACTCTGCTACTGTGAATTTCATCATAATAGGTGGTCCTACTACAATAACTACTACATTATTAATATCTTTGATAGAAAGTTCAGGAATATATTTTGTAACCATTCCCACATTTCCTTTATAATCTTCTTCTGCATTATCCACAGTTAAAATTAAATTCATGTTATTTTTCCACATTTTAATATCATCTTTGAATAAAACATCACTTGGTGATTTGAAACCTGCAATTAATGTAAAGTCTTTCCCTTCTGATGGATTTTTAGCAAAATAGTCTACTACTCCTCTTACTGGTGAAAGTCCAGTTCCTCCAGCAACAACTATTACTTCTTTATCTTTATAATTTTCAATTTCAAATCCATTACCGTAAGGCCCTCTTAAGAATAATTTATCACCAACGTAGTTATTAAATATTTCATTAGTAACTTTTCCAACTCTTCTTATAGTTAAATCGACAGTACCTTCTCCTATACCACTCACTGAAATAGGAGCTTCTCCAAATTTAGGTAATGAAACTTCAAAAAATTGTCCCGGCTTTACATCGCCATGAAATTCCATACGAAAAGTATATTCTATTTCTGTATGCTTAATTACATCCTTTATTTCAGATAAAAATGGAATATATTCGTTTTTACTCATTTGTAGACACCTCTTTCATACCATCATTTAATTTGTTTACACAGTTAGAGAAAGATATATATTCTGGGCAGATATCATCACATCTTCCACATCCTACGCACATGTGATATCCCCATTTCTTTTTATAATCATAAACTTTATGCAATACTTTAAAACGCATACGTTGTCCTTTATCTAATCTAAAACTATGTCCTCCTGCCATATCTGTATACCCATCTACATGACAAGAAGCCCATACCCTACGTCTTTCCCCTGCTTTACCATTATCAGTATAGAAAACATCTTGCATTGTAAAGCAAGTACATGTAGGACAAACGAAGTTACATCTTCCACAAGCAATACAACGGCTGCTGTATTCTTTCCACATTTCAGATTTCATAACATCTAGAGAAAGATTCTCTGGTATAGAAACACTTACATTGTTATTTGTTACAAAATCAGGCTTAACATCTATTGTTTCGTTAGATTTAAATAAATCTTCAAAAGTTTCGTCTTTTACATCTATATAAACGTTATCTCTATCTACCTTTAAGTATGCATCGTATTCACCATTTTTATTTGTTTCCATGCTTACACAAAAACAATTTTCAAATGAATTTTCACATCCCATTAAAATAAATTTTGCATTTTCTCTTATTCTTTTATAGTAATAATCCTCTTGTCCATTTCTTAAATAAATATCATCCATACGTTTTACTGCATGTAAATCACAACTTCTTAAGAAGATAATTGCACCCTTTTTAGGAGCATCTGCTTCCTTTATAGAATCTTCTGTGAAATAGAAAAGTGTTTGAGAAATAGGAAGTAATACTTCTTTATATGAATATTGAGCCTTTTGATCAAAAACTATATCATCGATTGTTTTTATCTCGCCATAACGTACTCTATCTGTATCAGAAAAAGTACCCTCACCTTCAAATAATTTTGGTGCATATATTACATATTCTTTTGATAAACCTTCGAATATTTTATTAATATCATTTTTATTTAATTTATATCCCATCAGCTTACTCCTTTACTTCTTTTTTGAGATTATATAATAAGGTATTGCTAAAAACACTGCTCCGCCGATTATATTTCCTAAAGTAACCACTCCTATGTTATACACGTATCCCATTATACTTACACTTGCAGCGCCTGGATTAAGTAATCCAATTGTTAAAAGTGTCATGTTAGCTACACTGTGTTCAAAACCTGATGTTATGAATGCAAATAAACACCAAAATATCATAATAAGTTTAGCCGACTCGCTTTTTAATTTAAAACTACACCATGTAGCTAAACACACTAATATATTACAAAATACTCCACGCATTAATAATGGCCAAAATGGTATACTCATTTTAGCAGCTGATGTTTTTGCAATAAATTCTCCTACTGGTCCTGCCGAAAGGCCTGTACAGTAAAACATAAACCCTGCAATAATTGATCCAACTAAATTTCCTACAAAACAAACTATCCATATATTAAGAGTGTCTGTCCATTTTACTTCTCCTTTTAAAGAAGCAGCTGTCATAATAAAATTGTTTCCTGTAAAAAGTTCTGATCCTGCCATAATTACTAAGCTAAGTGCAACTCCAAAGGATACTCCCATAACTATTTTTGTAGCAGGCGATGCACTACCTCCTAATAGTCCTCCGATTGAGAATATAAGCATAATCCCCATACCTACATAAAGACCTGCAAGCATTGAACTTATGAAATATCCTAGTTTATTTGTCTTTAATAAATTAACCTTTGCCTTCGCTGCCATAATCACACTGTTAAATTCTTCACAAAACATCCTATAAATTCCCCTTTCATATATACGTTTACTTATAGATTAATTATAAATTATTAATAATTAAAGCACCGTGATATAAATCACGGTGCTTTAAAAAATTCTGATAATTTTTCTTGGCTAACAACTTTTATTTTTTTATTTTCATATTCAATTAAATTTTCATTTAAAAGTATTTTTAGTGATCTAGATATAGTTTCTCTTTTAGAACCTAATAAATCTGCAAGATAGGTAACACTAATGTTCATATTAATAATTACACCACTATCAGATTCGACACCATAATCCTTACTTAACTTCCAAAGCTTCGCAGCAAGTCTTTTCTCCATGCGTATTACCCCTGTTGCATTCTTCAACTGCCTATATAGCCTTCTTACCTTAATAGCTAAGGAGCACATAATATTTTTAGTGAGATTAAAATCTCCCTCCATAAGTTTTAAAAAAGCATTCTTATCGTAGCTTAAAATTTTTGCATCCTCAAATATCTCACAATTAATAGATGTTGGTAAATCCTGTATTATAACATCGTTAATCATCTTTCCCTTTCCTAGTATAAATATTACACGTTTCTGACCACTTTCATTTAACTTATATAATGATACATTTCCACTCATAACAACATATAAAGTATTAACATTCTCTTTATCTCTAAAAATATGACTTCCTACTTTATAATTTTTACTTTCACCCAAATTAATAAGTTTTTCCAAAGTGACATTGGATAGATTATTAAAAACTTCTAAACTCTCTAACTGTTCCTTTGTAATATTTTTCATTACTACACCTACATCTTACAATATATTTTAATCAAACAACTCTGCTTCTAATTCTTCAATTGTTAAAATCTTGATTATATTTCTATCAAATTCAATATATTCTAAATCTCTAAGATTCATTAGTTCTCTAGATAGAGATGGTCTTGGAATTCCTAAAGACGATGCAATTTCTTCTTTACTCTCCTTTAGTTTAATAGTATAACTCTTTTGCACCTTGACCTGCTCTAAAATATAATTAATTACTTTATGTTTAATACTCTTGAAAGCTATTGTTTTTATTTTAGAATTTAACATAAGTATTTTATTACTTAATGCAGCCATAAAATTCCCTAAAACTCTTTCATCTCTTGTACATAATTTCAGTATATCTGTTCTGCTAATAAATAATATGCTGCATTCACTGATAGCTATAACAGTTGAAGGATAATTAGATTTCTTGGAAAAAACTAGTGCTTCACCAAATACATCTCCATTACTTAATCGTTTTAAAATAATTTGTTTTCCACTAAGATAGATTCTTTGAATTTCAACTACTCCATCTAAGACAAAACCTAGACTACTACATTCGTCTTCCTCATTAGCTATTATTTCTCCTTTTTTATAGGATTTTATCGAATAGGAAGTATTACAAATAAGATTTTTAATCTCTTCAGCTGTAAGATCTTTAAAAAATTCATTTACTTCTAGTTTACATATTATATCTTCCATAATATAGTTCCTCCAAAATTACAAATTTAAAGAATTTGGTCTATAAATTTATCCTATTCCTCAATTTTATACTTATTATATCATTCACATATAACATAAAACAATTTGAATCTTTCTACTAATTATATTTTTAATGCTTATTCTTATTAGCATACTCTATCTTATATAAAATGAAGAGACAAAACTTATCAGTCTTGCCTCTCTGCCTAACTACTTTATTCCAATATCTTTAATAATTCATCCAAATGTTTTTTTAACGCTATAGCATTTTCGAGTGACATATTAACTTTACACATTATTTCATGTGGTACTTCTGTTATATCATCCTTTAAAGCTCTTCCCTTTTCGGTCAACTCTACAATTACAACTCTATCATCATTTACATCCCTATGTCTTGTTAGCAATCCCATGCTTTCTATCTTTTTTAATAAAGGGGTTAAAGTACCTGAATCTAGGTGTAGCCTTTTACCTATTTCCTTAACCGTACTTTTTTCATCTTCCCATAATACCAGCATTGCTATATATTGAGTATATGTAAGATTGAACTTATCAAGAATAGGCTTATATAATTTTATTATTTCTCTTGATGCTGCATATAAAGAAAAACAAATTTGATTATCTAATTTAATATTCTCATATTCGCATTTTTTCATACTTTTTCTCCTATTTTATTATTTATTTTATATTCTTTATACAAGTTTAATTTCAATCGGTAATGGTAAGCTTAGCTTGTTTATTCACAAATTACGTTTCAAGCTTTTCTTCAAAGCTCTAACTATTTCTTGTTTATTGAGTCCACATAGCTTGCTGCCGATAATCCCGCTATATTACCTTCTCCAGCTGATTTAATGTATTGATATGGCTTCCCAACAACATCTCCAGCTGCAAAACAACCTGGTATGTTTGTTTTCATCATCCTGTCAACTTCTATATGATTATCTGCTAATATTATTCCTGGAACCAACTGACCTGGAGAAATGCTGTCTCTTAATATAAAAATACCATCAGAGTCTATCTCTGAATCACTAAGTTTTAACTTACTCACTTTATCTTCTCCTATAATTTCTAATGGAGTATCTTTTATTATTTCAATAGAAGCGTCAACTTCAACTTCTTCATTATACATAGGAATATAGTAAACTTTAGATGCTATAGATGCTATAAAATTAGCTTCTTCCTCCTCGTGCTTATTGTAAGCAATTATCGTAACTATTTTATCTTTATATAAAGGTGCATCACAAGTTGCACAATATCCTACACCTTTTCCGAGTAGTCTTTCTTCACCATCAAATAATTTTCCATATTGAACTCCTGTTGCTAGTATAACTGATGTTGCTTCGTACATTTTTTCATTTACCATCAATGCAAAATAATCTCCCATTGCATATATAGTATTAATTCTTTCTTCCGTTATACTTATCCCCATTTCTTTTAAATGGTTACTAAATTCTTCTTGAATTTCTTTTCCGCTCTTTCTATAAAATCCTAAATAATTATTTATTTCATGAGCTTTTGTAAGCTTACTAGTAAGTTCTTTATTGCCGAATATAATAAAGTTTTTCTTTCTTATTTTTGCATTTAATGCTGCTGATAAACCTGCTGGTCCACTGCCTACTATTGCAATATCATATCTTTCACTCATATTCATTTCCTCCAACAAATTACTTCATGAATTTCTATACTATTTATTAATATATCCTACACAATCCATCTTTATTTTAATAAAATAGATATTCACATAATTTCATATATCCTTTATATTATAAGTTAATACTATAATAATTTCAAAATATGAAATTTCATTTTAATTGTTTGATACACTTATATTTTTTCTATTTACTTCATTACGTATTCATTGCTTACTGAAAGTCATGAAAATGGCAGGCACTACTTAAACTTTTTATATATTATTTAAATATTAATTCTCTAATAATCTTACTTTAGATTTTAACACATATTGTAAATTCGTATATAAGAATATTTTTAGTCAACTTTTCATTTACATAAATTAAATTTATACTTATATTATTAAAACATAGTACAATTTATTTTGCACTATGTTTTCCACCTTTTCTTTATAAGTATTATAAATTTTTTTCAATTGCTTCTTGAATTCTTTCCTTTGGTAAAAAACCTACAAGTTGATCTACTTTTTCTCCATTTTTAAATATAACCATTGTTGGTACACTTGAAATCTGAAATTGATTTGCTAGATCTAAACTTTGATCTATATCAACTTTAATAAATTTAGCTTTTCCTTCCATATCACTTGATAACCCTTCAAGTACTGGTGCTAACATTTTACATGGACCACACCATGTTGCAAAAAAATCAACAATAGTAACTCCATTCTCTATTTCATTTTTAAATTCATTGCTATCTACTATTTTCATATTGTATTCCTCCATTTATTATATTAAAAACAAATTTTATAAATATAATTTCTTTATGATTATTTTAAGCTATTTATATATTAAGTATACACAAATAACTTTATATTTATAGAAATTAAATTTTATTCAATATATTTATATTCTTATTTTACTTTGCATAATAATTATTGTCAATCTTTTTATAATCAACTAGTTTATTTTCTTCCTTCTAATATTAAACTATACAAAAAATCAACCCTAAATGCAAATGTATCTTGCATTAAAGTTGATTTAGCATACATTATTTAATAACAATTTTAAACTCATCAAGGTTTATTTTATACTCAGTCAACATCTCAATAACAGTATCTCTAAATGAATTTTGTGTTGATTTTTTTTCTACTGCCTTAATTTCTTTAACAATCTTAGTACTATGCTTGTTATTTTTATATCGCTTTGTTAACACTTCGGCAGTCTTCACAAGTAAATCATCCCAATCATCTACATTTATTAATTGGTTTCCTAACTTAAATGCTCTAGGTTCTTTTAAAGAAAAATCCTTATATATTTCCAATGCCTCATAAGTAAGTGTAGAATCTAATGAAACTTCAGGGTTTTGAGTATTTTTAACATCCTCTTTTTCTGATATTTTTGCTATTTGATTAGGATTATTTTTATCTTCTTTAACGTTTTTGTCATATTCGTCCTGCATCCATTTAACATATCCTTCTATGTTTTGAACTATATCATATATGGAAACAGACGTATTTCTATGATCCTTACTCAATTTAAAATCTCTATCTTTCTTTATTATTTCACTAGATATATCTTCAATATAATCTATTGTGTGTTCTAATATATCAACTAAATTATTTAATCCACTCTGAATTTCAATCGACATTGCTGGAAAATTTTCTATTACATACTGAATTGTATCTTCATTAAATAGGGATAAATTTCTTTTACTAAATACTTTTTTTTCATTCTCTTTTGTCTCAACTTTAGTTTCAGTAACTACTTGTACCTCATTTTGCTGAACTTCATCTTTTTTAAAAAATCCCATTCCCTTAACAACTCCATTCATAATTATTATTACATATATTTTACCATATTATTACATATTTGTTTGTTTATTTTAACAAATTCTATAAATTTATTTTGCACATAAATATTATTTATTTTAATATTTTCTTAATAGTTGTATTTTAGTTTGTATAATATATCCACTAAAAATAGAGTAATTTAAAAATAATTTAAATTACTCTATTTACTAGATTCTATGTTTAGTTTAATAAATTTTATTAATTTCTAATCCATGCGTTTTAATACTAATGATAGTAAGAAACCGCACCCTGAAACCACTGCTACAATGAAAATTGTTGTGTTTACACCAAAATAATTAGTAATTGTTCCTCCAATAGACGGCATAAGTAATGCGGATAACCCGGAGTATAAACTTAATGCCAATAATAAACCTGTAGATTTTAGTTTTTCGCTTGAAAACTCATAAATCAATATTCGACTGGCAAGCATCATCATTGGTCCTGTAATTATTTGAAAGCTTGACAATAAAACCATCATCCATACATCATTGCTTAAGCCAAACAATATGAATTGTAACATAGTAGCAAATGCTGCCATGCAAAGCAATCTGTATGGACCAAGCTTTCTTAAGAAGAAGCTCCCATAAATATAAACTGGTATTTCAATAAGCCCAGAGATTGTCCACTTGTATCCAATCTGCGTGTTAGTTGCCCCCAACTCTAACATTTTATCAATTATTGTAGTTTGATTAGAGGCTCCTGCACAATACACTAAAAATAGTATAATTACTACTAATATATATTTTCTATTACTTATCAATTCTTTTATATCTGAAGAAGTAATTTTTTCGCTCTTACTTGTTTTAGTTTTTGTTCCTTCTGCGACTAAAAACATTAATCCCAATAAAATAATTGTTAATAAAATAATAATTAGACCTAAGCCCTTATATGTAAATATATCAACTAATTTTGCTATAAAAATACTTGCTACTCCCCATCCAATAGAGCCAAAAGCTCTTATGAAACTAAACTGTTCTCTTGCTTTTTCACCAAAAGTAAATAACCAGTTATCAAAGTATCCAAAATTCAAGTTAGCTAATCCAGCACTCATAGCAATCAAAATCATATGCAAAATAAATGCCTTAGTTTCCAAAGAAAAAAATATGTATGTAAATATTGCAAAAGATACAACTGCAATTATGCACAATTTTTTTACTGTTTTGTATTTATCAGACAGAATTCCAAACATTACTTGAAAAATAATTGTAGTAACTGCATAAGACGATATTAGAATTCCTCTCTCCATTGGGTTATATCCAATACTTGATAAGTATGGAACGTACTGTGTGTAAGCTAAAGCTATAACTCCATATATTAAAAAATATATTATGCAAAATTTAATCATTAGTTTTTTATTCCCCATATGTTAATCTCCTTAAAATCCTTCAATTTAATAAACCTAAAAATAACTTATAATTACACTATTACTACAATATCATATTCATAACAAGTTTAGTCGATTTTAAATTCTTTAGTAACATGTGGATTCCTTTAGTTATATGTTTTTTATTAAAACAACTTGTTTTTTATAGATAATAAATATGTACCTTGGACTTACAATATAATCAACCGAAAGGGGATTGGCTCTGTTGTTTCGGTGGCTATAGAATATACCTATGGATTTCTAACATTAGAATTTGCACCATTTCTGCATGCTCCCAAAACAAGTTTGGTACATGCAGAAATGGAACAAATTCTAATGAAGAAATACCTATAGCTATATTCTAAATGCAACACTGCACAAAAGAGCCAATCCCCTTTCTAGTGAGTATATATTTTAAAGTAAAATCATGGTTCAAAGTTACCTTATCCATAAAATTATATCTTCTCATCACTTTTTTGTTATGTGAATTATAATTTTTATTTTGTTTCTCTACTATAAAAATAATAAAAGTTATAATAACTCTTCTCTTTTTATATATGGATTTAAGTATCTATTCTTTTTAATAGTTGACTTTCCAATATTTATTGCTTCTTTAGGGCATATATTTATGCATCCCATGCAGTCAGTGCAATTTCCAGACCATTTAGGTTTATTATTTTCAATTATAATATTGTCTACTGGGCATATCTTTTTACACATATTGCACCCTATGCAATTATCATTTACATTAAACTTTTTATCTTTGTTTTTATAGTAATCTTTCCATAGTTTGTATTCTATATCTCCAATAACACTCTTAAAATCTTTTGAATTAATTTCTCTTTTCTCGAGAGATTCAATAAAAGAAAATAAAACACTTTCATTTTCTTTTATTGCATTCTTTGCTCTTGTTTCAGTAGGATTTTTGCTCATTCGAGTGTAATTGGATATATATTTAATGGTACAGTAATTATTTATTTTCTGATTATGTGGTAGCAGCTTATTTATTTGACTGAAACTATTATTTGCACCGCCTCCACCTGTAACTCCAATTGCAAAAATATAGGCATCCTCATTAATATTTAATTTTGAAATAAAATTATTAACTACAATCGGTACTCCTCCATAATGAATCGGATAAACAAACCCAATCATAGCATCATTAACATTCTTTATATTTTCTTTTAGTGCCTTACTAATAGAAATTAATTCACAGTCTTCAAAATTATCCTCTATTATTTTTGCAACATATAATGAATTACCTGTTGAAGTATTATAAAATATCTTCATCCCACAAAATCCCCCTTGTTATTATAGTAAGTGCATATAGATAAAGTATAACTAGACTTATGTGATAACTTACCAAAATTATAAACATTTTTATTTCGAAAAACTATGAAAATATCGCTGAAGGTTCTAAGTTGTAGGTTGTATCCACTTTAGCATGCTCCAACTTTCAGTTTGACAAGCTAAAGTGGAACAACCTACAACTAAGAACCTTTAACAGCTCATTTTCAAATGTTTTCTCCACAAAAATGTTTATAATTTCTAGTGAAGATATCAACTTAAAGGTTTAGTAAATTTGTAAATATGTTCATCTAATAAATCAAATATCTAATTGGTAAATCTATATTTTAACCAATAAACACTCTTTATTTATGGCTTAGTCTAATAAACTCTTCTATATCCTCTTCAATAGTTTTTAAAGAGTTTTCCCAAAATTCTTTATTATTTATATTTATCCCCATAACTTTTGCTACATCTGAAAGATTATTTTTACCTGTTATAGAAAGTAACTTTTCATAATCTTGAGCAAAGTCAGCTCCCCTTTTAAGATATTCAGCGTATAGTCCCTTTGCAAATAGTAATCCATATGCATATGGAAAATTATAATAATTATATTCTGCATCATAATAATGTGGTTTCCAAGTCCACATATATGGATGTAATAAATCAGGGTCTAATCCATCTCCATATGCTTCTTTTTGCGCTTCTAACATAAGTTCTTTTATCTCCTCGACACTTAATGAACTCTCTTTTCTTGCTTCAAAGAATGACTTTTCAAATAGGAATCTTGAATATATATCAACTATTACTTGAGTGCAATCACTAATCTCAGTCTCAAGGATAGCTAAAGCCTCATCTTTAGAAGAATCTTTAATTGCAGCTTTTTTAATTATTGTTTCGCAAAAAGTAGATGCTGTCTCTGCTATTGGCATTGGATAATCAGAATTTAAAGTAGTTTCGCCATTTAAGCACTCTCCATGGAACCCATGTCCAAGCTCATGAGCAAGAGTTACTACATCCCCAAAATTATCACCATAATTTAATAATATTCTACTTTCACCAATGAAATGTAAATTTTCACAAAAAGCTCCTCCAACTTTACCTTCTCTTGGCTTAACATCTATCCAACTATTATCTATGGCTTTCTTCGCAAAATCCCCTAGATGATTACTAAATGTTCTAAAGTTTTTCTCAACAAATTTAGTTCCTTCTTCATAAGAAAATTTCATATTAGCTTCACACACTGGTGCATATAAATCATAAAATGGCAGACCATTTTTATGTCCTAACATCTCACCTTTTCTTCTCAAATATCTTCTAAACGCAGGAAGACTTTCTTTCATAGCTGAAAGCATTGCATCTAAAGACTCTTCATCAAGTCTTGAATCTTTAAGCGTCTTCTCTAAAGGTGATTTATATCCTCTTAAATCACATACTGTTAAAACTTCGCCCTTTATTGCATTTAAAGCTGCTGCCACGCCTTCTTCTACTTTTTTATAAGATTTTATTTCTGCTTCATATGCCCTTTTTCTTACTTTTTCATCCTTATCATAAGCCATATTTAGCACTACTGTTAGTGGTATTTCATTTATGTTTTCGTTCTCTTCAATATCTACCTTCAAATTAGAAATTAAGTTATCTTTCAATTTTACCCAAGCGTTAGATCCTGTATTTTTCATATTAGCTATAATAGCTTCTTCTTTCTCACTTAACAAATATCTACTTTGTTCAACTATGTTTTTTAACATAAATTCATGTTCTTTAAGTACTTTAGAATCATTAATTACTTTATCTATATATTCTATATTGCTTATATATCTTTCTAGACTTACTGAACTTTCAACTAAATTTGTTAATTTCTTTTCCAAAATATCTGAGTACTTTAATGCATCCTTATCTTTCGTATTTACACTCAGGCTAAGATTAATAAAACTGCTAAGTTTACTTGTCAAATTTGTTACGTTTGTAAACTTATTAATGTATTCTTCTAATTTGTTTTCAATACTTTCTTTATCCTTTACAACTTCTATTGCCCATGTATTAATATTTTCTATAGCTGCAGTAAGTTTTTCTAAGTCACTGATAAATTCTTTACTATCAAATGATGAATATATTTCCTTCAAGCTCCAGTTTAATTCCATATAAATTCCTCCAAAATGATTTATTTTTATTAGGCACATGAAAATAAATAACAAGTCAAAAGTTGCCATGAATATTTTTCATCAGGCAAGGCGGTAAATTGCTCTCATAGCGGGTCTATTAGGTCAATTTACCAACGCAGTATGATGGAAAATATGCTGGCAAATAGACTTGTTATTTTTTTGAATGTGCCTTACATAATATATACTTTTATTTCATTACGATTTTATGCTTTATTTAATAGCCTAATAATAATTATAAGTCATTAAAAATTTTTTTCCACTTATCTCTTTATATTATTTTCCATAAAGTGAAACTTTTCATGGAAGTGCTATGTATGCTAGCCATCATATAAAAAAATAAAACTAAAAGGAAAACCATTATTAGTGTTTACCTTTTAGCCTTATAAATTCAGCTATTATATTTTTTTGTTATATTTATAAGAGGGGTATTCCTATATTATAAATATTAAGAATTTTTTTACTTGAAATAAATAACTGAAAATTTATCTATTAATACTCTATAACTATTTACTATACTCATTATCAAGTTCTAAAAATTCATTCACCGCATTGATTAATTACTTTAAGTAACATATAGATATGCAGTTTCCTGAATTAAATATAATCTTAGTGTCTTCGCCCTCAGCTACTACTTCTCCACCTTCAACCTTTTCTATATTGGAAATATTTTTTAAGACTATACTCCATTTACCTTCAATCCCTGTTGACTGAACAGTAATAACATTTCCTTTCTTTAATACTCCTACTTCAAGAGTAATTTTTCCTTTCATATCTATAATTGTAGTCTTAGCTTCCTTATTTTCCTTCAATTCATAAGCTAAAATTGATACATCCTCTCTATAGTCGTAGTCTGGTTTTGAACTTTCGCATCCTACAGCAATTAGACTATTTTCTTTAACCATCATAGGCACACTTGAATAATCATGCATTTCCTTAATCCATCTTCTACCTTCATATTTCTTTCCACTTATAAAGTTAGTCCAAGTACCCTCTGGTAAGTAATAATTTGCTTCTCCTTCATCATTAAATATAGGTGCAACTAAAATTGAATCTCCAAGCATATATTGTTTATCTAAATAATTACAAGCTAAATCATCTTGAAATTCTAATACCATAGCTCTCATAACCGGAATTCCTTTTTTTGATGCACTATTTGCTACATTATATAGGTAAGGCATTATGCTGCATTTAAGTTTAGTAAAAAATCTAACTACGTCACAAGCTTCTTCATCATAAAGCCATGGTACTCTATAAGAGCTGCTTCCATGCAATCTACTATGGGAAGATAATAACCCGAAAGCAACCCATCTTTTATAAACATCAGCTGTTGCAGTACTCTCAAATCCTCCTATATCATGGCTCCAGAATCCAAAACCTGACATACAAAGGGATAATCCTCCTCTTAAACTTTCTGCCATTGATTCATAGTTCGCTTCACAATCTCCACCCCAGTGCACTGGAAATTGCTGTCCACCGACAGTTGCCGATCTTGCAAACACTGCTGCCTCATCTTCTCCTATATTTTCTTTTAGAGTCTCAAATACTACCTTATTATACATTTGAGTATAATAGTTGTGCATTTTATATGGATCTGATCCATCAAAATATACAACTTCTGTTGGTATACGTTCACCAAAATCAGTCTTAAAACAATCTACTCCCATGTCAATCAATTCTTTAAGCTTACTTGAATACCACTTACATGCATCTGGATTTGTAAAATCTACAATCCCCATTGCAGGCTGCCATAAATCCCATTGCCATACATCACCATTAGGTTTCTTTATTAAATAACCATTTTCCATACCTTCATCAAATAACTTTGACTCTTGAGCAATATATGGGTTTATCCAAACACATATTTTTAATCCTTTTTCCTTTAACCTTGTAATCATTCCTTTTGGATCTGGAAATACTCTGTTATCCCACTCAAAATTACACCAGTTAAAGTCTTTCATCCAAAAACAATCAAAATGGAATACTCTAAGTGGCAAATCTCTATCTGCCATACCATCAACAAAACTATTAACCGTTTCCTCATCATAACTTGTAGTAAAAGATGTTGTTAGCCATAATCCAAATGACCACGCTGGTGGAAGTGCTGGTTTACCTGTTAAAGTTGTGTAATTTTCAATCACTTCTTTCATTGATTCTCCACCAATTATAAAGTAATCCAAATATTCTCCTGGAACGCTGAATTGAACCCTACTAACTTTTTCTGCCCCAACTTCAAATGATACCTTTTCAGGATGATTTACAAATACTCCATAGCCCTTATTAGTCACATAAAACGGTATATTTTTATATGACTGCTCTGTACTTGTTCCTCCATCTTCATTCCATATATCTATACTTTGACCATTCTTTACTAAAGGAGTGAATCTTTCTCCAAGACCATAAATCAATTCTCCTACTGCTAATTGTAATTGCTCTCTCATAAAAACACCCTCTTCAGGCACTTTCATAAATACTCTTTCTTCAGCAGTATTAACATACGCTAGTCCTTTTGTCATACTTGACGTTAACTTCTTATCTCCTCTATAGAAGCTCATTTGAAATACGTCTTTATCTATTACAACTTTAAGATCTCCTGATTTAAATATGATATTTGTTTCGTTTTCCTCTATTAAATCATTTGCATCTTCACTTTTAAAAATATCAAAGTTTGGTGATTTATTTTTTTGCCCCATAAAATGATATGCTCTAACTCTTATTACATTTTTCATTGGTGAAGAGATTTTATAGGTTATAACTGGTCCTTTTAATGTATCTCCTCTTTGATTTATCTTATTACATGGTGCATAAAGAGTTAAAAGATCCTCTTCAATTTTAGTACTATAAACTTCTTGAGGACTAAATATTTGATATCCTGGTTTGTCCAACCAGCAACCGTTACTAAATTTCATATTAATACACGCTCCTTCTCTATTTCCTAAATATGTTTTCGTCTTTAGGAACTTTATAAATTCTATTCTTCCAGTTGCTCTTTCTATTTAATCTATACTAAATTATCTACCCCTAACTTGTCTGCTCTATTAACCTTTTACTGATCCTGCTGCAACGCCTCCAACAATATACTTCTGTCCTAATATGAATATTATTAATACAGGAAGTAATGTTAATATGATATCTGCACTAACTAAATTCCATGAGTTTTCAAATGCTCCAAAGAAATTGTAAACTGCCAAGGTCATTGGCCATTTTGCTGAATTATTTAAATAGTAAAGCGGCATAGTAAAATCATTCCATACAGCCATAAAATTTAAAACAAATAACGTTGAAATAATTGGCTTCAATAATGGTAGAATTATTGAGACAAATAACTTAATTGGTCCACATCCATCAATTACTGCTGCTTCATCAATTTCTCTAGGAATTGTAGAAATAAATCCATATGATAAAAACAAGCTAAGTGGAATATTTATCGCTGCATAAACAAGAATGATACCCAATCTAGTATTTACAAGATCTAATGCTTGCAAAACTTTCATTAGAGCAACGTTGTTAATTGGTATAGCTATACCAGAAAGAATGAAATAGTAGATAAAATTATTAATTCCTTTTCGGTTTCTAGCAATAACAAATGCTGCTGCTGCTACTACAATTACAATTATTAAAACACTACATGTAGCATATAAAAGACTGTTAAAAAAAGATGAGACTAATTTTCCCTGTTCTATTACTGTTTTATAGTTTGCAAATACCCATTCTTTAGGTAGAGAAAGAGACATTTTATTAGACTCACCTTGAGTCTTAAATGAATTAAGAAGTAAAACTACCATTGGTATTAACACCAATAAGCTTATAAAAATTGTTACAAGGTTTGCTACTATGCTTCCAAGTGATTTCTTTAAAGTAACCATTATGCATCTACCTCCTTATTTTCCATGGATTTTATAATGAAATATACCAATAGTAATAATGCAAAGAATAATATACTCGATAATGTAGTACCCATTGCATAATTTCCTTTAGAAAATTCCTTATAAACTGCTGTATTAATTACGCCTGTTGCATTACCTGGTCCACCATTTGTTAATGAATAAATCATATCAAATACTCTAAATCCATATGTTACATTTAGTATTGTTGCATTTATAATAATTGGCTTTAATAATGGCAATGTTATCAATCGAAACTTTTGCCAGAAATTAGCGCCATCAATATTTGCTGCTTCATAATAATCAGGAGAAATAGACATTAATCCTGCAATAATAACCACCATTATGTATCCCATACCCTTCCATGTATCTACTGACATAACAGTTGCAAAAACAATTTTTAAATCAGTTAGCCAATTCATAGCAAAAATATCCAATCCAACAGATTTAAGAAAATTATTTACAAATCCTGTATCAGGATGTAGCATACTTTTAAAAACAAGACCTACAACTAAATAAGACATTACTTGAGGAGAGAAAATTACCATTCTGTGAAAATTCTTTAATTTAATAACTTTTTGAGTTAGCAATAACGCTAAAGCTAATCCTACCACAGTCTTCATAATTGTTGTAACTGTAGTAAATAGTACTGTATTCCATAAATATGCACGATATTCTGGTTTTCCTTTTAACACTTCTACATAGTTTTTAAATCCTACAAAATTAATTTTATCAGTGAAGTTATTCCAATCAGTAAATGAGTATAATATACCAATAATACCTGGCAAAAAACAAAGTAAGAAAAATATTAGTAACGCACCGCTTGTGAAATACCACGGATATAATTTTTTTCTGTCCATTCAAACCCCTCCATTTTAGAAAAATAAGGTTTCTTAATGGAGAAACCTTATTTTTATTTACTATAATTAATTACTGTGACTATTTATTCCAATCAGGATCTTTTTGTAATTGAGCTTGTTCTTTTCTTCTGTTCATAATTGTCTCTAAAACTTGTTGTGGAGTTAAAGATCCAGTATACATAGCTTCTAAATCTTTACCAACATCCATCCATTGGCTATCAATGTATTTAACGCCTGCTTGCACAACCATTCCTTTTTGAAGCGAATCTATATATGCTTGATCTTCTTTTGAATATTTTGATTTAATTTCAGGCCAGCATAATTCTGATAATCCAGGTTGTCCATCTAAACGTTTTTGTAAGTTTTCAGGTTTTGCTAAGAAATCAAAGAATTTCTTTGCTTCTTCTACATGTTTTCCATTTTTATTAATGAAATATGCGTTACTAGCTGGGTTTACTCCGATTGCTTGATTATCTCCCCAAGGCATTACAAAAATACCTAATTTATTAACATCGAAATCTGGGAAATCTGATTTCACTTCATTTCTCCAAGCTGACTCTGCAATAAACATTGCAGCTTTTCCTTTAGCCATTGCTTCTTTTGCGTTTTCAACTGAATTACTTAAATAGTTGTCTCCATAGAATCCTAAATCAGCACATTCTTTTAATTCACTAATAATAGTTTGTAATTCAGGTACTGCATCTAAATCAACTTCGTTTTTGTTAAGTTTATTATATAAGTCTGGGTGCTTTTGTTGATACATAGCTCCAGTTTCGAATAATGGAAGAACTTGGTGCCATCCATTTTGAGTTCCTTCATATACCGGAATAACTCCTGAATCTTTTATCTTTTGACATACGTTCTTAAATTCTGCATAATTAGTCGGAACCTTCAAACCTAATTTATCAAATATTTCTTTATTGTATACGTAAAAATACATCTTCTTTCCTGGGAATGTAATACCATAAACTTTATCCTTATAAGAAATTGAAGGAAGAACGTTTTTATCCATTCGTTTTACCCATTCTTCATTGGTTACATCCAAAACATATTTTTCTGGATTTACCCTTGTTACTAGATTTAATGGATCGGCATCTGCGCAGAAAATATCTGGTGCTTCACCTGAATCCAATTTTACTTTTAATAAGTCACGCCATTGTGCGTCTGGTGAAATTTGAAAATCAATTTTAATGCCTGTTTCACTTTCAAATTGTTTAGCTAGTTCTTGTACAACTCCAGATGTTGGTAGACCAGATTGATGTGAACCAAATGTTAATGTAACCTTTTCACCGCTACTTGTAGATTTTGAATCGCTTGAAGTGCTGCTTGAATTTCCCCCACACCCTACAAGCAGACCTCCAGCCATCATGGTAACACAGAGAGTACTTAATAATTTAATTAACCTTTTTCTCATTAATATTTACCTCCACTTTTTGTAATGTTTTCATTAATTTTCTATGATATGCTTTACATCGAGTACATGTTTATGATAACATTATCATTGCTTATTAGAAATAGAAAAAACAGAACTCCTTTTTGCACTTTTTTGAACATTATTATATAATACATCCTGAAGGGAGGAGTATATCTATGAATCGGAAATTATATTTTTCTCAAAAAATATATTTATTTTTTATATATGGATTATTGGTTGTTGTATTATTATCATTATTTTTTATATCGTTTTATTCGCTTTATAGTAAAAATATTTATAAAGATGCAAAAACAAAATCTGAAACATTATGTGCCTCTGTTCAAAATTCAATCTCAACAGAATTAAAGAATATGTCAACTGTTTCTATGAATATTGTATATTCAAATGCTATAAAAAAGAACTTCACCAGCTTTACAAAAAATAATACTGACAAAATTGAGCTTGATAATTTCTTCGTTTCTAGAGAAAATGTTTTAGCAATTTACGATATTATTACAGCTATTATTGGACCATTTCAGTCTGCATCACAGGTGAATCTTTATACACTTAATGGAATATGCATAGGTTCTGGGTATTTTCAAGGAGTTACGAATGTAAGCTTAAACGCCATTCCATGGTATGAAGAAACCATGAATAAAAATGGTGCTAAAAATATTTCAACTACATCAAAATTATCAAATAACATTGCAAGAAATGAATATGGTGCAGATAAACAATACCTATCTCTAACTCGCGTTTTTTTTAATAGTAGCAACGAGCCAGAAGGAATTGTTGAAGTGCTACAAGATTATAGTAATATTTTTTCATTAATTTCACAGTTAAAACTCAAGAATCCTTCTACATCATTTTACGTATATAATGAAAAAAATGAATTAGTTTATCCAAACAGTGCATCATTGAATGAAAATATAAATTATATGGATACTATTAAATCTAACAACTTAACTCCTTCTATAGGATACTTCGTAACCTTAGGAAACAATGAAAACGTTCTTATTACTTACGAAAAAATTGATGCATATAATTGGACAATTGTAACTAGTGAACCTAAGAGTATTGTATTTAGATCGTTGTACTCTTTTGAACAAGGATTTATTATTCTTATTATTTTCTCTATTTTCTTCACTTTACTTTTATGTTTTATAATATCAAGCAGGCTGACTTCTCCTTTAAGTAAGTTAACTAAAGCAACAAAAAAAGTTACTATTAGTAGAGTATTGAATGAAAAAGAACTTATATTAACTCCTGTAAATAGTAACATTCAAGAAATATCAGAGTTATATAAATCATTTTTAGAAATGTATGATAAATTAAAAGATTCTTCGCATGAAATACTATTACTAAAATCAGAAGAAACTAAGGCAAAACTGCAAGCAACTCAGTCTCTTGTTAATCCTCATTTCTTATATAATAATTTAACTAATATTAGTATAATGGCCGAAGAAAATATGAATGATAATATTATAGATATGTGTCATGCACTGTGTGATTATTTTAGATATATTACAACTAACGATGAAACTGCAGTTCCTTTAAGCACAGAAATTTTATATACACAAAAATATATTGACTGTATGAAAATGAGATATGGTGAAGACCTTATTTATACTTGTGATATTAACCAGTTAACAGAAAATATTTTAATTCCCAAACTAATTATCCAGCCTATTGTAGAAAATGCCTTTAAGCATGGATTTAGTTCATCACCTCCATGGCATTTAAATATTAGTTCAAATATAGATGAAGATAAATGGTTAATTCATATTGAAGATAATGGCGGCTGCCTCAGCAAAGATAAGAAAGAAGAACTTCTATCAACATTCTATAATCTAAATAAAGATGAGGAATTGAAAACCTTAAAGATTGGTGGTATGGGAATAAAAAATGTATACATAAGATTAAAACTCTTATACAACGAACATGCCATTTTTAAAATAGATAATTCAAAAGAACATAAGACAATTTTTACAATTGGTGGTCCCATATATTATAATAAGGAGGATTTTTATGGAAACTATACACAATTATAAATATATTGTTGTAGAGGACGAGCATCTAATCAGACAGAATTTAATAAAGAAAATTGGTTCTTTATCAGTTCCTCTTGAACTGATTGGTGAAGCTAGTAATGGAGAAAATGCCATAGCTCTTATTGAACAATTATATCCATCCTTAGTGATTACTGATATAAAAATGCCACAATCTGATGGGCTACAGCTTATTAAATATATACATCAAAATCATCCACATATTAAAACCATGATTTTAAGCGGATATAATGATTTTAAATATGCTCAAACAGCCTTAAAATATGGTGTAAAAGATTTTCTTTTGAAACCAATTAAAATAGATGAACTTAATGCAGCACTGCAAAATATACTTGTAATACTAGATTCAGAAAATAAAAATATTTCATCTTTTTCAATTGATCCACATAGCTTAAAACCCGAAAATCTAAGTCAATTAATAGAAAGCTATATACTTAATAATTATGCTTCAATAACTTCACTAAATAAAATAGCTGAAAAATTTGGATTTACAAATGAATATCTTAGTAAAATATTCAAAAAGTACACAGGTGAAACGCCAATAAAATATATTACAAAAATTCGTATAAACGAATCCAAACTTCTTTTAATCAATCAACCCGACTTAGAAATAAGAAAAGTTGGAGAATTAGTTGGATATAAAGATGCTTTTTATTTCAGCAGAGTCTTCAAATCTAATGTTGGCTTTTATCCTAGTGACTATAGATCAAAACATTTAAAGTCTAACTAACCTAATATTCTTCACTTTAAATCTTTTCTAAAAGTAAAACTAGAGGATAAACACTTTTTCAGAAATGTTTATCCTCTAGTTGGTTAATTATCATCTTATCTATTAATCAAGTGAAACTTGATTCAGGTGGAGTTTGATCTCCATTTGAATCTTAGTTAAACTTATACCCTCAAGGGGTACCTCGTCCAGGAGCGTGCAGCCGTTATCTCCCACTTGAAGAAGTGAAAGTGTTACGGATGCTAGCTATCGGATAAAGGTTTGCTTTTATATAATTCACATTAATATATTTTCTACCTTAACTATCTATATCTTTTATCCTTCGAATGCTTGTGATAAATCATAGATTATATCATCAATATGTTCAGTACCAATTGAAAGACGAATAGTGTTTGGTTTTATTCCTGATTCCTTTAATTCTGTTTCATTCATTTGTGAATGAGTTGTGCTTGCTGGATGAATTACTAATGATTTAACATCAGCTACATTGGCAAGTAGAGAGAATATTTCTAATTTATCAATGAAATCTTGCGCTTCTTTAGCTCCACCTTTAATTTCAAAAGTGAATATAGAACCTGCTCCACTTGGGAAATACTTATTGTATAATTCATGATCTGGGCTCTCTGGTAATGATGGATGATTAACCTTCTCTACCTTTGGATGATTCTTTAAGAAGTCTACTACTTTTAATGCATTTTCAACATGACGTTCAAGTCTAAGAGAAAGTGTTTCTAACCCTTGTAATAATATAAAAGCATTAAATGGGCTTATGCAAGCACCAGTATCTCTTAATATTACAGCACGAATTCTAGTCACATATGCTGCTGCTCCAACTGCTTCTGCAAACTTAATCCCATGATAGCTTGGATCTGCTTCGCTTAATTGTGGGAATTTTCCTGAACCTATCCAATCAAATTTTCCTGAATCTACGATTACACCACCTAATGATGTACCATGTCCACCTATGAACTTAGTTGCTGAATGAACAACTATGTCTGCTCCATGTTCAATTGGTCTGAAAAGGAATGGAGTTCCGAATGTATTATCAACGATTAGTGGAATTTTATGTTTATGAGCTATTTCTGCTAATGCATCAACATCTAAAATATTTGAATTTGGATTTCCAAGTGATTCAATAAAGATTGCTTTTGTATTTTCTTGAATTGCGTTTTCAAAATTTGATAAATCATCAGGATCTACAAATGTTGTTGTAACGCCATTTGTTGGGAATGTATGTGCTAATAAATTATATGATCCACCATATATAGTTTTCTCTGCTACTATATGATCTCCTGCTTTAGTTATATTTTGTAGCGCATATGTTATTGCTGCTGCTCCTGAAGCTACTGCAAGCGCTGCCACTCCACCCTCTAAAGCTGCAATACGTTTTTCAAAAACATCTTGTGTAGAGTTTGTCAAACGTCCATATATATTTCCAGCATCAGCTAGTCCAAATCTTGCAGCAGCATGTGCTGAATTTCTAAATACATATGAAGTTGTTTGATAAATCGGTACTGCCCTAGCATCTGTTGCTGGATCTGGTTGTTCTTGTCCTACATGAAGTTGTAGTGTTTCAAATTTTAAATTTCTTTCTTTGTTACTCATAATCTTGCCCCCATCATATATTATAATTTCTTATTTTTCTTATCTATTTACTATGATTTGTATATTACGCCTATATTTTCAAGTTGTCAATAATTAATTTAAAGTCTTATTTATACTCAAATTTACAAATAAATATACAAAAAATTAGTCTCATATATAGCAAAAAACTACCTTCTAAATAAGAAAGTAGTGAATAGATTCATTTACATTCTTATCTACCAGATATAAAATCTGCAGGAATTAGCACCTTAAATTAATGATTAAATTTAATCCAGGTTGCTAGACATCACCGGGCCAGTCCCTCCGTCTTTCTTGATAAAAACTTATATTTTATTATTCTTAGTTGTTTACTATGATATAAAGTATACATTTTACAGGTAAATATGTCAATAGTTTTTTAATTTTTCGTAATTATTTTTATTAAACTATTAATTTAAGTTTTTTCAATGGTCCGGTAGGCAAAAAAATATTTAATTTCATTGTCTATTTTGTATTTATAATAAATTATATATTTCTTATAAAACTAATTTGAAACATTTCTGGATTTTATAATAATTACCTTATATTCATGGATTTTTAGGATTCAACTATAGTTATCAGTAATACTTGAAAATAATAAACATTATATTTTAGACTTTACAAATATTAAGTCTTGGTAGATAATAATTATTATAAAAGAATATGGAGGTAATATAATGGAAAATGTAGTTTTAAAAGAAGGAATGAAAGCTCCTGATTTTAAATTAATAGGCTCTGATAAATTAGAACATAGATTAAGTGATTATTTAAATAAAAAGGTAATCCTATACTTTTACCCTAAAGACAATACTCCTGGATGTTCACAGGAAGCTCAAGATTTTAAAAATTCTATAGAAGACTTTGATAACAAGAATACTATAATTTTAGGTATAAGCAGAGATTCTATTGTATCTCACGATAAGTTTATTAGTAAATATGATTTGCCTTTTATTTTACTTTCTGATGAAAGCGAAGAAGTATGTAAACTATATGGTGTATTAAAAGAAAAAACTATGTTTGGAAAAAAATCCATTGGTATTGAAAGAAGCACATTTGTAATAGACGAGAATGGAATTATTACAGACATATATAGAAAGGTAAAAGTTTCTGGGCATGTTGAAACTTTGAAGTGCTCACTATAAAGGAGGTGCGAAGAACTTAAAGTGAAGTGGTAACCAATCGAAATAGAATACATATATTTCGCAGGACTAGAAAAACTTCGCTGGGTATATGTATTCTATTTCTTTGTTTTCCTATCACTTTAAGAGTTTCACAGATACCTATTCCATTTCGGTTTATTCGCAATAACTTTATTTTCAGAAACAAAAAAGATAGTCTTATGACTATCTTTTTTAATTACCTCGCAACGTCCTACTCTGCCACACAGTCTCCCATGCAGTACCATCGGCGCTATAGACCTTAACTTTCCTGTTCGGAATGGGAAGGAGTGTTACCTCTATGCCATCATCACGAGATGCTAGT
>Ga0209281_1000678_pt1 | contig 35628 bp, 36 predicted proteins | sample MedtruBG_FD_187514 | JGI IMG/M metagenome (GOLD analysis project Ga0209281, IMG submission 187514) | Root nodule microbial communities of legume samples collected from California, USA - Medicago truncatula BG (SPAdes) (version 2) | ecosystem: Host-associated > Plants > Roots > Nodule | place... | reverse complement strand
AATACTTAACTATAATACTCCAGAAGAGTTATTTGAAATACACTTAGATCACATATATTCTATACAAGTAACTTCAAGCGTTTAACTCATAAATAGAAATTAGTTCAATTTGTTATTGCAATTTGTCTAATTATTATTTTTAAAAATAAAGCCTCATTTTAAACATTTCAGCAAAACATAATAGTGGCAAAATGAGTTTTACATAGGGCCGATAATGAAGTTATTTAAATCTTCATAATATCTACATAATTTTGGATTATAATAAGAATCATTTTCAAATGAAAAATAATCGAAAGGATGAGAGATATGGTTGCTACAATATTAATAATTGCATTTATTGCTTTTATATTTTTTAGAATCTTCAAAGGTGGCGGTGGATGCTGTCATTAATAATAATGGAAAGAAATTATTATAAATAACAAATGTTAATGGAATTACCAAAAAGTCAAACATAAACTAAAGATTATGATAAGATTCATTGATATCTAAAAAGCCAAGTCCCCTTACAGATATAAATATTTATATCTGTAAGGGATTTTCTATTATATATTTTTTAAATTCATTTAATTGCATAATATTTATTCATTTACAAATAATAGATTAAGTATTTAAAATCAAAAAAATAAAAGGTATGCAATTTAATAATTGCATGCCTTTTAAGTATTTATTAGCTAATTTATAGTGTAAAGTATATTTTTATTGTATTAGAAAAAAATATATATTGTATATTTAAAAGAATGATCTTAAAAATTGTTATAGGGTTCCTAATAGATAATTAAATTTATATTGTGATATATTCTATAACTAGAAATCCACATAAGTTCGATTCTCATTGCGGAACCCTATAATAAGAAATACATTTATATGAGATTCAGATAAACAAAGAATTAAATTAAATAAATTAAGACTATATAATAATCATTATTGTTCAATAAATTTTCTTCATAATTCCTACATATTAAACATTTATAATAATCATGAAAAATAAATTTACAACATAAGAGAAAGGATGAAAATAATGAAAAATAAATATATAAAGGCTATAACAGCTTTCACTATATTAACAATATTGCTAACTGGTTGTGGTAATACCACAAAAGGCAATAAATCTGCAGATCAAGCTCCAAACCAAAATCAGACTCAAAGTAATTCAGAAGAAAAAGCACACTTCTATTATACAGCTAATGAAAGTGGTAGTGTTTCTAAAATAGATGCTACAACAAATGAAGTTGTAGATACAATTACAGAAGCTGATGGAGCTCCTTATAATGTACAGGTTTCACCAGATGGAAAAGTAATTGGCTATACATTAGCAGCAAAAATGACTGAAAATCAATCTAAAGATGAAAATATGGATATGAATATGAAAATGAATGGATTTGCAGTGTTTTATGATACAGATACGGGAAAACTTATTAAAAAAATTGAAGTAGGCAAACATCCAGCTCATATAGTATTCACAGAGGACGGAAAATATGTACTTGTGACTAATAATGAAGATAATAATGCATCAGTAATTGATGCAAAACTTACAAAGTAAGTGGTAATGTCGCAGTTGGTAAAGGTCCTCATGGATTCCGTATTTCAAAAGATAGTAAATTTGCTTATGTTGCCAATATGGGTGAAGATACTATAAGCGTTGTTGATATAAATAATAATAAAGAAGTTAGAAAAATTACAGTAGGTAAAACACCTGTTACAACATGAATAACAAGTGATGGTAAGACCTTAGTTGCAACTGTGAATAGTGAGAATGTACTTGCAATAATTGATTTATCTACAGATAAAGTTGAAAAGGTAGTTGTAGGAAAAGGACCTGCTCAAGTTTACATTGAACCTGACGACAAATATGCATTTGTAGCAAATCAAGGAACAAAAGATGCACCATCCAATACAGTTTCAAAGATAGATATGTCAACTAAGAAAGTGGTTGCAACAATAGAAACAGGAAAACGAGCTCATGGAGTAATAGTTAGCCCTGATAATAAGTATGTTTATGTTACTAATATGTATGATGGAACTGTAAGTGTTATTGATAATAGCACAGATAAGGGTATCAAAACAACAAAAGTAGAAGGGGAGCCAAATGGAATAAGCTATAGGTAATTAATATTGTGGTGTAAATAAATTTAATTTGAGTGAGTAAAGTGAGTGGTTTATACAATCATAGATCATAGTTCTCAATATAAAGAAAAGTGTATTGAATCCTAAAAATAATTAGTTTTCAATACACTTCTTAATATCTTTTATGATTTATACTTTTAAAAATTTAATTAAAGACCAGGAGCTTCCCACGCTTCCAATTAAAATACCGACTAATATAAACTGCCATTGAAGAGTTTGTGTGATATAAGATGGTGGTAATAAGTTTATTAAAAGTAAATTTTCGTTTATCTTTATAAAAACTAGTTTATAGAGATAGTATACTAAAATATTGGAACACACGGCCCCAAACAAACCAATAATTGCACCTTCAATAATAAGCGGCCATCTTATAAACCAATCAGTTGCTCCAACAAACTTCATTATTCCGATTTCTCTACGTCTTGAGTAAATCGTTAATTTTATAGTATTACTAATAAGGAATATAGAAACTGATACCATTAATATGAATAAAGCAATTCCAATCCATTTCACATTTTTTGATATTGAAATTATTTTATTAGTAAATTCTTGATCATTGCCAATGGATTCTATACCAGGCATATTTTCGATTGAATTTATCACTTGCTGCGATATTTCAGGACTTTCCAGCGCTATTATAAATGAATTAGGTAACGGATTATTGGAAGAATCATAGTTATTTAATAAAGAACTATTATCTTCAGAAACCTGTTTATTAAAATTTTCTAAAGCTTCCGATTTATCTTCAAATTTAACACTTTTGATACCAGAAATATTACTTAACTTTTGTTCTAAGTTTTCCTGATCTTTATTAGTAATGTTATCATTTAAAAATAATTGTATTTGAACCTGCGATTCAACATTACTCATTCCTATATTTATATTTTGCATTAATAGTATTGAAACTCCCATTATAAATAAAGTTGCAGTCACTGTAATAACTGATGCTAGACTAATGGTTCTATTTCTTTTTAAACTCTTTAATGCATCAATAATATAATATTTAAAGGTATTAATATTCATTATCGTAAGTCCCCCTAATTTCATCTCTTATTATAGTTCCATTCTCAATAGCAATAACTCTCTTTCTCATTGAATCAACGATATCTTTTGCATGAGTAGCCATAAGTATTGTAGTACCGTTTTTATTAACATTGTCGAGCGTGTCCATAATTCCCATTGCAGTTTCAGGATCTAGATTTCCTGTTGGTTCATCGGCAATTAAAATATTAGGATCATTGATTATAGCTCTAGCTATAGAAACTCTCTGCTGTTCACCGCCAGATAATTGGCTTGGAAACGACCTAAATTTATCAGATAAGCCAACTAGTGATAAAGCCATAGGTACTTTCTTTTTTATATCTTTAGTACTGGCACCAATAACCCTTAATGCAAAAGCTACATTTTCATAGACATTAAGAGTTGGGATTAGTTTGAAATCTTGAAATATTACGCCTATCTTTCTTCTGTAAAACGGTATTTGATTTTTATTTAGATTGGTTACATTAGTATCATGTAATATTAATTTACCATGTGTCGGCTCAATTTCTTTAAAGAGCATTTTTATTATTGTTGATTTACCAGCGCCGCTTGAGCCTACTAAAAAAGCAAAATCACCTTTTCTTATAGTCAAATTAACATTTTTAAGAGCAAACGTGTTATTGTCATATATTTTAGTAACGTCTATAAATTTAATCATGAGTAATCCTCCAATTAGATACTATTTAAATATCCTTGTATGTTTTTGTGATATTATAACTTATTTTTATGAAGAAATTATGTATATTTATATGGTAATATATACCTTTATATGAATCTACATAATTTCTACACAATTTTAATGTATTATAGGATTGTATTTACAACAAGAGACAAGTATTACTCTATAAATAAGGGAGCGATATAAGTGAAAAAAACAATTAAAACGGTTATGTTTGCAACAGCATTAGTGATGGTTACTCAAGTTTCAGCTTTTGCTGCACCAGCATCTAATCAAGCACAAACTCAATTGGAGCAAAATAAGAATTCTTTAAAGGAAGCACAGGATAAAAGACACGAGCTCGAAGCAAGTATTGAAGAGATGGATAATCAAATAGAAGATTATATGATGAAAATTGAAGCAAATAAGAAGAGCATAACGGGAGCAGAAAACGATATCCAAACTACAAAGAAACAAATAACTCAGTTTGAAGAAGAAGTAAAAGTTAAGCAAGATGCATTGGATCAAAGAGTAAGAGCAATGTATATAAATGGTCAATCTAGTTATCTTAAGATTTTATTAGAATCAGAAAGCTTTAGTGATTTAATAACAAGAGCTGAAGCAATTAGAAAAATAATAGGAATGGATAAAGAAGTAATAAGCGACTTAAATGATATGAAAGCCGAAGTGGAAATTAAAAAAGCATCTCTTGATGCAAAGTATAATGATTTAATTACATTGAAGAGTGAAAATGAAAATAAATTAACAAACTTAAATAGTAGTATAGCAGATCAGAAGAAACTTATCGAGGATGCTAAAACTCAGGAAAAACTATATGCGTCAAAGGTAGATGAATCTCAAGCATTGGTTAATGCATCAATGGCTCAAGTAAAAAAAATAAGAAGTGAAGCACCTAAGTATAATCCTTCAAGAGGGGCTGGGGCGGCATCAGTTTCTGACAATAACATAATAGCATATGCTTCAAATTTCTTGGGAACCCCATATCTCTGGGGAGGAACAAGTCCTTCTACAGGATTTGATTGTTCTGGTTTTACACAATATGTATATGCACATTTTGGGATAAGTCTGGGAAGAACGACTTATGACCAAATAAATGATGGATATGAAGTTTCAAAATCTGAACTACAGCCTGGAGATTTAATATTCTATGGTAAGGGTGGAAATCCTACGCATATGGGAATGTATGTAGGGAATGGTACATATATTCACTCTCCAAGAACAGGTGATGTAATAAAAATATCGTCAATAGATAGATCAGATTATATTACAGCAAGAAGAGTTAAATAATTTTTAACTAGTAGAACTATATATACTAAAAAACCGCATCTGATGCGGTTTTTTTATGGAGTAATTTGAATTCGAAATTATTATATATAGGGAACAATCTAGTTTTATTATTTTAAAATTAAATAATATTAGAAAATATCGTGAGTTATTATTCGTTATAACTTGTAATGACAATTGGATTAAAATGAAAAAATCATTAGTTAGCCAATATATTTCTTCATATAATCTACATATTGTATTGTTATAATGTTTAATTAAATAAACTTATATTTTTAGCTATTACAATAGAAAATATTAAATTTTAAATTTAAATATTCTAATCGGAGGTATGAATGATGGTCATTGAAGTAGCAATAACGGTGGTAGTAGTCTTATTTGTTGCACATATTCTTTATCACAAAGTAATAAAAAAACCGTCTGGGGGATGTTGTTGTAATAAAGATAGCAAGTCTAAGAAAAAGTGCAATAAATAATTTTATATTTATTTTGTGTTTGTAGGAGGGAAGTTAATAGTATGAAGGAACTTTTTAGCTTTGGGCCAATACATATATACTTTTTTGGTTTAATGATAGCAATAGCCGCAATTATAGGTGGTGCATTTGCAATTAAGCAAGGAGAAAAAAGAGGAATAAATGAGGATATAATATTTAATTTAATTATTATAGTTGTTATATCAGGTGTATTAGGAGCTAGATTATTTTATATTCTTTTTTATAATCCATCATTTTATTTTAGTAATCCAGGAGAAATATTTAAAATAAATGAAGGTGGGTTATCTATACATGGAGGAATTGTTTCAGCTGTGCTTGCAGGATACATATACTCTATTAAGAGTAAGATATCATTTTTAAAACTTGCAGATATTGCAGTAGTAGGGATAGCATTGGCTCAAGGAATAGGTAGAGTAGGCTGCGATGTATTTGGCAAACCAATGGCAAACATAATGTTATGGGGAATTAACTATAACGGGCAAATACTTCATCCTGCACAAGTATATGAGTTTATTTTAGACTATATATTATTTATGGTCCTATGGAGAAGAAGTTACAAGAAAAAATTTGAAGGTGAATTATTTGCAATTTACTTAATCGCTTTTGCCATAATAAGGGGTATTGTAGAATTCTTTAGAATAAATCCTGTTATCTGGGGTCCGTTTTCAATTTCGCATTTGCTAAGTTTTGCTTTAGTTATCATCGGACTAGCTATTTATACAATGTTATCCAAGAGAGCTGGAGGAAACGATAGGATTTATGTGGAAGGGAATAAACTAAAATTAATAACTTCAATAATTATTTTAACTGCATTAATAGTAATATCTATACTTATATTTTACTTTGTGCAAGGATAATTAATGAATTGTGTTTGTGTCTTAACTAGAGGTAAATAAAATATTATAAAGTTAAAGAGCTCTAATAAAATTTTGGTTTTTATTGGAGCTCTTATTATATTTTGAATACCATCGGCTACGGGTGGTATTGACTAAATTTGAATTTCATCTAACGGGTCTGAAAGTAATTATTATTTTGATTATTTTTAAAATTATCTTCATAATTTCTACACATGTTCTTTGTATACTCTCTAAAGAACAGTAATTCAATTATATAAAAATTAAAATAAATAACTATACTTAAAGATTAGATTATTGAGAGGTGGTGAGGTCATGTCAAATTTTATAAAAGCTAAAAATGCTGTTAGTAAAGAGCTTTATGAAGTTGAGATGATTTTAAAAAATATTGGAAAAGATTTTAGTTCGGATTCAACTCAAGAGATATTTGAATATTTTTTTAAGGTTCCAGGAAAATATCTTCGTCCAAGCCTTGTAATACTTTCAGCTAAAGCTATAAATCCTAAAATGACTATAGATGAGAGAATAGAATTAATTAATTTATGTGTAGCAATTGAGCTAATACATAGTGCTAGTTTGGTACATGACGATATAATTGACAATGATTTATTCCGCCGTGGTCAAAAGACGTTAAACAATATATATGGTAGGAAGGTAGCGGTTCTGGCAGGGGATGCCTTTTATGCTAAAGCATTTTCAATATTATTAAAACTACCAACGAATGATTCTGAAGAAATAATTACACAAGTTATAGAAAAAATGTGTATTGCAGAAATAGAACAAGCTCAGAATCATGAAATTACAAAGCAGGATTATTTTAACATAATAGAAGGTAAAACTGCATCATTTATGTCTGGCTGCTGTAAACTTGGAGCAAAAACGGTTAAAGCAAAAGAAGAAGAAATCACTGCTTTGGAAAATTACGGCCTAAATTTAGGAATGGTATATCAAATTATTGATGATTGTACTGATGGTGATTCTAATGCATCTAAAAACAATATAACTGTTGAAAATTCTAAAGAGTTTGCTTTAAAAGCTGAACAAGCAATTAAAGATTTAGAGCCTTCAGTTTATAAGGATAGCTTGAATAATCTTTTAAATCATGTACTTGAATCTTCAAATAAGAAAACAAAAAATGCTTAATTTTAAATTCATAATAAATATCATAAGGGAGATGACATTAAATGAGAGTTTTTAGAAATAAATATTTAGTTCCTGCGTGGACAATTTTGCGTATATGGCTGGGTTATCAATGGATAGTTCCTGGTATAGAGAAATTACAAGATCCAACATGGGTAGGAAGTCAGGCAGGTGTTGCCATAACAGGATTTTTAAAGGGATCTTTAGCTAAAGCAACTGGAGAACATCCATCTGTACAGTGGTGGTATGCAAGATTTGTTGAAAGTGTTGCTCTGCCAAATGCAGGAGTGTTCACGTATGTAGTTCCAGTTGGGGAACTTCTAGTTGGCATTAGTTTAATACTTGGAGCTTTTACTATAGCAGGTTTGATTGGTGGAGCATTTATGAATTTAAATTACCTATTAGCAGGAACTACTAGCACTAATCCAATTTTATATACTGCAGCCATAGTTTTAATGGCAGCTGGAGCAAACGCTTATAAAATAGGGATTGATCAGTTAATTGTATCCTTTTGGAAAAAGAAATATGGCAAACAATAAATATAGCATAAATAATTAAAATATAACAAAAAAAGAAAATAAGTCTTTGGACGTGATAATGAAGGGAGTCAAAAAACAATGAAAAAGAAAACAATTAGAGGGGCAATATTAAGTTTAATTCTTATGTTAGGTCTTTCAACAGCAGCTTTTGCTGATGGCATGGCTAACATGGACATGGGAAAAGGAACAGAAAAAAGTGTTAATGGTATAAATGCTGAACTAACTTTTAATAAAGATAACAAAGTAAAAACAGGTGATAATGATGTAATGATCACATTACATGATGAGAATGATAAAGAAATTGAAAATGCTGATGTTAAGATAAGTGCAGAAATGGACAAGAACTCTGATATGGGCATGGATATGAATGGTAAAAAACCAATTGAAGTATCATTAGAAAATAGTAAAGATGGTCAATACATGGGAAAAATTAATTTCACTGATAAAGGTAAATGGGTTGTAACTGCTAACATTATGGTGAATGGAGAACAAAAGGATGTGCAGTTTGATGCTGATGTGGTTAGTGGCGGACCAAACTGGGTAGTTATAGGTGGATTTGTAGGAATAGTGGCAGTAATAATTGTAGTAGCTGCTGTGAAGAAAAAAAGCAATAAGTAAAGCAAAAGAATAGAGGTGACTGTTTAATGTCGAAATTGGACAAGAAACTTAGTGATGAAACAAAGTCATCACAAGATCAAACAGAAAGTAATTTATTAAACAATAAACTGATTAAGATCTTTATCAAAAGTAAGTGGTATCCAGGAATATTTCAATTATTTGTAGGAATAGTATTTGCATTCATTGTGTTTGAATTATTAACTGGACCTGACGAAGCCCACGATAACTTTGGTACAGCAGGAACATGGGTATTATGGTGGCCTATACTTCCTATACTATTATTTTTGACAGGTAGATTTTGGTGTGCTATATGTCCATTTGGAGCATTAAGTGATGTGGTACAAAAATTTGTAGGAAGCAAAAAGCCAGTGCCTAAGTTTTTGAAAAAATATGGAGTATGGCTTATAGATGCAATGTTCTTAGCAATTACATGGAGTGACCATGTATTTGGAGTTGTTGAATCTCCAAGGGGATCTGGAACATTACTCCTACTTATTACAATTGGTGTAATATTCTCAGGTGCATTTTGGGAACGTAGAACCTGGTGTAGATATCTATGTTTCTTAGGAGGATTATCTGGAAATTACTCTAGAGCAGGTATCCTGCAATTACGAGGAACAAAAGATATTTGTGCTAAATGTACAGCTGCTCATTGTTATAAAGGAACTGAAAGGGCAGAAGGGTGTCCTATGTTCGAATTCCCTAAAACAATGGAAGATAATTCAGAATGTAATTTCTGTGGTAATTGTGTAAAGAATTGTCCCAACAATTCAATTAATATATCATTGCGTGTTCCTACAAAAGAATTATGGTTTATAAGAAAACCAAGATTAGATGCAGCATTTTTAGCGGTTGTAATTATGGGTATAGTATTTGTACAAAACATTACAATGTTAGAAATATGGGATGGAATGCTCACATGGCTTGAAAATGTAACTGGAACACAAAATTACGCTGTTACTTTTACAATAACATTCATTATAGCTATGGCTATACCTGTAGCACTATTAGGGATAACAGGATTAGTTGCAAAAATATTTAATAAAGCTACTTTAAAAGAAAATTTCACGAAGTATGGATATGCGCTCATACCATTAGATATGGCTGCACATATAGCTCATAATTTATTCCACTTATTAGCAGAAGGAAAATCTGTATTCTATACATTTATAGAACTATTTGGAGTTGAAGTTCAGCATACTTCTTCAGCTATTTTAGATGATCCAACGATACAAGCATTTCAATTCATATTGATAGCAATAGGAATTCTTGGTTCAATCTATACTGTATATAAAATATCTAAGAATAATTATGAAGCTAAAAAAGTTAGCACAACAATAGTATATACTGTTCTTTTAATACTACTTGCAGTAGTGAATATAATGTTATTCTCATTACCTATGGCAATGCGTATGTAATAATCCTTTATAGCTTATCTAAAAGTTACTTTAGATAAGCTATAATATTATTTTTCTTGCATCTTATAAGAAGAATAAATTAATACAAATGAAGAAAGATTAGTTGATAGAGGTGATTAAATGAAAATGACAATTGAAAAAATTAAATTATTTATCAGAGCTTCAAGACCTTTTTCTTTAACAGCTTCAGCAATTCCAGTTGTGATTGGGGGGATATTGGCATTAAAAGAGCCTAATTTTAATCTTGAATATTTCATACTTTCAATCATAGCAATTGTTTTTCTGCAGGCTTCAGTTAATTTATTAAATGATCATGATGATTTTATAAATAAAGTTGATACAAAGGAGTCTCATAGTTCTAGCGGAGTAGTTGTTGAAGGCTTGCTGACTTTAAAAGAAGTTTATAGAAGTGGTATTCTATTACTGATTTTAGGATGTTTAATTGGTTTATTTTTAGCTTACAATGTAGGTATTATGATTCTCATTTTAGGGATTTTTGGGGCTTTATGTGGATATTTTTATACAGGAAAACCGTTAATGCTCAAATATAGAGGATTAGGTGCACCTTTAGTATTTATAATTTTTGGACCATTGATGACACTTGGAGGGTATTATTTGCAGATGCAGGAGTTTACCGTGCAGTCGTTTTTAATATCAATCCCAACAGCACTTCTTACTACTGCAATATTGCATGCTAATGATATTAGGGATATAAATCATGATAAGAAAGCTGGTATTAAAACACTGTCAATAAATATAGGTTATAGGAATGCACAAAAAGTATATTCAAGTTTGATTATACCTTCATATATTTCTCTTATCATAATGATTATTTTTAAATATATTCCTTATTTAAGTTTAATTTGTTTAATAACAGTACCAGCGGCTTTTAAAAACATTAATAAATTAAAAACGGCTGGAGATTCAAGTAGTAATATTGCAGAACTTGATAAAGAAAGTGGAAAGCTTCAAGGTCAATTTGGAATTCTTTTAATTTTATCTATACTTTTATCTTATATCCGATAGCTAACTGCCACTAATTCGCCATCCATTTTTGATGGATGGCGAATTAGTGGCACTAAGCTCCTGGATAAGTTCAACTAAGAGTCAGCTAAGGTTTAAACCTCACCTGAATCAAGTTTCACTTAATTTTATAGAAAGGTGGCAAAGTTTTGGAAAGACAGAAAAGTAAGAATAAGATCATTATTTCTTCATTAATTATGGCTACAATATTGTGGTTTGTAATATTTGTATTAAAACCATTTAATTTTTGGATTGAAATGGGAGTATCCATATTAGCGTTAGTAATGGTAGCTTTGTTTTCTGAAAAGAACTTAATTTCATTTAGAAATATAAAGTTAAGACACATATTAATCGGAATTATTTCAGCAATAATATTGTACTTTGTTTTCTATGCTGGAAATATAATTTCGGGATATTTATTTCCATTTAAAGATGCTCAAATCGCGTCGGTTTATAGCAATAGAGCACAAGGAAATTCATTACTTATTGGAGCTCTACTATTATTTATAATAGGTCCAGGAGAAGAAATATATTGGCGAGGTTTTATACAAAAAAATCTTGCAAAAAAATTTGGGGAAAACAAAGGATACATATTTGCAACTTTATTGTACGCTGGTGTTCATATAATTACATTTAATTTTATGCTTGTAGTAGCGGCTTTAGTATGTGGAATATATTGGGGATGGATTTATAAGAAAGAAAAAAGCCTTGTTCCAATAATAATATCTCATGCAATTTGGGATTTTACTGTATTTGTTTTGTTTCCACTAATGTAATAAGATATAGGAAATTATAAAATAGTAATTAAAAAGCTTAATTATAAGAAATGTAATTAATTTAAATACTTATTAGGTTTTATAATCGTAAAATAAAAGAATGTGTGGTGGTTATAATGGCAGAAATTAATGTAACAGATGTGGAAAAGATTTTTTCTGTTATTGCAAAGAGATATGATATGTTAAATTCAATATTAACTTTAAATATTGATAGATTATGGAGAAGAAAAGCAATAAAAATATGTAGTATTAAGGAGGGGCATCAAGTATTAGATTTGTGCTGTGGTACAGGACAAATGATTAATTATGAATGTAAGGCAGTTGGAAAAAATACAACAGTTATCGGTATAGATTTTAGCCAAGAAATGCTTAACGTTGGAGCAAAAAGACTAAATCAATCATTAAAGGATTATAAGTATGAATTAATCAAAGGCAGTATTTTAGAATTACCCTTTGAAGAAAATACTTTTGACTGCATCACAATTGCTTTTGGGTTAAGAAATATTCCAGACAAAAACAAAGCATTATCAGAAATGTATAGAGTTTTAAAACCAGGAGGGAAAGTGGTATGTCTAGAGCTTTCTAAACCGAATATACCTATTTTAAAAAATATATACGACTTATATTTTAATCATGTGTTACCAGCAGTAGGATCAATAGGTACAGGTGATAAAAAGGCATACTATTATCTTAGAGATTCAGTAAATAATTTTATGAATAAAAAGCAGCTTAAGGAAGCGCTTGGGAAGATAGGTTTTAAAAATTCAGAATATGAATCTTTAACTTTTGGAATTGCATCTATACATTATGGAACTAAACAAAAATCTAATAATATATAAAACATAAAAAATAGAAATTCATTAAGTTTGAATTTCTATTTTTTGTTCCCCTAATTTTTATAAGTTATGCCATTTAGAGTTCCTCCGACAGGAATGATGGCAATTACTTCATTTTTTGAGTTATCTATAACACTTACTGTATTATCGTACATATTTGTTACATAAACATATTTATTATCATCACTTACAATAATTCCATGAGCACCATTTCCAACTTCAATGGTTGCAACTACTTCTCTTGTAGATAAATCAATTTTTGAAAGTGTATTTGAAGGGTTACTTTCTGTTCCTTGATTTGCTACAAATGCAAACTTATTATCTTTTTGAATGTATACTTGAGCAGGTCCTTCACCTACAGCGACTTTTTGCACGTCATCAGTAGCAAGGTCTACAATAGCAAGTGAATTTTCAGAATTTAAAGTAGCTAATAACGTAGTATTATCTTCAGTTATCGCAGTTGTTATAAAAAAGATAGAAATGATAGCTTATTTCAAGAAAGACGGGAAAATAAATCCTATAAGATTTAGACTTGAAGAAGAAAATAAATGCCAAGTGATAAGAATTGGAAAGATTATAAGTACTGACGTGGAAAAGTTATGTGGTAATAAGATGTGGGTATTTACTTGTAGTGCTGTTATAGGAGACGTTGAGAAGATATTTGAACTTAAGTATGATATTGAGAGGTGCAGCTGGATATTATATAAAATTTGATGAGCAAAAAACCTGTTTATTTAACAAAACAGGCTTTTTTTATTGTCAGTATGTAGTATTAGTTAAATAAATTTATCAAAGGGACCGTTTTTACCGTTTTACTAATGAGTCCAGTGGGTAAAATAATAGCGATTTAAATAAAAATAATATTATTTTATAATAAAAATTTATTGAAAAACAATAAATAAATTGTTATCATATTATTGACGATAAATATGTGAGGTGTTTTTATGAAAAAATATTCAACAATTTTTTTAAAGTTAGCTGTTATTTTTATTGGGACTCTGGTTCTTGCTCTGTGCATATTTGGATCTATTTGGTTAGCTAATAATCCAGTAAATTCTAATTATACCCATATACTATATCCAATTATAATAGGTATACTTATATCAGCTTTACCTTTTTTTGTTGCTCTGTATCAGGCTTTAAGGCTTTTGGGATATATTGACAGGAATATAGCTTTCTCTGAGTTATCTGTAAAGGCCTTAAAAAATATAAAATACTGTGCAGTCACAATCTGTACCCTGTATGCGATAATAATGCCATTTGTTTACGTCGTAGCAGAGAAAGATGATGCCCCAGGACTCATAATAATAGGAATGGTACCTATCTTTGCTTCGGTAGTAATCGCAGTCTTTGCTGCTGTTCTTCAAAGGCTTTTGAAACAAGCAATAGATATAAAATCAGAAAATGATTTAACAGTGTGAGGTACTAAGATTGATAATATTGATGTACAGAATGAGGAATACAGGAGGGGAATAAGATGGCGATTATAATCAATATTGATGTGATGTTGGCTAAAAGGAAAATGAGTGTAACAGAACTCACAGAGAAGGTTGGAATAACCATGGCGAATCTTTCTATACTAAAAAATGGAAAGGCGAAAGCTATTAGGTTTTCAACTTTAGAGGCAATATGTAAAGCCTTGGATTGTCAGCCCGGCGATATTTTAGAATACAGAAGTGACATAGATACTCAAGAATAGAATAAGCGTAATCGACTTTTAAATTTCCATTCTTATATTTAAGAGATATAGAATAGATAGATTTGATGAGGTAATGTTATGAAGATTAAATTAATTCAACCTGCAATGCTGCCAAGGCCAATGGATACAAAATTAAAAACAAGAATGTCTCCTTCATTAGCTTTATTAACAATAGCAAACCTTACGCCTGAGAAACACGAAGTTATTATTGAAAATGAAAATGTTGAGAAGATAGATTTTAATGAACCTGTTGGTTTAGTTGCAATAACTGTAACTGTAGATGTTATAAATAGAGCAGCAGAAATATCAAAGGAATTCCAAAAACGTGGTGTGAAGGTAATTGCAGGAGGCATACATATAACAGCAGACCCTGAGGGAGCCGTTAATAATTTTGATGCAATAATTATAGGAATGGCCGAGAGAGTTTGGGGAAAAATCCTTAAGGATATAGAAAATAATTCACTTAAAAAAGTATATTATGATATGGAAAACATTAAGGGAAGTGAAATAGTATCACCTAAATACGATATTATTGATAATAAAAAGTACTTATATACTAATATTATTAGTACAAGCCGGGGATGCCCTTTTCAATGTGATTTCTGTTATAATAGCTGCGATAATTCACTTAAAACCTATATTAATAGGCCTATAGACGATGTAATTAAAGATATTAATGCTTTAAAAACAGGGCATATAATGTTTATTGATGATAATTTTATTGGAAATCCTAAATGGACAAGAGAATTCTTAAAGAAAATTAAACCTCTTAAATTAAAATGGAATGCAGCTGTTACTTCAAATATAGCGGACATGCCTGAATTATTAGATGAAATGAAAGAAACAGGATGTCAAAGTCTGTTTATAGGCTTTGAAAGTATAAATAGTAAGTCATTAGAAAGTGTTCATAAGGTTCAAAATAGTGTAAGCAGATATGAGAAGCTTGTGAATGAAATTCATAAGAGGGGAATAATGATAAATGCAAGTTTTGTTTTTGGATTAGATGAAGATGATGCATCAATATTTAAGAGTACATTAGAGTGGATAGTTAAAAATAAAATAGAAACAGTCACTTCTCATATAATGACACCATATCCCGGTACAAAGTTGTACTCATCATTATTAAAAGAAAATAGAGTAGTAGATTATAATTTATCTAATTATAATACTGCTCATGTTGTATATAAGCCCAAGAATATGACTGCAGAAGAATTGTATAATGGCTACCTATGGATATATAAAGAAGTATATAGGTTTAGAAATATAATGAAAAGACTTCCAAAATCTAAAAAGCAATGGATTCCATTTTTAACTTTTAATTTGCTTTATAGGAAGTTTGGAAAATTAACTGAGTTATTATGCAATATAGTTTCTTTTGATAATATAGGAAGATTTTCAAGGTGGTTTGTTTATAGAATAAAGTAAGTGACATAATAGCTAGAAAAGTATTAAGTGACTATACAAAAAGATATTTGTTGGATACAATAGATGTGAAATTACTAATGAATGAGGAGTATTATAATATGAAATATTATTTTGCACCCCTAGAAGGTGTTACTGGGTATATATATAGAAATGCATATGAAACTTTTTTTGGACAAATTGATAAGTACTTTATGCCATTTATCTCACCAACTAAAAATAAGGGGTTTACTTCAAGAGAATTAAATGATGTATTGCCTGAGCATAATCAAGGCCTTATTGTGGTTCCTCAGATACTTACTAATAATTCAGAGCATTTTATTGGAACAGTGAACGAATTAACTAAGTTTGGATACGATGAAATTAATTTAAACTTGGGATGCCCATCTGGTACAGTTGTTGCAAAATGTAAAGGTTCAGGTTTTCTTTCACGAAGAAAGGAGCTGGATGAATTTTTGGAGGAGATATTCTCAAAGACAACAACGAAAATTTCTATAAAGACAAGAATCGGAAAGGAATCACCAGATGAATTTTATGAGCTGATTGAAATTTTCAATAAGTATCCTCTAGAAGAGCTTATAATTCATCCGAGAATACAAACAGATTATTACAAGAACAAGCCGAATATGGTGGTATTTAAAGATGCACTATCATTAAGCAAAAATCCTATTTGCTACAATGGGGACATTTTTAACGTAAAGAATTATGAAGAATTGATAGAAATGTATCCAAATCTAGATACTGTAATGCTAGGCAGAGGCCTCATTGCAAATCCGGCATTAATAAGCGAAATTAAGAATAATAATATCATAGATAAGCAAGTAATGAAAGAATTCCACGATGCAGTTTGCGCAGGTTATCAAGAAGTCCTTTCCGGAGATAAGAATGTATTATTCAAAATGAAAGAATTATGGTTTTATATGATACATTTGTTTGCGGAGAGTGATAAATACGCTAAGAAAATAAGAAAAACAGATAGCTTAAATGAATATAAATCAATTATATTAAGGTTGTTTCAAGAACTTGAGATAGAAAATACACCTTTGCGTGGATTTTAATATTATCAGCAGGTTGTTTGTAAGTACTTAGTTTATTTGTTTTGCGCTGTTGGAAAAAATAATATTTACAACTGCAAGTATAAAGGCTGACGACAAAGACGACAGCCTTTAATTTAAATTAGCAAGATATTTGTTTATAAGGTATTCTGACTGCAACACCTGTGCCGTCAAATTCATATGGTATGCCGTAAAGAGGAGGCCTTACATCTATCAAATTCATTCCTATATTATAAGATACTTCTGCCATAGCTTTAGCATACTGAAGGACAGAGCCTGTCATAATACCTTGTTTAATTAATTCTTGAGCTTCTGGAATGCCATCTACACCAACGACTGGTATGGTTTTAGTACTATATCCTTTATTATAGCCATATTTTTGAAGCGCTTCTATTGCACCGATAGCCATCTCATCATTGTTGGAAATAATAGCCTCAATATCTTTTCCATATTGTAAGTAAAGAGGTTCCACCATACTTCGGGCTGTATTTCTATCCCAATCAGCTACTCTTAAGGCAAGTTCTTCAGTCCTAATTCCTGCATTATTAATAGTTAGAACTGAGTATCTTGTTCTTTTTTTGTTTAATACTGCATTGATATCTATATTTTGAACTGATTGATCATTCTTTCCGTCGTAAAAAGTAAATTGAACTTTTCCTGGATTATTCCTCTGTATCTCTTCAAAATTTTGGACAACTAATGAAATATATCTATCTTTAAAATCATATAAGAATACAGCTACATTTATAGGTGATTGATTGGACGGATTAGTTCTGAGCATTAGTATTTTTACTGAAATAATTTAAGATTATTAAGAATGTAATAACTAATATCTCTAAAGTTAATGCTATTCGCTTTAATTTCCTCATTGAAATCATCTCTTTCACTTTTGTATATATAGTTATTATTATCGTTAAGATATATAAATATTTATCTTATTTTATTCACAAAGGGTACATATAATTTTAATGAACAGCTTAATTTTGATTATGAACTAAATTGTGTACGCATGGGGTAATATATTCACAAATTATATTTCAATGGAAAATGGTTATTGTATTTAATATATTAAAAAAATGCGAATAATATAATTAGGTAATAGATAATAAGTTAGGAGCGGAGTAATGATAGAAGATGAATTTTTTACCTTTAGAGAATATATGAGAAAAAACCAAAGCCTCTTATCGCCGTCAGCTGAGGATTACATGGAAATGATATATAGGCTTTCAAACAAGAGTGGATTTATAAGGGCTAATGATCTTGCAGCAGCGTTGAATGTACAGCCATCTTCGGTCACTAAAATGGTTCAGAAACTAGCAAATTTAAATCTAATTAAGTATGAGAAATATGGTGTAATTATTCTTAGGAGTAGGGGAATGAAAATAGGAAAGTACTTATTAAAACGGCATGACCTAATTGAAGAATTTTTAAAACTGCTTAATATATCGGATGATTTATTAGAAGAAACGGAAAAGATTGAACATACTATAAGCAGTAATGTTTTATATGGAATGATTGACTTGATAAATTTTTTTAACAAATATCCTGACTTGATGGAAAAATTTAATGAATATAGAAGTGTAAAAAATAGCAGCAAATAAGCACAGAATATTTAAAAGTTATTCTGCACTTATTGTATTGGCTTAAAAATAATATTGCTTATAATTTATATGAACAACAATAAGCTTACTGCCATAACAACCATTCCAGCTACAAGGCCATATATTGAAAGGTGATGTTCACCATATTCTCTTGCCGAAGGTAGTAGTTCATCAAGAGATATAAATACCATTATTCCTGCTACAGATGCAAAGAGTATACCAAATACCAAATCATTAATGAAAGGCATTAATATCAAATAACCTACAAGAGCACCTATTGGTTCAGATAGACCGGATAAGAATGAATAAAAGAATGCCTTTTTTCTATTATCAGTAGCGTAGTAAACAGGTACTGATACTGCTATTCCTTCAGGAATATTATGAATTGCTATAGCTACAGCAATAGGTATAGCTATAGCAGGCTCCTGCAGTGCAGAGATAAAAGTTGCTAAACCTTCTGGAAAATTATGAATTCCAACAGCTAATGCAGTAAATATTCCCATTCTTAAAAGTTTTGTATCTAGATGCGTATTGTTATTATCAATGTCTTCAATTTTATATATATCATGTGGATTTTCACCACTGGGGATTAATTTATCAATAAGTGCAATTAAAAGCATACCACCAAAAAATGAGATTACAGTAACCCATGAGCCGGCTTTTGGGCCAAGTTCATGGGTAAGAGAATCTTTTGCTTTAAAGAATATTTCTATCATAGAAACATAAATCATTACGCCGGCAGAAAATCCAAGGCTTATAGATAGAAATTTAGTATTTGTTTTTTTAGTAAAAAAAGCAATAGCGCTTCCTATTCCGGTACATAGACCAGCGAAAAGAGTCAATCCAAAAGCAAACAAAACGTTATTCATTTTAACCTCCTTATTACTCAGAAATAATAGCGTGATATATTTTAATGAAAATGAATATTAAATAACAACTGATATATTTTATATTATACCAGAAAATGGATAAATGTATAAACAATTTAAAAGTTTTTATAAATAATCATGAAAAGGTTGGAAACCTTTTAGCTTCCAACCTTCTTATAGGATTACATTAAGCTAGCCCTAAGAGTCTAAACAATGTACTTGTTATAGAACATACACAAATTGCAATACAAGTAGGAAGTAGAGCTGCAACTGCTGTCCATTTTAAGCTTCCAGTTTCTTTTTTTATGGTTAAAAGAGTTGTAGCACAAGGCCAGTGTAATAAGCTGAATAACATAGTATTAAGCGCAGTAAGATAAGTCCAACCATGATTTAATAATATTTGTCTTAATGAATCTATGCTATCAAATTCAACCATGGAACCTGTTGACAAATAACACATAATGAGTATTGGAAGTACAATTTCATTTGCAGGCAATCCTAATATAAAGGCCATTAATATATACCCATCAATGCCAATAATTTGAGCAAAAGGATCAAGAAAAGCTGCAACATGTCCAATAATACTTAAATCACCAATATATATATTAGCAAGTATCCAGGTTATTGCGCCAGCCGGAGCAGCTATAATTGCAGCTCTCCAAAGTACGAATATAGTTCTGTCAACTATTGAAGTATATAAAACTCGCCCTATTTTAGGAACTCTATAAGGAGGAAGTTCCAAAGTGAATGTAGAAGGGACTCCTTTTAAAATTGTCTTAGATAATCCATAAGATACTAATAAAGTTACGGATATACCGATAATAACTAAGCCGGTAACTGATAGTGCAGGTAAAAAGCTAAATTCACTTCCGCCCTTTGAAACAAGGAAAACTGTAGCTATAGCTATAAGGGTAGGAAATCTTCCATTACAGGGAACAAAATTATTTGTTAAGATTGCTATAAGCCTTTCTCTGGGAGATTCTATGATTCTACAGGAGATTATTCCAGCGGCATTACAACCAAACCCCATGCACATTGTTAAGCATTGTTTACCGTGAGCACAAGCTTTTTTAAATAGGTGATCAAGGTTAAAAGCTACTCTTGGCAGGTATCCTAAATCTTCAAGTATTGTGAATATAGGAAAGAATATTGCCATTGGAGGGAGCATTACAGATACAACCCACGCTAAGGTTCTATAAAGTCCAAGTATAAGGACTCCATGAAGCCAGCTTGGAGCATTCATGCTGTTGAACCATAAAGTAAGTTTATCCTCAAAGGCGAAAAGTACATTAGCAATTATTTCAGATGGCACATTTGCACCAGTTATTGTAATCCAAAATACTGCAGCTAAAACTAAAAGCATTAGTGGGATACCAAATATTTTTGATGTAATATAATTATCAATGACTCTGTCTCTGTTTATTTTCAATTTATCTTCTTTTACATATTTATCTCTTACTTCTTCAGCTTTTACATAAATCTCCTTGGAAATATCATCTCTTATATTTCTCTTTTCAGTTTCGAGATTAGATTCTTTTACAATAGCCATTATTTCTTCTAGTGAATTCTTGTCTATACTACTAGAAATAGAATTTATTAATTTTTTGTCACCATCAATAATTCTAAGTGAAAGCCATCTAGAATTTATATTTTTGATATTTTTTTCTATGATAGGTTGAATAAGTTTAACTTTTTCTTCTATATAGCTATCGTATATTACAGTTCTAGGGTTTGGTTTAATTTGTCCAGTAGTAACTTTATATACTTCTTCTTTTAGTTCTTTTATACCTTGTCCGCTTCTAGCTGAACATAAAACTACAGGTATTCCAAGTTCTTTTTCAATTCCTTCTCCATCTATTATTATGTTTTTCTTTTTTGCTTCATCAATAAGATTTATACATAGTACTACATTTTGGGTTAACTCCATAACTTGATAGGCAAGGTTTAAGTTTCTTTCAAGGCAAGTTGCATCAGTAACAACTATTGCAGCATCTGAATTACCGAAACAAATAAAGTCTCTTGCTACCTCTTCTTCTACAGATGACGCAAACAATGAATAAGTTCCAGGAAGATCAATTAAGATGTTTTCTTTGCCATTATGAGTAAATTCTCCTCTTGCATTTACTACTGTTTTACCGGGCCAATTGCCAGTATGCTGATGAAGTCCTGTTAAGGAATTAAATATAGTACTTTTTCCAGTGTTAGGATTACCAGCAAGTGCAATAATGTATTGGGATTCCTTTTTTTCTATTTTAAATATGTCTGTCATTGCACTATTTTTTGTTGATTCAAATGTTAGACCCATTATAGCCTCCTAAAATATTATTATTATAAAAAGCAGGTAATACCTGCTGCTTTAACTTGAGATAGATATAGAAATAATTAATATTCATTAACAGATATTAACGAAGCTTCTTCATTTCTAAGAGCTATCATAGCACCGCGAATATTATAGACAGTAGGATCTCCAGAGGGGCCTTTTCTTACAACTTCTATCTTTGCACCTTTTGTGAGTCCAAGAGCAAGAAGTCTCTCTCTTAGCATACCTGCTGCTGATAAATCTTCAACTTTAACAAAGTTTCCTACTGAAATATTATTAAGATATAACATACTAATTTCCTCCTTAAAATAGAACATTATACTATTTAGGTTGATCTTAAAGTTTTTGCTTAAGTTAAGTGTTTTTCCTAAGGCTAACTCTATAAATATAAAATTATATAGATATTGTGGAAGTTACACTCAGGGTTAAAAAGAAAATTTCATATAAGCAAAAAATTTATACTGTCCTAAAAAAGTTTCCTTTAACTAACTTTAATACAATTTATGATTAGACATCTAAAAATGTGACATCTAACAAAATAGTTTAATTTTTATGCTAGCATAGATGAGTTTTTTATTTCTTGATATAAAAATAATACTGTAATACTATAAATGTATTACAATATTATTTATTTGAAAGACAAGGGGACATAAAATATGAACAGAATAGAACTCCTAGCACCAGCGGGAAATTTAGAGAAACTTAAAACTGCTATAGATTTTGGTGCTGATGCAGTATATCTTGGAGGAAATAAATTAAACTTAAGGGCGGCTGCAGATAATTTTACAATAGAACAATTAAAAGAAGGTCTTGAATATGCGCATTCAAGAGGAAAAAAAGTACATGTTACGTTAAATGTAATTCCACATGATGAAGATTTAGTGGGAGTGGAAGAATATCTAAGAGAGTTATATGAAGTAGGTGTTGATGCTGTACTTATTGCTGATCCAGGAATTATGAGTATAGTAAAAGAAGTTGTACCAGAACTTGAAATACATCTAAGTACTCAGGCTAATAATTTAAATTATAAATCTGCTTTATTTTGGCATAAGGTTGGAGTAAGCAGAGTTGTGGCGGCAAGAGAAATGAGTCTTGAAGATTTAAAAAAATTAAGAAAAGAATTGCCAGAAACTTGCGAGATAGAAGCATTTGTACATGGATCAATGTGTGCATGTTATTCAGGTAAGTGTTTATTATCAACTTACATAACGGGCAGAGATGCAAATAGAGGAACTTGTACTCAGCCTTGTAGATTTAAATATCATCTATTTGAAGAAGGAGAGACCGGAGACTATCAAAAAATTACAGAAGGCGATAATACAGTTAATCTTATGAGTTCAAAGGACCTATGCATGATAGAGCACATTCCTGAACTTATTGAAGCAGGCATAGACTCTTTGAAAATTGAAGGAAGAATAAAAAGTTCATATTATGTAGCATCGGTTGTAAAGGCTTATAGAGAAGCAATTGATAAATACATGGAGGATCCTAAAAACTATAAATTTAATCCTAAATGGATGGAGGAGATTCAGAAACCTAGCCATAGACCTTATACAACAGGTTTCTATTTTGATGAAGAAATCAGACAAAGTTATGAAATCTCAGCATATATACAAAATTATGATATGGTAGGTATTGTGAAAGATTATAATAAGGAAACTTACGTCGCAACGATACAACAAAGGAATAAAGTTAATAACGGAGACTTTGTTGAGGTTTTAGCTATAAAAGGCGATAACAAGTTTACAAAACTTGAGAATATGAGAAAAGAAAATGGAGAAGTTATAGAAAGTGCAAATAATCCACAAATGATTTTTACTGTACAATGTCATGATGAATTGAAGGTCGGAGATATACTTGTAAAAAGAAAAGATGTCTAATGTTTTATAGATTAAGTTAGAAATTTGTAAACTATTTAGTGAGGAAAAGGCCAGAAATAAGAGTTGGAAAATATGAATCTTATTTCTGCTCTTATTTTTAAGCCATCTTAAATTCTAAGGTTGTCCTATTATTAAACTAGAATTAGCTTTATAATTAAATAGCAGAGTTAATTTGGAATATGTTCTTACTAATTACAATAAATATAAGTTCATACTATTGTCCTAATTAATATTTTACATGGAAAAGTTAAGATTACCATGTTTCTGAATGCTTAAGACTTAATTCAATTAATGCTTTTAATGCAGGACTTAGCCATTTATTTTTATGATAAACAAGTTGTGTATAAAAAGTTATAGTTGAATCGTGTTGTTTAATTTTAAGTTTACTTTGTTTTGCATCTTCAATAACAGAGAAAAGTGGCAGATAGGAAATCCCTAAACCATATCTTATATACTTTTTAATAGCTTCAACGCTTCCAGTTTCAAGTATATTTGATGGGTAAAAGCTTTGGCTTCTTAAGTAGTTATTAAATATTTCTCTGTATGTACATTCTTTTTCTGTGAATAGTACCATTTGAGAGGGGGTTGGCAAGAAATCATCGCCTTCATAGTCATGAGGTGCTACAAAACACATTTTTTCTTCTTTTAAAATTGTTGTATGCAGTTGTTGATATGAATACTCGGGCTGCAATAAAAAACATAGGTCTAAATCTCCAGAATTTAATCTATTTCTTAACTGTGAGCATAGGTCGTTTATAATTATAATCTCTACATTTGGATATTGAGATTTATATTGTTTAATTATACTGTGAAGCCTATACATCATTAAAGATTCAGGAGCGCCAATTCGTATAATTCCTTGAGGCATATTCTCAGAAGTTGAAAAGCCTTCTAGTTTATCATAGGTATTTAATAAAGTATCTATATGATCTAATAAACTTCGACCAAATTCAGTTAACTCTATGGTATTGCCGAGTCTATTGAATAATGGTTTTTTATAGTAGTTCTCAATAGATTGTATATGAAAGGTTACAGTAGACTGAGCATAGCCAAGTGCTTCAGCGGCTTTTGAAAAACTGTTTAACTCAATAATTTTCTTCAACGTCCTAAAATTTTTTATTTCCATATATCCTCCTAATGAATTAGTTTAATAATAATATCATAGCACCTCATCAAAATTTTCGATAGACTTTATTAACAATTTCAATTTTACAAATGGGATTTGCCCTTTTATAATATAATAATGAACAACAAGGAGGGGAAATATGGACAAAAAGCTAAATACTATTACTATTAGCGGCCTAATGATAGGTCCAATATTAGGATCTGGTATTGTACTTCTGCCGCCTATTGCAATTAATATGCTTGGAGATAAGGCCATTATTGCTTGGATAATAATAATGCTTATGGGTATTATATTTGCTTATATATTTACAAAGATGAGTATACTGACTTCAAGTAATGAGGGAGTAAATGTTGTAGTAGGAGAGAAACTTGGGACGAATTTTCGTGAATTGTCCTCAAACTATTTAACAGCAGCAGTTTGCTTTGGACCAGTAGCTGTGTTATATACAGCTTCTGGCTTTATTTGCAATATGATTCCAGGAGCAAATAATTATCAGATATCTGTGATTTTAGTATTGTTATTACTTAACGTACTTGTGCTACTAATGGGGATAACTGCAATGGGAAGAGTTACTTTAGTGCTTTCTTCACTCACAGGTTTAATTCTTGTTATTGGAAGTATTTTTAATCTTTTAAAGCAAGATTCTATAACTTTTCCGAACGCTTTTCCGCAAATTACAACTCTTGGCGCTACACTTTTGTTGTTATTTTGGGCAATCATAGGTTGGGAAGTAATTGGAAGTTATGTTGAAGAGGTGAGAAATCCAGAAAGAACGCTTATGCGAGCTATGAAAATTAGTCTATCAGCTGTTATTTTCATATACCTATTAACAACCTTTGCTTTGCAAAACAGTACAGGCCATCAAATAATTACAAAAGAAACAGATATCAATGTAAGCTTAATTCTCATTCCGCTATTCGGTAATTTATCATATATTATTATGGGGATTATAGCAGCAGGTTTATGTTATTCAACCTTAATTATGATACTAGGAGCTGTGACAAGGCAAATGGCTGCCAGAGCAGAAAAAGGAAATCTTCCTGCTTTCCTAAGAAAAAAGGAAGAAGAACGATCTCCTAAAAGAGCTTTAATATTGTTAACTACATTTCATTGTTTGGTTATTTTTCTTATTCATTATAATTACGTTACTTTGGAATGGACTGTAGGAATAGCAAATACTTTTTTTATTTGTAATGCACTTCTTGGGCTTATTGCAAGCTTGAAATGCGTAAATGGAATTTTATTGAAAGTACTAATAACTTTACTAATCATTGTGTTAGCTATACTGTTAACCTTTTCGCCTTTAGTAGGCTGGCTATTATTGCTGTTAGTAAGCTTAATAAGCATGCATAAGAGCATTCTAAATTTCATAGAAAAGCTTAAAACTTCAGCTTTCTTTAGAGGAGTTTTATAGAAAAATTAAAATCAACAATTTTTAAATGAATTATAAAATAGGAGGATATATTATGATAGAATATAAGACTGAAGGCGTATGTGCAAAAAAAATTGAATTCATTATTGAGGATGGAGTATTAAAGAATGTAAATTTTACATCTGGATGCAATGGTAATTTACAAGGTATCAGTAGTTTAGTTGAAGGTATGAAAGTAGAGGATGTTATAAGTAAACTTGAAGGGATTAAATGTGGACCAAGAAATACTTCTTGCCCCGCACAACTAGCAGAAGCTTTAAAACAACAGTTGGAAAATATGAAATAAGATTTGTATACTTACTCAGTTAGATAAATTATATATGATTTTCTGAAGATTTCTATACAAAAGCAGACAAAGCTTATTATAATAAATTTAATATAACAATTAAGGATATTTCAATTATGAAATGTCCTTAATTGTTATATCATGTTGTGATATAAATCACACTTAATATATATAGATATGGTTATAATAATATCAGTTAAATAAATTAATTCATAAAGGCAAAACGAAAGGAGAAGTTAAGTATGTCCAATTTTGCTACAAGCATAGATGTTAGGACTCTAGAAAGAGGAAATAAGAAGGATATTATTTTTGAGGCTTTTGAAAAACTAAATTTAGATGAAGAAATGGAGCTTATAAATGATCATGATCCACATCCTCTTTATCAGTATTTTATGTCAAAGGTTCCTGAAAAGTTTAAGTGGGAGTATCTTGAGCAGGGACCTGAGGTATGGAGAATAATCATTACGAAAAAATGAGGACTGTGCAGTTAAATCGAAAAAGAGGAAATTAAAATGGGTATGCAAAAATTAAGAATGCAATTGAAGTTTTAAATAGAAAAAGGCTAGAAATTTTTCTAGCCTTTTCATATTATAGGAGACTATCATCTTCTTCAACGAGTTGTTTTCCAGCCTTGGTAAGTATATATTGTTTTTCACTTGGTGGCAATTTAGATGTATTAGAATTCTTAATTAAATTGCATTCTTCAAGATCTTTAATAGATGCAGTTACAAGTTTGGAATGCTTTTTGGTGAATTTTGAAAGAATATTAAATTGACTTAATGACTTATCTGGGTATAATTCAGATAAAATTTTCTTAGCATAGCGTTTATGACTTTCTTTTATTTTTTCATATAACAAATGGCGAAAAGTTAATTGTTTAGCATTCATTTGATACCTCAAAATATAATAATCTTATTAAATTATATGTATAGGTTTACTTAGTATATTCTTGCTTAAAGTTAAATACTTAACAATTTTTTATTCACAACTAAACATTTCATAGTTTATATATATAAAAGTCAGATAGATTATAATAGGAATCTCTTTCAATGAACAAATTGATTTGTTAAATGAATTGTAGTAGGTTTTAGCTAATTACATTAAGATATAATTATTAATAACTTTGTTATATAATTATAAAGTAATTTGGGCACATGAAAAATTAATTAATTATGGTGCAAAATAGATTGCCATACTGGTCTATTATTTTTTTGATTGTGACTTAGAAGAATAGGAGCAATATTTAATGAATATAAGCGATTTAATAATATATAATAAAACAATGTCAAAAAGAGAAGCTGCTTATGTGGATTACCCAAGTAAACTGTCAACGGAATTGTGTAGATACCTTTCTGAAAAAGGGATTGATAAACTATATTGTCATCAGGCAGAAATGATTGAAAAAGCAATGGAGGGAAATAATATTGTAATAACCACATCTACAGCCAGTGGGAAAACTCTTAGCTTTTTACTGCCAGTTATTCAAGAAATTTTATCAAATCCTCTTGCAAGAGCAATTTTTATATATCCTACAAAGGCACTTGCAAGTGATCAGTATCGTGCTATCTTGCCATACTTGGAGTATTTCGGGGATAATAAGATTTCAGCAGGCGTATATGATGGAGATACGACTGTAAATGAAAGAAGCAGAATAAGAAAAAGCGCTAATATTATTTTAACTAATCCAGAAATGATAAATGCTGCATTTTTACCGAATCACAGTAAATTCGGATTTGATTTTATATTTTCTAATATTAAATATGTAGTAATTGATGAGCTGCATACCTATAGAGGTGCATTTGGTTCACATCTTGCAAATGTTTTTAGAAGACTGGGAAGAGTATGCAGATATTATAATTCATCGCCACAATATCTATGTAGCTCAGCAACAATTGCAAACCCTGTTGAATTAGCAGAAGAAATCTGTGGGCAGAAATTTATTCAAGTTCATAAGGATGGTTCACCAGCTCCACAGAAAAAATATATGATTGTACAACCTCCGAAGATTATGGGTAATGATAAAAAATATTATGGACAAGTACAATCAACATCAGTGGCTGCTGATTTACTACCTGATTTAGTAGAAAATGATAATAGCTTTATTGCTTTTGCCAAATCAAGAAGAAATGTTGAAGTTGTATTAAAAGAATCAAGAGATAAATTAGAAACTGAAAACTTTTTTGGAGCATCTTTAAAAGATAAGATATCTGGATATAGGGGAGGCTATACACCACTCGAGCGTAAAGAAATTGAAAATAAAATGATTACCGGAGTTTTGCGTGGCTTAGTATCTACAAATGCTTTAGAGCTAGGTATAGATATTGGGAAAATTGATACGACAGTAATTGTTGGATACCCAGGAACGAGAGCATCCTTCTGGCAGCAAACAGGAAGAGCAGGTAGAAGCGGAAGCGAATCTACAAATTATTTAATTCTTGATAATCTTCCTTTTGATCAGTATATAGCAATTAATCCTGACTGGCTCTTTGAAAGCGGAAGTGAAAATGCAGTTATTGATAAGAATAATCTTCTAATAGAGCTTGCTCATATACGTGCTGCAGCAGCTGAAATACCATTAACTTTAGATGATATTTCTATTTTTCCAGATTTAGGTGAAACAATTCCAGTTTTAATTAGAGCAAGTGAATTAACCAATCAGAGTGGAAAGTTTGCATGGAGTGGTAATTCCTTTCCAGCAGGAGACTTTAGTTTAAGAAATATTGATAAAGCTAGATATAAATTGATTAATAAAGATAATAATAAAGAGATTACAGAAATGGATGAAATGCAGGCCTTTCGTGAAGTTCATAATGGAGCAATATATATGCATGATGGTGTTCAATATCAGGTTATAAAACTTGATTTGGAAAGTAGAACTGCATTTGCGATTCCCTTTAATGGAAATTACTACACAATGCCTGGAGGTATTACAAATATAAGGATTATTCAAGGCAGTAAGGATATGGAATATAAGCGTACTAAAGTTACCTTTGGTGATGTAAATGTTGATGAAATAGTTTATATGTATAAAAAACTTCAGTTTCATAATCATCAAAACCTAGGATTTGAACAGTTAGAAAAACCATTATCAAAGGATTATGATACGGAAAGTACATGGATAAAGATTCCTGATAATGTTGTTACGGTATATAGGAGACTACTTCAAGAAAGCCAAAATGGCATGATTATTAGAAATAATCACTTTGAAGGTGTTTGTTTTGCTATAAAAAATGCAGCAATGATGGCCACAATGACAGAGCAGGAAGATATTGGTGTTGTAATGTCTAATAATGCAATAGAACTAAGGCAAAATTATGATGAAGAAGTATATATGTTTATTTATGATAAGTATGTAGGAGGCCTGGGCTATGCAGAAAAGGTATTTGATTTAATTGCACAGATTGTTGAAGATGCTATTAAGATGGTTGGAGGATGCAAATGTGAAAATGGCTGTGCTGCATGCATTGGAGATTATCAATTAGATAAAGCTATGGTTCTTTGGGGACTAAAGAATTTATTAGAAGAAATAGAGGCACCAAAAGATATTAAGCTAGTAGAATATGCACCATCAACATTTATTAAGAAACCATTCAAATTTGAAGAATTACAGGAAAAATGGAGAGAATTCTGTGAATATATGCAGGAAAATGGAGATGCGTTCGCAAAGTTTTTAGGCACAATTCCTGAAGTTGAAATAGATAATCGTACTGTAATTTTGGTTTTAAATAATGTTTTTTATAGGGAATGGGTGATGGAAGAAAGCAATAAAAAGAGTATAATAAATATTATTTCTTTCCATACAGATGCACCAGTAGGAATTGAATTAAGAGTCAGACTTGAAGAGACAGATGAGGACAGGAAAAATATAAAAAATAAATTACAGAGAAGATATGAAGATCTTAGGCACGTGAAAATAAATAACAAATCCAAATTGCCATGAATATTTTTCATCAGGCAAGGAGGTGAATTGCCCTCATAGCGGGCCTATTAGGTCAATTTGCCGACGAAGCATGATGGAAAAGAGGCTGGCAAATGGGATTGTTATTTATTTGAATGTGCATTGGAATAGGAGAGAGTAACATGCATTATGAGAAAGAATTAAAGAGATTAAATGAATATCAAAAAGAAGCAGTGTTAGATGAAAGTGATGCATGTATTGTAAATGCGAATGTTGGGAGCGGAAAAACTACAGTATTAATTTCAAAAATTATATATCTCCATTATGCAAAAGACATTAGCTATAAAGATATGATTGTATTGACTTTTACTAACAAAGCAGCCAATGAAATTAAAGAAAGATTAATTGCTTCTGATGATAGTATACAATTAGAAGAACTAGAGGGCTTCGGAACCTTTCATAGTGTTGCGCTTCATTTACTTAAAAGTATTTTGCCAGTTGAGAAAATGGAATATACAAAAGATTTTGTTGTAATAGAACCAGAAGAGGAATTAGATATTGCTATGCGGATTATACAGGAAGAAAAACTCAAAATTAAATATAAAAACCGATTAATAAAACGGTTGGAGCAGGCAACGTCTATTGAGAAAGAAGAGGAAAAGATTTCACGTTATGATGATGACATATTTAAGCTGGTTCAGTTATTAAAAGAAGAAAAAATAAAACAGAATAAGATGACCTTTTCAGATATATTGAAAAATGCAAATATTTTATTAGAGGATTATAAGATAGAACCAAAGTGGATTATTATTGATGAGGTTCAGGACAGCGATAAATTACAACTTGATTTTATTGATAAATTAAAGAGCATGAACACCAAATTGTTTGCAGTAGGTGATCCTAATCAAGTTATTTATAGCTGGCGTGGTAGTTCCTTGAATGTGGTTTATACACTAAAGCATAGATATAATGCAAGGGAACTATCTCTTCCAATAAATTATCGCTCGAGCAGTTCTATATTAGAAGCAGCAAGATGCTTTCAGCAAAATGGGGATAACTTAATAGGAGCACGAGAAACTGGAAATAAAATTGTAGTAAAAAATCAATATAACCCATTTAATGAGGCATGTTATTTGGCAGATAAGATTAAGGAAATACATAATGCAGGTGTGCCATATAAGGAGATTGCAATTTTTTACAGACTTCAAAATCAGTCTCAAGTTTTCGAAGATGTATTTTTAAAAAATGAAATTCCGTTTGAAGTATCCATGAAGAAGACTATACGCGATATTCCAGTGTTAAATTGGGTGATTAAACTATTACGCTTTTGCGTAAATCCTAATGATTTTTCATCTGCAATATATGTTCTTAGCAATAAGGATTATGGAGATAGGATGACAGAAAAGGCAGCAAGAAAAATAGTTAAAGAGCAGAATATAATTAAGTCAGAGTTACTTGAAAAAATGTATAACTTTTTTAATGAATGTTCTAACATTACTAAATCAGATGAGATTTATACTTATTTTGAATTTGATAAATATATCAGACCAACTGCAGCTACATATAAGGAAGATAAAGAATCCATTTGTACTTTACTAGATATTATTATGGAATATGTGAAGGAAAAGCAAATGCCATTCTTAAATGGATTGAGAAATTTTATAAACTCCTCAGCATTATATGGTGTGAATATTTTGCACAAGGATATAAGCAGTGATGAGGATTCGGTTAAACTTATGACTTTACACGCATCTAAGGGGTTAGAGTTTTCTTATGTGTTTATTACAGGTGTTAATTATGGTCTGATTCCATTGCATACAAGAGATATGGAGGAAGAAGAGGAACAAAGATTATTTTTTGTTGGAATTACAAGAGCAAAAGATTATCTAGAGCTTTCTTATTATACAAATCCAGATTATCAAAGAGTAGCCTCAGGAGAAAGCAGATATATTTATATGATTCCGCAAAAGCTAATACAGAATGATAAGGTGAAAAATGAAAGTGTAAATTTACAAGAACTGAAGAAACAAATTCAAGAGGCAAAGACTCAAGGAAAGAAAGAAGAAATAGCAGTTGTTGAAGCAGTAAATAATAAAGAGGAAGCAGAAGTTGATAAATCAGCAGAGATACCAGTAGTTGAAGGAGCAAATCAGGCATCAATTAAAAAAGTGAGACATAAGAAATATGGAACAGGAAAAGTTTTAAAAGAAGATGACATGATGATTGAAGTGGAATTTGAGAATTATGGAGTAAAAGAATTTATAAAAGCCTTTAGCGAACTGGAATTTTTATAAAGTGAAACTTCTCAGATACTAGTTATTGGATGAATATGTTTTTATGTTTGAATGTTATCAGGATAAGATTCTAATGGCATAATTTTTATAAATTTATAGAAACTAATAGATATTTCTAATGTTAAAAAAATTAAAAATTATATTTTAAATAACTTGTAAATCAATCAATGAGGTAATATAAACAAATGAAAATATAGGAGGAATAAGAAAAAAGAGATGTTATATGTATTTAGTTTTCTAATATTATTTTGTGTTGGCATTGCATTGTTTCTAAAATTTAGCCCAGCCTTTGGTGGAAAGCCGACTAAAGAACAAAAAGAGTCGTATAAGCAGCTTAATAATTATGTTAATGGGAAATTTGTAAATGAAGATCCTACAAGTTTGAACATGAGTTTCTCGAATATTTTATCAATGATTAAAGATTCGATTACAGGTGATGAAAATCGAAATCCTCATGGCGAAATTCCAGTTGAATCAATTGATTGGGAAAAAATCAAATGTGAAAAGGATAGTTTAACTTGGCTTGGGCACTCGTCTTTCTTACTTAGCGTTAATAATAAAAAATTGCTATTGGACCCAATTTTAAGTCCTATTGCATCACCAGTTTCATTTGCAGGAAGTAAAAGATATAAATATAGTGAAAATATGATGGATATTATAGAAAAAATTCCTCCTATTGATGCGGTTTTTATATCACATGACCATTATGATCATTTAGATTATCAATCTGTTGTAAAGCTGAATAGTAAAGTATCACATTTCTTTGTCCCTCTTGGAGTAAATTCTCATTTAATGAGATGGGGAATTCCAAAAGAAAAAATTACGGAACTTAATTGGTGGAATGAAATGGATTATAAAGGCTTAACAATTGCTCTGACACCATCAAGACATTTTTCAAAAAGGGGGTTATCTGATTCTAATGAAACTCTATGGGGTGGTTGGATAATTATTGGAAAGAATACACGTTTATATACCAGTGGTGATGGCGGATATGGTTCACATTTTAGGAAAATCGGTGATAAATATGGACCGATAGATATCACCTTAATTGAGGGGGCTCAATTCGATAGGCGTTGGTCAAATATTCATATGACACCAGAACAAGCAGTTAATGCAAATATAGATGCAAAGGGTAAGAATATGATGTTAATGCATTGGGGTGCATTTACATTAGCTTATCATGGTTGGAAGGAACCAATAGACCGGGCAATAAAAAAGGCAAAAAGGTCGGAAGTGAATTTAATAGCTCCTAAAATTGGGGAAACAGTACTATTGGATTCAAATATAAATATCCCTATTAATTCATGGTGGGATTTTTAATAAAAGATTTACAAATGAAGATGGAAAAATATATGTTAAAGGTCAAGAAGGTAAAAGCCTGAGATTATTAGATATTTAAGGAATATCATAAAAAGCTGAATTCTGAATAGTATATATTTTAAGGGTAGCGTAGAGAGTTAATTTCTATGTTGCCTTATTTTATTTACAATAAAATTTAAAATATATTAAAAACTTTAATCTTAAAAGAATGAAATTTCAAGAAATATTCATATTAGAAGAAATCAGCTTAATTATATAAACCTTATGTAAAAAAACTTGACTTGGAGTTAACTCCAGAGAGTAATATAAGTTTATCAATAAGAAAAAGGGGATTAGAATTATGAAGAAGCCATTTCAATTAATTAAGTTATCTAAGACAATTGAATAATTTAAATAATTTAAAGGCATGAATATTATAAAAAGATAGGAATGCTTACTGAATATAGTTCAAATAAAATCAGATTCATAAATGATTAGAACAATTTATACTAGACTTTAAATATTATTAAATTCAAAAAAGGGGGCAAAATGTTATGACAATTGCAGAGATAAGTAAAAAGTTTAACCTTTCCCACGATACACTCCGTTATTATGAAAGGATTGGGCTAATTCCACCAGTTAATCGAAATTCAAGTGGAATGAGAGATTATACAGAAGAAGATTGTAAATGGATTCAGTTTGCAAAATGTATGCGTGGTGCAGGACTTTCTATTGAAGTATTAGTGGAGTACGTAAGCATGTTCCAAAAGGGAAATTCTACAATTAAGGCTAGAAAAGAACTTTTAATAGAGCAACGAAATCACCTTGCCGAAAAAGTTAAAGAGATGCAGCAAACATTGGAGCGTCTGGATCAAAAAATTGATGGATATGAAGAAAGAGTATTAGTAAAAGAGAAAGAATTAAAAAGAATTGATGATTAGTTAGAGGGGGAGAGAGTAATGAAAAGTACAAAAAGTCTTATAGCTTATTTTTCAAGAAAGGGGAATAATTATCTTGGGGGAGTCATTGTAGACCTGAAAGTTGGAAACACTGAAGTAATAGCTAAGAAGATACAGGAATTAACAGGAAGCGATATGTTTGAAATAAAAACAGTAAAAGTTTATCCGAAAGATTATACAGAGACAACAAATGTATCAAAAGAAGAATTAAGAAGAAATGCTAGACCTGAACTTACAGAAAAAGTAGAGAATATGGATTCTTACGATGTGATTTATTTAGGATATCCTAATTGGTGGGGAACTATGCCCATGGCGGTATTTACATTTTTGGAGGCTTATGATTTTTCAGGAAAAACTATTATTCCATACTGCACTCATGAAGGCAGCGGAATGGGAAGTAGTGAAAGTGATATCACAAAACTTTGTTCGAGTGCTAAGATACTGTCTGGTCTAGCAATTCGAGGAAGCAGTGTTAGCAAAGCAGACAAAGATCTAGGAAACTGGCTAAAAAGAGGAAAATAAAAACGTTCCATAAACGTTAAGTGAAAAAGTAAATTCTTGATTTTTGAGAACTGTTGAAAATGCAAGACTTAAATCGTCTTGATTACCCTTTACTGGGCAAAAAGGAACAACTAAACTAGTGTTGAGATGCTTATTTACGT
>Ga0209281_1000677_pt1 | contig 35630 bp, 33 predicted proteins | sample MedtruBG_FD_187514 | JGI IMG/M metagenome (GOLD analysis project Ga0209281, IMG submission 187514) | Root nodule microbial communities of legume samples collected from California, USA - Medicago truncatula BG (SPAdes) (version 2) | ecosystem: Host-associated > Plants > Roots > Nodule | place... | reverse complement strand
ACGTAAATAAGCATCTCAACACTAGTTTAGTTGTTCCTTTTTGCCCAGTAAAGGGTAATCAAGACGATTTAAGTCTTGCATTTTCAACAGTTCTCAAAAATCAAGAATTTACTTTTTCACTTAACGTTTAAGCTTTTAAGCTTTTAAGCTTTTCAAATATTTTTAGATTAAAAATATTAAAGCTGTTACTAAATACCTTGCAGCATTCTCAAATATCTTATTATATCAAATTTAATTATATTTCACCTTAAATCCCTTACCATCACTAACAATACTTATTTCTAGAATATCAGTAAATTGTCTAAGGCTTTTAATATTATTTATATACTTGATATTATTTTTGCTAACTATCTTTTTAATTACTTTTATTATATCTTTCTTTTGAGCTGAATTAAGTTTAATGTTGTTATTTAAGCATTCTTTATTGATATAAGTCAAAGTGGTCCACGCTTGTTCTTCAGATATACTATTTATATCCATCAATACCCAAGTGAAATCTTTTCTTCTATTATTTTCAGGGTATGCAGCCTTAAAAAACTCAATGAAATAATCTACAGGTACTGGATCTTTCTCTTTAACATATTTTCCAAGCTGCGATTTCAAATTATTCTTAAGATGCATTATTGTATTAGGTTTTACTGATCCCTTTAGGCCTTCTATATGTTCGTAAATATAATTATACGTATGTTTGATCTGTTCCTCGCTTACGTTTTCCTTTTTAAGGATTCTTGTTATGTCAATATATTCTAAAATATTTTTCTTAGAATCAAGTTCCTTATTATATAATTCCCTCAAAATTTCCGATGCAGTTAATCCGTCAAATTTGTTTTCATTTATTACTTGTTCCTTATCCATATGTTGTCCTTTCTCTATATAAAACTCTTAATTTATATATTGTACCATAATTTCTGTATTTACTCTTGAATATGATTGCAAAAAAGAAATGATATTTTAGATAAATATCATTTCTTAAAACAACTACTTATAATTCGATTGTATTTAAAATATCTCTCAGTTGTTTTAGTTCATTACTACTTAAAGTAATCCCCTTCCCCATCTTCTCATGTCCAGGTGCCCAATCGCGCAAATCATATTTAGCTTCCTTACCATTCCAGCTTATTAGATTTAATTCTTTATTCCATCCTTTTGATGCTTCTGATATTTTTCCTAATTCCTTTTCTATTTCAAATTTTATATCTGCCATAGTAGCTTTTCTCCTCTAACTCTGATTATAATAATTAACTTATATAATCTCCAAAATATAAATTAGTAAACACAAAATCCTATTATAATTGAGGAACCTGTAAAATTATTTTGAGAATACATCTTTTATTGAATTCAAAAACTTGTTAAATAACTCTTCTAACTTTGCAAAAAAACCTTTAGCTTCTTCACTACTTAGCTTATCTTTTAATTGGTTACTTACATCGTCTAGTTGTGCCTTTAAATTATTGTAGTTAAGATCTAGGTCATTTATCTTGCTCATTACAGATTTAATATTCACTACATCTTCCTCTGTTAATTTATTTTTATATTCTGCTGTAGCTTTATCTACTATTTTATTTACTTCTTCATTTGTTTTAGGTTTTTCTTTTATTACATCCTTTTTGATATCATTCATTAAGTTACTAGCATCATTTTGACCAATTTTTTCTGCAATATCTCCAGTAGTAACTAGTTCCTCGTTTGCCGCTTGTTTTTTGTTTTCGTCAATCTTCTTCCCAGTACTGCTATTTTCAAAACCTTTTAATATTCCAGTAAGTGCAGCAGTTCCAGATACTTTAAATGGTGCAGATGCTTTAACATTTGAATTTTCAATTCCTGCCGTAATTAGTGCATTTTTTATCATTCCATCATTAACCCAAGTAAGATTATTAGTGCTTACATTCAAGCCACCTTTATCTGTTGGTTCAACATAAGAGCATGATATTGCTTTGTTTCCTAGCTGTGCTTCTGTCGCAACTTTTCCTAAATAAGTGTGTTCTTCCTTTGATGTAACTTCTAGAATATTAGCATCATTTTGAGTTACTCCAAATTCTTTTAACATCTGTTCCTTTTGAGCAGCACTTAAATCAGCCCCTAGGGTAACTGACTTAAACGAATCCGCAAATGCTGGTTCCTTTGGAATCGATGTTAAAAATACACCAACAGTTAAAGATGATATAATTACTTTTGATATAAATGATTTAAATTTCATAATTTCTATTCTCCTTTAATTATGCTAAGGTCTAATGTCAAAAAACAAATTGATTTTTTCTCGTTCATTATAGCACAAAAGTTATTAAATTTTATTTATAATAATCTTACTTTTATATTAATATTCACTTGTAGATAACCAAACTATAACTTAAACTTATGCATATAACTAACCAAAATAAGTAACATACTTTTGTTCCAGTTTCTAGCTGAGATATTTTTCAAAGTATAAATTTAAGCCTTAATTGGTTTATCTATATAGGGTTCCTCAGTGATAATGGAACTTATGTGCATACTCACCGAAATTGAATACATGTTTATTCCATAGGACTATGAAAATAAGCTGAAAGGTTCTAAATGGCTATTTCACAAACATGTATTCAATTTCTAGGTTGAGCATACTTTAAGTTCTCATTGAGGAACCCTATATATAAAAAGTACTCTCTACTATGAATATTAAAAGAATTCTTAACTTAATTAAAACAAAAAAGAGACTATCTAAAGTTATGTAGATAGTCTAAAATTTATATTATTAATTTAGAAATTTATTTAAATTTTATGTTGTTTATTTATTTGAGATTCAAATTCATTTGTCTTTTCCTGAGTTGCATCTGTTTCGTAAATGGCATTACAAGCAATTAATATAAAACTAATAAGAATAACTGCAACTAACATATTTATTCCCCCTAAAGTATATAATTGATCATAATTGTTTATATATAAATTATATCACACTTCTCATGTAAACGTTATACTTTTTTTATTATTTTTCCAAAAATTATTTTAGAATGTATTTCATGGTACTATAGTTATTTCTATACTGCATGTCTTCCAGACTATTGTCAATCATGTGCAACTTCAAACTTAAAACTATAGAAAATACATTAATCATTCTATGGCACTTATAATTGAATACAAAAAATTATCCAACACTTTGTATATTCCGAATATATAAAGTGTTGGATATGCATTTCCGAATTTCCTCAAGTCTAATAAACTCCCTATTTTTTGTCTTTAACTTAGATATTAGGTTAATCTTATTATATATTTTGTCATTAACTCTTCTCATATACCAAGATCACGTTTGAATTTGTTTTGCACGAAATTTAAGATTATGCGCTAGGTCGAAACTTAAATTAAAAATATTAGAACATACAATCGAAGTGAGTTCAACACATTGCTTAATGTCTAATAAATAAGATGCCTCACCTTTAATATAGTTATCTAAGGTATTTTCTATTGAACTTTTTATTGAATTTAACCCGTGTGAAATAAACTTTCTATTGCCTAGTGCTTTTTTAAAGTGATCTATTAAATTATCATAGTTCTCTAATAAATACTTTTGTAAATCTCGCTCATATTTTATATGATTGGAAATATTACCAACCGTCCCTAATATATGAGCCTTGCAACAAAAATCACAAAGGTAATGAACAACTATACCAAGCTGCATAGAATGATAAGCATTAAATTTTTTAATCAAAAGAAGCTTTCCTATTTTTTCAATAATATATCCTAGAGACTTTTGCATGTAGTGCGGATGCGTTTTTACAAGCCAGCTATTATCTACCATAACAAGCCCAAAATTAAACGCAAATTTTGAAAATCCCTCTGGAATAATATGTGCACTGCTATTGAATGCTAGTTCTGCTAATTTAACATGAGTTTTTACTTTCATAATTAAACTCTCCTATCAAATAATAGATAATTTATTTTAAAAAGTTATATAAAGTTTAGATATTCCTATACTGAGATTTTTTCATATCCCTTTTGATCTAAAATCATGTTTTTATATAGTTTCTCTACTGCACAAGCAAAATCTTCAGCTGAAAATCTTTTTATGGATTTTATAGCTCCAAGTGACAATTTTTCTTTTCTAAAGTTATTATTAATAATAGAATCCAAAGACTCTATAAACTGTTCTTTTTCATCAAACAGATATCCGTTTATGTTATCTTCTATTACACCTTTCAAGCATTTATCTACCTTGGCAACAACAGGTAGCCCTGATGCTAGCGCTTCAATATAGGTAAGCCCTTGAGTTTCACTTTGAGAACTGCTTACAAAAACATCTCCTATTTGATAATACATACCAATATCATGCCATGGCCTTTCTCCTGCAAAAATCGTCTGCTCACTAATTTCAAACTCCTGTGCCATATCTTCTAAATTACCCTTTTCTGGACCATCACCAATTAAAACAAATTTGACATCCTTTTTATCTCTTAGATAATCTTTCATGGCAATAAGCATTTCTTTGATATTCTTTTCTTTTGCTATTCTACCAATATAGAGTAGAACCCTATCCTTTTCTCTAATGCCTAGACTTATACGTAATTTTTTTATTGTATCCGGATTGTAATTATATTTTGAAAACTTATTAAGTTCAATACCAGTCGGAATAATAGAAATACTTTGTTTTACATCATAAGATAGAAGTAAATCTCTCACTTTTTCTGTTGGCACTATTACTTTATCTGCTGAATCACAAAATTTTATACTTATTTTCTTAGCACCTATTTTTGCAATTTGATCAAAAATTTTAAGCTTTCCAAGATAGTGAGAATAATCTTCATAAATTGTATGATAGGTATGAATAAAAGGAATTTTTAATTCTCTAGCCATAGACCTTCCGAAAATTCCAAGTGAAAATTCTGTGTGAGTGTGTATTAAATTAAGTCCAAGCTTTTTTATAATTTTTGCTAGTCTAGGATTATAGAACATTCCAACACGCCTTGCGCTAACAAATGGAATGCTTGGCACTCGAAATACATTTTTCTCTTCATTATCAGCTTTAGGATCTGTTGTTGTAAATACATAAACCTTATGCCCACGGCTCTCAAGGTTTTCTTTTAACATTAGCACCGAAGTTGCTACCCCATTAATTTGAGGGTAATATGTGTCGGTAAAAAGTCCTATATTCATTTACTTTTCTCCTTAATTTATTCTGCTTATAATTGAAGTATAAATTATAAAAGTAAAATTAAAATACACAAAAGTTAAACAATTTATAAATTAAAATAAAATTTTTGTTAAAATAATAAATTAGTTCTAAATCTTTTTGATACAGAATATATATGTAAATAGTCTTAAAAATCCATTAAAAGGCAATAAGTATTGATAATACAGTGTTTATTGCCTTTTAATAACAACTCATTACTAATAAAGCTGATTTTCAGATTAATTCTAACTAAAATATCTGCTCATTTTGCCCATAGCTAATAGCTTAGACTCTGCTGTTTGCTCCCAGTCTTCAACTTGATCAATAGCATCGCGTGGTTCCATACCTAAACCTACAAGCACACCTGCTAATATATATTTCTCATATATATGTTGAGGATTAGTTCCTTCTTGAGATTCTTTTGAAGCTTCATCAATTAATGGTCTTATATATTTCACCCATTGATCTGGAGTAAAATCAGAAGTATCTACAATGTTTGTATCATTTCCACTCATAGGTGAATTATTAGTTGCATTAGCTGATCCTCCTGTAGTACTTCCTGTTGTATTTATACCACTTGTATTACCTATTGAATTATTCGTTGTTCCAGTTGTAGTATTATTTACTGCTGTGTTGTTTTGTGGAGCTCTCATAGAATTATTCATCATACTTCCCATATTAGTATTTTCTAAGTCACCCATGTCGCTGTTTGTTGAGCCCACCATTGTATTGCTTAGTGTACCTCCCATATCAGCATTATTTGAACCACTAATGTTATTTTCTGCGCTGTTTGTAGTGCTATTTAATGTAAATAGATAATTATATTTTGAAGCATGTTTTAATTCATCTGTAATTATATCAAATAAAACATCTCTATATACTCCGTGAGGAAGCCTTTTCATAATCTCCCTATATTTTTCTACTGCCCTCAATTCTCCAAACAGAGCTCTTTTAATGCCATCAATATATGACTCAGGAGTTTCAAAATTTTCATCTTCTCCCTCAGGAATTTCTCTGCTTGTAAAATCACCATAAATTCTTCTGAATATACTGTTGTGCCTACGTTCATCATCTCTAATGGAACCTATAATTTCTTTTTCTTCCATAGATGGAGCTTGCTCAATTAGGTAGTCATAAAACAGTTCATCTTCTCTTTCCCCTTGAACTGCTTGTCTGATCCCTTCAACCGCCTCCTGTAAACGTTCATCATCTTTATTATTTAATTCCATAAATCTTCTTAATTCTCCTAGAAATAATTAACTCAATTCCATCTTATTAGTTTTTTGTATATTTGTGCATTTTTTGCTCTAATCCATGCCTTAAAATATTAGCTTGTTTTTTACTTGAAAGATACAAGCTTCTTTAGTAATATGATGTTAATAAATACTAAACATTCAGCCATATTAATGATTTTTAATTTAGAGAGGAAATGATGTTAAATGGAATTTGATTTAATAGAAGGATCTTCAATTGTCAAAGAATCAACAGTAACTGAAAATGAGACAGCAATAAAAATGGGATCAGGAGATTTAGAAGTTTATGCTACCCCCTCTATGATTGCATTTATGGAAAATACCTCTAAGGATTTAGTTGCTGAGCTACTTCCAAAAGGCTATACCACAGTAGGAATTGAAATTAATGTTAAACATATTAAATCTTCTCTACTTGGTGCGAATATAAAATGTAAAGCAACTCTTGTAAAAGTAGATGGAAAGAAACTATTTTTTGAAGTAATTGCTGAAGACAACAAAGGTACTATAGGAAACGGTTCACATATAAGATTTATAGTGAATGCAGAAGAGTTTATGAAAAAAGCAAAAAATAATTAAATCTCGCATTACCAAAATAAAGGGCTATATTTAAAGAATTGACTTCCCTAAATATAGCCCTTATTTCATTATAAATTTTTATATAATCTCTATTTCAAGAGCGATATTAACACTATTTACTTATATATTTATTATAATTTAAATATTTTTTTACTCGCTACTCTTTGTCTTTTCATAAATAAATATCTGAAAATTCTACTTTAGTAATTTGTACAAGCTTATTATCACTAAGTAATTCATCTATTGCCTTACACGTGATATCTTCTGCAACCTCCTCATTAGGAAATAGTATAGTGAAGGTGCTACCCTTATCAATCTCACTTTTAGCTGATATACTTCCACCTAAAGCCTCAACAAATTTCTTTACAATTGATAAACCTATACCTGTCCCTTCTGCTTGACGGGATAATGAACTATCAACTTGTCCAAAACTTTCAAAAATAGTATCAATTTTTTCACTAGGTATGCCTATTCCTTTATCTTCAATTTCTATACAAACATTATTTCTTTTTACCCAAAGTCTTACAGTTATACTTTTGTTAGCTGGTGTAAATTTAATAGCATTGGAAAGAATATTTAAAAGTATCCTTTCATATTTTTCATCATCAATACCTATTATCTTTTCTTTACATAAAGTAATGAATGTTAATGTAATATCTTTTTGGGCAGCATATGTTTTTACTGAATCTACGATTGCTTCTGTCAAAAACACAATATCTAAATTTCTCTTATTAATTTTAATGTTTCCTACACTTGCACGAGTCACATCTAGCAGATTGTTTACTAATCGTAACTGTCTAAATGTATTCAACTTTATCATGCTCAAATATTTTTTTGCATTATCTGTCAAATCATCACTACATAAGAATTGCATAGCTTGAATTGCAGAATTTATAACATTAAGAGGAGTTCTAAATTCATGAGAAATTATTGATAGAAATTCATCTTTCATTGCTATTGTTTTTTCAAGCGCTTCATTTTTTCGCGTTCAGATTGTAGAACTGAATCTTGCTGTAATCTTATAATCTTTTCTTGTATTACCCGTTCTGTAATGTCTTTCATGCACATTATTCCAAATAAAAAATTTCCGTTATCATCATATACCGGATTACCATTAATACATATATATATTTCACTATTTCTTTTTTTTACGAGAATTCTGAACTCTGTAACTATCTGCCCTTTTGCAATTCTTTTTGACGGAAGATCTTCTTTTCTTAGTTCATTTCCATTAATATCAAAATATTTTATATTATTATCGCAATCTTCTCCCATCATTTCTATATTGTGAAAATGTTTTTCAGCTGACTTGTTTAGCATTGTTAATTTACCACTTTTCTCTATCAAAACCAATCCATCTGACATGTTTTCAATAATTGCATTCAATTGTTCTTTCTGATTTTTAATTTCTATCTGGCTGTTTACTAACTCTGTAACGTCATTAACAGAGGCAATAGACATCAACACATTATTTTCTTCATCATAAATAGGCGAAGCACTTACGTCTAAAACCATATCTTTATTCCCACATCTCACAATAATTCGTTCATCTTTAATTTTCTTACCACTTAATGCACGGAATGATGGTGTTTCTTCAAAATCTATTGGTTTTCCATCCATCGTAAAATATTTTATATATTTATGTCTATCATTAAATATCCTTAACTTGCTCGGACTATGTATTATATTTCTAACTACCTCATTTTGAAGAAGTATGTTTCCATCTTTGTAATTAACAAAAACTCCCTTTGGCATACTCTCAAATATTGCCTCCATTTGTCTATTTTGAAGATTAATTGCCTCCATTTGTTCCTGAATCTTCTTCCTATTAAGAACTTGCTCTGTGACTTCAAATGTATTACTAACCACATATTTTATCTTTCCATCTTCAGGTACTGGTGTGATTATAGAGTTCCAATAAGTAACACCTCTTTCATAACCAAAATGTTCATACTCATTTACTTGAACTGATTCTCCTGTACATATGGCTTGTTGCCAAAATTTTGCTACACCGCTTCTTTTCCAATTTGTTATAGTCTTCTCTATTTTCCTTCCTATGCTGTAATAATATTTATTAAATGGCGGTTCTAGAAAATCTAAATATTTTTGATTTGCTTTAATAAGCACCATATCAGGTACGCTATAAACTGCGACTGCAACCACATTGGATTTACATAACTGCGATAAGTATGAGAGATTAATTTCAAACCTCGAACCTTGCTTTTCTATTATAATATACTTTATCTCATTTTTTTCCTTCACTATCTCAATGTTAACATGCCTTATTTCAAGAGATTTGGTGAATAAAAAATAGTCGGTTTTTTCATCGACGTTTTCAACATCAATGCACGGACCGACCCTCAAAATGCTGAATACCTTTTCAATGCTCTTACCAATTAGTTCATCGATATAATATTCAGTCATATCGATGAATTGTTCATTCACTTCAATAACTTTACCATCCTTTACTAATATATAAGGATTTTTATTCATAGAAATAACTGAACCTTTTTCATCCATAATAATACCCCCAAATTCAACAATCTTTTTTGCAATTTTACACCAATAAGTAATATTTTACCACATTGTTCTATGTGTTTCTAGTTAAAATTTAATTAAGTTGCATATTTATACTTTTTATATACAACTAATTTTGCATTCCATAAAAATTTTTCACACCTAGATTAAAAGAAAAAGTCACTAACTACTATGTTGTGGTTAGTGACTTCTGAAATTTGTTTCTCCCTTTTGATAATTTTATCTACAGTAAAAAATTCGCCCTATATTATTTTTTGTATAATTATGAAAAGAATTATTCCAAAAACAAAAATCCCACCCCATATAATACCTATTATTTTAAGAACTTTACTAATTTGTCTTTTGATTTTTTTCTCTTGTTCTTCTATATTTTCATTAATTTTTAACAATTCTTCTTCACCAAAATTATCTAAAATCCATTTAGGATTATAATAATTATTATTTTTTGAATAAGTATATTCTCTTTTAAGTTCGTATTTCCCCTTAGATATTTCCCCTGAATTCCTATAATTACAATAATCAATATATATTGTACAAAAGGCTAATATGGCCTTCAAATAATCATATTCATCAAGGATAAACAAATAATATTCATCTAAATTATCAATAACGCTTAACGTCTTAATTAGTTGCGCTACTTGAAAATCTCCTTTATAAAAAGAGATATGCCTTGTGCTGCCTTTTGCATAATCATAACCTATAAACTCCTCATTCCCATATAATATACAAAGTTTGGAATCAGTTATCCCATTTACTTTAGTGTAAAATCGTCCGCATTCATTATTTCTAGTATCATATATACTCATTTGGCAAAATTTCTGCTCGCCTGTGAATATATATTTAAATGGTATGATTTCTTCTAATGTATTTTCTAAATATTCATAGTTGCTAGAATATATAATGTTTCCATTGATATCTCTAAAATATAGCTTTCTCAAGTTTTCCAAATTAAATGGTAAATCCATTTGAAGCCATGGCGTAGATGCAATGCACATCATATTTCCATCCTGACCTTTAATATGAATCTCAAATTCATTTTTAAAGTTTGATTTCACCTGTTTAATATTAATAAACATAATTTCCCCAATTTGATTTATAATAAGCATTTAAAATTCAACTACATTTTTTAAATACGATCCTGCTGATATTTTTATCATTATTCTTTGCTAAATTGCTCCACCCTAGTTATCCTTCTAACTTTCTTCTAAAATAATTTGGTTTCATCATATATTTCTTTAGGCTTAATTTTCTCTGATAATTTTTGCACTGGTTTAATAGCAAATATATAACACCAAAATTCTATACGCTTTATAAGTTCATAAATAAGAAAGCAAGCTGCAAATGTAATTAAAACAATCAATATATATTTAATTTCTGGGATTATATTAAGCTTTATAATACAAAAACCAACCATTGTATTTATAAGCATGTGGATTACATATACAGGAAAGGAAGCTTTAGATAAGTAATCCAATACCCTTGTATTTTTGTTAATAAATTTATTTGCCAATCCAAGAAGTGCAAATACTGATACAAGTCTCGTTGAAGTATCAAAAATTCCATAAATACACCAAACTGGAGACCCTGGCTCAAATGTATCTGGTATATTAAACTTTAAATATATAAAAACCATACTTAGAATCAGATATATCCATTTATCTCTATTAATAGCTTTTTGGTACCTATCATCAGTTGCAAGCAAAAAGCCAATGAAAAATACAGCAAAGTAAACTAAAGGATTCTTATCACCCAAAATATTAATTGCTGAGAGAATTGTAACAGGTATAGCTGCTAATATAAGCCTTAATGGTTTTTCTAAAAAATCTCCAAGTTTAAATAACAAATTATTAAAGTCACCTTTACTTATTTTTATAAAAAAAGGTAGCCCTACGAAAGAGAAAATTAAAAGATAGATTACAAACCATAAGTGAGCTGGAGTAAAAGCACCAGTCAATCCTACAAAATCGCCTGGATTTTTAGTGAAAAATCCCAACAAATGATTTAAAAACGAACTATTTTCTTTCTTCGATATTAAATAAATATATGTCATTACTGGATTCAATATTATACAACCAAACAAAGCAGGAATCATTAACTTTATTAATCTCTCATTTATATATTTAGTTTTTGTGCGACACTGCAAGGAGAAATACACAGACATACCTGCGATTACAAAAAGAAGAGGCATATGAAATGAATGAATAATTCTATCCAATATATTAAAAAGTTTTACATTAACTGTATCCTTTATATATACAATGGCGCCTGGGTTCATATTAAACATTAATAATGAATGAAAAGGAATTACTAATAAAACACCTATTGTTCTAAGCCAATCAAGATCATACCTTCGAATTATCTGCTTCATTTTAATCCTCACCTATAATTTTTTTAACTATATATTGTTTTACCCTTATTACTAAAATATATTCATATTATAACACAATATGTAAATTTATAAAAATTTCGGAATAACCTTCATAATCTTCTTCAGACACAAAAACACCGTAATACAATAATTTCTTAGAGTATACGGTGTCTTTCTTAAACATACTTCAAAAACAATTTTATTAACTGCTTAATGTATAGCTTTCTTTCTATACTTCTTTCCAGATCCCTCAACACTTGTAATTGTAATTAGAGCATCTTCATCAAAACCATTTACAATATTTTTTAACTTTGCTATTTCAAGTCTTGATAATACCACATATATTACATTTGTTTCATTTCCACTATATGCTCCCTTTCCTTCTAAAAAAGTAAGGCCTCTTCCAAGTCTATCTATTATTGCCTCGGAAATATCTTTATTTTTATCAGAAACAATTATTACTGCCTTCGATTCATCAAGTCCTTGAACTGTAATATCTATCGTTTTAAAAGCAATAAAGTAAGCTATTAAGGAATACATAGCCCTATCCCATCCAAAAATAAAACCCGAACTTCCCAATATAAATAAGTTAAAGAACATTACTATTTCACCAATTGAAAATGCACTTCTCTTATCAAGTATTATAGCAACAATTTCAGTTCCATCCAAAGAACCACCGTTTCTAATAATTAAACCTACCCCCACTCCTAGTATGATACCACCAAATATTGTTGCCAAAAGGATATCCTGTGTTATACCTGGAATAGGATGAAGAAGCGTTACCCCTATTGAAAAGCATATTACTGAGAATATAGTTGAAATGGCAAAAGTCTTTCCTATTTGTTTATACCCTATAATGACAAAAGGTAGATTAAATATGAATATAAATATTCCAAGTTGCACTTTAGTTAAGTAACTTGCCATTATAGATATTCCAGTCATTCCTCCATCAATTATATTATTAGGTATCAAAAATATTTCTAGCCCTATTGATGCCAGAACTGCTCCAAGAATCATGAAAAATACTTTATTAATATTTTCTAAAACATGTTTGTGCTTTTTTAACATTAATCATCCCCCTAAATTTATTTTTTTATTGGATAATATATAATTTACTATATTTTATATTTTCATTTAATATTCAATTATAATACCGTCATAATTGAAATCTTAACTAATCATTAATCTACTATTAACTTGAAAACATTCCACTTTCCATATGTGAGTAAAATCTTTTAAAATTTACACTTGAATGTTTTGGAATTATAGAGTGTCATTTTATACTCTTTCTAATTTATTATAACATATTTTTATACATTATACTGTACACTAACCAAAAAACACTTTTCATCAATTCTAAATTAGGCGTGAAGCCTTTCTTCTTCAAAACTTTTACTTTAACACCAATATTCATGGAAACCCTGTATTGTTTAATAGCTATGAATACGCTGTTCTAAAGATAGAGTAGTTCATAAAATACTAGATAAAATAACCCCATAGAAGATTTTACTTCCTCTTGGGGTTATTTTATCTTAATTATAATATAAATAATTCTTCTTCATTCTTTTGTATCTTTAAACTATCTAAAATCACTTTTAGTTTGTTAAGAAATCATTAATTGAAAATATCAACTATATTTAAATCAATTTCTCTTGAAAAATCTATAAGCTCCTCGTCAATTTTAACTATTGGACTTAATACATCATTAGGCGGTATATACACGATTTCGCCAATCCTTCCATCTTCAAACTCTACTTTCATACCTATGTAATACGTACTTATATTCTCTATGAATGCAAAGATAACAGAGATATCATATTGGTTTATCCCCTCAGTTATAAACATTAGAAAAGCTTTAAATGGAGTTACTCCCTTTTTATATACTCTATTTGAAGTCATAGCATCAAAAGTATCAGCTACTGCAATAATCTTTGCGCTTAACGTTATGTCTATTCCCTTTTTACCAAATGGGTATCCGCTTCCATCAATTCTTTCATGATGCATAAGAATTCCTTCTTTTATATTCTTATTGAAATCATCATATCTATTGGCTATATCATAACCTAAAATCGAATGTTTTTTTATTTCATCAAACTCTTCTTTGGTCAACCTGCTAGGCTTGTTTAAAATTTCATTGCTTATTTTAATTTTTCCGATATCATGAAGAAGTGCTGCTTGAATAACATCTAGAATTGATTCAAAAGATAAATTCATCCACTTTGCTATAAGCATCGAATATATAGCTACGTTTATACAGTGAGTGTAAGTATATTCATCTGCCTCCTTTAACGAATTTAAACACTCAACTATTACATTCGGTTCATCTAAATAGTTAACTATAGACTTAGATATTTGTAAAACATCATCAACATTAACTCTAGTTTCAGTTATTAATCCATTTAATACTCTTTTCATTAAATGAATATTTACTCCATATTCGTCTATAAATTTTTTTATTATGTTATAATTGTTTTTATCTAAATTATCTATGTCTTCTGTGACATAAACACTAACCTTAAGCTCCCCTAAGCTAATTAATTTATCAATAATATATGAATTAAGTACTGTATTTCTTGAAGCAAGCTTTGCCCCATTATGTATTATATCCTCAGATAAAATCATTCCTGACTTACAGTTGAATACTAACATCATTTGTTTCATTTATCTCATTCCCTCTATTCTTTATGTTGCACCTTGGTATCAATTAAATTGTTAATATCAGTAACGTAACAATATAGTTTTACCTGTCATTTACTGTAAATAAATTCAAGGATACAATTTTCTTCACTTTATCACCAAGTAATTTCTTTGTCAACAGAATAGCTAAACAATATTATATTCTTATCATATCTTTTATTAACTTATAATGAATATATATCCGCAAATTCAATACTTATTTTTTCTACTTTACTTTCGTATAAGCGCCCATCAGAATTTTGTCTCACTTCAACTAATCTAACAGGTAATTCAATAATAAACTCGCTTCCCTTTCCATCCTCACTTAAAGCTTTAATATTACCATCATGCATATCTACAATGGATTTTACAAGAGATAGTCCTATTCCACTTCCTTCTTTATTACGGACAAGAGTTTTTTCTACCTGACCAAATCTTTCGAAAATCACATCTAATTTATCTTTTGGCATTCCTATACCATTATCTTTGATAGAAATGAGAGCCTTATCGCCTTTGTCCCACACACTTACCAGTATTTGACCACCTTCGTTGGTAAATTTAATAGCATTAGATAATAAATTTAATACTATTCTTTCAATTTTATCTAAATCAATTGCCATTTCTTTCTCTTCCACATCAGTATCAAATAAAAGTTCAATTCCTTTATTTTTTGCGTAATCTGCTACAGATAAAGTTATGTCTTCAACAACTCTTACAACATTGTAATTATGTAAATCAACTTTAAAGTAACCAGAATCAAATTTGGATATATCTATTAGGTTATTTACAAGCCTTACAAGTCTATAGCAATTTTGCTTAATTGTTTTCAGATACTTACTTGTTTTTAAATTCTCTACAGCTATATTGCTGCCTTTTGAGGGTAATGATAATATCTGAACAGCTCCAAGTATTACATTTAGAGGAGTTTTTAATTCATGAGATATATTAGAAAAGAATTCTGTCATCATTTTATTAAGTTCATTTGTCTTATTTATCAATCTCTTATTTTCTAATGCATCATTTTGAAGAAGCTGTATTTGCTTTCTTGGAGTAATATCCCTAAACATAACCATTGCTGAAGTTTTTCCTTCATACATACAAAAACAATTAGTAACTTCAATATCTATTTCTTTTCCATCCAGTCTCATCAGCTTACTTTCTGTAAACGGACAACTTCCCCTATTATATACTGCGTTATTAATCCGTTCAAAAGCTGCATCTTTGAATTCATCAGTAAGTATATTTTCAACCTCTAACCCTATAATATCCTCAAATTTTTTTGCTCCTAAAAGCTCAGCCATTCTTCTATTTGCAAAAACCAATTTATTATCGCTAATAACAAAAATAGCATTATCGGAGTTATTGATTACCATATTAAAACATTGTTCATTAGTAAGTATTATTTCTTCAAATAATTCTACCCTTCTATCAGCCAAATTCAGATTTTCATTTATAAGTTTATAAGGTCTTCTCAATCCTGTCTCCACGACACCCTTGTACATAAAATATGCAGCTATAACTGTTATTATATGCCCTATTACATTTGTCCACTTAAATGGGCTTATATAATTTGTAAAAAACATTTCACATATTCCTGATAATATAAGAAAACTTTCAAGACATATAAATAGATATCTATTGACATTTTTTCTTAACGTAAAAAATGCAGCAGCAATACAAAAAAATACTATACATAAAAAGTACTCACTGATTACCTTAAAACTTGTAAGCCCCACATTTTCAGCAAAACAATCTGGAAAAACCTTGATTATTAATATTGATACTAATATAAACATGGTAATAAAGAAATAACTAATAAATACAATGTAAATATTAGCCCTTTTATCAGGTTTCAACATAAATATCATAGCTACTAAAAACGTAAAAACTCCCATATACCTTGAAGAAATCCAAATTTGAGTTGCAATATTCATACCATCTATATAACTTAAGAATGGCATGCCCGGAGATAATAGTAAATGAAAAATCCCTAACACTCCCACAAAGAAGTACCCAGTTCCTAAAATCACCAAAAAACAATTTTTATTGATTCTATAAGTATTAAAAGCAAATACAAATACTACAATAAAAATAAAGTTAACAAATATCTCCATTGCTGTATGAAAGAATAACTTATTATAATAATTCACACTAAGTAGAAATATCATAAATACTAAAAAAAAGCTCCATTCTATCAACACCTCATACTTGATTGATTTTAGAAGCTTTCTAAATACAATTATACTTTTCATATATACCTCCTCATAATGTTTTTCAACAAATTCTCTTTCGCTTTTCTCTCTTTCCCCACAATTCCTATTTTACTACTTATACATAAACATGTAAATCTATCCAATAAAAATGGTCTATGTTTTAATTCCTACTCATTCATTTGCTCCCACTTTCTTATTTTAAGCCTAATAACTTTATAATTATATTTAAAAAAACTCCCCTATATAATATTCGTAATTTTATATAAAAATCTGACAATAATTTTGCAATACTAGAATATATTATAAAATTAAATAAATATATCCAAAATATAGTTCACAAATTTTAACGGTTAATAACCAATTATTCTTATTGATTATTAACCGCCTAAAGCAATTTATTAGTAACTATTTCTTTTGAGATGCAAGCCACTCCATAATAGTTGTATCTTTTCCATTTAATTTAACATTTGTACCATCATAATCTTTCACTGATTCATTATTTAGAGTGTAAATCCATGACCAATGTCCATTGTACTCATATTGATTTCCATTAGAATCTTTATATAGTCCAGTAGTATCTTTTACATTTTCAAAGTAACTAAAGTGAACATTTTTAGCACCTAAGGCAATTAATCTCTTGTATGTTGGAATTGTATGTTTATCTGGTATCACTACTTTATCTGTAGCAGCTTGAGTAAACCAAATTGGCATATCTTTAATTCCCTTTAACATATTGTCAGTGATCCACGCATCAGAGTATGCTTCACAAACAGGATATGCTGCTGCAAAATATTTTGGATAATTCATTATCATATTCATAGTCATAAATCCGCCATTAGAACAGCCTCCAATATAAATTCTGCTTGTATCTATATCTGGATGATTCTTTACATAATCCTCAATTAAATTCATTAAAGCCTTTGTATATTTTGATGTACCATCTTTTGTATAAGAGCCTGTACCATCATTCATCCACATAGTATCTGATTGAGGTGCTAAAATATATGCTCCATTAAAAATATTTTGTATTTTATCTGTTGCCAGGTTAACTACTTTGTTTCCTATTATAGAAATCGTAGGATCTGTACCACCTTCTCCTGCTCCATGAAGCCAGATAACTAAAGGATTCTTTTTATTATCTTCTTTTGGTGCAAATGAAGCATAACGTAATGTTATATCACCATATTTATTATCTTTATATGAAGATACTCCACTCAAATCAAAGTTATCTGCAATAAGTGTCTTATTTCCTGCCCTATCTTTTCCTGTAGTTGTAGTCATTAAAACATTAGCAGAATCTTTATTTACTATTTTCTCATTCTTATTTAGGGAAATAATATAAGAAGTATCAACATATCTATTTAATCCACTTTTAGGATCATAGTCAAATGGTGAACCTTCTGTTAAATCTGGTCCAACCTTCATTTCTATTGTTACATAATTTCCGATAGCAGCCTTATTACCATTCTCATCTGAAACATATGCATTAGTAACTACTCTATCAACTATATTATCATAATCAACATATATATATGTTGGGCTTACTGCTGTAATATCCAGCTTGGACCAATCAACACCATTATATTTTCTCTCTGATTTTACACTAAACGTTTTCTCTGATACTGAACCTTCTTTAAGAGTTGTATTCATATTAAGCGTAACTTTTGTAATAGCTGGGCCCCAATCAAAGCCTTCAGTAATTGTTGTATATTTTGGTTCTACACTTATAGTATTGTTTACTGCTGCAGAAGTTGAAAGCCCTGATTGTGCTAAGCACAAAAGCATAGATGTTATTAGAGATACTCTTCCTAACTTTTTTAAACTAATCAGATTATTTAATTTGCTCACTTTTATTACCTCTCTTTTCAAGTTTTTATTTTTTATTCAGCCAAAAGAACATTTCTATAACATTCCTCTCATCTTATGTTACTTAGTATTTTTTCACTAAATTTGACCACACCGAATATTTTAATAACGTGTATTCAATCCTCCCTCTTTTTCAGCCTCCAATTCACTCATAAGACTCTTTTTATCAATTACGCTAAAGAACGGTAAATATATTAACGCACTTATTATAATTATTGCTATTTGTACCAAAGCGACTCTCCAGCCTTCTGCACCACCTGCTAAAACACCTGACATTAATACTGGTGTTCCAAGCGGAACTATTGTCGTCAATCTTGGAACTACCTTAAGATATGTTAATACATATCCTATTACACTTGCTATTAATGGTGTACATATCCACGGAATAGCCATATAAGGGTTAAGTACCATTGGTGTTGCAAATACGATTGGCTCATTTATTCCACAAATATTAGATAACACTGCTAATTTTCCAAGTGTTTTATATTGTTTGCTTTTAGCTCTTAATGCCATATATATACAAAGTCCAAGAGTAGCTCCTGACCCTCCACATAAAGCATATACACTAAAGAAACTTCTATTTATGATATTAGGTAATTCGTATAGTGATACCCCTGCATTCATAGCCTCAATATTAGCAGCAGTTAATGATGTCCATAGAGGATAGAAAATTGGTAAAATAACAGCTGATACACCATGCACTCCAAAAAACCATAGTATTTGTGCGAGTAAAATTGCGAATAAGAATGAAAATATATTATTACCAATAAAAGCTTCTAGAGGTTTTTGAATTAATGTATATATTAGAGTGTGTAATCCATCTATTCCTGCTATCGGCAGTAAGGTAACTGTTTTATTTATAATCATAAATAATATTATTATGACAAACCCTGGAATTAAACCTGCAAAAGATTTTGTTATTGTTGGAGGAACACCATTTGGCATCTTAATAGCTAGTCCTCCTTCAAGCAGCTTGTTATAAATAATCGTCGAAACTAGTGCAACTATGATAGCTACGAATAATCCTTTTGCCCCTAAGTAATCAAATGTAAACACGTTAGCAGCTGGAACTTTTACTCCTTCAGCCAAAGTAATTTCATTAGTTTTTACGAAATTATTGATAATTGTTGATGTATTTGAAATTGGTGTTATTGCTAAGAAAGTAAATAATGCAATCATGCCTGCAACACCTGCGTCTTTGTCATATTGTTTTGCTAGGCTAAATGCTATAAAAAATACTGCATATACAGCTAACATGTCATTGGTAACCATATTGGGTATTGATAAAATTGATTTTAAGCCTATGGTCGCAATAAATGTTTGATATGGTGCAATTGACAATGAATTAAATAGTGAAAATATAGCACCAACTATTATAACTGGCATAATACTCATAAAACCATCACTCACAGCTTTTAAAAACTTGTTAGCTGCTATCTCATTTACTTTAGGTATCACATTTGTTTGTATATACTCTTTCACTGTTTTTCCTCCTCTAATTAATCTTGTTTTTTACATCTATACTTTTATATTTAGCAATCTTCATGCCAAATCTTACATACAAATGGAACTTCTCTGATATATGTCTAAACGTAGTGTTTGTAAATGTTTTCCTAAAACAAAAAAATTTTTGATAAATAATAATGTGTTTTATTTATCAAAAACTTTTTCAAAACACATTCCAAATGTGTTTTATTTTGTATTTTTGTTTAATATATTCCTTCTATTGTTCTTAGCAATATTAATTAAGTAATTTGATTAATATTATTAAAAGGGAGGTTACGTTTCTATTAACTTGCCCTAATTTATAGAGTAAGTTAATAGAAACGTAACCTCCTAATCAGACTTAATATTATTAGAATTAACCACCAGATCTCACTCCCCACAATTTTGTGGTAAGTGCCACTAAATTAATCCATGTTTTTTAAAACTATTATAAATGCCGCCTTCATCATGAGTATCTGTTATTTCATCAGCAATTTCTTTTAAACCTTGCTTTGCATTTCCCATCGCTATGCCTAATGCACAGAATTCAAACATTTCAGCATCATTCATTCCATCTCCAATAGCAATAGTATCTTTTACATCTATGTTCAAATGCTTTAATAGTATTTCGATTGCAGTCGCCTTATGTACACCTGGCACCCCTAGTTCCCCACTATCATCACCAAATGCTGGAACTGTGCAATGAATTACTTCAAATTCATTTTTAAATTCTTCTTTTATTTCTTCAAAGGTAATATCTTTAGGTTCTAAGAAACAAGCCTTATTAACATCATTTCTATACAAGTCTTGTCCAGTAATCATAGCTTCAATAAAATGGTTAGGATTATTCTCTTTTTCATACTTAGCAGTTGGATTATTTTCCACATCCCCATAAATTATCGTCTCTAATCGTGGAATTAAATTATCGCTTGCATATAATCCACCATTTGACTCAATATAAAAATCTATATTATATTTATTAAAGAAATCTACTAAATGTTTTACATCTGCTTCACTTACTCTTTTATGATAAAGCATTTCATTTCCTACCTCTACAAAACCACCGCCAGCACCAATTATTCCATCAAAACCTATCTCCATTATAAAATCATATATTTCCGCTTTTGAACGGCCTGTACACAAATAAACTATATGTCCATTTCTTCTAGCTTCTTTTACTGCTGCTGCAGCTGATTCAGGAACTAACCCGCTATCATTACATAGAGTTCCATCTACATCTATAAATATTATTTTCTTATCTATCATAAAAGTTCCCCTTTTCATTATAATAAAAGAGATTATATTAATTATTTATTATAAATTTTGAACTAATAACATAATTACTATTATAAGTCAAAATTATTGCAAAATATTCAGCATATCTCGTAACAAAATTATAACACGTTTGTACTTATTTTTTATTGTTATAATTTAAACCAAACTATCCTAAACTTATGATTTAATCAATCATCTGACAGCTGCTTTTATCGCTTTTCCTTTCTCACTATAGCTAGTATCATTTACAGATTCGACCTTAAAATTTCCATTTTCATAAATAATCTTAGATATACTAGAATTAGCCATATCCCTTACATTAAAACTCTTGTCTAAATAATCAATAATTAATCTGATCATTCCTCCATGGACTACGGCAAGTATGTTTCCTCCATCCTCATTTGAGTTATCTTCGCATATATCCTTTATACTTCTCATAACTCTATTTAATGCTGTTTCATAATTTTCTGCCTCATTTGTTTCATCTAAAGCAGCACATGAATTGCAATATTCTTTTTGAAAATCATATTTCTCTACTGCTTCTTTAAGGGAACTTACATTAAGGAAATTCATAATATCATTAAACATTATTTTTTCCTTCTCTCCTTCATATTTCCCGAAACATACTTCCCTTAATCCTTCAAGTTCTACTAATTTTAAATTAGTGCTTGCTATATTTTCTTTTATAACTATTCTTGCAGTCTTAACAGCCCTGCCTAAATCACTGCTATATACGGCTTTAAACTTAACATCACTAAGCCCAAGTCCAACATTTACTGCCACTTCAAGCCCTTCTTTAGTTAAAACTCCGTCACACCAGCCTTGGGTTCTTCCAGCCCTATTTAAAATAGTTTGTCCATGTCTCATTAAATATAAAGTTATTTTTCCTTTATTATCGCTCATTTTTCCCCTCCATAATTAATCTCAATCCATACTAACATTATTATCTAACTCAATAATTATTCTTCAAGGTCATTCTATTCTCAAAATTAATAACTAGTCAGAATGTAAATATGTACAAGATGAATATCTTAATACAATTTCACACTTAATCAAATTATACCATATATCACAAATGTTCATCTAAATGAATTACGATGACCATGTAACTTAAATTGTCATAAACAAGAATTTAGATCCAAATAATTTATGCCTAGTTAGCACTACCCTCTTTAAATTTTTCTGAAACAAAGTCTATAATCAGCTGTCTATGTTGTGGTTTGATATCATTAAATTTGTAAACTAGCCTATCATATTGTGGATTATTAAAAGGCTCACTTCTTAACTTCTCACACAGTGCTACGATTTTTTCATCTTTTAAAGACATTGATATAAGTCCATATTTAAAATCTATTTCTTCTTTTGGAACTAAAAGACATACTCCTCCTCCACTTATATTTACTGTATAAGTCTTTTTAAAAGTTGTAAAATAGTGCTCCTCAACGTTATGTAAATCCTTATATTTTACACCAAGTGGAAATGGTGAATATTCTATATCCATAACAACAGAAAGTCTTTCAAATTCCCTTCTGTCTATAAATAATACAGGTTTAGGCACGCTTATTATCACAGATTGCTCAAAATCACTTTGGCTGCAACCAAGTATAACCGAAGAACACCTCACAGCCTTATGCTCATAAACTATAATAAATTCAGCAGATTCATTCTTATTTAACCTTAAAAACTCTTTTTGTCTTATGTCAATTGTAATTCCTAAATATTCATTAGAAATCTTTCTAATCACACCATCAAATAAAGTTTTATTGGGTGCAATGAATTTAACCACACTATTTTCTTGTATACTATTTACATTTATAAATTCCATAAATATCACTTCTTCCTGTCAGGCAAAATATATTCAGATTTCAAATTAAGTAAATAATACATTATATAATTCCTCAATTCGACTTTTTACCTATTAATTTATTGTCATACCTTTAAATATAATAACATGTTTTAAGTATGATTTAAATAGATAGGAAACAATATCCAAAGAGCACAAAAAAACACCTTATATTCTAAGATGTTTTTCATAAAAATATTATACATATACTTATACATAAACGTAATCGTTCATTACTGGTTGCAAACCGTTGGCTTTAATCGCTTCATACACTTCCTCTACCGTTCTACAATCAGCAATTTCAAATTGGTTATCGCCTCTATCCTCAGCTTCTTCTGCATGACTACCTATTCCAGTACTTACACCTGCTGAAATCTTAGTCGCTCCTAAGCCAATAGCATTATTACGAAATCTTTCACATTCTCTTGTTGAAATAGTAATATTCGCAAACGGCATAAACAAACGATACGCTGTAATTACTTGCAATAGTTGTGGTTCTCCAACATCCCTTGGATTAATTTTATCATTATTAATTATTGGTCTTAATCTTGGGCATGAAAATGCAATCTCCGCATGAGGATATTTCCTTTGAAGCAGATACGCATGAACTCCTGTTGCAAAAGCATCTTTACGGAAATCATCTAATCCAAGCAAAGCTGCAAATCCAACCCCACGCATTCCGCCTTTTAGTGCCCTTTCTTGAGCATTAACTCTGTATGGAAATATACGTTTATGCCCTTCTAAATGTAAAGTCTCATACTTATCTGAGTTATATGTTTCTTGAAATACCGTAACAAAGTCAGCACCACATTCACGGAGATATTCATATTCATCCGAATTCATTGGATATACTTCTAAGCCTACTAGCTTAAAATATTTTCGTGCTATTTTACAAGCCTCCCCTATATATTTTACATCAGACATTTTTCTGCTCTCACCTGTCAGAAGCAGAACTTCTTCTAAGCCTGTCTTAGCTATTGCCTGCATTTCCTTTTCTATTTCTTCATAATTCAGCTTTGCACGGCGTATCTTATTATGACAGTTAAATCCACAGTAGATACAGTAGTTTTCACAGTAATTTGCTAAGTATAAAGGTGTAAACATATAAACTGAATTACCAAAATGCTTTCTTGTCTCTTCTTTTGCTAATCGAGCCATTTCCTCTAAAAACGGCATAGCAGCTGGAGATAATAAGGCCGCAAAATCTTCAACAGTCCGATAGTCATTATTCAAAGCTCTTTGCACATCTGATGCCGTATATTTATCATAATCATATGCTTCCATTCGGCTGACTACCTGATTCATTATATCTGATTCAATAACCTCCATACCTGTCGTATATTCCATATGATTTGTACGTTGTTCACTCATAACTGTACCTCCTAATCTTCTAAAAATCCTGTTAATGGTGAAGATGCAGAGGCACCTTTATCTAGAATACGTCCTAAACCAGATAGATATGCTGCACGCCCTGCTTTAATAGCTTGCCCAAAAGCTCCTGCCATAGCTGGGATATTACCTGCAGTTGCAATAGCCGTATTAGCCATAACTGCCGCAACTCCCATTTCCATAGCCTCGCAGGCTTGAGATGGTCTTCCAATTCCTGCATCAACAATAATTGGAAGATCTATTTCATCTACTAATATTTTAATGAACTCTTTTGTAGCTAGTCCCTTATTAGACCCAATCGGTGATGCAAGAGGCATAATACAAGCTGCACCAGCGTTAACTAAGTCACGAGCCACATTTAAATCTGCATGCATATATGGCATTACTATAAAACCTTCTTTTGCAAGGATTTCTGTTGCTTTAATAGTCTCATAATTATCTGGAAGTAAATATTTTGAGTCGCGAATAATCTCTACTTTTACGAAATCTCCACAGCTCATAGCTCTAGCAAGCCTTGCAATTCTAACTGCTTCCTCTGCATTTCTAGCTCCAGATGTATTTGGAAGTAAAGTAACTCCTTCTGGAATAAAATCTAAAATATTCTCTCCTCCACTTGTATTTGCACGTCTTAAAGCTAATGTAATCATTTGTGCACCTGCATTTTCAACTGCTGCCTTAATTAACTCCAAATTATATTTTCCTGAACCCAAGATAAATCTTGACGAAAATTCGTGCCCCCCAATTACTAGTGTATCCTTTTTCATTCTAATCTTCTCCTTTTGATATACTTTATAAGCTCCATTTCATACATTTTGCTGATATCAACTTAATTGGTAACAATTTACTAGTCCTTTGCGAATATTAGCCCCCTCCAACAAAGCTAATTACCTCTAGCGAATCTCCATCTTTAATATTTGTTTGATTAAACTGAGCTTTTGGTATTATTTCACCATTTAGTTCAACCACAACTCTTTCAACTAAATACCCTTTATTAACAAGAAATTCCTCTAAAGATATCTCATTTACAGTTTCTAATTCTTGTCCATTTACTTTTATCATATTACTCACCTCTTTCTTATATTTGTATGCAAAAAAGGCCACACGAAAAAATACACCCAAGGTGGTGTACCCCTTCGTGTGACCTTCACACTCTGTCAATAATTATATCACTCTCCTAAATCTGTGTCAAATTAATACATAAACGTATTAATCTGCTTAACTTACCTTATCTAACAATAATACATATTAAATTATTAGATAAAATTAATCATTTTACATAATTTCCCACATATCATGTGATATAATTTTTATAAATCATTATAAAGGAGGTTCTTTATGGCATTAATAAATAAAACACCAACTCAAAAGTTATGGAATCCTAAATCATTTATTATATTCTCAATATTATTCTCATTTGTACCTGCTGGAATTATGAGCGCCTTAAACTATGGGCGATACGGTAATCATAAAATGAAATGGATAGTCCTGCTTTCAACTATTTTAGGATTTATAGGTATTATCACCTTAACTTCATTCTTCTCAATTGACGCATCTGTTATTTTTATAGCTATTAATGTTGGATTAGGAATATATCTTAGTCTTGCTCAACAAAAATTGTATAAAGAACATATTGAAAATGGAGGCAAAAAAGCTTCTTATCTTATGCCAATAGCTGTAGGAATTTTAATGTTTTCAGTAACTGCTGCTTCAGTTTTATATACAATTTATATTCCTAAAAATGCACTTGACTATGGTAAAAATCATCTTTTTTACACAAGTAATATACCAGAATCTCAAGCCAAACAACTTGGAGATTATTTTAAAAATGAGCAATACTTTACAGATAGCTCAGAAATTGATGTTAAAATTGATAAGCAAAAAGATTTTTATATTTTATCTCTTGTTGTCGAAGGTGATTATGAAAGCAATCAAAACTACATGGAACCCATGAAAGCAATATCACGCGAACTTTCACAAAATGTTTTTAAAAATAGTAACGTTAGAATAGATTTATGTGATGATAGATTCAAGATTCTAAAGTCTATAAACGTAGATTAAATTTCTAATATATAAATTAAACATTCTAAAATCAATGAAAATTCCCTGTTAATTTGTAACATCTTTACTCCAATTATCATATAATAAAATATTAAAATTTTTATCTTTAAATTTAGTTTTAAATATAAAAATTTAATCTAATGATGATAAAGGAAGGGATTAAAATGGCTATTACTTCTACAGATAATTTTAGCTTATATTCTTCGGCAAGTGCACCTATATCTTACAAAGGACCATCAACTCCTGATGTTAGTTTCGACACCTATGACGCCTCTGTTTTAACATTAAGTGAAACAATTGATACTCCAAAGCCTTTATATTTTAGAGGTGATACTATAAAGTTTGTTCTTACTATTTCCAACTCAGGTACTGATACCCCTGAGGCTTATGTTAAAAATAGCATTACTGCAGGTAGAGTTAAAGTTACGGAATATGTTATCGGAAATGGCACCTTACAACCAAGCACTGATGACTTACACGATTTAGTTATTCATGTACCTGCTATTACTGCATCAGGAGATACGGTAATAACTATTACTGGAATAGTTCAGTAACGTATTTTAAAAGGTATAACAAAATCTATTAACTCTATTTTTTAAATATAGTATCCAATGAATTATATTTTTATACTTCATTGGATTTAAACTACCATAAAGGAGTTTTAAAATGAAATGCTTAATAATCGTAAACCTCATGCATTAAAAACAACCAAAATTACCAATACAGCATCTTTAGAAATTAATGGATCTACAGTAGCTTCTGCTAAGGCGACCTTTTTGGTTGCGGAATCTGCTGATTTATCAGTAACTCAAATAAATCCAATGCATCTAGCCTATGTTGGACAAAATTTAATTCATATTATAAAAGTTTCAAATAATGGTTCATCTAAAGCTACAGGGGTCATTTTAACTGATATTTTACCTCCTAATTGCATTTGCTCATATATAAACTCCACTCAAGGTACTTATAAATTTTCTAAGAAAAAAGTAATTTTTTTCTTAGGAGAGCTTGATTGCAATACTAACGCCATAGCAATAATTAACATCATTCCTAGATGTCCATGCATATTAACTAATCATTGCTTTGTTTTAGGCAGCGAGCATGATAATAATTTAAATAATAACTTTTATAGAACTAATACTAAAGTATGTTATATATCGCGTAAATTATCATATTGCCTATGCCCATCATTACATTGTCTCAAATAATTGAGTTAACCTAAATACTAATACTTCTTAACTTATAACACTGTGAAATTTATTATTATATTATTTAAGTATTCTAATTGTAAAACGTTTGAGTTCAGAAAAATAAAAGCCAAATATAAGATTAGGAGGTTTATAGTTGCTTCTATAACTCTCCTAATCTTATATGCAATTAGATTTATTTTTTATCTATTCCATAAATTCAGTTAATTATTATAATGTAATTTCACCATTTTATTGCTTAGAATCTAAACATTTCACGTATTAATATTTATGTTTATTTTAATACTAATTATATAAATAAAATATTTTATAACTTATTTCATTTTAATATTAGAGTCAACAACTCTGAATAAATTTCAAATTATAATGTTAGGAGTGATTATATGGCTAAAGAAAAAATAACTGAACGCCCAATTCCAGGAGTTTATGACACTGAAAAAATAATAGATATTCATTCATCAGAAGCAGACCCTTCTTTTGATTCAAAAAAGGTTCGAGAAGCTACTGGTAAATCTTCACCTTCAGAAGATTCTCAAAATTAAATTTTAGTTTGCCACAATTTTGACACAACAATATACTATAATAAATTTAAAGATTGATTTAAGTTTTTCATAAATATTTACCCCTTATAAATATAAAAGAATAAAGAGTAACATGTATATTTACCACTATACATGTTACTCTTTATTCTTTTATTATATAGATAACCGAACTCACTAATTGACTATTAGTTAACTATTTGGCACCTTTCCCATTTGACTAATAACCATTTTATAGTACTGTCCTTTTTTTTCCATGAGACTTTTATGATCTCCGCTTTCTAATATTTTTCCATCACCGATAACCATAATTCGATCCGCGTCTCTAATCGTTGACAAACGATGAGCTATTAAAAAGCTTGTGCGATTTTTCATTAATCTAACTAATGCATGCTGAATATCTTTCTCAGTTTTTGTATCAACACTGCTAGTTGCCTCATCTAAAATTAGTATAGGACTGTCACATAAAACTGCTCTAGCAATTGATATGAGCTGGCGTTGTCCTTGACTTAAATTATCTGTGGCTCCTGAAACCATTGCATTATATCCTTTTGGTAATTTATCTATAAAATCATGAGCATGAGCTATTTTTGCTGCTCTTATTACTTGTTCATCAGTTGCATCTTTCTGTGAATAACGAATATTATCCATAATTGTGCCTGAGAAAAGGCAGGTATCTTGAAGCACTACAGAAAAATACCTTCTCAAACTGTCTCGTCTTAAATTCGTAATTGGCTCATTATCAATTAAAATTCTTCCACTATCTGCATCATAAAAACGCGTAAGAAGATTTACAATAGTAGTTTTTCCTGCACCAGTTTCTCCTACTAACGCAACTGTTTCCCCAGACTTGATACTAAAACTTACATTTTTTAGTATAGAAGTAGATTTATCATATGAAAAGCATACATTTTCAAAAGTTACGTCACCCTTGGGGTATTCCATAACAATAGCATTTTCTATATCTGCAGTTTCCTCTTCACTATCTAAAATTTCAAAAACACGTTCTGCTCCAGCCAATGCTGATTGAATTGTATTAAACATACCTGCAACAGAGTTAAGCGGTTGTGAAAATTGTTTTGAGTAACTTAAAAAGCTAACTACAGTTCCCACTGACAATCCATAAGCTACTGATAATATACCACCGACAATCGCAACTACTGCAAATATAAAATTGTTAATAACATTCATAAGCGGCATCATATACCCAGACCAAATTTGTGCCTTACTGCTACTTTCATATAACTTCTTATTAATCTCCTCAAACTGCTTTAATATATCTTGTTGTTTGCCAAAAGCTTTTACCATTTTTAAGCCTAATATATTTTCCTCTATTATTCCATTAAGGTAACCAAGGTTTTTCTGCTGTGCTGAAAAATGCTCACGGCTGTGATTTGCAATCATGCGTGTTAATAGTATTACTAAAGGAATACATAATAAAACAACTAAAGTAAGAGGTATATTTAGCGTAATCATAACTATAAGAGAACCAACTAATGTTAAAATACTTGATATTAATTGAGTAGTTGTTTGAGCAATAGTAGAACTAATATTATCTACATCATTTGTAATCCTACTCATTGTATCACCATGAGAACGTGTATCATAAAATTTCAATGGAAGTTTCTGCATCTTTTCAAAAAATTCAGAACGTACTACTAATACAAGTTTTTGTGATACCCTTAACATAATTACCCCGTTAATACATGATATAAGCCAGTTTACTACATATAAAGTTATAATTATACTTAATAATAATATAATGGTGCTTGTATCCACTGTTCTAGTCTCAATTCTAAAGGTATTAAAGGCCTTTCCTATAAAATAAGGAATTGCTACAGAAATTAGTGATGAAAAAGCTGTTAATATCATAGCAGCAAATATAGCTCTAGCAAAGCGCATGTATATTTTTATTATGCGCAATAATGTCCCTTTTGCATTCTTAGCCTTTTGTGTCGGCGCAAAACGGTTTCCTCCTCCGCCTACACGTCTCCCACCTACTGAAGGGATTTTTGCTTGAACATTAGAAAATTGTTGTGCCATATACTACAACCTCCTTGCTGCTTTCGATTTGAGTTTTATAAATATCTTTATATATATCGCAGCTTTGCATAAGTTCATCATGTGTTCCGTATCCAACCTTATTTCCATTGTCCATTACTAAAATTTTATCTGCAAACATAGCTGTTCCACAACGTTGTGTAATAGTAATTATAGTCTTATTTTTTGATTTAGAACTTAGATTCTCTCTAACCTTCGCCTCAGTTACCGCATCTAATGCACTAGTTGCATCATCTAATATAAGTACTGATGAATCTTTAATTATTCCACGAGCTATTGAAATACGCTGCTTTTGTCCCCCTGAAATATTCACTCCGGCACTTCCTAAAAGACTTTCATATCCATCCTCCATCTTATTAATAAAATCTGCCTGCGCTCTATCTCCTGCATAATAAAGCATCTCATTTGTAGCCTCACTGTTTCCCCATTTAATATTTTCTGATATGGAGCCTGAAAAAAGCATTGGCTTTTGCGGTACAATAGCAATATTATTTCTTACACAATCAACATTCATTTCTTTAATATCACAACCATTAATCAGTATTTTTCCTCTATCTACATCATAAAATCGTAAGAGAAGCCAAGCAATTGTAGATTTACCACTACCTGTAGGCCCAATTATTGCTAAGCTTTGTCCTCTTTTAATAGAGAATGATAAATCTTTTAAGGACGGTATTCCGCTCCCAGTGGGGTAGGCAAATGTAACATTCTTAAATTCAATGTCTCCATTTAATTCTTTTATTTCTCCTCTATTAGTAAAATCTTCTTCACAATCAAATACTTCCCTAATACGTGCAGTTGACGCCTTTGTTCTTACAAAGACGTTAAATACATTGGTTATCATAATTAAAGATGTAAGTATTTGTGCCATGTAGATTGTAAATGCTGTAATATCCCCTGGGTTAGCAAGATTGGAAGAAAACAACCTACTTCCAGCAAAAATTGCAACTACTGTTCCAATTCCAACGGTAAGTGTCATAAGTGGAGATATTAAGGTAACAACAATTTGAGACGATATGCCTTTCTTCATTAAATTTATATTTGAATTTTCAAATTTATCTATTTCCTTATCATATGTTCCAAAAGCCTTAACTAAGCGAACCCCTATTAGATATTCCTGTACAACCGAATTCACCTTATCCATAGCTTTTTGTAATTCATAGAAACGAGGATAACTTAATTTCATACTAACTATAATAAGAATTGCAACTATTGCAACAACACTGTAAATAATAAGACTTAGCCTAAAATTAAGAATGGTTGCTAGAATAATACTTCCAATACATGTAATTGGTGCCTTCATAAAGATACGCATAATTCCATTAACAAACAATACAACTTGAGCTGTATCATTGGTCATACGCGTAATAAGAGATCCACTTTCAATTTTATCAGCACTAACTTCAGAGAAATACACAATTTTTTTAAACAAATCATAACGCAAGTCTGCGCCCATATGTTGAGATACTGTACTTGCTAAAATATTTCGCGTTATGGCGAAACAAGCTCCGATTGCAGTAACTATAAGCATAAGAATGCCCCAATAGTAAACTTTTGAAAGTGCTCCCTGTTCAATTCCTGTATTAATTATATTTGACATAAGCGTTGGACCCAGCAAATCACAAAACGCCTCGAGTGTAACACAAGTAACAGCTACTCCAAATGGGAATTTATATTTTTTAAAATATTTACTGTATAAATTCATATTGCTTATCAACTTCTCTCGCTAATTATATAATTTCTATATATATTATACATCTTTCCTAGCGTTAATCCTAATACACGTGTTAATACGCTTTGTGATACTACGTACTACATTTGTACCATTCGTGATTCTATTATTTCTCATTTCAGCTCACTCTCAATTTTTACTTGTCTGTTGTCTTATATTAATATTTTTATATTACAAAAGACATAATTTATTTTCATAAATAATGCCTTTAACATCCTTATTTATTCTATTTCTAGCGCTTTTATAGCATGAAGTATGTGTATTTTCATTGCATTTCTTGCCCCTTCAGCATTTCTCGCCTCCATAAACTCCATTATCATTTTGTGATCATTTACTGTATCTTTAACTGCTAATTCTTTTTCTTTTGACAGAACAACTCCCTTATCAATTGCTTGATAAATAACTGGCATCAATTTATTCATAAATTCATTATGTGTTGCTTTAGCTATTGATTTGTGAAATGATTGCTCTACTTCTGTTCTATCCTCACCGTTTTTGATTTTCTCTTCCACTTGCTTGCCTAAACTTATTATACGCTTTAATTCCATATCACTTGCTCTTATTGCCGCCAAATAGGCTGCTTCTGGTTCAAAAATAAGTCTCATTTCATATAAATCTTTTGCATTGGTTCTCGCTGATGTTAACAACTGAAACTCTTTACTATCAGCACCATCTTTTTCTTTAACAAATGTACCGCGTCCTCTTTGAATTTCTAACACACCGTTTGTTACAAGAACTCGAATAGCTTCCCTTAGAGTTGTTCTACTAACATTTAATTCCTTCGACAAATCATTTTCATTTGGGAGTTTATCTCCATGCACAAATCTTTTTTCTATAGTTATCATAGTCAAAATATCATCTGCCACGCTATCTGACAATCGTTTCTCTTTTGACATTCCAATCATCCTCCACATTTTTTTATTATAATAACACATAACTTGTTTAATTTAAATAGGTTGTATGATGTCTTATTAATTTATATGCTTTTATTTTCTCTTTAAGTTCTTTACCCTCTTGTATTTTATAGATAAATTTTTTATCCAAATTAATGATTAATTTCCAACAATAATTTAGACAGTATATTGACTACTTTGGAATATTATGCTACTCTGATTTTAGACAGTATATTGTCTATTAAGATTTCACAACTGAAAAGCGACCACAATTTCAAAAGATAAACTGTATAACATAAAAAATGAAAGGAGATATTTATGGATGATTATAAAGACTTATTTCTAATACAGCAGATTTACGCAACAATTTTTTCTCTTACTAATAAACTTCAGATAAAAGGTGATGAATATTTTGAACATTTAACAAGCAGACAGCTTATGGCATTGATAGCAGTTATTCATTTACCTGAGAACAAAACAACCCTAAACAACATTGCCAGAAAGTTAGGCACAACTAAGCAAAGCGTTAAACAATTAATTAATATTCTTGAAAGCAAAGGCTACGTTATTACTGTACCTAGTCAGCAGGATAAACGTGCTGTTAATGTTAAAATAACTGATTCAGGAAGAGAGGCCATGAAAGAATGCGCCGAAAAATCTATAACCTTCTTTGGAAATATTTCTAAGGGTTTCACAATTGAAGAAATGGAAATTTTATGGACATTATTAAAGAAATTATACAGGTTTGATGGCGAAGAACAAGATGGCTTTGAAGAAAGAATTGAATTTGACTTGGGTGAAGGCACAAAAGAAATTCAAGAAAGAGCATTAAAGGAATTCGAAAGAATAAGAAACGAAAAGTAGTAAAAGAATTTCAATAAAAATGTGCGGGAGGCTTATTATTATGAAAATTAATATATCAGATAAATTTGAAGGATTTAATGATTTTTTGCTAGAAAGCATGAACAAATGGAATGTACCTGGAATGGCCGTAGGAGTTATTAAAGGTACAGATGTAATATTCTTAGGTGAAGCAGGATTACGTGATGTTAAACAAGGTTTAAAAGTAACCAAAGATACCATATTTGCCATAGGTTCTGCTAGCAAGGCATTTACAACACTTGCAGTTGGGATATTAGTAGATGAGGGCAGACTCGACCTAGATACCCCTATAAAAAAATACATGCCTGATTTTGAAATGCACAATAAATATGCTGAAGATCATCTAACTTTAAGAGACATGCTTTGTCACCGCTCTGGACTGCCAAGACATGATTTATTGTGGTATAACTCCCCTTTAAGCAGAAAGGAGTTAATTTCCAAGACAAAGTATTTAGAATCTAATAAAGATTTCAGAGAAACATGGCAATATAATAATATAATGTATGCTGCTGCTGGATATATTATTGAATTAGTGACCGGAATGACTTGGGAAGAATTCGTTAAGGCAAGAATTCTAGACCCTTTAGAAATGAATAGCACAAACTTTTCAGTAGAAGTTTCAAAAAATTCTAAGGATTATAGCCAGCCTTATGCTCAAAAGGGAACTGAAGTTCATCAAATTGATTTTAGAAATATTGACGTAGCAGGTCCTGCTGGTTCCATAAATTCAAGTTTAACTGATATGACCAAGTGGCTTATGCTTCATTTAAATAAAGGAAAAGTAAACGGAAAGCAGATAATCTCCGAAAAGACTTTATCAGAGCTACATTCACCACAAATTCCATGTCAACTGGTTCCTTGGAACTTTGATGAAATTCAATTTTCTTCTTATGGATTGGGATGGTTTGTTGAATCCTATAGGGGCAGAAAACATGTTAATCATGGAGGAAATATAGATGGCTTCTCTGCATATATCAGCTTTTTACCTCAAGAAAACCTTGGCATAATCATTCTTAGCAATTTAAAAAGCCCATTCTGGACTATTCCTATTAATTATTCTATATTCAATAGACTTTTAGGATATGAATCTGTAGATTGGAACGAAAGAATACAGAACGAATTTGCTAAAATGGTTAAATCTATAGAAGCTGCTAATTTAGCATCAAAGACATCTCAAAAAGAAGATTCAGTTCCAGCCCACCCACTTGAAGAATATATAGGATGTTTTAAAAATCCAGGCTATGGAACTATAAATATTGAAAAAGATGGAGATAAATTAAAATTAACTTATAATAATATAGAATACGTACTCAAACACAAGTGCTATGACATTTTTACTATGACAATGATGGAATATTACGTAATCACTGTTACTTTTGGTTATGACAATAATGGTGATATAAAAGGTATCTCAATACCTTTCGAACAAAGTGTCAAAGAAATTGTATTTGATAAATGTAAACAACACGCTTAAACTTATGTGATAACTTACCGAAAGAATGGGTACTCTGTTGTTTCGGTTTCTAGAGAATTTGGCTGTGGATTTCTACCAACAGAAGTTGCGCCCATTTGAGCATGCTCCTTTGGCAAGCAAATGACAAGCTCAAATGGAACAACTTCTGCTGAAGAAATCCTACA
>Ga0209281_1000675_pt1 | contig 35669 bp, 29 predicted proteins | sample MedtruBG_FD_187514 | JGI IMG/M metagenome (GOLD analysis project Ga0209281, IMG submission 187514) | Root nodule microbial communities of legume samples collected from California, USA - Medicago truncatula BG (SPAdes) (version 2) | ecosystem: Host-associated > Plants > Roots > Nodule | place... | reverse complement strand
AATTGAAATAAGTGAATGTATTTGGGAAGGAGGGATATGATTAACAGAGATTATAGCATTGATTTATTTAAAGGATTTCTTGTTATAGGAATGATTTTAGTACATGTTATGCAATTTTTTACTAATGATAAATTTTCATTAATAAGTGAACAGGTTATAAATAGTGGAAATGTAATTACTTTTTCAGGTTTTGTATTTTGCTTTGGTTATGCAGTACAAATATCATATATGGAAAAAGAATTTAAAAAAGTTTATTTTAACTTGATTAAAAATTGTTTGATTACGCTTATAGCTTTTTATATATCAGGAATAGCGTATCGATTAATTATAGGTAAGGCACCTATAGTAATAACTACTATAGTAAATATAATTCTACTAAATGATATTCCAGGGTGGTCAGAATTTTTAATTTCTTTTACTTATTTAAATCTAATTACTTTAATATTATTTAAACCGTTAAAGAAAATAGTAGGTAACAAAAAAATATTTTATATTGCAATAAGTATACTTCTTTTGACTTGTTTTATTCCATATGAAATTGTGAAGAGCAATCAATTAGGGGTATTAATTAGAACAAAAAAATTTGCTTGTTTTCCCATACTTCAGTATATGCCTTTTTATATATTAGGAATGTATTTCAAAAAATATAATGTAGGATTTAGTAAAAGAGCTTTAATTATTTCTTTTATATTGACAAGCTTACCTGTATTTCAGTATATAAAAAATAACAAAATTCCAGATAGATTTCCACCATCTATAATGTGGATAATAGCACCAGCATTTATACTTTATTTATATTTTTTAATATCAAGGTTTTGTGTGCAGTATAATAGGATTTTGAGGCCGATTGTTACTTTGGGACAAAATGTCCTAATAGCTTTATTGTTGAGCAATATATTTATATTTACATTAAGGTCCTTAAGTAAAAGCTTAATATTAGATACAAAATATTGTATCTTATTAGATATAATCATACTTTTAACAATTATTTTTATTGTTAAAATTGTTTATAAAGAATCTAAAATAAGAGATTAAAGAAACAAAGTTAATTATTATTGATTTATGAAAGCGTTATTTTAGAATATTAATTTTAAAAACGTTGATTAAATATAAATCTAAACATATTTTGGGAGGTAAATTTATGAATAAAAAACTTAAATCTATTGTTTGTGTTGCAGTTACAGCCATATCACTTGTTGCTATGGTGGGCTGTGGAAGTAAAAGTTCTTCTGAAACAGCAGCAACATCAGCTAAATCTTCAGACAATGAAATCGTTCTTTGGACGCCATTGGCAGGACCAGATGGTGATACAATGACTGCTATGATTGATGATTATAATAAAACAAATCCTAAATATAAGGTGAAACATGTACCTATACAGGAAAATGATTTATATTCAAAATTACCTAGTGTTGTAAGTTCTGGCAAGGAAGTTCCGGATTTAACAATTGTACATGCTGAAAGAATCCCTTTATTTGTGAAAAATGATATGTTAGTTCCTTACGATGATGCTATTGCAAAGGATGGAAACAATATTAAAGAAGAAAATTATCTTAAAGAAGGCTGGAGAGTTGGACAAGTTAACGATAAGAGATATGGTATTCCTTTAGATGTTCATACTTATATTACTTATTACAACCCAGATCTTTTAGCTAAGTATGGACCTCATGTTCTAGATGACAATGTTATAACAATGGATGAAGTTAAGGAAGTTGGAGAAGCAGCTAAAAAAGATGGAATAGCAGCTATAGGTGTTGACTGGATGAGAGTTATGACACTAGCATGGATTGGACAATTGGGAGGAGATATAACTTCTGATGGGACAAAGCCAACAGTTGACACTCCACAAGCTGAAAAAGCACTTAAAACAATGAAAGATTTTGTAGATCAGAAAATAGCTACGCAAGATGGTGATGATCCTCAACAATTATTCAAGACTAATAAATTAGTATTCTGGCCAGAAGGAATTTGGATGCGTAATGGATTTAAAGATTCTGATGTAAATTGGAAAATGACTAACTTTATTACTTTTGATAAAAGCAAACTTCTTAACTGGTCATCTTCTCATAACTTTGTAATGTTTAAGAACCCAGCAAGGGATGAAGCTAAACAACAAGGTGTTATTGATTTCTTGAAATGGATGGGAAATAATTCAATAAAATGGGCTACAGAAGCAGGACAAAATCCAGCATCAATGGCAGTTCAAAATAGTCCTGAATTTGCTAAAGAACCACAAGCTTTCTTAGCAAAAAATCCAGATGCACTTCATGTATTTAATTATCAATATTATGGATACGTTGCAGAAGCTTTAGATAAAATCGTACTTGATACAGTTTTTGGAAAAATGGAAATTAAAGATGGATTAACACAAGCTCAAAAAGAAGTAGAAGATAGAATAGCTAATGGTAAATAAATATATATAAATTTTGAGTTTCAACTAGAAATTTAACTATTTAAATGATAGTTGAAACTCTCTACTTTAAATAATGTGAGGGGAATGGATATAATGGATAAAAAAAGTTATACACCGTATATGTTTATAGCACCGCATTTAATATTGTTTATCATTTTCTTTGGAATTCCAGCAGTATTTGGTATAGTGATTTCCTTTACAAAATGGAATATACTTGGTACGCCTGAATGGGTTGGATTAAAGAATTATGCAGAAATATTATCTGATTCTAGTTCTACTTTTTATACTCAATTCCATATTGGGATTAAAAATACTCTTCTCTTTACTTTGTTCAGTGTTCCGTTTTGTATAATAGTGCCACTGTTATTAGCATGTGCACTAAATACAAAAACTAAAGGTCAAAAAATATTTCAATCTATATTTTATTTACCAACATTGTTTTCTATTTCATCAGTTATTTTAGCTTGGGGTTTTTTATTCAATAAAAATTTTGGACCCATAAATAGAATGTTGGGAAATTCAATAAACTGGGGAGGCATTCAGCCGTATACTTGGATTGCTATAGTTATTATCACTGTTTGGTGGTATATAGGTGGAAATATGGTTATATATCAGGCAGCTTTGGCAGGGGTTCCGATAGATATGTATGAAGCAGCATCATTAGATGGAGCAGGTGCTATTACAAAATTTTTTAAAATTACTTTACCATCAATAAAGAATCAAATAGCGTATACCCTTGTAATAACAACAATAGCTCAACTTAATATATATGGTCAGCCTCTAATGTTTAGTAAAGGAGGGCCAGCTAATTCTACTTCAGTTTTGTTAATGTATATTAAACAAACTGCTTTTGGTTCAGGAGAATCTATAGCTGGAATAGCTTCAGCAATGGCTGTAATGTTAGGTTTGTGCATTATTTTTGTTGCTTCGCTTCAGTTCTACTTTCTTAGAGAAAAAGCATGATGCGTGTGAGGTGATATTAAATGATAAAGATTAAAAAAAATGGTTCGAAGATAACAGCGTTTATATTTCTATTTGTAATGGCTCTTTTTTGGATTTTACCAGTATTATATACAGTATTTTCGTCTTTTAAGACTACGACTGAAATAAACATTAGTGGTTATAAATTACTTCCAACTCAGTGGGTGGTCAGCAACTATATAAATGTACTAACTAACTTCAATAATGCACCTATAATTAGATGGTTTTTAAATTCATTATTAATATCAACGGTGCAAACTATTCTAGTTATAATTATATCATCATCAGCTGCTTATGCTTATTCAAGGCTTAAATTTAAAGGAAGAGATTTTGTGTTCTGGATTTTGATGAGTACGATGATGTTTCCAAGTGTAGTCAATCTTATTCCGTTATACAAGATACTAAGTATTCTTAATTGGATAGATACACCATTAGCAGTTATAGTTCCAGGGGCTGTAGGGGTATTTAATATATTTCTAATAAAGCAGTTTATGGCTAGCATTCCAATGGAATTTGATGAATCTGCAAGAATAGATGGAGCTAATAATTTTCAGATATATGTAAAAATAATACTACCACTTATCAGGCCAGTGTTGACTATAGTAGCATTGTTTACATTTACTGGATCTTGGAATGACTTTTTATGGCCATCAATTGTATTTAATAATATAGAAAGTCTACCGCTAACTCCAGCTTTACAGCTTTTCCAAGGAATGTATCTTGTAGATTATGGCCGCTTAACTACATCAGCAGTGATAGCTATAATACCAACATTGGTTTTATATCTGTTCACGCAAAAATATTTCCTAGAAGGCCTCAATTTATCATCAGGTGTTAAAGGATAATAAAATACAACAATAAAGAACATAAAAATTTTAATAAGTATGTAATATTAAAGATTTAATAATTTACTACAATATATTATAACATTAGGAGGACAAGACATGGCAAATGATGTTAAAAGAAATGAATATCCACGTCCAAGCTTTGAAAGAAAAACTTGGTTGAACTTAAATGGAGAATGGGATTTTGAATATGATGATAACAACTTAGGGTTAAAAAATAGATGGTATGAGGGTGGTGACTTTGGTAAAAAAATAATTGTACCTTATGTATTTCAAACAGAACTCTCAGGCATAAATGAGCAAGAAGTTCATGATATTATATGGTATTCAAAAGATTTTGATATTACAGAAGACTTAAAAGATAAACGGGTGATTTTACATTTTGGTGCTGTAGATTATAAAGCAGATGTTTGGGTTAATGGAACTCATCTTATAACTCATGAAGGTGGACATGTACCTTTTTCAATAGAAATAACCGATGTATTGGAAGAAAAAGATAATAACATAAAAGTCAGGGTAGAAGATTATACTTATGATTTAGAAATTCCTAGAGGAAAACAATACTGGAAAGAAAAATCTGATGGAATTTTTTATACCAAAACTACTGGTATATGGCAGACTGTTTGGATGGAAGTGGTTGGGAAAAGTTATTTGAAAAGCACTTTTATTACACCGGATCTTGATAATAAAAAGGTCCTAGTAGAATATGAATTAGATGGATTTTCAGATAATACATATTTAGAGGTGATAATATCTTTACGTGATATAGAAATAGTTAAGGATACAATAAGAATAATAAATGGTCGTGGAAAAAGAGAATTCTGGTTAGATCAAAATATTACTGTAGATTGGAATCATCAAGAATCTTGGGCTTGGAGTCCAGAAAATCCAGTGTTATTTGATATAACTTTTAAAGTGATAGATAATGATTCTTATGTTGATGAAGTAAAGTCATATTTTGGACTTAGAAAGGTTTCTATAGTTTCTGGTAAGTTTATGCTTAACAATAGGCCTTATTTTCAAAAAATGTTATTAGATCAAGGATACTGGGAAAAATCGCTGTTAACAGCTCCATCAGATGAAGACTTCATAAAAGATATTGAATTAAGTAAAGCTATGGGATTTAATGGGGTAAGAAAACATCAAAAAATCGAAGATCCTAGATATCTTTATTGGGCAGATAAACTTGGATTTATAGTTTGGGGAGAAATAGCAAGTGCATATAATTATTCGAGGAATTATGCTGCTCGCATGACTAAAGAATGGATGGAAATGATATACCGTGATTATAATCATCCGTGTATAGTAGCATGGACTCCTTTGAATGAGTCTTGGGGTGTAGAATGTATAATGAATAATAAGAATGAACAAGCTCATTCTGCTTCAATGTATTGGCTAACAAAATCTTTAGATCAAACAAGACCGGTAATATCAAATGATGGATGGGATCATACTAAGAGTGATTTGTTTACGATTCATGATTATGAATGGAGAAAAGAAGTCTTAGAAAAGAGATATTCTTCATTAGACAATATATTAAATTCAATGCCAAGCGGAAGAACTTTAATGGCGCAAGGATGGGAATATGAAGGTCAGCCTATTATTGTTTCGGAAATGGGTGGAATATCCTACCAAAAGAGTAATTGGGAAGGATGGGGATATTCTTCTGCATCCTCAGATGAAGATTATGCAAAGAGGTATTATGATGTTATATCACCATTGCTAGAATCTCCGCTTGTTCAAGGGTTTGTATATACTCAAATCACAGATGTAGAACAAGAAATAAATGGCTTGCTTACTTATGGAAGAGTACCTAAAATAGATATTGAAATAATAAAAGCTATTAATGAAGGAAAGTGGAAACCTAATTAAATTAATTTTAAAATCATATACAAAATAATTTAGAAAATCAGTTAAGAAATACACTTTCCAAAGAAGACATTTATATGGAGGGATTGATATTATTTATGAATAGAAAGCTTGAAAGGATATTTGCTTACATAGGATGTATATGGCAGATAATGGTGGGAGTTATCACCATATTTCCATATTCAATCTGGATAAAAAAGCAGGGAATTATGGTTACAGGAAGCTCAGAATTAAATATTTCGGCCTCACAGTCAGTAATTGACAGCATATATACTTTCAGTACAACTTTGGGAATACTTTTTTTAGGATTAGGACTGTTAAATCTATATCTATCAAAAAGATTAAGAAATGATAGGGTTGAAAAAAAGATTCCTATTTGGTTTATAGCTTGTGGAATAATATCATATTTTCTTATGGATTTTATGAGTTGTTTTGTTTTTATTACATCAGGAGTAATTGCTATAGCAAAAAACAAGTCTATAAAAATAATAAATGGCCATGTATCATAGCAAGATACTTTTATGCCCATTAATCCTGATAGCAGAAATATAAGTATTGCGTTTTACTTTTATAATTAATTCGGTACAATAATTAAAACATAATTGAATCATTTATAAAAAATGTATATATGCAGGTTTATAAATAATATTTTATAATAATTACAATAGGTATTAAATTGTAAAAGTAATGGAGGATACGATGGGTAAAAACTTATTTTTAGATATGAATGATATTAGCAATTTGGCTAAGATAACTAAGGCATTAGGTTCTGAGGTAAGGTTGGAAATAATTAATTTATTAAACACTAATAGTTATAATATAAACGAGATTGCTGAAAAATTAGGTTTAGCAGCATCTACAGTCGCGGTAAATGTTAAAATGCTAGAAGAAGCTGAATTGATTCGTACTGAATTGCAACCAGGGATCAGAGGATCTATGAAAGTGTGTAGCAAAAATACAGATGAACTAAAAATTAATTTAAGTGCAGATAGAGATAAAGCTGAAGAAAATTTTTATACTGTTAATATGCCAATTGGAAATTTCTTTGATTGTGAAGTACATCCAACGTGTGGAATGGTCAGTGAAAAGGGATATATAATACAAGAGGACCGCCCAAGAGAATTTTTCACTCCGATGCGGCATGAAGCACAATTAATATGGTTTCATCAGGGATTTATAGAGTATAGATTTCCGAATAATTTGATAAATGGAGTCAAAGCTAAAAAAGTTGAATTCTCAATGGAGATTTGTTCTGAGGCACCTAATTATAGAAATAATTGGCCATCTGATATAACTTTTTCAGTAAATAACGAAGAAATAGGTATGTGGACATCTCCAGGAGATTTTGGAGGAAGAAGAGGAATTAATAATCCTTTATGGTGGTCAGACGGCAGCACACAATATGGGGTGCTTAAAACCTTCAAAATTACTAATGAAGGAGCGTTTATTGATGAAAAAAAATCTTCAAATATAAGAATAGAAGATCTTGGCATAGAATCATGTGACTACATTTCAGTGAAAATTGAAGTGAAAAAACATGCTAATAATGTAGGTGGGGTAAATATTTTTGGAGAAAAATTTGGTGATTTTCAACAGAATATTATTTTAAGAGTAGACTATTAATATATATATTGCAAGAAAGTCTAATTCATATATGCCAACTTGCGAAAGAGTAAAAATTTCGACTCCGGAATAGCCGTGGGAATTAGCAGGAACCCTGAAGTTAATGAAGGTCCTGGGCTCTTATTAAAAAAATAACTTATAATGAAAGTATTAATATGTGTTGCAAGTCTCTTATAAATTTTTGAAGAATTTATAAGAGACTTGTTTCAAATAAAGCCGTGAAAAGTATGTTTTTGCTATACACATTTTAATACAAATAGTGTAAATGTCTACAGGGTGATTTTATGCTTTGATTAGGAAAAAATTTATTTAAATGTATACTATAGGATATTAAAGATTGAGGTAGGGAGATTAAAATGAAATTAAAAAATATCAAAATTAGTAGTATCTATAATAAATTGATTATTAGTTTAGTGGGAATTTGTATAATTCCATTAATTATATTAGGTTATAGTTCGTATATCAAATCGAAGTCAATGCTTGAGGAAAAATTAAAAGTTACAAGTCAACAAACACTCTTACAAGTCAATAATGAAGTCGATAAATATTTTAATATATTTGGGAATATGATTAGTGCATTAGCAACTAATTATAATATTGTTAACAGTACTGATAACGAAAAAGAGTCAAATGTATTACGATGGCTTCAGAATTTAAATGAAAGCAACAAAGATATATATTGTTCATATGTGGGATATACTAATGGCGAATATGAGATGTATCCTAGCAATAAAACTTCTGAAAGAGATGATCCGAGAGAAAAAAACTGGTACAAGCAGGCTTTGGAGCATAAAGGAGATGTAATAATAACATTGCCGTTTAAAGATGTAAAGACTGGAAAAAGTATTATATCTATAGCAAGAGTGGTCGAGAAGAATGGCAAAATAATTGGTGTTTGTGGTATGGATGTTTCCTTAGACATACTTTTAGATAAAATAAATATGATGAGAATAGGTAATACGGGATATGTGTTTATGTCAGATGCAGATGGTAAGGTTATGATAGCACATCCTCAAAAAGAATTAATCGGTACAGATGAGGCTTCCAAATTATCATTCTGGAATGATATTAATGCATCAGAGAGCGGATTTATAAACTACAATAATAATGATGTAAATAAGTTTGGAGTGTATGAGACAAATGACACTACTGGGTGGAAATTAGTAGCGGAATTAGATGAAAAAGAAGTAACAAATGATACAAAGTCTATAATAACTTCAACATTATCGATTATATTAATTATTAGTTTAATTGCTACATTTTTAGCGTTAATATTAAGCAGATCTATAGCGCAAAATATTAAGAATTTAAAAGATGTATTTGAAAAGGCATCTAATGGAGATTTAACTGTTTCTATAAAAGCATCAACCAAAGATGAATTCATGGACTTAGCCTATTCATTTAATACAATGATGCTAAAACTGTCAGAACTTATGAATAACGTCACAAAATCATCTAGAGAAGTACTTGAAACTTCGTCGAATCTTGCTAGTATGTCAGAAGAAGTTACAGCCTCAATAGGAGAGGTTGCAAAAGCAATAGAGGAGGTTTCAGAAGATGCGACAAATCAATCTCAAAATGCACAAAGTGGTGTTTTGGAAATGAATCAATTATCAAGCAGATTAGACAAAATTAATGTAGATTCAAATGAAATGGACAGATTATCAACGAATACTAAAGAGCTAGGTATCAAAGGTTTATTGATGATAGAAGCATTAATAGAAAAGTCAAATAAAACTAAAATAGCTACCACAGAGGTTGATGATATAGTACGAGATATGAATGAAAGTACTAAGAAAATAAATACCATATCAGAAACAATTTCAAGAATAACAGAACAAACTAATCTTTTATCATTAAATGCAAGTATAGAATCGGCACGTGCAGGCGAAGCAGGTAAAGGATTTGCAGTCGTAGCAGAAGAAATAAGAAAACTTGCAGAACAATCTAAGGAATCAACAAATGAGATAAAGAAAATTATTGAAAGTATACAAAAAAAATCAGATACAGCAGTAGAAGCTATTAAATTTACTGAAAATGTAGTTAATGAACAGGATTCTGCAGTAGGTGAGACACAAGAAATATTTAAAAAAATTCTTGGATCAATTGAGATAATAATTGATAAAGTTGAAGAAGTAAGATTTTCTATAAATGATATTGATGGAAAGAAGAAAGTTGTAATAGCAGAGATTGAAAATGTATCGTTAATAGCAGAAGAAACGGCGTCAGCTTCGGAGGAAGTCACAGCTTCAACAGAAGAAATAACAGCCGCAATGGACAAGTTTACAAAATATGCAGATGAACTTCAATTATTAGCAGAAAAACTAGATTCCAAATTAGATAGATTCAAGTTTAATTAGATTTAAGATAAAAGGGGGGAATGCTTTGAAATTAAAATTAAGAAAAACATTTTTTAAAGGTAAAGGAAAAATTATTAGTGCCATAGTTATAATATCTATAATGAGCCTGGGGGGCGTTTGGTACAGTGTTGAAAATAGAAATGATGAAGGTGGTGTGAGTAAAATGAATACTGATTTTAGTACCTATAAAAATAGTTTTAAATTAAATGATGAATGGGATGATTATGGCATTGGAGACCCTTATATTTTAAGATACAACGGCAGATATTATTTATACTGTAGCACAAAAGACTATAAGAAAGGTATTAAGGTCTGGAGTTCAGAGGATTTAATATCATGGAAATATGAGGGGCTTGCAACTGATGAAGAAATAAGCACAGGAGCCTATGCTCCGGAAGTTGTATATTGGAATGGATACTTTTACATGTATACATCTCCAGCAGGTAAAGGTCATTATGTCTTAAAAAGTGATAAGCCAACAGGCCCTTTTACAGTACAGACAGATAATTTTGGATTATCAATAGATGGCTCGGTATTTATTGATGATGATGGAAAATTTTATTTTACTCATGCAGGTGATAAGGGAATAATAGGCCATGAGATGATAGATCCTTTAACTGTTGATAAAACTGGCAAAAATCTTAATGCTTATTTAAATTGGTGGACAGAGGGATCTATGATAATTAAGCGTAACGGATTATACTATCTTACTTATACTGGAAATCATGTTTTTAGTAAAGGTTATAGAATAAATTATGCGGTGGCAGAAGATTCACCACTCGGAAACTATACAATTCCTGATAATAATCCAATAGTAATAAATACAGAAGATGATTTTAACGGATTAGGACATAGTTCTACAGTTTTAGGACCTGATATGGATTCCTATTATATTGTGTATCATAATTTGTTAGGAGCTTCCAAGGAAGGCCCTCCAGTACGTGAGATGAATATTGACAGGCTAGTATTTAATGGAGAGAGGATGAGTGTGCTGGGACCTACGAATTATGAGCAGCCAGCTCCAAGAATGCCGGATTTTTATACCTGGCTTCATTCGGAAAAAGCTTATTCAAATATTGAAAAAATTACAGATAAGAATAATAGTATTTCATTGATTGATAAAACCACCGATAGCAGTTATACAGTAGAATACAATTTTTCGATAAAAGATGATTCAAACATTTTAGATGATTCAAAAATTGGTGCTATTTTTTCTTATAATAATGAGAGTAATTATATGTACGCTTCTGTTAACCTAAATACTAAAAAAATAGAACTGTATGAGGTCAGTGATGGAAATCATAAGCTGAAAGCAGCCGCTCAGCTGCCAGAAGAATTTGATTTTAAAAAGCTTCATTCTATCAGAGTAGAGAGAATGAATAATTCAGTAAGAGTATTCTTTGATAATATGATGAAAATCAGCGCTGAAGTTACTAGTATTTCGGAAGGAAAAATAGGTTATATTTATAAAAATTTAGAACCAAACTTTGACTATACAGCATTTACTAATAGTGTTAATGGCTTATCAGATTACGATGCTTTTAAGACGGTTCCTGGAAAAATTGAGGCAGTGCATTTTATGAAAAATAGGGAAGTAGGCTATCATACAGACAAAAATGATAAAAAAGAGGACTCATATAGAAATGATAGTGAAATCGAAATAAATATTAATGCAGATAAAAGTTATTCTGTAATGCTTAATGAAGATGAATGGCTCAATTATAATATAAACGTTAAAGATGATGGAACCTTTGGTTTTGATTTTATGGCGAAACAAATGGGAAAAAATTCCACTGTACAGCTTTATGTAGATGGAGTTAATAAAGGCAGCTATAAAGTTTCTACTGATGGTCCGGCAGATGATGATGGGTGGACTAAAGTACAAGTTGGAGAGCTTGACCTAAAAAAGGGTTTTCACCAGCTTAAGGTTAAGGTGAGCAAAGGTATGCTTGATTTGAAGTGGATGGAATTCTATAGATTGGACAAACTAAAGGAAACTTCGTTTGATCAATTAACCTTTTATGGAACTTGGCTAAATAATGATGGCAAGTTCTCTACAGCATCGTCAACACCTTTAAAAGCTTATGGAGGCAGCAGTAACTGGGGAGATTATGAGGTTGAAGGAGACATAAAGCTTAATACTGATAAAGATACTGGTGGAACGGGAATGATGTTTAGAGTTACAAATGAGTCAAGTTTTAAATCACAGGTGCAAGATTCTTTTATGGGATACAGAATTAGATTAACTAAGGACAGTGTGATTTTGGATAAAGTAAACTATGGAAGTTATACGGTCAAAACTGCTTATGCCAATGTTACTGCAGATGAATATAACCATATAAAAATATCCGCAGAAAAGGGCAATATAAAGGTTTATCTAAGTGATATGAAAAAGCCAGTATTGGAATACGAGGATTTCAATGCTTTCATGCATGGAAAGATTGGTATACAAACTGATAACAATGAGGTAAGCTTTAAAAATATTACAGTGAAGCCTATCAAATAATTCTAGTAATTTAGAAAAGTATTATAGCAGTGAGAATTATATAATACCGCTAGATAAATCTGATGCAATATAAAAAGATATATTTTTGTAGTTAAATGCTATGTGAGTTTCAATTATAGCATTTAACTGCAATTTGTTTATGTTTAAAATTAATTTGTACAATTCTAAAAAGAAAGGTTTTGTATTCGTGGAAAGTAATAGTATAAAATTTGAAAATAATTTATTTAAAATAACTTAGCCTATTTTTGTTGAAACATTATTATTAATGTTACTTGGAAGTATGGATATATTTATTCTTGGAAAATACTCAGATGATGCTGTAGGAGCGGTTGGTATAGTGAATCAAATAATAAATATGCTAAATTTATTATTTGCCATTATTACTGCAGGGACTACAATTATTTGTTCTCAATATATAGGAGCTAAAAAGAAAGCTGAAGATATTATGAAGCTCGTAGGAACATCTTTTATAATTAATGTTTTTCTAGGAGGAGCAATTAGCTTAATAATTCTGATATTTTCAAAATTTATTTTACAATGTATGAATGTTGCACCTGAATTCATGGCATATAGTATTCAGTATATAAAAATAGTTGGAGGATTTATAATTGTACAAGCTGTAATAAATACTTTCACGTCAGTTATAAGATCTTTTGGATTTACTAAGATATGTATGTATACAACTTTTGTAATGAATATATTTAATATAATTCTAAATTATATTTTAGTATTCGGTAAAATTGGTGCACCAAGTCTTGGGGTTGGAGGCTCTGCAACTGCAACTGTGATAAGTAAGATATTAGGGAGCATTTTTCTTGGATATTATTTATTTAAGAAAATTTTACCTAACTTTTCATTCAAGTATTTAAAGAAAATTGAAAAGAAGGAATTTAAAAATATATTACATATGGGATTACCAGCTGCTGGAGAAAATATGTCTTATTCTTTATCAAAATTAGTGGCGACTGTTATACTAACTCATTTAAGTGTTGCAGCAGTCACTACTAATAGTTATATAAATAATATTTGTTTATTTATTTTTGTATTTTCTGTTTCAATAGGTCAAGGGTCAGCAATAATTATTGGAAGATTAATTGGAAAAGGAAACCTTGAAGAAGCATATAAGTTATGTTTTTCATCACTAAAAAAAGCATTTATAGTATCGACAATTCTAGGAATTATAGTTGCTATTTTTGCGCGCGAAATATTTGGAATATTCACAAGCAATGAAGAAATACTAGCCCTCGGAGCAGCAGTATTATTTATAAATGCATTTCTCGAACCTGGGAGAACATTTAATCTTGTAATAATAAATTGTCTTAGAGCTTGCGGTGATGTAAGATTTCCAGTGTATGTTGGAATTTGCTCTATGTGGACAGTTGGTGTTGGGTTAGCATATGTTTTTAGTATAGTTTTAGGACTTGGAATGCCAGGAATGTGGATAGCTTTAGCGTTAGATGAATGGATTAGAGGAATAATTATGTATTTTAGATGGAGAAGTAAAAAATGGCATGGCAAGTCTGTAATTACGCGTGAAGAAAAAATTGCTACGGTGCAAAATTCAAATAACGTAGCAACTCCAGGACAAGGTTGATGACCATTAAAAACTAGATTTACATGGTTAGGATCCATAATACCTAAATCCATATTAACTTCATGGAGGTTAGGGATTCCAAAAAGTATATACTGAACCATCTCAAGTCCTATTTGAGTATTGTAAATTGTAGCTATACCAAGTCTAAGAGCTTTCATAGCTAATGATACATGATTTCCATCTACATTTGTAAGATAGCTGGCTACGCAGTTCTGTTCTTCATGAACTGTTCCAGCAGGATATATGTCGAGTTTCTTCCATAGGTCTTTTCTTTTTCTAGGTGCAAAGGCCTCAAACATGATGTTTTTCTCAGCTAAATCTACTTTCTGTTGATTCTCTAATAGTACTGTTAAATCAATAGCCATTTGATTAGCATCCTGACTTGCATCTACACCTAATTTTTCACACATCCACTTGAGTTTATTCACATCAGTAATTGTAAATGGAGTTTTACCTTCACCAGTAGCTTTTAGTGTTCTAAAAGCCTCATAAGCGTGATGACTATAAGTATCAGCACCAATTATATTTTTCAAAAGAAAATTTCTCATAGCCATAGCGTCCTCCGGCTATACCGCAGACCCCATTCTCTTGACCAGTTTTTTTCGCTTATTCTACAGGGTCCGTTTGAGCATAATTGGCGGCTCAGGCCTTGAAGACAAAATTTATATCTAATCTTTTCTTGGGATGCATATATATCAAATACATTAGACATCTTATCTTCTCTGATTCTTTTAAGCATTTCTTCGACAGAATCATGGTAACTCGCTCTTCCTTCAAATTTTTCTAATATTTCTTCACTCATAAGATTTCACTCCTTAAATATATCGATATCATAAAATAATTTTTACTGTTATGAGGTCAATTATGGATGTTATATAAAAAGCTTAGATAAATAAAAGAGTATCCATTGACATTAATCTAAGAGAGAAGCTTTAGAATTATTAAATAAGGAAGAGGAGGGAAAAATGTTAAAGTCAAACTACGTATATAAGTTTACAGAATAAAGATACTATATAACAGAACAACTCCTCCGAGCTTCATGAGATAGTTGAATATATATGAGGTGAAGATAAAAATTAAACAAGATACTTATACACTTAAAATTAAATATTAATAGAGATTTAAGTGGTAGTAATATTAAGATAAGAATATTTAGAGTTTATGTTGCTGAAAAGGGAGAGGAAAACGATCTATGTTATTTGAATATCTAAAAAAATAACTGAAAAATATAATTAAAAAAGTAAATTTCATAAGAAATAGAATAATAATTAAAAAAATACAGATAATAAAATAAAATAGCCGATAAACATATATAATTGGAAAAATGTTTACATTGACAATATACCGTTGTTAATGATAAAATATTAATTTTACTTGACAAAAACAGGCCTATAAGGTATAATATATCATGAAAGAGGGTGTTTACATGGAAAAAGTTAAAACTATTGCTTCCATTAAAAACGACATAGAGAGGCACGTAGGTCAGAAAGTGACTCTGAAGGCTAATGGTGGAAGAAAAAAGATTTTAGTTAACGATGGTATCATTGAAAGTGTATACCCAAGCATTTTTGTAATAAGATTAAAAAATGACACCCAAAGGACTGTGACATATAGTTATTCAGATGTATTAACAAAGACTGTACAATTGGTATTTCCAACTAGAATATAAACTTCGATTAAATCGGGGTTTTTCTTTTTTATAAAAGATGTTTAACAGTAACTTTACAAGTGAATTTATTATTGAATATTTATTTTTATTATAATTTAAATAAATAGATGTTTTTAAAAATGTAAGATTATAACTTTCGGGTGATATTCCTGAATATGCTCTATTATAGAAGTAAGTTATTGGAATATTTAAGATATGTTTATGAGTTATTTTGAAAAAAAATTGTCAATAAATTGATAATTTAAACGCAAGATTCGCCAAGAAAGTTGAATTAATTGCATACAAATACAAAAAAAGAAAGATGGTGGGTTTCCATCTTTCAACTATGGTATAAAAGGGTATTGAGAATTTATGAGAGGTTATATGGTCAATAACCACTTACTATATTACGACAAAAAATAGTATATGTCAATAAAAAACGAAAAAAAATTTAGAAAAATAAATTATTAGGCGAAAATCATAAGATCTTTATTGAAATTTAATATTAAAATAAAAATATATCTATCATAAATTTCATCTTATAAGTATATAAATGAATAATAGGAATTTTATGGAGGTATAAAAAGATGGCAGATATAGATATCATAAAAGAAAATGTACAATTTGAGCAATTACTTAGAGAAAACAATACTAATACAGTATTAAAAGATGAATACTTAATACCAGATACTCATCCAGATGTACAAGAAATATTAACTGTAGAAGCTAGGCCTACTATAACTAATAAGGAATTAATTGGCGATAAAATAGTAATAGAAGGTAAAGTTGAATATACAGTAATATATTTAGCCAAAGAAGATGGACTAGTTGCAAATTCGGTTAGTTATAACCAAAACTTCACAAATAATATCGATTTAAATCAAGGTGAAAATAGAGTGATTTGTGAAGCAGACTGTAATGTTGAACATATAGAAGCGTCTATAATGAATGAAAGGAAAATATCTATTCAAGGTATAATTACTATAGGTTGGGAGCTTTATAAAAGCAATGAATTTGAATTTGTAAAAGATATTGAAGGCAGCGACGAGGTAGAAGTGTTAAAAAACACAGAAACAATAAATAAGATGAACGCAACTGAAAATGTTGAATTGATTGGTAAATCTATGATTAGAGTAGGAATGGATAAGCCTCAAATTAGCAAAATATTAAAATGTTCATTATTACTACACAAAAAAGAAATAAAAATCGCAGACGATAAAATCTATCTTGGATGTTACTGTAAATTAAATATTTTATACAAAGGAGAGGACTCTAAAGAATTGATTCCGTTAGAGGACGATGTTTACTTATCAAAAGAAGAAGAGATCAGAGGTATTACATCAGATATGATTCCAAATGTTTCTTATGAGGTCCTAAATAATGACTTGATGTTAGAAGAAGACGACTTGGGAGAAGTAAGAATCATAAATGATGAGTTTGTGGTTAGAGCAAATGTCAAGATATTCTCAAAGGAAAATATAGATACAATTAAAGATGCATATTCAACTAAATGTTTGCTTGGACTTAAGAAAGATGAACATGAAGTTGGTATTTTACATGGAATTAATAACTCTGACTCAATAATTAAGTATAATATTCAATTGAAAGAGAATGATTTAAGACCTGAACATATTATATCTGCAAATGGAACTATAATAATAACTGATAAGCAAGTTATGAGAGATCGAGTTGTTGTGGAAGGTATTGTTAAAGCAGATGTGCTATACAAAACAACAGATGAGGAAAAATATTTATCACATATTAAAGCTGAAATACCGTTTTCGGCAATGATTGATATTAGTGGCGCTGACGAAAATATGAAATCTATAGTAAAAGCAAATTTGGAGAACATAGATGCAGCAATAGAAGGGAATAGTATAGCAATTAAAGCTAATATAATATTATCTGGCAAGGTTTTATACGAAGTAAATAAAGAATTTATTTCAGACATAATTGAGGAAGAGGGAGATGTTCCAGAAAAAAAAGCAAGTATAACTATTTATGTTGTAGGTAAAGGCGATACTTTTTGGGATTTAGCTAAGAAGTATAATACAACAGTAAATGATCTAATTAAAATAAATAAAATTGAGGATTCTGAACATATCGAAGAGGGAAGAAAACTAATAATTCCAGGAAGAGCTATTTTTTAGAAAATAAGAAGTTCATAAAAAAATGAGAGGTTTTAAGAGGCTTTGTAGTTATCTTAAAGCCTCTTTTTGTTGATGTTAATTTTTTGAATAATTATTAAAATTCGTGGATAGAATATGTAATGCATGATATGAGGTGATAAAATTTGAAAAAAGTTTTAAGCGGTAATTTAATAATCATTGGAGGAGCCGAAGATAAAGAAGGAAAAAAAGAAATTCTAAAAAGAGTATGTGATTCTATTAATAAAAATGAAGATGTTTTATTAGTTGCAACAATCGCAACCGACTATCCAAAAGAAGCTGCAAATAAATATAAAGAGGTTTTCGGAGAGCTTGGGGTAAAAAATATAAAAGTATTGGATATAAGCGAGAGAACAGAAGCATCTGATGATATGAATGTAGAACTAATAAGAGAATCTTCGTTGATATTTTTTACAGGAGGAGATCAATTAAAAATAACAAGTCTAATTGGTGGAACTCTAGTTTACGATGCATTAGAAGAAGCATGGAAGAATGGTGCATTTATAGTAGGTACTTCGGCAGGGGCATCCGTAATGAGTGATACAATGATAGTTCAAGGGGAAGATGATGATGATCCAAGAAAATGTACACTGAAAATGTCTCCAGGACTAGGATTAATTAAGGATGTTATAATTGATCAACATTTTGCTCAAAGAGGAAGAATAGGAAGATTATTAACAGGAATTGCACAAAATCCTGAAGTTTTAGGAATAGGAATAGATGAAAATACTGGAATAGTAGTGAACCAATCAGGAATGATAGAAATTATAGGGGAAGGTGCGGTTTACTTTATTGATGGTAGTGCAATTACATATACTAATGTTTCAGAACTATATGCAGATGATATTTTGAGTATGCACAATGTTAAATTGCATGTATTAACAGATGGAAATAGATTTGATCTTATAAAAAAGTCACCTTTTGAGGAGGAAAAGTTTAGTCATGAAGATAATACAAAAGAGAATATATGAAGGACAAAATATTTATTCTCATAAAAAATGTATAAGAATAGATGTTGATTTAGAAGGATATTCTGAAACACCGAGTAAAGATATACTAAATTTCAATTTTAATCTTGTTAATATTATACCCGAACTAAAAAATCATAGGTGCGGTATTGATGAAGAGGGAGGCTTTGTAAAAAGGCTTCATGAGGGAACATACTTAGCACATATTTGTGAACATATAATGATTGCAATACAAAATAATCTAGGTATGGATGTTTCGTATGGAAAAGCAAGAGAAATTGAAGGTGATATGTATTATATTATCATTCAATATGAATATAAAAATACTGCTATAGAAATAGCTAATTTAGCTATTGATTTAGTAAACTCATTAATAAAACAAAATTCGTTAGATTTTGATGGAAGAATAGGTATTATTAAAGAAATTTTACAACGTGAGCAGATGGGATCAACTACAAAAGCAATTTGTGATGCAGCAAAGGAATATAATCTTCCGGTAATGCAGCTTGGTGATAGCAATATATATCAAATAGGATATGGAAAAGCTAGTAGAATAATAGAGGCATCAATAGGAAGTAAAACAAATTGTGTGGGTGTTGATATATCTTGTGATAAGCTTTTAACAAAACAATTACTTCAAAATCAGAATATTCCTGTAGCAGAAGGAAGTAAGGTAAATAATTTAATCGGATTATTACAGGAAGCAGAGAGGATAGGATATCCGGTAGTATTAAAACCTCAATGTGGAAATAAGGGCCAGGGGGTAATGCTTAACATAAACAGCCAAAAGCAATTAGTTGAAGCATTTATGAATTTAAGGAAAAAGCAAAAGGATATAATTCTTGAAAAATATCTTGATGGAAGAGATTATAGAGTTTGTGTAGTAAACTATAAGGTGGTAGCAGCATCATTAAGGCTCGCACCTTTTGTTATTGGAAATGGTAAGGATACCTTAAAGAAATTAATTGATGTTATTAATAAGAATCCTCTTAGAGGAGAAGATCACGAAAAAGCATTAACTAAGATAAAAATTAATGAAGAATTAATTTCTTGTCTCTCAAAAAGGGGATTTGAATTAAAATATATACCTAAAGACGGAGAAAAAATATTATTGAGAGAAAATGCAAATCTTTCAACTGGTGGTATGGCAGTAGATTGTACTGATGAAATCTGTGAGGAAAATATTGAATATTGTATAAATACAGCGAAAACTTTGGGGTTAGATATATGTGGAGTTGATATTTGTACAAAGGATATAAGTGTTCCGCTTGAAAAGAACAATGGTGTTATATTGGAGGTAAATGCTGCGCCGGGAATAAGAATGCATCATTATCCTTTAAAAGGAAGAATGCGAAATGTAGGAAAAGCGATTTTAGAAATGCTTTATGATGAAAAACCATATAATATTCCTATAATTTCTGTTACAGGAACAAATGGAAAAACAACGACTACAAGATTAATAAGTCATGTGCTAAGAAAAGTGAGTAATACTGTAGGAATGACATCAACTGATGGTATATATATAAATGACAAATGTATGCATAAGGGTGATGATACAGGATTTGAAAGTGCAAGGACAGTCTTATTAAATAAAGATGTAGATGTAGCAGTTTTAGAAACGGCTAGAGGTGGATTAGTAAAAAAGGGTCTAGCATATGATTTCGCAGACGTAGCTGTTATAACAAATATAACAAATGACCATTTGGGTTTAGATGGAATTAATACTATTGAAGAACTAAGTTTTACAAAAGCATTAGTTGGGGAAGCGGTAAAACCTAATGGATTTGTGGTAATAAATGCTGATGATAAATATAGTAAAACTATAATTAATAGATTTGAAGTTGAGAAGATTTATTTCGCTAAGTCAAAAGAGAATCCATTAATACAAGAAAATATAGAGAATGGAAAAATAGCTATTTTCATAGAAAATGATATTATATGTGTAGTAAATAATAATAAAAAATATGAAGTAGTTTCAGTAAAAGAATTGCCTATATCCTATAATGGGCAACTAGAATATAATATCGAAAATGCTATGGCAGCTTGTGCAGGATTGGTAGGTCTAAATATAGATTATTGTATTATCTCAAAGGGATTTATGGATTTTAAACTGGATGGAAAAGACAATAGTGGAAGGTTTAATATTTATAATTATTATGGTAGAAAAGTTATTTTAGATTACGCTCATAATATAGAGGGATATAAGGCAGTTATATCTTCGTTGAAGAAGATGAAAGGGAAAAGTAATCTTATTGGAGTGATTGGAATACCAGGAGATAGAAAAGATGATATAGGGTATGCAATTGGAGAAATATGTGCTAATAGCCTAGATAAGATAATTATAAAAGAAGATAAAGATAGGCGTGGAAGAAATATTGGAGAAATTGCAGACATTTTAGAAAAATCTATATTAAAAGCAAATAAAAATGCAGATATAGATATATGCTTAGACGAAGTAGAAGCTTTAAAACATGCTCTAAGTGTCAGTAATGAAGATGACATAATTGTAGTTTTTTATGAAAAATTAGATGCGCTTGTAGATGTTATAAATGAAGAACATTTAGTAGAATCAAACACAAAAAAATACAGACAATATATCAATAGTTTATAGCATAAATTTAATAAGAAATAATACTTTATGCTTTGATAAGCATAAAGTATATACCTTAATATCTCAATAAATGCATAATAAGCCTTTTTTAATAACTTATTAGACAAGATTTTTTAGCTATGATAGAATATTGTTAAAATGTGCAGAGGAGATATGCAAAATGAGGATTAAGGCTTATGCAAAAATAAATATCGCCTTAGATGTTGTGGGAAAAAGAGAAGATGGATATCATTTATTACGAATGATAATGCAGACTATAGATTTATATGACACAATTGAAGTAGAGAAGTGTGAGTTGGGGATAAATATAATTTGTAATAAGCATTATGTTCCTACAGATGAAAGGAATTTAGCATATAAAGCAGCAAGGCTGTTTAAGGAAACTTATTCTATTGATGAAGGCGTTAATATAAATATAATAAAAAACATTCCTGTATCAGCGGGATTGGCTGGAGGAAGCACTGATGCTGCAGGAGTTTTAAAACTTATGAATAAGTTATTTAATATTAATGCAAATAATAATGAGCTAAAAGAGTTAGGATTAAGGTTAGGTGCAGATGTTCCGTACTGTATTAGTGGTGGAACAGCATTATGTGAGGGAATTGGAGAGAAAATTACAAACTTAAAAAGATTTCAGAATAAAATTTTAGTTTTAATAAAACCGCCTTTTGGAGTTTCTACTAAAGAGGTATATAAGACTTTTGATTTATCTAAAGTTGTTTTTCATCCTAGGATAAAGGAGTTAATAGAAGCTATAGAAAATGATGATATTTATTTTATAGCTAATAATATGAAAAACTTATTAGAAAATGTAACGCTGAAAAAGCATAAAATTATTTCTAGTATTAAAGAGGAAACTAGGTTAAATGGAGCCATTGGTACCATGATGAGTGGTAGTGGCCCTACTGTCTTTGCTTTCTTTGATGATATGCTAAAAGCACAAATGTGTTATGATAATATGAAGAAGAAATATAAAGACGTATTTATAACAAGAACAATTTAATTTGAAAAATGTATAAAAAACCTCCAAGTGGTAATACTTTGAACTACAAGGGGGTTTGTTTATGAAAAATTATTTAAGATTAAGAAAATTAATATATATAGTTGTATTATGTTTAAGTGTAAGTATATTTAGCGGGTGTACAAGCGTTGGAGCAAGTAAAGATTTTGGAAGTAATGTGTTTGGAATGCTAAGTAGAACTGAAACTCAAAATAATGTAAAAACGCTAGACTATAATGAAGTTAAGAACTCATTGATAAGATTCCATGTTATAGCTAATAGTGATAACGAAGATGATCAAAAATTAAAAATAGAAGTGAAAAATAAAGTTATAGATTATTTATATCCTTATTTGAATTCTTCAGAATCTCTAGATGAGTCTAGAAAGATTATCAAAGATAAGATGCAGGATGTAAAAAAGATTGCTGAAGAAGTGATTAAAAATAATAATTATCAATATGATGTAAAAGTTGAATTATCTAGAGAAAACTTTCCGGATAAATCCTATGGGAACATTACTTTGCCACAAGGGAATTATGAAGCTTTCAGGATAATCATAGGAAATGGACAGGGTAGAAATTGGTGGTGTGTGATGTTTCCGCCATTATGCTTTGTAGATGAATCTAAAGCACAAGTTGAATATGATAAAACAGAAGAAAAGATAAAGGCGAGCGAGGGTAAAGTTATTGGAGACGAAGAAGTAAATATAGATAAAAGTGAGTTGAATAATAAGAAAGAAGCCAATATAGAGGTAAATAACAATATACAAATAAAATTTAAAATTTTGGAGGTACTTAAAGATATATTTAAGTAAAAGGAATAAGAGGACTAAAGACTTAAACACAAAAAACTGGACAAGTTTTTGCTATGCTTAGTACAAAATGAATTAATAGAATAATGTGATATAAATTTGAAATGTATATTGTTGATTTCCTAATTAAAATGTTAGTTTAAGTATTATGCTAATGAAAAATATAAGTATAAAAAATTGGAGGCCGAGTATATGAATAAAAAAGCAATTATAACTGTTGATAGTGCTGTCTTAAATGATGAAGAAGATTTAATAGGAGTAGTAACACCTGGGGAGTTTTATGAAACAGAAGACGGATTTAGGGTAGAATATGAGGAGACAAAATTATCGGGTATGGAAGGTACCAAAACTATTATAATAATACGAGAAGATTCCTTTGACTTAATCAGAGAGGGAACGACAGAAACTAAGATGGAGTTTAAAGATAAGCAAAAAACTGTATCTTTATACAAAACACCTTATGGAGTAATGGAAATAAAAGTAGATACTAAGAAATTAGAGATTAATGTTAATGAAGATGGTGGGGTCATAAACACAATGTACACATTAGAAATTGGCGGACAGCCTGCATTAAAGACTAATTTGACAATTGATATAAAAATAAAATAAATTATAAGCTATCTATAATATCCTTTTCAATATAATAAAAAGATAAATTTAAATGATTAATTTAAATTTATAAGGATATAATTTGAATTGGAGGGATAAAAATGGAAAAAAATCTAAAATATATAAATATTTTAAATAATATATGTAATTATTATGGAATTAGCGAAGAAAAGTTTATAGAGTTATTAAAAGATAGAGATAATAAATATATATTACTTTTATTGTTAAAAAATAATAATTGTTTAGAAACTAATAGAATTAAGGAAATGCTTAAAGTCAAAACATCTAGAAGTATAAATAGTAATTTAAAAATAGCAGAGGAAAAATTACTTGTGAATAGATTTTTCAGAGAAAAGTACTTTGAACTGGAGAATACTATAGAAAAGAGTGACATAACGAATTTATAAAAAAAGACTAGATATTGATATAAATATGTGATATTATAATACCTATGTTATTAAGCAACACAAATACCCCATAGTATATTTTATGGGGTGATTTACATTATAGCATTACTTTACAAATAAGTCAACATCAAGTTGTTGGGATATTTTAACATAGGGAGGATAAAAATGAATACAAAATACATTTTTGTTACAGGTGGAGTTGTTTCAGGGATTGGAAAAGGAATAACGGCAGCATCTCTTGGGAGATTGTTAAAGAATAGAGGAGTGAAAATTTCTATTCAAAAATTTGATCCATATTTAAATGTAGATCCAGGAACAATGAGTCCATATCAACACGGAGAAGTTTTTGTAACTGATGATGGTGCTGAAACAGATTTAGATTTAGGTCATTATGAAAGATTTATAGATGAGAACTTAACTTTAAACTCAAATGTTACAACTGGTAAAATATACAGTTCGGTTATAGAAAAAGAAAGAAGAGGAGAATACCTTGGAGCTACAGTTCAAGTAATTCCTCATATAACAAATGCAATAAAAGATAAGGTTTATCAAGTAGCGAATGAAAGAGATGTTGATGTAGTAATAACTGAAATTGGTGGAACTGTTGGGGATATAGAATCTCAACCATTTTTAGAAGCTATTAGACAAATAAAAAGTGAAGTTGGAGCTGAAAATGTTTGTTACATCCACGTTACCTTAGTACCATACTTGGGAAAAGCAGGAGAATTAAAAACAAAACCAACTCAACACTCTGTAAAAGAATTAAGAATGATAGGTATTCAACCAGATATAATAGTTTGTAGAGCTGAAAAAGAATTGACAGATGATATTAAAGCTAAAATAGGTTTATTCTGTAATATAGATGGAAGATCAGTAATTCAAAATCTTGATGCAGAACATTTATATGAAGTACCATTAATGTTACATGCAGAAGGATTAGATAACCTTGTGTGTGAGAAATTACATTTAGGATGTAGAGACATAGATAATTCTGAATGGATTGGAATGGTAAAGAGAATAAAAAATCTTAAGAATAACGTAAGAATAGCTTTAGTTGGTAAATATGTTGAATTACATGATGCGTACATATCAGTAGTTGAAGCATTAAGTCATGGTGGATTTGCTAATGATTCTAAAGTAGAGATAAAATGGGTTAATGCTGAAAATATTGAAAGCAGCAATGCTGATGAAATGCTTAATGATGTAGATGGTGTTTTAGTTCCAGGTGGATTTGGAGATAGAGGAATAGAAGGGAAAATTGCAGCTATAAAGTGGGCAAGAGAGAATAAGAAGCCTTTCTTAGGAATTTGCTTAGGAATGCAATGTGCTGTTATTGAGTATGCAAGAAGTGTTTTAGGATTTGAAGATGCTAATAGCTCAGAAATAAATCCAGATACAAAACATCCGGTAATAGACCTTATGCTGGATCAAAAGGATATAGAAAATCTTGGTGGTACAATGAGACTAGGACAATATCCTTGTAAATTGGATGAAAATAGTAATTCTTATGAAGCTTATAAGAAAGAAATGATAAATGAAAGACACAGACATAGATATGAATTCAATAATGAATTTAGAAAACAAATAACTGAAGCGGGAATGAAAATTGTAGGAACTAGTCCTGATGACAGGTTAGTAGAAATTGTTGAGGTTGAAGATCATCCTTGGTATGTTGCGGTTCAATTCCATCCAGAACTTAAATCAAGACCAAATAAACCACATAAATTATTTGTAGGTTTTATTAAAGCGGCGGTAAAAGAAAATCAAACAAAGTAAATTTGTTTTATAAGCATGTTTAATATATAATAATTTTAGGTATAATAATTATATGAACTGGTAAACTTATTTTATAGATTACCAGTTCAAAATTATATATAATATATTTAACTTATAAAGTTATAGCATTAATAAATTTATTAAACATGAAAAATTAATGTCTTATTGTATTATTCTAAAATATTTCTAAAAGAGTTATATCACATCTGATTATCTTAATTATTAAATTTTCCAATACAACTATAACTAAAATGAATTGATTTTTATAGATTAATAATCTATAAATTGGAGGTGCGAATTTGACAAAACAAGAATATGAAGGCATGACTTTAACTAGTTTAAAAGACATTGCTAAAGATTTAGGTGTTAAAAATATATCTAAATATAAAAAGAACGAACTTATAGAGGAAATATTAAAGAGTTCTAATAATTTTATAAAAAAAGATGGAATGATATTAAGAGAAAATATAGCTCCTAAAATAGTAGAAAAAACTCAAGATAATACTGAAAGAAATAATGATAGAATAGTTGAAAAAGTTAACAGGAATTCAGAGTCAAGAGAAGAAGTTAATAAAACTGAAGCTGCAGAGAAAAAAGAAAATTTAAAAGAGATGATAGACGAATCTAATGTAGCGAAAGGGATATTAGAGATATTAGAGAATAATAGTTTTGGTTTCTTAAGATGTAAAAATTATTTGACTAGTAGTGATGATATTTATGTATCGCCATCTCAAATTAGAAGATTCAACTTAAGAACAGGGGATGAAGTTGAAGGGAAAGTAAGAGAGGCTAAAGAAACTGAAAAATTTAAAGCGCTTCTATTTGTTCAAAAGGTTAATGGGGAGCATCCCGAAAAAGCAATAGGTAGAAAATCGTTTGAAACTTTAACGCCTATATATCCAAAAGAAAGATTGCGATTAGAGACTTCTGACAAAAATGACTTATCATCTAGATTAATGGATATAATTTGCCCAATAGGTAAAGGGCAAAGAGGAATAATAGTAGCACCGCCTAAAGCAGGAAAGACTACTTTGTTAAAAAAGGTAGCACAAAACATATCAAAAAACTATCCGGAAGTTAAACTAATAGTACTACTTATAGATGAAAGACCAGAAGAAGTTACGGATATGAAGAGATCTATAAATGGAGATGTTGTTTACTCAACTTTTGATGAAGAACCACAAAATCATGCAAAAGTAGCTCAAATGGTTTTGGAAAGAGCTAAGAGAATGGTTGAGCAAGGAAAAGATGTTGTCATACTTATGGATAGTATAACTAGATTATCAAGAGCTTATAATTTGACAATAAATCCTACTGGTAGGACTTTGTCAGGTGGTCTTGATCCAGGGGCTCTTATAATGCCTAAGAAATTCTTTGGAGCTGCAAGGAAAATTGAAGAGGGTGGAAGCTTGACAATACTTGCAACTGCGCTTGTTGAGACTGGTTCTAGAATGGATGATATGATTTTTGAAGAGTTTAAAGGTACAGGAAATATGGAAGTTCATCTTGATAGAAGATTACAAGAGAGAAGAATTTTCCCTGCTATTGATATATATAAATCAGGAACGAGAAAAGAAGATTTAATATTATCCAAAGAGGAATTAGAGGTGGCATTTTCTATAAGAAAGATAATGTATAAGGATGGTAATTCGGACGGCGTTACAGAAAATCTTATCAATATGTTATCTAAGACTAATGATAATAAAGAGTTTATAAATGTTTTTCAAAAGAAGAGTTGATAATACAATAATAAAGGATGACCAGCTAGTATTATGGTCACCCTTTTTATTTGTTTGAAATTAAATCGTTTGCTATGTCGACTATTTTAGTTAAAGAATATGTTGAAGATAATTCTTTTAATTTAAGTCTTAAGTTAATTAATTCATCAGGATTATCTATTAAGTGATTTACTGTATCGTTGATTTTGCTTAAATCTTTTATATATATTGAGTATCCTTCAGTTGTAAGAAAATCTATATTCTCACTTTCTTGCCCGGGGATAGCGAAAGGAATTACTAATGGTATATTTTTAACTATAGATTCTGTAACTGTTAAGCCACCAGGTTTTGATACAATTACATCGCAATAATCCATAAGGTAAGAAATATCTTGAGTAAAACCTAGTATATGAAGTTTTTTGTTGGTAAAATTATTTTCATGACAGTATTTTACCAATTTATTCTTAAGGTGATTATTTTTCCCACAAACAACAGTGATTCTTAATTTTTTTGGATTCTTTAACAATTCTTTTAGAACTTTAAATATGGTATTTAGCCCTAGACTACCACCCATAAGTAATATATTAAAATATTCATCATCCTTTAAAGTATCGGCAGACGTAATTTCAGTGTAAAATCTACTGCTTATCGGAATGCCTATAGGATAAATCTTATTAGGACTCACATTTCTAGCGACTAATGATTGCTTGGTATAGTTACTGCCGGTTATATAAGCATCAACACAGGAGTCTACATATAGATAATGAGCTTTAAAATCTGTAACAACTAAAATGAATGGAGTTTTTAATCCTTGTTTTTTTAAGTCTGAGATAACACTGATGTTTATAGAGTGAGTGGCGATAATTATATCAGGCTGTATCTCATTTATTACTTTTGAAACTTTCTTTCTAGTCATAAAGAAAATAAGCTTTAAAAATTTATTGATAAACTTGTTATCGGTTAAATTGTAAAATAAACCATAAGTTCTAGGAAATTTTGCGGCAGAAATTTCATATGCCATTACAATAATATCATTAAGAAATTTACTGTTCTTAGCTAGAAAATCAAGTTTTGTAATTTCATAACCAGCATTTTGAAAAGATTCCGCTACAGAAGTAGCAGCCTGATTATGTCCTTGGCCCGTAGATGTTGTTAAAATTAAAACTTTTTTCACGAAAGTCACTCATTTCAATAGTATTATATTACATAGTTTACCATATCTATTGTGCAATTTAAATACTAAATTATACATGGTAATATATTAAAAATTAGTTAATTAACCTAATTAATGCGAGATTTTAAATTTTATGTAGCCTTATTTATATTTTTATATAGTTATAAAAGGCAACAAAAAAGGAAAGACATTGTCTTTCCGCAAAGATATTACTTGTTGCCAAGGTTGAATCTCTTGTTGAATTTATCAACTCTTCCACCAACGTCAACAATTTTTTGTTTACCAGTGAAGAATGGGTGGCATTTAGAGCATATTTCAACTTTTAGTTCTTCTTTAACAGAACCAGTAGTGAAAGTGTTTCCACATGCACACTTAACCACTGTTTCGTGGTGGTATTCTGGATGTATGCCTTCTCTCATTATTTTTCACCTCTTTCAATTATATAAACTTATGTTAATTATTCAATAACAACCATTAGATTATAGCATAGTGCAAATTTAGCGTCAATAATAAAGTGAAACTTTTCAGGTGGAGTCTTAACTCAAGCTGAATTTAGTTGAACTTATACCCTCAGAGGGCACATTGTCCAGGAGTGTGATGCCGTTATGTCCTACTTGAAGAAGAGAAAGCGTTACGGATGCTAGCCGTCGGATAAATTATAGATGCAAATAATATAAAAATGTCTTTTTATGATGAGTATTAAATGATATAATCGTGTATGATACCTTTAAAAGGAGAGTACTTTAAAGATGAGCAAACTATATTTTAGATACGGAGCCATGAATTCTGGTAAGTCAACCCATTTAATGCAAGTCGCTTATAACTATGAAGAACGCGGGATGAAAGTGATTATTATAAAACCTAAAATTGATAATAAAGGTGGAAATACACTTGTATCTAGACTTGGAGTAAATAGACAAGTCGACCTGTTGATTTCTGAGAATGACAATGTTTTAGAGATAATACATAACTATTTAAATGAAGGCAAGAACATAGATTGTATATTAGTAGATGAAGTTCAATTTTTAAAATTCGAACAGATAGATCAATTATTTGAAGTGGCGGTTAGTATTAATATACCTATAATATGTTATGGTCTTAGGACAGATTTTAAAATGAATGGATTTGAGGGTAGTACGAGATTGTTATTACTAGCTCACAGCATAGAGGAAATGAAAACAATATGCGCATGTGGTAAAAAAGCTATATTTAATGGTAGAAAAATAAATGACAGGTTTGTATTTGAAGGTGAACAAATTGCAATAGATGAACAAAATAATGTTGAATATGAATCGTTATGTGGAGAGTGTTACTATAAATATAAAGAAAAATAATAAAAGAGAGTAAGTGATTTTTATTAATGAGAAGATGTGATGTTGGAGGTCAAGCTGTTATAGAAGGCGTTATGATGAGAGGTAGCAAAAGCTTAGCAACAGCTGTGAGAACTCCTAATGGAAATATAGAAATAGATTTTAAAGATAATAGGCCAATAACAAAAAAATATCCAATTTTGAATATACCATTTCTTAGAGGTTTCTTTGTATTGATAGAATCTATGAAAGTTGGTATGGAATCATTGAATTATTCTGCCACATTTTTAGAGGATGAAAGTGAAGAGCCGTCGAAATTTGAAAAGTGGTTAGAGAATAAATTAGGTAAAAAAGCTAATGATGTGTTTATGGGTATAACTATGTTTATCTCATTTATTTTCGCAATAGGACTCTTTGTTGCATTACCAACAGGTATTGCATCATTTTTTAAAGGAACAGGAATTTCGAATATAATGCTTCATTTAATAGAAGCATGTATAAGAATTACTATTCTTTTGCTATATATGTTTTTTATAAGTAAGCTTAGTGATATTTATAGGGTATTCCAGTATCATGGAGCAGAACATAAAACTATATTTTGTTATGAAGCAATGGAAGAATTAACAGTTGAAAATGTTAGAAAGCAACCAAGATTGCATCCAAGATGCGGAACTAATTTCCTGTTTCTGGTAATGCTTGTAAGTATAATAGTCTTTTCGTTTACGGGCTGGGGAGGTATTGTTGAAAGATTATTATTTAGAATCGTACTTATACCAGTTGTTACGGGAATTAGTTATGAACTTATAAAATGGTTGGGTAAAGACGACGGATTTTTATCAAAGATAGTAGCCTATCCAGGTCTCAAACTACAGCTGCTAACGACTAAAGAACCTGATGATTCTCAAATAGAAGTTGCTATAGCATCTTTAAAAGCAGCAGAAGGAATTAAGGACCCAAATAAGAGCATAGAGGAATTAATAAATACAGGAACTTCGACTCTAAAGGAAAGTGGAATTGATACAGCAAGATTAGATGCTGAATTGCTATTAGGTAACATAATTGAAGAAAGCAGAATTTATTTAATTACCCATAAGGAAGAGGAAGTAAGTGCAGATAATGCAGAAAAATACTTTAAATTTATAGAAAAACGCAGAAATAAAATGCCTGTTAAGTATATTTTAAATAAGTGTGAGTTTATGGGAATTGACTATCATGTTGAGGAAGGGGTTCTAATTCCAAGAGATGATACTGAGATATTAGTTGATGAGGTCCTTAAAAGCATAGGAGAAGATGAAGAAAAACAAGTGTGTGATTTGTGTTGTGGATCAGGGGCAATTGGTATAGCATTAGCTCATTATAGACAAAATATAAAAGTGGATTTAATTGATTACTATCCTATTCCGGAAAAAGTGTCATTAATAAATATAAAGAAAAACAGAATGGAAGATAGAGTAGCATTTATAAAGAGTGATTTGTTAGAAAAACCTATAGAAGATAAAAAGGTGTATGATATCATAGTGTCTAATCCTCCATATATAGAGGCTGAAGAAATAGATAAGCTTATGGATGATGTTAAGAATTATGAGCCTCATACTGCTTTGGATGGTGGAACTGATGGATTGGATTTTTATAGAAAGATAATTGACCAAAGTCAGTATGTATTGAAACAATCTGGAATATTAGCATTTGAAATAGGATATAATCAAGGAGAAGCAGTAAAATTATTGATGGAAGAACATAACTTCGAGGATATAAAAGTCATTAAAGATTTTGCCAGCCTTGATAGAATAGTTATTGGAATCAAAATATAATTAGATATCGAAACTTAAAATAAAAAATGGTTGGTTGGTTAACCATATAAAATATGATATAATGTAGAAATGTGAAAAAAAAAGTACGGAGTGATTAAATGTTATTAGATAGATTAGAATTTATAGAAAATAAATATGATGAATTATCGGTTAAAATTAGTGATCCATCAATCATGCAAAATCAAAATGAATGGAGAAAGCTTTGTAAGGAACATGCAGATTTAGAGATTATCGTAAATGCCTACAGAGATTACAAAAAAGTAACTGAAGATTTAAAAGCTAACAAGGAAATGCTAAGTGGTGAAAGTGATAGAGAAATGAGAGAGATGTTAAATGAAGAAATATCAGATCTCACAAATAGGGAAGCTGAATTAGAAAGAGAAATTCAAATTTTATTACTTCCAAAAGACCCTAATGATGATAAAAATGTATTTGTTGAAATCAGAGGAGGCGCAGGTGGAGAAGAAGCTGCACTATTTGCATATAACTTATTTAGAATGTATACGAGATATGCAGAAACTCAAAGATGGGCTACGGAAATCATGAGTTTAAATGAAACAGATCTTGGTGGGTTTAAAGAAGTTGTATTTATGATTAAAGGTAACGGAGCTTATTCTAAATTGAAATATGAAAGTGGTGTTCATAGAGTACAAAGAGTTCCAGATACTGAATCAAGTGGAAGAATTCATACATCAACAGCTACAGTAGCAGTTTTACCAGAAGTTGATGATGTTGAAATAGAAGTTTTAGATAAAGATGTTAGAATTGATGTATTTAGAGCTTCAGGAAATGGAGGACAGTGCGTTAATACTACAGATTCAGCTGTAAGAATTACTCACTTACCAACAGGTCTTGTGGTTTCGTGCCAAGATGAAAAATCACAATTAAAAAATAAAGAAAAAGCTATGAAAGTTTTAAAATCAAGGCTTTATGAACAAGCAGAGAGAGAAAGAGCAGAAGGAATAGCTGAAGATAGAAAGAGTCAAGTTGGTACAGGGGATAGAAGTGAAAGAATTAGGACGTATAACTATCCGCAAGGAAGAGTTACTGACCACAGAATAGGATTAACTTTATATAAGTTAGACACATTCTTAAGTGGAGATCTTGACGAAATGATAAATGCACTTATTACAGCAGATCAGGCTGAGAAAATGAAATCAATGGGAAATACACAAATGTAATAATTACTCAATAAAGCCTTGCATTGTATATGTAGGGCTTTAAAAGTAATTTGGGGGACTAAATATGGATATATATAAAGCTATAAAAAAAGAAAGATCACATTTGAAGATATTTTTAATTACTATGGCTATTATTGGGATTATTCTTCCTCTAATATTAATAGTGACTGGATTAACAACTATATTTTACACAAGTTATGTTGTTTTTATTGAAATTTTGATTATCATAGCTATCATAATTAAAATGAATGCTTATAAGGTGGAATATAGATATTCTAGTAATAGATTGATTTTTAAAGTTGGAATTTTGTCAAAGGAATCATTAATCATATGTGATAAAGTTATTTTAGTGCATACAAATAAATCAGATTATGATTTAGAAATTGTTTTAGTTACAAGTGTAAAGTTTAAAAATAGAGGATTGAGGCTGATAGACCCAAATGTCCTTAAAAGATACCCGCAAATTGCAGAAGAGTACAATGCATTTAAACAAATTAATCCGCAGAGAGATTATTATTTTCAGGTAATCAAGAGAGGTGGATTGAAGAAGTATTTACTATTGGATTCGATATACAGGAATTGTGTTAAAGCTACTTATACTGATGATAGTATACAAAATATAAAAATAGCAAGGGGACAGCTTATAGTTTAAAAAAATGACCAATATGAATTAAAAAGAAGAGAGGGGGTAGAAAAGGTGGAAACTAAGTTTAGTATAATTAAGGATGTTAAAGAAGATGAGGAAAAGATAAGGGAAGCAGCTGAATTTATTAAAAATGGAGGGACCGTTGTTTTTCCGACAGAAACAGTTTATGGTCTAGGTGCAGACGCTCTTAATGCAACTGCGGTAGAAAAAATATTCAAAGCAAAAGGCAGACCACAAGATAATCCTTTAATAATCCATGTGTCATCAAAAGATATAGAGCCATATGTTATGGAGATTCCAGAAGTGGCCAATAAACTTATAAATAAGTTTTGGCCAGGACCACTTACAATAATTTTGAAAAAAAAGGACATAATACCCAATGTGACCAGTGCTGATTTGAATTCTATTGGTATCAGAATGCCGGATAATGAAATAGCTAGAAAGTTAATTGAATTATCAAATACTACAATTGCCGCTCCATCAGCTAATATAAGCGGGAGACCTAGTCCTACAGATTTTCAAAGATGTGTTGAGGATTTGGATGGGAAAGTAGATTGTATTTTAGGAGGAATGCAAAGTGATGTGGGAGTAGAATCTACAATTGTTGATTGCACTGTGATTCCTCCTATAGTTCTGCGTCCAGGCGGTATTACATTAGAGATGCTTAAAGAAATAGAATCGTCAATTGAGATAGATAGAGCTATAATGGAGAAACCAAAAGAAGGGTTAAAACCAAAGGCACCAGGAATGAAATATAAACATTATGCACCCAATGCTAAAGTAACAATAATTTCTGGAGAAAGAAAAAAAACTATTGAAAAAATAAAAGAAATGGTACACTATAATATAGAAAAAGGTAAAAAGGTCTGTATCCTCACGGTTGAAGAAAATGTAATGGAATATACGGAGGGAGATTGTATAGTCATGGGAAGTATGTTCAATTTGGCGACAATTGCTAAAAGTTTATTTGAAGCTTTAAGAAAATGTGATGATTTAAAGGCAGATTTAATTTTAGCAGAAGGATACAAAGAAGAAGGTTTAGGTATAGCTATTATGAATAGATTAAATAAGGCAGCAGGATTTGATATTATAGATGTATAGTAATATATTAATTTAAATATCTTTACATAAACTAAATTCAAGATTAAATATTAATGGGAGATGGTTTGATTATGAAAATAGCAATTGGATGCGATCATGGTGGATTTGAATTAAAGAATGAAATTATTAAATATTTAGAAAGTGAAAGCCATGAAGTAAAAGATTTTGGAACGCATTCTACTAGTTCTTGCGACTATCCTGACATTGCATTACCAGTAGCAGAAGCAGTTGCAGCAAAAGAGTATGAGTTTGGTATATTAATTTGCGGTACTGGAATTGGGATTAGTATTGCGGCAAATAAAGTTCCAGGAATTAGAGCAGCATTATGCTCTGACACTTTTAGTGCGCATGCAACTAGAGAACATAATAACGCAAATATTTTGACAATGGGTCAAAGAGTAGTTGGAGCAGGTCTTGCTTTAGATATAGTAAAGACTTTTATTACAGCTAAATTTGAAGGGGATAGACATCAAAATAGAATAGATAAAATCTCAGAAATCGAAAAAAAATATACACATTAGAAAAAAGCAGCTATGCTG
>Ga0209281_1000674_pt1 | contig 35674 bp, 27 predicted proteins | sample MedtruBG_FD_187514 | JGI IMG/M metagenome (GOLD analysis project Ga0209281, IMG submission 187514) | Root nodule microbial communities of legume samples collected from California, USA - Medicago truncatula BG (SPAdes) (version 2) | ecosystem: Host-associated > Plants > Roots > Nodule | place... | reverse complement strand
ACCTTTAACTCTCCTGCAACCCACATTTCAATTACTCGAAATGCAGTTTTGAGCGGGAATATACTCAATGACTAGCATAGTTTCCTATGGAAACACTATTATTTAGCGACTTCTTGTCGCACTTTAGAATTACGCACTAAAAAAATCGTAAATTCAATCTCTTGAATAATACGATTTTACAATTTGCTATTTATTTTTAGTGATTCATAATTTAAGAATATAACGAATTATTAATATATTAAGTAAAGCCACCGAAAGGCTTTTTGTTGGACCAAGTTTAATTCTTGATACTAAGCCGTATTTAGAATATAATCACATGATATCGTTTAACTCTTGAACAAGTTTATCCAAAAAAAATGATATTGTATTTCTGTCAGATTGTGTTCCATAAAGGTTAACACTAAGTGTTACTTGGTCATCAAATGTTGAAATCGCTAACTGAAAATAGGGACTATATTTGATTGAACCAGTCATATAAGCTTCAGCAATTTCAATTTTCCCAAAAGCAAGTCTTGTTTTGTCAATTATCCCAATATTCGTAAATGCAATCAATGGATTAGTGAATCTCTTTTCTATAATGTCTCTTGCCAACTTATATGGAAATATATCAAAAAGCTTTTCTAATACGTTGATGCTCTTAATACAGGCAATATTTGATTTTTCCTTATCCATCGTTTTTTTTACTTTAATAAGGGTTTGCTCAAAATCTGTACCAATTTCTAAACCTATATTGCAGGTGAGATTAGTACATAAATTGCAAATCCCCTCTGCTCTACGATTCGGAAGATATTTTCTCATGTCCATCGTACAAGTTGTGGTGACAACACAATTAAATATTTGAAAAATGGTGCGCATATAAGCCGTAAGGATGATATCGTTCACTGTAGCGGCATGTTTTTTAGCATAAGATTTAATTTTGCAAAAATGCTCTTTTAAAATCGTCCGAATCTCAATAAAAGGATTGCTAATATCACCCTCAAGTTTGAACTTGGCCGGATCAAACGAAAACATATCATTTTTACCGAACATTATTTTTAACTTTTCACGTACCGAAAATGTCTTCAATATTTGACTTATCTTTCTATTAGCCATTGGCGCTGGAATGTAATATGAGTTCTCATACATATTTGAGTAAATGTGACTGAGCATATAAAGATATTCCTTAAATCCGGCAGCATCGCATAGCATATGATTGATTAAAACACAGAGTGTATCATTTTTATCATCTCGAATAATTTCAATCTTCAGTTGTGGGCCCTTAAAAGCATCGATTTCTTTACAAATAAATTCATCAACATTTTTATCAATATTTGATGTTTCTAAAATTTTCAGCATGTCATCGGCCGTATATGCCTTATCCTCCCAATAGGATTTATTTTTGGTTTCATTGAAACTACTCCTAATCAGCGGAAAAGCATCTGCCGAAAGGTTCACAGCCTGTTTAAAACGTTCCAAATCAAGTCTTTCCGCAAGTGTTGCTACAAAATGTAACGTATGGTCATTGATATTTTTAACTTTAAAAAGGTGTTGAAGCGTGTCCCATGCTTCAACTTGATAATTAACAAATTGACTATTTAGCATTTTACCTCATCATTCCCTTCACCTAATACTAATAACAGGTACACAATAAATTACTATTCCGTATCAATTGTAGCATATTTTGTAAAAATCGTATTATTAAATTTTCAAAGAGCATTTTTTATAATTTCACTCTTGAATAATGCGATTTTACAATTTGTTATTTATATTTACTGATTCATAATATAAAAAATGAGTAAATTAACTCAATTAAATATTATACGCACAATCTCACTTTGTAATAGCTTATCTACATTTCAGAAAGAGTAATTTTTAATTCTCTAATAGCTTCTTCGTATTCCAAAATTCCAACCAAAGCTTTAAACTCCTCATTCTCTATCATTGATTGGATCATATTCTTTCTCGCTATCTTTTGCTCCTCTGGTTTTATTTCTAACTCAACTTTTTCAAAATAAGGATTGCTACTATAATCATACCGCCCTGAAATGATTCCTTCTACATAAGTTTTAAACCATTGGGCTGCTAATTTTTTATTGTCTGTTTCAATGTATAATTGAACATATTTGTATTCTACTGAACTCAATAATCCAATTTGAAATATATTCTGAATCTTATAACATGTATCTAAATAGAATAATGCTTTTTCATAATCTTGTTCTTTCTTTGAAATTCCTGATAATGCACTGAGCATGAGACAACTATTATTTACATAATTCAACAATTTGTTACTACAAAACTTTATAGCTTCCTCATACTTGCCTTGCTTTAAAAACAGATATGGATATAAGGTCGCTGGATCTATGTATTGTGGAAGTTTCTTAAGTGCTTTCTCACTCTCTTCATAGTTTTCTAAAATCATATTAATATGAGCAATAAAAAATAACGCCATCGGTGCATATTTGGAATCTCCGCTCTCAGCTACCTGATTAAATAATTCTAACGCTTCCCGTCTCTTGTTTTCTATAAATTCTTCTGTATCATCCCCCGACATCGTTAAGAACGTATTAATTAACCCTGCTACAACAACTTTTAAATTAATACTGTTTGGATATTCATTTAGGTACACTTTACATTTTTCTTCTCCTGCTGAATAACCTTCATGGAAAAATAATTTTGTCAATTCTTCTTTTATGTTAGTAATCTCTACTTCTGAAAGTTCCCGTTGAAAAGATAACAATGCATCAGGAGATGTATTTAATGCTCTAGCCAAAGGAGCCAGCAAAGAAATATCTGGCATTGAATTTCCATTCTCCCATTTACTAACAGCTCCTGCTGAAATACCAACCATAAGTGCTAACTGATCTTGAGTGATATTTCTTTCTTTTCTTAACTTTAAAATTGTTTCTCCTATCTTTAATCTATTCAATTGTATACCTCCAATTTTTTATAATTCAAAGACCTATTAATAAATTTATTATAAACTTCATTTGATCTACCAACAATGGAGAGTCGGTAGGGTTTAAGTTAAGAAAATTTGAATATTACTCAACTTCTGTATTTAAATCTTTTTAAAGATCATATAAACACTCTCTACTTTACGCTTTGAAATATCACATTATTCAATTTTCAAAGGACATAATTTTGATTTACTACACACTTTCTACATATTACTTAATATTTTAGTATTGCTCAGTAAAAAATATCACACTAAATAATGTGATATTTAAATCAGCTATTTATTTTATTCGTATATATAATATATGAATAAACATTAATCCCTTATAAGCTCATTAATACTTATATTAGGATTTCTATATCTTTTTCTTTTCTTAGTTTTCTTTCTCCATTGAATAGCTTCTTTAGGGCAATACTGAATACAAGCTGCGCATTGCTCACAATTATGTTTCCATGTTGGCTTATCGGTACTAAACTGTATGTTATTGACTGGGCAAATTCTTTCACATAGTTTGCAACCATTACAATCATCAGTTACCGGAAATATTATTCCAAGTGTTTTTCCTTCGATTCTTATTTTTTCTTTTGCTATAAGTGAAGTTATTTTACATAGGTTAAAATTTCCTAATTCAGTTCCTATATCATTAGCAACCTGTAAACTGTTACCTGTTCCTGAAAAATATAATATTGTATCCTTTTCTATTATCATAAAAACCTCCCAATTTATCTAAACACTTAAGTAATTTCTAATAACTCTTATTAATAAAATTACCATTTTCTAATAGATGTACTAGTTTTTAATGATATTTTAAGGCATGTACCATACTACATAGTCAAGGTTTATTTTTAAAATAAATTTCCATATCCCCACAGCGTTCTAAATTCTTATCCAGGATATTTTTCTTTACCTTATCAAGTAGATCTTTTGTTTCTCCTAGCTCATCTATTTTACTGTTAATTTCATCTATCTTATTTTCAACAAGTTTTTCAATACTTTTAATATCACCGCATAAAATTTCATTATGCATTTATGTGCTTATTTCCTTTAATGAAAAACCAAATTTTTTAATAATAAATATGAATTTAATCTTTTCTATATCTTCTTTTGAATATAACCTGTACCCGTTTTTAGCACGTTTAGTTTCTGAGATTAGCCCAATTTTTTCATAATATCTTATAGTCTCTTTATTAATATTAAATTCTTTAACTAATTGCCCAATATTATAAACATCTTTCATAATTCATCTTCCTAAAATTTTATATTATCTTGAAAATTTCATATATTTCTCATAATGCAAACTTAATTACCACTATTAATCAATTATAACATTCATTGTAAATATTACCCTATTCAATTTTCAAAGAAGTTTTCGAACCAAGTAAAAAGGAATTATATTGTTATCTTTCATACTGCTATTACCCATAGTTGTAATAACAAATCCTGGAATTTATTCATTAACACTAATATTAAACGTATGTAATTTTTGAGCTAACACTCTTGTTGACATCCATGACCCTATCCATATTACAGTTTTGGTAAAGCTTTTATAACTTGCGAATTGGGGACCATAAGGCAATTGAAACCTCAACTCCCTTGGAAACAGCGGCAATCGCGAATACTGCAACTGGACTGATTGAACTCGAAACTAAACTACCTACCATCATGCCAAGCGGCATAGCCAGGCGAGTAAACACACGAGAGAAACTAAGCACTCTCCCTAACATATTCGAAGGTACAGTTTCCTGACGTATCGATGTCACAAGCGTGTTCCAAGCTACATTGCAGACTGTAACTATACCAAAAGCGATTCCTGGAGCTAACCAAAGCGGAGTAACTAATGCATACAGAAAACCACATGTCCCTACAATTAAGAGTATAGGTATAAGTACTCCCCGTCTAAAATAGCGTTCCAAAGGAACCACCATAATACTTCCCACTAAACCACCAAGTCCAAGAAATGCGTAATTGTAGCTAACTTGGGCCGCATTTAGATGGAGAGTGGAGAGGAGATAGAACATCAAAACTCCATAGGCTGCACTGTACCCAAAGTTGCCAATCATGGCCTGTAGAGAGAGACTTAAATTCAACTTGTCGTGGGTTAAAAAATGCAGTCCTTCACTCATTCCACGAAAAATCTCACTTAGTCGAGTTTTCGCTACCGGTTTTCCCAAGTTCTTTATTCGCCATATAGCCCATAATGTCCCTGCGAAAGATACGACATCAAACCATAACGTACGGTAACCTCCGAGAGTGGTTATCATAATACCCGCAAGAAGAGGACCAATTAAATCACCGGCTTGATTGATTAATTGATACGATGCATTTGCCTTAGTAAGGTTCTTATTGCCTATTATATTGGGGATAGACGCTACAACCGATACGTCAAAAAGTAATGACAACCCTGCCAAAAGAAATGATACAACATAAAGTTGCCAAAGTTGCAAGATTCCTAACATTTGCATAAATGGAATGAAAGCGACTAGAACCGCTCTTGTTATATCAGCAAACATCATCAGTCGTCGACGATCCCAGCGATCAACATACACGCCAATGATTGGACCAAATAACACAATCGGCAATACGCTGACTGCATACATTGAACCCATAACAACAACTGAATGTGTTAGTTCATATGAAATCCATGGTATGGCAAAGGTGTAAAGTGCGTCACCTAGTTTCGAAACTAGCTGTCCTATTAGGAAAATAAGAAATTGAAGGGGCAACTGTTTAGAGATAGAATTTCCCAATCGTTGTGGAAGCAGCCTTAGAACTGAACTACCCTCGTTCTCCAATTCTTTAAAAGATTCATTATTCATTTAATCACCTCTTATTAATTACTTCGCCGTAGAATACAGGGTTTGCATAGTAATGGAACCTAAAATGGTTACAAACGTTTATAGCCTTATTAGATTTTTTTACTGAATTTTTATCTCTATAGTTTGTAGTACTGGTAACTTTTATACAATTTTTGTATTCAATTATAAGTTCATCAAAAGTTTCAAAAATCACCAAATATCCCTTCCTATGTTATATAATAACTTATTATTGCAAATCAATTATAACATTAATTATTTCTAAATACTTTATTTATATGTTCTCTATCATAATCTAGTATCCATTCATTATAATTCTTATAAAGTGGATAAATTGTTTCTCTCTTTTCAGACACAATGTCTAATCCCCTATCATCATAATAGTGAAATAGTACATTCAAATTCGTATCAAATAGAAATATGGCCGATACAAGTTCTGAAAATCCGCCGAGGTCAGCTTTACTTATCTCTTCTAAAAGTTTATTTATATTTATAACATTTGTTCTCAAATCCCAATAATAGTATATCTTTTCTATTTGCTCATCACTATCATCATCTAAATAAACCATTTCAGAATATTTCTCCTGGGGTAAAGGTAATTCTGTTATTTCCATAAAATTTTGAAGAAAATCTCTACCATAATCATTATACTCATTCGGATATATTGTCCAAAGAAGAGTATCAAATTTACACGGTAAGCTGTGATATATAGTTAAAACCTTTTTATAAGTTTCTTGTAGATATTTAGGATTTAACTCGTCATTACAATATACTTCACCCCACGGCTCACTTATTTCAAATCTTATTCCTACAGGACTGTTATAAAAAATAGGATTTTCAAGTCTTTTCATGCCTATTTTTTCAACGGATAAAGAAATACGTTCTTTCAGCAAATTTTCACACTCCTAACTAGAAGAATATAAATAATTTATATTCTAAGTTTCTTAATATTGTACAGTTTATCATTTTATAAATTATAACATATTCTGTAAATATCACATTATTCAATTTTCAAAGAACATTATTTTTATTAATTACTACGCACTTTCTATAAATTACGTAGTAAAAAAATCGCAAATTCAATCTTGAATAATACGATTTTACAATTTGTTATTTAATTTTATTGATTCATAATTTGGGAAGAATGCGTACTAATAATTATACTTATTAACTTTAGTCATTGCATCTTCTCCTCCAAGCAGTTCCAAAGATTAATGGATTCTTCCTTCGGCACCATAGCTGATTATCGGAGTATTATAATCATAAGCAATGAGATACTCTTGATTCCTTGGAGGGGTGTCGCCGACATTTCGACAAAACCCACGCTAAAGTGAAAGGTGGTGAAAAGTAGCTATCTTACCCACTTTAAGCCATTTTATTGAATTGAGTTCATCAACTCAAAGAAATATTTTGGCTCTTGGGTTTTATAAAGATTGTACCAGGAATCTAGGGTTTGCGGTAAGAATACATCTAGAATTTTCAATATATGCAAAGCAAATTCAAGAGGAGCTATTCCAGAAGCAGTAATCAAACTTCCATCAGTTACTACACATTCCTGCTTATAATACATCTCTCCATCATAGTTTGGACAGACCATTTTAAGATACCCCAGGTCATTGCTTGTATGATCTCGTTGATCCAATACTCCCCCCATAGCAAGTCCTATTGTAGCACCGCAAATTGCCCCCACAAGAATACCTTTCTCTAAATATTTTTCAGCCATTCTTATAATGGGAGCATGAATTGCTTCTGTCCATGTACTCCCACCAGGTAGAATCAAAGCAGCAGTATCTTTAACACTACACTCCTTAAGTTCAATTTCTGGCAATATTTTCAGACCTCCCATTGTAGTAATAGGGGTCTTGTTAATTCCTACAGTTACTACTTTTAGCGGCATTAATCCCTTTTTGTAGTACCTTCCCGAATTGATTTCAGTGCTTAAATAACCTATTTCCCAGTCTGCCATTGTATCAAATACATAAAGATATACTACATTTTTCATTTTCTATTCCTCCACATTCATTTTATTGTTACTATTTATTACAGGATGTTTTCAAACTCCATCTTGATCTATTATATATTATCTTTACTGACAAATTCAGTCAGTGAAGATAATGAGCCATCAAATCTCTAAGAATTGCTTCCATAGCATCTTTAAAACTATTTGGTTCAAGCACCTTTATTGATTTACCATATAGAAGTAGAATATGAGGAACATAGGTATGGATTGAGTCTTCATCCATTAAAAAATTAGCTCTGCATTCAGTTCGTTCTATCAGATGATATCCTAAAAACCAATGTGCACAAAGGTCATTCAATGCTTCTGATTTGCCCTCAATTACTAAAGTGCAAAGTCCTACTTTGCTTTCCACATTCGATAATAAGTTTTTTGTAAAAAACTCACGTGCCGAAAAAGCTTCAGGACGCTTAAACGAATTTTTAGTGCTTATAATATTTACTATTCTATCTACCCTAAAACTACGAATTTCATTCCTAAGATGGCAAAATGCAATAGCATACCATTTATTGTTCCAGTAAAGCATCCCATAGGGGTCAACAACCCTATGCTGGGGATGCCCTTCATAACCTGCACAGTATTCAATTTCCATAGAGCATTCATTAGCAACAGCTTGCTCAATCTCCCTTAATATAGGTTTGACAGCTGGATCGCAAATACGACTCACTACTTCAAATCCGACTAAATGACGATTAAGAACTTTTTCTTGTTCTTGATTTGAGAACATCTTTAACTTTGATGTTGCACTATTTAGTGCTTCCATAAAAGGATATCCTGCTTCCATTGCAAAAATGGCAGCATGTAAAAGTGATTTTTTCTCTTCAAGGTCAAAAAACAGGGGTGTTCGGATAAAATTGTTAAGCAAACTATATCCGCCGTTATGACCAGGCTCCGATATTATTGGCACTCCACTAACACACAATGCATCCATATAACGATAAACTGACCTTATGTTTATTTCTAACCTTTCGGATATTTGCTTTGCAGTTATTTTTGTACCTGAATTCAGCATCCATAAAATTGCTAGCATATTATCATTTTTTGGCATAATGCGCCCCACTTCCCTAGATTTTTAATAGTATCATTTATAAATAAATGTAATGCACCTCATTGCCAAGACATATTTTTCTCATATTTAAGTTAGTATCTTTGACACCCTTTGTTTGTTAAAGGGAATCAATGGAGACAGTTCTTTTTCTTCATAATATATAAACTAATACTAACTATAGTTAAGTCGTCATAAATTACTATTATGAAGCAATTATAACATATTTTGTAACATCGCATTATTCAGTTTTCAAAGAACATTATTTTAATTAACTACTACGCACTTTCTACATATTGCGTAATATTTTTAGTATTACGTAGCATTTTTAAGTATAAAAAATACCGCAAATTCATTTTTGAATAATACGGTATTAGAATTGGTTAATTATATTTAATTGTAACTATTAAATTATATTGTCAAATATCAATAAATTTTTAAACTATACTAACTTCTCAATAGCTTGAATTGCTTCAGTAACTCCTCCAAGATTCAACAACATCTCTCCTGCTTTCTTAGAATTGCTTGCATATGTTGAGTTTTCATTAAATTCATCGACTATTCCTTTTATTATTTTATAATCAAAATCATTTACTTCTAACATCTTGCCTGCATTTAACTTAACTATCGAAGATGCATTATACTTTCTTTCAAATACTTTGCCTGGATATATTATTTGCGGAACCCCATATATTAAGCCTGTCATAATACTATTTTGACCACCATGATTTATATATACTATTGCTTCGGGCATTAACTTGTTAAAGTCAAATCTTTTATTAACATTTATGTTATTTTTTTTGTATGGTTCTACTTGCTCTGTAGCAATATAAACTTGATATTTAGAATTTTCAAAAGCCTTAGTTAATTCATCTATTAACTTCATAGGAGATATAGTACCATTTCCCATATATGCTACTATTTTATTTTTTTCTTCTTTAATAGTTATGGTATTTGGTGAAGAAAGAGGTCCAACAAAAACTACATTTTCCCCGTCTATTGGTTCTATTTCATAAGAACTTGGAACAATCTTTAAATCAGTCCAATCAAAAATTTCTAAAACAGATTCTACTTTATTCAAATTATTTTCTTCTAAATATTTATTTACTCCTTCACTATACTCAGGATTGCAGGCATAACTTTTTCGAACCGTAAAGCTAAACCCAGTAGCAACTTTTATACATTCTAACTTAGCGGCAACAATAGCTGCTATTCTAAATTCTGAATAAATAACATCTGGGTTAAATTCTTGTATTGCCTTTCTAATGTAATATACATCTTTTGCAAAAAATTCCTCATTAATTGCTCCTATGAAATTTAAAACTTCTTCAAAGCTATTCATCGTTTTTTCTTCCGATTTTTTTAATATACTTTTGTCAGTTAATTTAGAAATTCCTAACATGGAAGGAATCGGAGCATAATAATTTTTTACGTTTTCTATACTATGATAATTAGGATCTTCTGCTGCACATAATGCGACTTCATGACCTCTCTTAATAAATTCATTTGCTAATAATACTGTTCTTGAAAAAGGGCCTTTTGTTTCAACTATTGCTGACATGGGTGCAATTAAAACTCTCATTCTATTCACTCCTTTATATATTTTTTGGGGATCAAATTAACTACACATCAATTATACCACTTTATGGTAAATACCGTACTATTCAATTTTCAAAGAACTAATTTTTTATTTACTACGTCAAATCTTCAAATTGCATAGTAAAAAAATCGCAAATCCAATTTTGTTGAATAATACGATTTTACAATTTCTTATTTAATTTTATTGATTCATAGTAACTGATTAATTTGTTTCTATTTGTTATACAGTTCACCATAATTACTATATCTTATGAATGCATGAATCTTTAAGATTAACTTATTTAACCAATTTGAGTATTATTCCAGCAGAAATTTTATTCTAGGATCATTTTTTACAAAATCAAGGGTTTTGTCTTTTTTAATTTTCATTTTGGCTAAGTTTTCATATTTGTCTTTGCTCCAACTATTTAGTGACTTCCACTTTCTATGCCTATATAGCTTTGACTTCATATGATCCATACTATCTGCTGTATTTACCATATTTATTATCATCTCTATAGTTTTTTCTTTATCCTGCTTTTCCTTAGCTAAATATAAATCAAAGCTATATTTTTGGTAATCCCCTAAATCAAATGCTTCAACCATCTTTTTAGCACGCTCTATATGTTCTTCTGCTTCACTAAATTTATTTTCTTTTAATAACATCTCTATTATTAAATATAAAGCTCCTATTGTTTCTAGCGCATCAGAAAATAGTATGTCTTCACAAACACCGTAAGCTTCCTCAAATTTTCCACTACTTTCATGTAATAGTGCCTGTTGGATTTTTTTCTCTATATCTAACTCAAACTCTGGGATTTTATCTAATATTTTTTGAGCTTTTTCATACTCTTCTTTTTCTCTGTATATTGCAGATAGTGATATTTTGGCCATGCACCCTGTCTTCTCATTGCTACTTGCTGCTACAAATTCAATCCAAGCAATAATTTTTCGTTCATATTTATCTTTTTCCTCAACTTGGGATGTAACTAAGAATAATCTTAATATTGATGATATTCTTAATATTAATTCATCACAACTTGAATATTGCTTAATTAAATCACTGCCTCTTTCAAAAGCCTTCTGGTATCCATCTTTTGATACCATTTCACTAACCTCTCTTCCAAGTTTATTTACTTCCGTAGCTGTTAATTCCTCATTAAATGCCAATAAAGTATTAACATCAATCTTTAGCACACGTGCAAGAGGTGATAGTAACGTTATATCTGGATGTGATATTCCATTTTCCCACTTGTTCACTGCCGGTGCACTAATATTTAAATAATTAGCAACTTGCTCTTGAGTGAGATTTTCTTTTTTTCTACATTTTCTAATAACTTCACCTATTTTCATAAAATAAACACCTTCACTTATCGATACATTTAATTAACTTCGGCCTTCGTTAATTAAATCATATCAGAGCTGCTTAATTTAAACAATTGAAGTATTTTCATTTTTTATTCATAAAAATTAACTATTGGTTAATTATTTCTTTCTGTTAAAATATCCACAACATTACTTGTAATCCAATATTTCCACTTAGAAATATGGACTTAACCATGTTATATCAATGGTTAGGACTAAATCCTCCATTATTTATAATACATTTCAGCATTCATAGTACTTTTATACTGTTAAGTCTTTATATGAAGCCTTCCAGAATCAATTATAGCATAAATTGCAAACATCACATTTTTTCAATTTTCAAAGAACATATTTTTTATTTGCTACGTCAAATATACAAATTGCATAGTAAAAAAATCGCAAATTCAATTTTGTTGAATAATACGATTTTACAATTTAGTCTTTAATTTTATTAATTCATCATTTAAGAAGATTGCGTATCTTAATACATTATCATTTGAACTCAATTGTTATTTCATCTGTATAAACAGCAGTTCCAGATATAGCAACCTTTATATCATTATCTTGCTTAGTAACATGAACATGTACTTCACCATCTCGTTTCACTTCATCCCCCTGCTCTACTATCAGTTCAAGAGCATTCATACCCGGAGTTATGTAGGTTATATAATATGCGCCCATCACTCCAGATGCAGTTCCTGTGACTGAGTCTTCAATTGTTCCTGAAAATGGAGAGGAAAAATGTCTTGCGTGCATATGAGTATGTTTTTTTATAGTTTTTAAGCAAAAAGGATGAACTGAACATTGTGGCATTTCCTTTAATGTAGTTGGAAACAATTTGTTTTGTGGTATCATACGTGAAAAGGCTTCTAAAGTTTTTATTGGAACAAGTAGTGTCCATGTCCCAGTACTACCATAAACAGTCGGAATAGATGTATCAATATCATCCGGGTTCAGTCCTATTGAATATGAAAGTTCCTCAATTGAACCTTTAAAAGGTTTAAAAATAGGAAGAGCTTGCTCCATCAATACATATAACGTTTTATCTTTTTTAAAGAAATCAACTTGTAGAATACCTGCCTTTGTTTCTATTGTTATCTTATCACTTTTGTTTATTATTCCTTTTGATTTTAACGAATATAATGTTGCAACAGTACCATGTCCACATAAATTAATTTCATGACCTGGTGTAAAATATCTAATCTGCAAATCTGCCTTATCAGATTTAACAACAAAAACTGTTTCATTAAATCCTACTCTATATGCGATTTCTTGCATTTGCCCATCCGACAAATTATCTGCATTTAAAACAACGCCTGCGGGATTTCCCTTATTAGGAGTATCTGCAAATGCGTCATATTGATATACTTTTATTTTATTCATCTTTATGTACCTTACCCTTCCATCTATAAATTCCTTAAAGTTTAATTCACAATAAATTACTATTCTGCATTAATTATAGCATATTTTGTAAAAATCGTATTATTCAATTTTCAAAGAACACTGTTTTTATAGATTAATACATATTGCGTAACATTTTAGTATTACGAAGTAAAAATATTGCAAATTTATTTTAAATAATTCTGTATTTTAAGCTATTATTTATTTTTATTAGTGCAAATATAAGAAGAATATACTCATTTTTTGAATATACTTTGTTTATTTAATTGTAACTCAGCTGATGTCAGCTGAATAATTAATTCCTCAATTGCTGATATACTTGCTACAACACAAATTATATATATTAAAACAGTTGTATGAATATATGGGATCAAGATTGGAAATAGGAATAAAATCATACCGGTGATTTTATTTCCATAAGTATGGATACTTGCAAATGTTTTATACTTTTTTAGAGCCGCAATCATCGCTACTAATCTAATAATACTAATTAAAATAATCCAAATAATGATTTCAATTTTTGGATTTAAAATCGGATAAAGCAAAAATAATAATATACCTATCATTATCATATCCGCTATAGAATCAAGTTTTGCTCCAAGTCCACTTGTTGTTCCAGTCTTTCTAGCAATAAACCCATCTATAATATCACTAAGTCCACAAATAATATATATTGTATAAAAAGCTACACTCAATGGCTTAACAAAAATCAGAGCCAAAGAAAAAATTATTCTACTAAACGATATGTAATTCGCTATTGCTTTCATCTCATCACCTCTATTAAAATAAATAATCTTACTATTATTTATTATAATACGCTTTGTAAATATTATATTATTAAATTTCTTACTGCTCACTTTCTACATATTGTGAATAAAAAATATCGCGAATCATTTCTGAATACTGCGATACCTAAATCTGCTATTTATTATTAAACAAGTAATTATTAATTGTCAGAACATGCCCATGCATCAATTTCTACTTTCAATGATGAATTTGCTAAAGAAGCTACATATAACAATGTCATACATGGTTTATGATCCTTTAGTACTTTTGAAACGGCTTCAACTCGTTTTGAATTATCGATATTTCCAACTAAGTAAAAAACTATTTTTACTAAATCCTTAACTTCCATATTAGCTGCATGTAAATTTTTCACAATATTCTCCATAGCAATTTCTATTTGTTCTATTGGATCTTCCGGAATAGGTTCATTCTTATCTTTTCCAATCTGTCCAGACATAACTAACCAACGAGTTTGCCCTGAAATCTCAACTTGATGTGTGTAATCGGCAACTGGACCATGAACATTTTCTGGATTTCTAAATTTTTTCATATAATAACTCCTCATATATTAATATTTTTTTGTAAATTTAGTACTATAATAAATAAATTATAGCATATTATGTAAATATCACATTATTCAATTTTCAAAGAACTTTATTTTAATTGCTATGCGCTTTCTAAATATTGCGTAATATTTAGTATTGTGCAATCAGGACCACCCATAAAATGGTGGTTTTCAAAATACAAAAAGCACTTACTTCTGTAAGTGCTTAACAACATTCTATGTCTATATTTATCAATTCAATTTCCTTGCTTCCTTTGGGTAAGTTAGGAATCTCCTCTTCACCATATTTTGTTCTTATTAATCCAGCTCTATAGACATCATCCGAATAGTTACCCTTTTTATATAAAAATATTGCTGTTTCTTTTTCTAGGCAGTTTGGTATTGCATCTTCTACTTTGTATTGTTTTCCTTTGTACTTAAATATACACCTTATTAATGTCTTAATTCTATTATTCATTCTATCACCCTAATTATTTAATATCTGATACACTAAAATAAATGTTACTTTTTCTTTTAATAATATTATTTATATATCTATGTTACTTATGATGATTTAATACTAAATTTTTTAATATTTTAAATTTCCATAAAAATTAAGCCAGTAGATAGTGTGTGTTAAATATACAGAGGGATTCAGTTCTAAAATGTATCATGTTTCTACCGGCTTATAAGCATAATATAATTATTGTAAAAATAGTATTTTAAGATATTTCTCTATTACCAACGGTATCCTCCAACCCTAACACTCCAATTCCTCATTTTCCTAACATTCCGTTCCTTCTGATATGCATTAAATTCTTTTTCGCCTTTTAATCTTCTTTTAATTATATCTTGAATCGTCTTTTCTGTTAGTTCTTTTGGTGTCATAGTTTTTCACCATCCTTAACTAATTTTACAATAATATTTTATCAAAATAATGATAAATTTATATAAATGTATTGTTAATTCGACGTTATATTTAACTAAAACAAATAATTATTTATTTTTCTCAAATTCAATATATTAGTATATTAATTTTTTACTTTGTAATCAATATAAAGAATTTAATCTCCATCTTTCGTTCAAATCTTAAAAATAAAAGAACCCTATTTCTAGAGTTCTCAAAAATTACATTGTAACATCTACATATATCTTTGCTATATAGATACCTCTACGTTCTACTTTTAATATTTTAACTAAGTTATGTTCCCAAATATACTCAGTAGCTTCGTTAAAGTGCTCAGCAGTCAATTTTACATCATTGCTAGATAATATTACTATTAAGTCATTACCTGAACGTATTTTAGGCGCTATCTTTATTTTTTCTAATATTATATTTACGTCATTGCTCATAAACCTTACCTCATCATCTGTTTTTTTATTTCATTATCCTACTTTGAATACTATTATACTTATTCAAAGCTTCATCAAGTTCTTGACTTGCAGCTATTACTTCTATATCTAACAAATTTTCTTTCTTATCTATGAGTTCATATAATGCTTGTCTCATCACATAAATCATTATTTCATATTCTTCTAAAGTACCCACACATCTTCCCCACATAATTATATAATTTCGCAACATTATGGCTATTATTCCATAAAATCACATTTTTTATATTAATACATATATCATATATAATCAATATGTAAATTATGGCAAACCATTGGGTATAAAATACCCTGCATATTCTACATATATATCTTAATATATTTACATATCCAGGGTATTTTGGGGATGAGTATAGTTTTGTAGGACTCTTATCCTACTTTATATTTAGGAATAAATTAATTAAGTTTTTGACACTCAATATATAATTCGCTCCTAAATATAGATTTCTGACATAAAAATATAAATTTTAGATAATTATATTTTTTATTCACTTATTTTATGTAAATTCATTTCTTAATAATACGGTATTATATCATCATAATTTTTATATTAATTTAATATTAGTTATTTACCAACAAAAGTAGACGTTCCATTATCTCCACTATAAGCAGGCGCTCCTTCAACTGTTACATAACAAATTATTAGCTTATACTCTGCTCCTTTAGGAATATTTTTATTTAAAGTTAATATAAATGTTCTTGCCGAATCATCTTTTGGCTCTATTTTGACCATGCTGTCTGTAAGTGAATTTTTAGCATTCACCTTATCATTTTTACCAAGAGTCGCTACACCTTTTGGTTTAACATTCATTGTGTCTTGAATCCAATAATTAGATGGCTTCATTCCTAGTTTCATATCAACATCCCTATCGTAGCTAATTTGAATCTGATTAGGCGAAATCTGATCCAGTTTTACTAGCATTGGGATAGGAAATTTCGCACTTTTATCAACAGTACATATAGAAGCATCAGTATTCTCCATAACAGGCTTAGCACTTGCACTATTATCTCCCCAAAACTGAACGGTCAGAAAAGTGCATGCAATTAAAAAGTAATTTAAAACTTTTTTCATAAGTACCTCCTAATATATTAATAAATATTTTACAGAACTATACTTCCCTAAAATCATTAAATATATTAATATTAAATATCATTAGTATAAACTTTATGTAATAAATCCCCATTACATACTAATTCATTTTCAATTATATCCAGTCTTACTTTCTACATAGGATGCAACTCTGTCTCCCATGTGGATTTGCTCAACAAAAAATATCACATAATTCATTTACTTTTGAATAATGTGATATTTTAATTTACTATTAAATTTTCAGATGTAAATAAGCAACTCTACAAATTGGTATTCATGCAGCTGTTAATGAGTCCATTACTTTTTCTTTACAGGAATCCAAATTTCACTTTCATAATCCAAAGAACTACAATCTCCGTTTGAGTACCACTCAATATTCACCCCAGTTGCAATCTCATAATCCTGATTACCTGGTAGCCACTCATTAAAAATTCGAGTATTCACCGACTGCAATGCTCCTGGCATGGGGCCTGTACATTTAAATTTTACCCATTCCAATGCAGGAATTTCAAATAATTTCATTCCTTCTGGCACACTTCCGCCATCATATTTTCCTGCAATCATATAACAAAACTCATTCTTCCTGGACTTATCTTCAATGCAGACTCCAAGTTCTCCAATCGTGCATTCTTCAATCACTTTCTGCACTTCTTCACTATTTTTTCCTTTCGTGCAATTATAGCTGAATTCCTCCCAAAACTTTGGGATTTCCTGATAAGCTGTATCATATGGGAAGATTCTCTCATAGCCTATCACCTTCATTGCATCCATCTTTTCTACTACATAATCCATATCATTTCCTCCTTTAACTGATACATTAATTCTAAGAGGTAGAAATGTCTTTATTTTTTTCGCATCTCCTTTCATTTGTTTTGGAGATACTCCATGGAAACGGCTAAATGCTTTTGTAAAACTTTCCGGGGTATCATAACCGTATTTATAAGCTAGCTCAATTACTTTTTCCTTACCCGATATGACATCTAACGCTGCCATATAAATTCTCCGGCATCTAATATACTCACCTACGGAATACCCAGTCATAATTTTAAACCCTTTCTGAAAATAAAACGGTGACATATAAACCTTTTCTGTCACATCATCAGCGCTAATATTTTCAAGAAGATGTTTTTCAATATAATTAATTGCAAGCTTTAATCGTCCTATCCATTCCAAAAATCTCACCTCTCAAAGATATTCTACATCTATGTTATAACTTAATCCTGTTATTTTCTGTTTTTTATTGTCTATTATAGTTTCATAGTTATTATAAAATCTCGATCTATCATCATATAATGTTCCCCTTTAAAGTCCACTATAAATTACAATTCGTTATTTATTTTTATTGATTAATATTAATAGAAAAGCTTATTATATATAATTTCTTATTAGTTAAAGTGTGTTAATACATAATAAACTACAGTGGCAATAACAATTATTGTAACTTCAACTAATGCCTCTGAATTAGTGCTATTTAAATATTTATTATCATTTATTTTTTTTGATATATTTTTAAGTTTATTCATTAAACCTCCACTCTTCACCCATTTATATCTAATTTATGTGTTATCTATTTATAATGATAGGATACAATCATCTTTTATCATTAATTATAGCATATTTTGTAAATACTACATTATTCAATTTTCAGAATACTTCAAAGTTATTACCTAAATTTAACATAATATCTTAGATTAATTCCATATTTTGTGATAAACTAAATTATAAATATTAATATGTTGAGAAGGACTCTATAATAATGAAAATATATGCATTAAACATTAATAAAGAAATTTCACCTTCACTTTTTAATAAATTATTATCTTTTGTATCAACAGAAAGACGTGAAAAAATAAATAAATTTATACGAAAAGAAGATGCAGATAGATCCTTAGCTGCAGATCTTTTGATTAGACAGGCCTTAATTGAAAATTTAGAGATTCAAAATAAAGATATATCATTTTATTATAATATACATGGAAAACCCTATTTTGCACATAATCCCCCTATTTACTTTAATCTTTCCCATTCGGGAAACTGGGTAGTATGTGCCATTTCTGAGCACGAGGTTGGTATAGATGTAGAAAAAATAGAGGAAGTTGGTTTAGATATTGCAAAATCTTTCTTTTCTAAAAAAGAATATAATGATCTCATGAGAAAAGAGGTTTCAAAAAGAAAAGAGTATTTTTATTCATTATGGACTCTGAAGGAAAGCTACATTAAAGCTTGTGGAAAAGGTTTAAGCTTGGATTTGCGCTCTTTTTCTATTGGCATAGGAGATAATAATATTATAGTAGAAAGTCAAAATGATTTTAAGAAGTATTCTTTTAAACAATATAATATAGATAAAAATTATAAACTCTCTCTCTGTACCTTCGCTACAACCTTCCCTGAGAAAATCATATTTAAAACCTTAGAGGACTTAAATATAGATTAGTGCTTAAAAAATTAGGAGATGATACTCATGAAAAAAATAAAACTATTTTGTTTTCCTTATGCTGGCGGCTCCTCTGTAGTATATGATAAATGGAAAAAACATCTATCCCATTCGATTGAATTAATTCCTATAGAATATCCTGGAAGAGGAAGAAAATTCACAGCTCCACTATGTGAAAATATCAATGAAATAGTTGCAGATGCATTCGATAGTGTTAAAAATCATTTAGATGGGTCAAGCTTTTCGTTTTTGGGACATAGCATGGGTGCTCTTATAGCTTACGAGCTTAGTCATAAATTAAAACAATTAAATTATGTTGCTCCTGTTCATATATTTTTTTCAGGCAGGCTAGCACCTCATATAATGAATCCCTATAAAAACCTCCATGTTTTAAACAATATGGAGTTTAAAGAAGAACTTTTAAAATTAGGTGGAACTCCTTTAGACGCATTAGAAAATAAAGATTGGCTGCGAATTTTTCTTCCAATTATAAGATCTGATTTTAAAGCTGTAGAATTATACAATTATTCTAAGGAAAATAGTATCCTTGATTCTGAATTTACAATTTTATATGGTGAAGATGACTATTTGATAAATGATAAAATTAGAGAATGGCATCAACATACAGAAAAAAAATGTACATTTTTAAAGTTTAGCGGCGGACACTTTTTTATAACTGATAATGTTACCGAAATTGCTAGTATAATTAACAATACTCTTACTTCTAACCTTTAATTTTTAAAGTATTTAACTTCTTCTTTATCCCAAGGGTTGTCTACATTTTGTTTTAGAAGTACTTCTCTTTTTATTTGAAGTATTATTTCTTTAAACATTATGCTTCTCTTGGTTTCACTTTTTTCCAACATCACTTCTATTAGCTTCTCTTTTAGTACCCCAATTGTTATATTGAAATTAATTTTTTGTTTATTTCTGGACACTATATTTAAACTATCCCTATGATAACCACATCGTCTTTCAGTCATTTCAATCATATTAAATAAATAAATCATTGCATAAAAATCTTGTTCGATGGTTATTTTAGTTGTTCCAGTAAAATTCTCAATTATGACTCTATTTCTTAATTCATTATATGTAATTTCCTTCCCCCATCTCATATAAAACAGCTCCATAAAATTTTGAATCCTTAATTTTTTCTTTGATAAGTTTGTAATTAAAATTTCTTCTTCAGATGCTGAAACTTTAAAACGTAATACTCTTACTTTGCAAAACTTTTGATTATAGTCAATTGGAATTATTTGATCCGATTTATTCATTATCGTCATCTCTTTAATATCCTTCTCTGATAATCTTAAAAGAAAATTAACGTTATTTTCTTTTAAGAATGATAGTAATTCTTTAGAATAATAACCTTTTCCAAACAATATCAAATCATTTTCCTTACTTTTTTTTAAGATTTCAGAAATCATTTCTTTAGCCATATGTTGCTTCGAAACCTTACAATTATCTATTTTGCTACTTAAAATTATGTTATTTACGACATTAAAGATGCAACCTACTTTTGCTTTTACCGTTATCTCATTTTCACTTTCATTTTGTCTATATTCATCTTTTAAAGCTTCTGTATTAGGAATTTTTATATCGCTTTCATCAATAGATAATACCCTATATCCTTTCCAAAGATTATTTTGATTGTGCGTTTTATATATAACTTCATTTATAGCATTATTTATTTCAATAAAAACCTTAGGATTAATTTTATTTCTTGCTTCAGAGGATGTTTCTTTTGAGCTATGATTATCCACTTTTATAATTTTATCAAAAAAATTATTGAACTCACTTTTTAGTGATTTTTTTATTTCTTTAAAATACATCTTATCATCCCTTATAAATTTATTTGATACCTAATTAAATTCTTAAAGTTATCCTATTTTCACATTTATTCTTTTTAGCTTATTTGAAAATTTTTATACCATACCAGATTCAAGAGCATTCTCAATAGCTTTTAAAATTACTTTACTACTATTTGTGGCCCCTGAAATAGCATCTACTTGCAAACTTTGTTTTTCTTTTACGTCATCTACAATTACTTCTGCCGGCTTTCCTCTTTCAGTTTTATGATTAAGCAGTTTTATATCTGTAATTTTATTATTTTTAACCGTAACTTCGACCTCTGCGCCTACAAAAATAGCATCATAAGAACCTGTATACGTTCCATCATGGACTTTTGATAAATCGATAGAATTAATATTTATTTCACTAACTATTTTCTTATACTTATGCAGAGAAATTAGATAGTTAGCTCCAAAAATCCCTCCAGAGAAAGCTGCAACACAAATTGCAATTATTATTATCTTTTTTACATTTACCATATTAATTCTCCTTTACATTCTCATATAAATTAGGCTTGTCTTAAATAACAAAGTATTTTGTATCATACCCTAGTACATATTACACATGTATCTTAGTTATAATTCTATACATGCTCTGTTTCTTTTGCTGTATGATACAAAATCTTTAGCTTGTTATTTTTTATATAACTTCTTTCATTAATTAAAAGTGAACAATCCTTATCTTTTTGCTTTTATCGCTATTTTACTTAGATAATTTACTTTTTTATGTCTATAGCCAGCTGCTCAGAAATTGATTTCTTTTCCCTATCAGAAAGTGTATGTTTCAACTCCATTTTTATTAACCCGTTTCTTTGTATTGGAGCAGAATCAGCTTCTTTATAAGTTAACTCTTCTTCAAAAGATACTTTATAAGCTTCATTTTCAAATGGATAAGTAGGAAGCATTACTTTCCTTACTTCACCCCTGAAGAACTTGCTCGGATTAAATCTAATTCCAAGAGTATACATTTTGGCAAAGGCTGTCACAATAGATTTTACTGAATCCCTGCTTATATCCATCTCTATCCAATTATAGTTCTTATCATCGTAAAATTCTTTATTTTTAGCTTCATTAAGATCACCTGGATAGATAATCACCTGATTTTTATTAACGAACCCACTCAAACTTCTAATCTTTCCATCATCATTTTGAGCAATATTAAATACCTCTTCTAAAACTCCTGATGATGTTAATATAGGGCAGTTTAAATATACTTGATTTTTATTACCTTCTAAAGTATTATCCTTCTCCAAGATTCTAATATCAAAAATTTGTTCCAATGCTTGATTTAAATTTATTTTACCTGTCAAAACTGAAGCTGCTATAATTCCTGTTCCTTCTGTAATTATTCCATAAAGCTTCATTTCAAAGCTACTGAGTAAAACTCCAAGGGCATATTGAACTGCAAAAACTTCAAATTTTGCAATTTCTCCATTATCAATATTTTTTTCACTCAGTTCCAAGCACTCTTTATATGCTGAATTAAATACATCAAATCTTGAACACAAAGCTTCTCTATATTTTTCAATGTTTTTCATATTACCATCTAAAACTAAATAAGCTTCTGTTTGGCGATTTGGATTAGAGCGTCCTTTATAAATCCCTTCATTATCCTCGCCATTTATTATGTGATTAAGTATCTCTAATAATTGTTCTTTTGATTCTACTACAGCTGAATTTTTCGTACTTAATTCCTTTTGATTGCGATTCATAGTAAAACAAATTGAAGCAGTGGTTAAATCTTCATGTTCTTTAATATATTCTTTTAGATTTAATGCTATATTTTTTATAACATTCTGATTTCTACCAGTTAATTGTAACAAATAAGGGAAATCTTCCTCTGCCTTCTCATTATCCTTCTTTTCCGGAGCTTCTTCTAAAATCACATGAACATTGGTTCCACCAAAACCAAAACCATTTACCCCTGCTCTTAACGGAGTCATACCGCTCTTTTCCCATTCCATTGCTTTTTCTGCTGCCACAAAAAATGGGGAATTGGCAAAATCTATATTTCTATTAGTTGTTAACTTATCATAATTTATTGTATGTGGTATCTTCTTATTTTCTAGAGCAAGAATAACTTTTATTAAACTAGTTATTCCAGATGCCGACAACATATGACCTACTGATGATTTAACTGATCCTATAGCACAAAATCCTTTTTCTAAAGTAAAGGCACGAAAGGCTTTAGTCATACCTTCAATTTCAATTGGATCTCCTAAAGGTGTACCAGTACCGTGGGTCTCCACATAGGATACTGTTTCTGGATTAACATTTGCATCTAAATATGCCTTTATTATTGCATCAGCTTGGCCTTGTGGTCTTGGTGCTGTTATACCTTGAGAATGTCCATCATTATTCATGGCAGAACCCTTAATTACAGCCATTATATTATCATTATCTCTAATCGCATCCTCCAATGGTTTTAAAAGTACTGCACTTGCTCCTTCTGAAAGTACCATTCCATCTGCTCTATCATCAAACGGATAGCATACACCTGTTTTCGATAAAGCTTGAACTCTACTTAACCCAATAAAGGTCGTAGGACTAGTATTTAAATTCACGCCTCCAACTATTGCCATCTTACATTGCCCTGTTCTAATGCTTTCACAAGCTAAATGCAATGCGGAAAGCGAAGATGAACAAGCCGAATTAACTGTTAAACTTGGTCCACTAAGATTTAGGCAGTGGCTTACCCTAGCTGCCACCTCATTTAAGCTGTTTCCTGCCACTGCATCAGGCACCATCTTTGCTGGCTTAAGCACATTTAATATATTAGATATAATTTCATCCTTCACCTTTGCATCCATATTATTAAAAGCTTGATTCTTTAGCAGTTTATCTTTTAATTCCATATAAATTCTATAATTAGTAAAATGCTCTGAATATCCATTTTGCTCGCTTCCAACAAAAACTCCAATATTATTTGTGGAATATCTTCCGCCATATCCCGCCTGCTGCATAACTTCCCAGGCTATTTCTAAGAAAATTCTCTGCTGCGGATCAGTAACAGTCGCTTCACTTGGAGACATACCGAAAAACAAAGGATCAAATTCATATGGATTATCTATAAATCCACCACATTTAGAATATGATGTATGGGCAGAATTCATGTCTGCACTGTAATGATCTTTTATAGGCCATCTATCTCCTGGTATTTCTCTTATTACGCATTCACCATTCTCTAGAATTCTCCAATATTCATTCAAATTATTTGCACCTGGTATTCTAAGACTTGCACTGATTATTGCAATATCCTTAGACCTTTGGGTATTAATAACTTCTGTGTCTAAATCATCAAATTTGCTAACAGCTGCTTCTTCACCCCCTTCTGAATAAGTCTTTTCTATATATTCTGCTAAAGATTGTGGGGTTTGATATTCAAATATTAAAGTAGGATATAGCTCTATACCAATACTTGTTCCAAGCATTTCCATAACTTTTACTGCTCCAAGTGAATCCAAACCTAATTCAAGAAAATTTTTGCCGATATCAAAATTATCTTCTCCAACATTTAACTGCTTTGCTATAACCTTATAAACAACTTCCTTAACATTTTTCAATTTCTTTATACTTGTTACTGCCTTTTTCGCATTTGAAAGCTTCTCATTTCTTGAAATCTCAATTTTATCTATTATATGAATAACATTTTGGCTTCCATCTGACAACGACCTCATAAAAGCTTCAGCTGCTTTTTTAGCTGGAAGAGAGTTTAACCCTTGAGCTTTTAAAGCTAATAAAGCGCTATTTCCTAAATCAGATCCCATTCCAGTTCCTGCCCATAGAGAATAATTTAAAGCAATAGTTTTTCCTGGTGCATTATCAGCCGCTCTGCAATAACTATATGCTGATAAAAAGGCATTTGCAGCTGCATAATCACCAACTCCTGCACTCCAAAGTTTTTCTGAACAAGATACCGAAGAAAGCATAGCAAAAAACTTTAAGGGCTCCCTTCTTGTAACTAAATCAGTTATTATACCACCTTTAAGCTTAGGCTCCATAATCTTATTTACTGTTTTAATATCTTTATCTAAAAGCTTGAAATTCTTAGAATCAAAGGTTCCTGCCGCATGAATCACACCATAAATAGCGCCATACTCATCACTTATTCTCTCAATAAGAGCTTTCATATCATCAATTTTTGTTACATCCACAGCTTCATAAATTACATTTGCACCAAGCTCTTTTAGCTTCATTATTAAGCTAATCTTTTTTGCATACTTAGTATTGTTAAGTAATTCATCATCCCATTCCTCTAACCCTGGCAATTTTTCTCTACCTGTTAAGATCAGATTTATTTTAGCATTCTTTGCGATAACCTTAGCAATTTCACCGCCTACAGCACTTGTACCTCCAGTGATTAAATAAGTTTCACCATCATTAAATTTAATCTTTGATGTTTCATTTAATTCAAAATTATTTGTTAAACCCCTTATAAACCTTACTCCGTCTCTAATAGCAACTATACCTTCCTTATTTAAATCCTGCATCATTTCATCATATAGAATTTGAGCAATTTCCCTATTAGATTCATACTCTTTTTTATCTATATCAATACAATATGAATCTATGAAAGCATTTTCCTGATCTAAGGCTTGCGCAAGTGTTATAGCACTAGATTGATGTGGTCTTGAAATTTTATCCTCTTCATTTACAGCAATACCGTTATTGGTTACTAACAATAATTTTGTTTTTTCCGCATTAAACTTTGATAAGGCTTTTCCTATATACAGTACACTATAGATATCTTCGCGCATTACTTTGTCATCAAATGCAAATTCTAATGTAAAGTTTTCCTTATTTAAATTCCAGAGATGTATTATTGCTCCTATAGGTCCTTGAACACTATCAAAAAATTTAATATAATCCTCTTCCACTGTTGAATTAATCACAAATTTGCTATCCCCATCAAAGCTATATTCTTTGCCTGATTTAACAACATAAACTTTATTTTTATCAAATAATTTCTCAAACTCTTCTTCAATACCGCTTTCATTGCCTAATATTATGATGTTTCCTTCTATTTTAAAATTAACATCTCTGTGAGGTTCTGGAATCCAATTCCATTTATAGAACCATTCATTTGGTATCTCAACATTCTCTTTTCTAAAATCAGGTTTGTAAGTCTTTCTTTCAAAAGGATAAACTGGTAATTGTAATTTGTTATAGTAAATCTCTTCTTCAAATTTTTCAAATTCTATGTTGAAGCCTAATGTAAATAATGAAGAGAGTACAGCTAAACATACATCAAAAGACTCCATTTTACGATCTGATAAAGATAAAATCGTTCTGGTATTTTGAATTTTTACACCACTTGCCATTCTTGATAATATTCTATCAGGTCCACATTCTATAAGCACATCTACAGCTTTGTCTGATAAATATTTTATGCCTTGTTCAAATTTTACAGAAGAAAGAATATGGTTTATCCAATATTCACTGTTAAAGCCTTCATCCATTATTTTTCCTGTAACATTTGAAATTACAGGTATTTTAGGAGAATTAAACTTTACTCCTTTAAGCACCTCTCTAAATGCGTCTAATATTGGCTCCATAAGCGGTGTATGAAAAGCTTGAGATACCTTTAATTTCTTAAAGCCTATACCTTCTTTTAGTAAACTTCCACAGAACTTTTCTACATCCCCTTCATCTCCTGAGATAACTTGATGTGTTCCATTGTAGGCAGCAATCCAAACAGCTCCTTCAAATTCCTTGAGTAAAGTTTCAAGTTTTTCACTTGAAGTAAATACTGCACACATGCAGCCAGAGGATTTTATACTGTTCATAAGTTTTCCTCTAGCAGAAACTATTTTAGCTGCATCTTCTAAAGTTACTACATCTGCAAGACAAGCTGCTGCCCATTCTCCAACACTATGTCCTAGCATATAGGCTGGTTTAATTCCTAAATCTATAAGAAGTCTTCCAAACGCATAATCCATGGTAAATACTACAGGTTGTGTAATATTAGTTTGAGCTAAAATGCTTTCATCAGCTTTATCACTATAAAGCAAATCAGTTATCCTTTCATTTAGATATGGATAAAAGGCTTCACTGCAGTCATCTACATATTCTTTAAAAATAGGCAATTTATTATATAACTCTCTTCCCATTCCGACATATTGAGAGCCTTGTCCAGTGAACATTAACGCTACTTTATGTTGCACTTCGCTATTAACTTCTTCTACTTTACTAGCTTGAAGTTTATTAATTAAATCTTCAATTGATTCTGAAACAACACTATATCTATATTTGAAAGACATTTTCAAAACATTTTCTGTATAACAGACATCTCCTAAGTTACTTTCCTTATTTGTTTTAAGGTATTTGACTAAATTATTAATCTTTAGCTGCAAAGATTTCTTGCTATTTGCTGAAAGATTTAAAACATGTTTGTTTCTTGAATAATCTTGAATCTCAACTTCCGATATAATTTCACTAGGTGCTTCTTCCAATACCATGTGGCAGTTTGTTCCTCCAAAACCAAAGGAATTAACTGCTGCTTTTCTTGTTTTTCCTTCTTGAACTTCCCAAGCTTTTGCTTCTAACATTGTATAAAAAGGTGTTTTATCAAATTTGATTGATGGATTACGTTCCTCTAAGTTTACATTTGGAGGCATAGTTTTGTTATTTAAAGCTAAAATCACTTTTATAAAGCTCGCTATACCTGCACCATTAAGCAGATGACCGATATTGGCTTTAACTGATCCTATTGCCATAGAATTATTTTCTGGATTCCATCTCTTAAAGGCATTGCTTAAAGCTCTTATTTCACTTGGATCTCCAATTTTTGTCCCAGTGCCATGTGCTTCTATATATTGCATATCCCTTGGATTTATTCCACTTTTAACATACAAAGATTCAATTACTTCACGTTGGCCATCTGGATTAGGTGCCATAACCCCTATAGAATGTCCATCATTGTTTATGGCACTTGCTTTAATAACCGCAAGAACTTTATCTTTATCTTTTAAAGCCTTTTTAAGAGGTTTTAGTAATACCAAACCTGCACCCTCTCCTGGTACTAAACCATCAGCTTTAGCATCAAAAACTCTTGATACACCACTTGTTGATAATGCACCTGCATTACTTAAATAAATGTATGGCGTTGGTGTTAATAAAAGATTAATTCCTCCTGCTATAGCTAATTCACAATCACCTTTTCTTAAAGCTTCACAAGCTAAATGAATTGTCACTAAAGAAGATGAACAAGCAGTATCAACCACCATACTTGGTCCTTTAAAATTAAATTCCTGAGAAGTTCTTGCTGCAATCATGTTAAGAATATTATCAACAAGTAAGTTTGTATGAAATTCTGTTACCCCAAGCTTATTCTTCCATTCTTCTAATATGGACTCCTGAACTTCTTTTGATAATGAATTAAAGCTGTCAAAATTCTTAAGATTTGACATATTTAATGTGTTAGAATGATATTCCTGATATGTGTTTGTGCCAGCACCAATATACAGTGCTATACTTTCTCCACTTACTTTTTTCTTAGAGTATCCTGCTCTTTCAAGTATTTCAGATACTAATTCCAATATAATTCTTTGCTGCGGATCCATAACTGCTGCTTCTTCATCAGATATATTAAAGAATTTAGCATCAAAGTCAAAAGGTTTATCTATAAATGCACCTGTTTTACAATAGGTCTTTGTAGGATCTCCGCTTGTACTATAATATTGATTTACATCCCATCTTTCTTCTGGTACTTCACTTATGCTACATTTACCACTTACGATATTATTCCAAAACTCCTCTGGCGTTGAAGCTTCAGGAAAGCGACAAGACATTTCTATCACAGCTATTTCATCATCCTCATCAACTTGGTTAGCTGTTTTTTCAATGATATCAGTTGATATGCTGTTGCCTTTAGAAAAACTTTTAAGATATGCTTCCATTTCATTTATTGTTTTGCAGTTAATAAGAATATCATGACCTAAAGTTATATCTAATTCATCTTCAAGCATGCCTAAAACTTGAACTGCTTTTATTGAAGTTCCACCTAAAGATAAAAAGGATTGATTATAACCTATACTTTGTGCTGGCCTGTCTAACACATCTGCCCAAATTTCTTTTATCTTATCTCTGCTTATATTTAAATCTAAAGGGGCAGCTTCATTTACTTCCTCAGCTTTTTCTTCCATATTAAGTAATAATTCTGCTGAAGTTAATGTACTATCTGCAAATTCATTGTCTAAAAAAGATTGTATCAACATAAAACGTCTTACTTTACCACTAGTGGTTTTTGGAATAGCTTTTACTAAAACTACGAAATCAATATAAATTCCAAAGGCTTCACTTATTTTACTAAGCATATTTCCATAAAAGCTCTTTAGCTCATTGTCTTTTACACGAAGAGCTGAAAATATTGCGATTTTCTCTCTTCCTTCCTTTTCATCATGCCATCCGCCTATTACAACTTTTCCTGTTTCAACGCCTTCTATTTCTTCTAATTTAAACTCTATGTCATGAGCAAAGAAGTTTTGTCCATTAACAAAAATTATATCCTTAATACGACCTGTTACACATAATCTTCCATCAATTATAAAGCCAGTATCTCCCGTTTTAAGCCAGCCATCTTGAAAAGACTTGGCTGTAGCTTCTGGATTATTTATGTAACCTTTTGTAACATTATCACCCTTAATTTGTATTTCCCCAAGCGCTCTTTCTGGAACTATTTCTCCATCATCATTTACAATACGAACCTGCATACCTGTAACAGGATATCCTTCATCTGCTACTTGAAGCGCATCCTTAGCACTTTCTTCTACTTCTTCCACTATTGATTTGTTTACAAGACTATTTCTGCTAATGAAATGACTTTGAGGTTTTGAATTTAACGGAGGGAAAGTAACAGCTAAGCAAGCTTCGGCCATTCCATACACCATAAACATGCTCGTTTCAGACAAATTACATATAGATAATTTGCTCATAAACTCACTAACTAAAGGCATTGAAATAGGTTCTGCACCATTAAAAATTAATCTTAAGCTGCTCAAATCCCACTCCTTAAGATGCTTATCTGTAACTTTTCTAAGCAGTAATCTATATCCGAAATTAGGACTAGAAGTTATTGTTATCTTATGCTCTGAAATCAAATCAAACCAAAGCGTAGGCCTCTTTACAAATTTCATAGGGTTCATGTTTATTTGGAACATTCCTAAGGCAATTAAGGTAAGATGAAAACCAATAAGCCCCATATCATGATAATATGGCATCCAGGAAAGCACTCTATCTTCTGTAGTTAAACCTGCACTATCAGCTATTCCTTCGATATTAGTCAATAGATTTTTATGAGTTAATACAACTCCCTTCGGAGTATTTGTACTTCCAGAACTAAATTGTATAAAAGCAGGTTTTTCAGTTTCTGATAAGCTCATTTTCCCTTTTATTGTACCTTCTCGTAAAATTGCTATATCAAGCATATTCATCTCTTGACATTCTAAATAAAAATCATTATTTTTCATGCCTTTAATAATACTGGCATCACTTATTATTACAGAATGCTCTAGAGTATTCCAAACATTTATTAGTTTTTCTAATGACGCATTTTTTCCCTTAAAGGCTGAAGGTGTAGAAATTGGAACAGCCACAATTCCTCCAAGTACACAAGCCCAAAAACAAATAATGAAATCAATATTATTTTGAAAGGAAATAATGGCAAAGTCATCCTGCTTTATACCTTTTTCTTGGAGATTTCCTAAGCAAAGCATTGCCTTTTCAAGTATTTCTTCATAGCTTAAAAAGATATCTGAGTCATTTCCCTGCACTAACAATATTCCTTTATCCTTTTGATTTTCTGCAGCTTCTATTAATAAGTTACCTATATTAATTTTATTACAATATTTATTTGTTATAGGTTTCCCGCGAGAAATTGACATTTTCATATTATTATCATTCATAGTTTCATCTCCTAACAAAATTCTAATACTTATAGATCAAATTCTGATTCTGATTCATATCTGACTTTTTTAACATACATTACAAGAGGAAATGTAATAAATAAAAGTAAACATACACTGAAAATATAATTATCACCAAACATGCTCATAACCGCTGATGAGAGCAGTGGACCAATAGTTGAGCCTCCACCATAAAAAGAAGTAAATAATGAAGTCCCTGACGGTATCTCTTCTTTACTTAAATTTTGGACTGATACTGCCATAGCTAATGGGTATATTGGTCCAATAATGAAGCCTGATAAGAAAGAGAAAATTAGTCTTAAAGCAAAATTATCAAAAATCACTATTCCACCGATTGTAAATACAGAGATGATAATACTCATTAATAAGACTTTCTCACGTCCAAGCTTATCTGAAAGATAAGTTATAGGCATAGTTCCAATAATACTTCCTAGTACAAATATTCCTAAAGCATATCCAGCAACTTTTAGGTCATACTTTTGATGTATTAGGAAAACTGGATACAAAGTTGTTAGAGTGGTTTCAGTAAATCCATATAAAAATCCCCCTTGAAGCCCTATAGATATTTTTTTAAGTGTATTTATCTTTGGCTTCGGAGAAAATAATAGTTTCTCTTTAAAAGTTGCATTTATAACTATTTGACAAATTAAAAGTGCGCATATTGGAAGCATAAATGGCACACAATTGCTCCATGCATAAAGTATAGGACCGAAGACTGAAGAGAATACAAAACCTATTGCAAAACATAGCGAATATAAACCACTAATTACACTTCTTGAGCTTTCTTCTGTTAAATTTTGAAGCATGGTTTGAACTCCAACTAAATTAAAGCTTATACCAATACCCATAAATATCATTAGGAAGAATAAGATAACCAAATTAGCTGAGAAAGGGAAAATCCCACAAGCTACTGCTGAAATCACTGAACCAATTAATATAGTTCCCTTAATATCCTTATTCCTCATTTTTCTATCAACTAAAATTGAACCAATCGACATGAATAAGAAAAACGACGAGGATATGATACCAATCCATAAACTGCTTACATTATTGGTCTTTAAATGGGTGGAAGAGAGGGGATTTATAATCCCCATTGCAACACCAATAAGTAAACCTATTACAAAAAGACTCCATTTGTTATTAGAAAATAGTGTATGCATTTTTTGTTTTAAAGGCATAAATTTGAACTCCTCCCTTATTTATTGTTAATTGCAGCCTTAATAATTGGAATCTGATGTGCTCCAAACCAATGCATATCTTGATTTCCAAATATCTTAATAGCTTCGCCTGTTATATAATCCGATTTATCCGAAGCTAAGAACACGGCCAAATCAGCAATTTTTTCAGTAGGTATGGCTTTTTTTCTTAACGCTTCTGGTGTCATATTAGTATCAACAAACGCTGGACAAATTGCATTTACTTGAATATTGCTTAACTTTAACTCTTCTGATAAAGATTTTGTAAGTCCTATTACTGCGTGTTTTGAAGCTGAATAAGCACTCATTAGAGGATATCCAATAAAGGATGAATCTGAACCTATATTAATAATCTTTCCTGACCTTTGATTAACTAAATGAGGCGCAACAGCTTTACACATATTATAAGTACCAAACAAATTCACCTCTACGATATTTTTCCACTCATCAGTATCCATATCACTAAATGCTTCTAATTTTGTTATACCTGCATTATTTATTAAAACGTCTATTTTTCCATAAGTAGAGACGATTTTATTTACGGCTTCAGAAACTTCACTATGATTGCTTATATCTGCTACTATAGAAATAACTCTGCCGCCCATTTTTTTAATCTCTTGTTCAGTTTCTCTAAGCTCCCATTCTGTTCTAGAAATAATTACAACTTTAGCAGCTTCTTTTGCTGCTTCAATAGCCATTGTCCTTCCTATTCCTCTGCCTCCTCCAGTTACAATTATAATTTTATCTTCCAAAGAGCCTTGTTTTTTATTTTCTTTTACTGTCACTAGAGGTTTCAAACCGTTTCTTACTACTGAATTTTCCTTATTATTTATATATGAAAGCATTTCTGTAGTAGCTTTAATATATTCATTTCCTAAAGTTTTTATGGTAGCTTCTTCATATTTATTTTTAGAATACTCTATTTCTAAAATTAACTTACCGTCTACTACTTTGAAGAAAAATTCAATTGAAGAGATCCTCTTTTGCTCAGGATGGGAATATCTCCTATCCATTTCTTCCTTGGAAAATTCAAATACATCATACTCATTATTATCTCTGTTTCCTAAGTAATTCGCTCTTATAGAAGTCAGATTTAAATCTGGATACATATACGAAGGTAATTCCTCAGAAACTAGATCATAGCTTATACCATTTAGCGGTACCTTATTGATTCCATCTGTAATTTTATTTACTAATTCTCCCCAATTCTCGTTACTATCTACGGAAATCCCTAAAGGATAGTTAATTGCAAAATTTCCTACAGTATCAAAAAATGCACTATTATCAAACATTCTTCCATTCATTCTATGGCTGACAACCACCCATGACTTCCCGTATTTCTTTTGAAGCATCTTATAAAGAGGAGCAAGAACAATTGAATAAAAACTTGTTCCAAAATACTTTTTCCCTGTAGTCTGCAGTTTTAAAGTTTCAGCCTTCTCTAAAGCAAACGTTAGTAATTCAGCTGATCCTTCATTATTGTTGCCTAAATCGAAATCTTCTTTAAGCTTGAAAGAATACGCTTCTGAAGGGAATTGTTTTTTGTAATACCCTATAAATTCTGCAGCTTTTTTATTTTTTTCTTTATTAACTTCAAGGACAAAATCCCTGTATGATTTTGTTTCTGCTATCTTAATATCATCATTATCGGAAATAAGCTGCTTATAAATTCTCCATATTTCATTAAACAATAATTGATTTGCTATAAGGTCAGAAATTAAATGATGTCCAACCACAGAAATATCATAAGCAGAATCATTTACCTTTATAACAACTACCTTCCAAAGTGGCCATTTATCTACCTCTAAGCCACTGATAACATCATTAATTAAATTTTTTATCTCTTCATTTCTCTCTTCTTCACTAAGATGAGAACCATCATAATAATCTGCTTCTACCATTTGGTCATCCGATACAAATCTCTGCATCCACTTTCCATCTTTATTAACTAATACACTTCTTAATGCATCATTGTTATTAGCTGCTATAGTTAAAGCTTTATTAAACATATCGCAATCTAAAGGCTGCTTATATAAGAATCTTGTATATCCTGTCCATTGATATGGATAATCAAAATAACTCATTAAAAATTTCTGTGCAGGTGCTAGTGGAATCTCTTCTATATCTGAATCTTTCATGTTAAACTCGTTTGTATCAAAAACCTCAACCTTTTCTCCATTTAGACCCATCTTAGATTTTTCCTTTAAAGCCTTTCTATCAAGCTTGCCATTAGGTGTCTTTGGCAAAGCAGCTGTCCATTCAAAATGATGAGGAACCATATAATAAGGTAATTTCCTTAATATAAATTCTTTTAAATCGCCATCCTCTGTTCTATTACCAGCCATCCATGCAATTAATTGCTTTTGACCTTCAATATAATCGACTGCAATTACAGCAACTTCATTTACACTTGGATGTACCCCAAGTACTGCTTCAATCTCTCCAAGTTCAACTCTAAAACCTCTTATTTTTACTTGATTATCTATTCTTCCAAGATATTCATAACTTCCATCTGGTTTCTTCGTGGTTAAATCTCCAGTTTTATATAAATATTCTCCCGGAATTTCTTTAAATGGATTTGGTTTAAAAGCTTCCTCAGTTTTTTCTTTATTATTTTTATATCCTTTAGCAAGTTGAATACCGCCAATCCAAAGTTCCCCTATTTCTCCTTCAGGGAGTTCTTTCATATTTTCATCTAAATTTCTTATGAAAACATTAGAGATAGGCTTACCTATTGGAATAGTGTTTTCTCCGTCTGCCCCAGGTCTTTTATCAATTATGTGGCAGGTAACATCAATTGATGCTTCTGTAGGTCCATAAAGATTTGCAATACCTACGCCTAAACCATGCTTGTCTATCCATTTTTGAATTATTGACATTGGTAGTGCTTCACCACTGAAAATCAGCCATCTTAAATCCTTAAAACTATAGTCATCATCTTCTAGAGAATTTACAAATTCACCAAATAATGATGGTACAAAGTGCATTACGTTTATCCTTGTCTCTATTAACCATTCAGCTAAAGCCCATGGATTTTTAACAATATCGTTTCTTGCAGGACATACTGTGCCGCCATACATTAACGGCCAGAAAAGCTCCCAGACTGAAATATCAAAACAACAAGAGGTCTTTTGAGCAACACGTTCACCTATTTTTAATTTGAAGGTATCCTGATGCCATTTCAAACGATTCATATATCCCCTATGCCCAAGCATAACGCCCTTAGGATTGCCTGTTGAACCAGAAGTATATAATACTGTCATCAAATCATCTGGTGAATTTATATATTCAGGAGCAGCATCTGA
>Ga0209281_1000670_pt1 | contig 36048 bp, 30 predicted proteins | sample MedtruBG_FD_187514 | JGI IMG/M metagenome (GOLD analysis project Ga0209281, IMG submission 187514) | Root nodule microbial communities of legume samples collected from California, USA - Medicago truncatula BG (SPAdes) (version 2) | ecosystem: Host-associated > Plants > Roots > Nodule | place... | reverse complement strand
TATTTAATAAAAATTATTATAAATATCTTAATTAGGAGGCAGAAATTATGATAGAAGAATCAAATGTAAAGTTAGTAACTTCAATACCAGGACCTAAATCAAAGGAAATTATTGAAGAAAGAAAAAAATATGTAGCAAATGGTGTATCTGTATCAACAGATATCGCAATAGCTGAGGCAAAGGGAGCTTTAATCAAGGATGTTGATGGAAATGTATTTTTAGATTTCGCAGCTGGAATTGGTGTTCAAAATGTTGGACATTGTGATGAGGAAATAGTTAATGCTATAAATGAACAAACAAAAAAATATATTCATCCAGGATATAATGTAGTGACATATGAATCATATGGGGCTTTAGCTAAAAAGCTAACAGAAATAACAGTTGGTGACTTTGAAAAAAAAGTTATGTTTGCTAACAGTGGAGCAGAAGCAGTAGAAAATGCTATAAAAATAGCTAGAACTTATACGAAGAAGACAGGAATTCTTTCTGCAACAGGGTCTTTCCATGGACGTACAAATATGACTATGTCAATAACAAGCAAATACAAACCTTATAAAAATGGTTTTGGACCATTTGCACCAGAAACTTATAAATTCGATTTTCCATATGGATATAGAGCTCCACTTGGAGTTTCGGAAGAAGAATATGCAAATGAATGTATTGATAGATTAAGAACTATGCTTAAAACAACACTTTCTCCAGATATGATAGCATGTTTAATAGTAGAACCGCTACAAGGTGAAGGTGGATTTGTAGTACCATCTGCAAAATATATGCAAGAATTACAAAAGATTTGTAATGAAAATAATATAGTGTTTATAGTAGATGAAATTCAAGCAGGATTTGCAAGAACTGGCAAAATGTTTGCTCATGAGCATTATGGCATAGAACCAGATGTAATTACATTATCAAAATCTATAGCAGCAGGTGTTCCATTAAGTGCTGTAGTAGCTAAAAAGGAAATAATGGACTCCGCATGTGTTGGCGGTATTGGAGGAACATACAGTGGAAGCCCTCTTGCATGTGTAGCTGCACTTAAAGTTATAGAAAAAATAGAAAAAGAAAATTTATGTGAAAAGTCTGAAAAGCTTGGCGGATATATTGTTGAAAGATTAAATGAAATGAAAGAAAAATACAATGTTATTGGACAAGTAAGGGGACTAGGTTCTATGGTAGGTGTAGAATTTGTAAAAGATAGAATTACAAAAGAGCCATCAGCAGATTTGGTAAAAGCTATAATTCAAAAATGTTATGAAAAGGGAGTTATATTCTTAAACGCTGGTATCCTTGGAAATGTAATTCGTTTCTTACCTCCATTAGTAATGACTGACGAACAAGTTAAATATGGAATGGATATTTTAGATGAATCTATTAAGGAATGCATATAGAGTAACATGTAACCTCGACTTATGTTAATATTAAATGAAATTAGATACATGTGTATTTAATAGAACTATGAAAATATAAAAGGTAGGTTGTGTCAGATTAAACTTGCTCTAACCATTTGGTTGGACAAATTCAATTTGAACAACCTACCTTTAAGTGCTTTTAGCAGATAATTTTCAAACGCATATTTAACACACATGTATCTAATTTTGATACTTAGATATGCACATAAGCTCAGGAAATGTTGTATATATTTTAAAGTACAATTCAATGTATATGAGCTTATTTATATCCAATTAAATAATGTCTAAAAGTCATCGCTTTTAGTTTGGTTTTTAAAGTAAGTTATTATTTGGTGTAGTAAAAAAATATATTAAAAATTCAATAACGCTATTGACATACTAATCATATAGTATTAATATGAATTAAACATATTGTTTCGTATAGAAACAAAAATGGAGGATTAAGTGGATAATTTTAGTATTATATTAGATGAGATGATAGGAAGAATGTTTTTTATCAGTAGTGAGCTTGAAAAAAGGCCAAAAGATTATGGAAATTGTGGCACTCCTTTGCATATGTCAGATATACATATGATTGAGACAATACAAAAAAACCAAAATGCAAATACAACTGAGATTGCAAGAATTATGAATACCACTAAAAGCACTGTTTCCAAGATTACTAAACGGTTAGAAAAAGAAGGGATGATTAAAAAATATAAATTTCTAGATAATAAGAAGGAAATTTATTTTAAATTGACTGATTTAGGATTACAAGCATTTAATGGACATTATGAATACCATACATCAAGAACACAATCATTCGATAAAGAATTTAATAGTTATACAGAAGAAGAAAAAAAGCTTATTGTGAATTTTCTGAAGAAATACACTGAAGAATTAGAACAATATCTAGAATGAATGTATTTTATGAAAATACTAAACTAATTTAATATTTTGCTGACCAGAAAGACTGGAGGCTAAGTTTTGAAAAGAAAGATTATTGACTTTCTTTTTAAAACTTAGCCTTTTTTATATCTGATGGTTTCATACAGAAACAATTTTTATATTGAATTATAGAGCAAAATGAGGAGGGAATAATATGGACAAGATTGAACAAAAAATTATAGAAATCATTGATAACAACAGAGAAGAAATAATAAAATTTGCACGAGATATTTATAGCAATGCAGAGTTAGGCTACAAGGAAGTAAAAACATCTGAAAAGGTAGCAGAAATATTAGGTAGAAACACAGAAATTTTAAAAAAGGATGTAGCTATTACAGGTATTAAAGGTTATTTAAAAAAAGTAAATCCTGAAGAAACAAATGTAGCATTGATTGGAGAATTAGATGCAGTGGTATGTCCAAGTCATTCATTTGCTGATAAAGAAACAGGTGCAAGTCATTCTTGTGGGCATCATGCACAATTGGCGGGAATAGTAGGGGCTTCAATAGCTTTATCAGATGAAGAGGTAAAGCAACATATAGATGGAAATGTTACATTTTTTGCAGTGCCTTCTGAAGAGTATGGAGAAATTGAATTTAAAAACTCATTAAAAGAAAAAGAATTAATAAGGTATGGTGGAGGAAAAAGTGAACTTATAAGACTTGGAGAATTTGATGATGTAGATATCGCGATTGCTCATCATTCAAGACCAGATAAAGAAGATGTAATAGTTGGTGATACAACAACTAATGGATTTGTATCTAAACTCATTAAATATAAAGGAAAAGAATCTCATGCAGCTGGAAGTCCTCAATTAGGGATTAATGCTTTAAATGCAGCTAACATTGGCTTAAATGCGCTAGCTTATCAAAGGGAGACTTTTAAGGATGAAGATTCAGTTAGAGTTCATCCAATAATTACAAAAGGTGGAGATTTGGTTAATGTAATTCCTGGTGAAGTTACTATAGAAACTTTAGTTAGAGGAAAAACAATTGAAGCAATTTTAGATGCTGATAAGAAAGTTGACAGAAGCTTCAAAGCAGGAGCGCTTGCCATTGGAGCGCAAATAGAAATAAAAACTTTTCCAGGCTATTTACCAGTAATACCTATTGAGCCATCTGAAATTATATTAGATGTCGCAAAGGAAGTTGTGAAAGAGGGTGTAGTTAAGAAAGTAGATTCTGGCGCACACTTGGCTGGTTCTACTGATGTAGGAGATTTAACACATATTATTCCTGTATTAAAATTTGAGACAGGAGGAGTAGAAGGGGCTTTGCATTCAGAAGATTTTACAATAGTAAATGAAGAAATTGCATATATAGCTACTGCTAAAATAATGGCATTGACAGCTTATAGACTTTTGAAGGAAAAAGCTCATGAAGCTAAAAAAATTAAAGATACTTTCAAGCCAAGATTTACTGTAGAGGAATATAGAGCTTATATGAATAGTCTTGAAAATACACTAAAGGAGGATTATAGGAATGAGTAAGGAAAATATTGAAAAAGATTATGCTATAGAGCAGGTTAGAACGGCGAGCAGACATTTTGCAGATTTATATTTCTATTTTTCAAAAGTTCTAATTGATGAATTAGGAAAAGATAAAACAGAAGAAATATTAGAAAAAGTTCTGTTTGAGAGATCTATTGAAAGAGCAGAAAGGATGAGAGTAAAGGCAAAAAGTAATAATTTAGAATTAGTACCAGACAATATAGTTAAACTCACTGATGTTCCTTTTTTAGGATGGGTACCTGAGCTAAAAGAATTACATTGCCCATATGGAGAAGCTTGGCTATCAAGATTGGATAAAAATCCATGGTTTAAAGAATTTGCTTCGTTGTATTGTGATGTTACTGATACTACTGTTGCTGAAGAATTTACGGGAAATACTTCTCATAAAATTACCCAAAATGTCTTGTGGGGAGACAAATCCTGTGAAAGGATATATTTTCCTAAAGAAGAGCTTCTAAAGGGGGAATATACTTATGGAAAAAAAGAAGATAAATAAAAAAATAATATTAGGACAGATTTTACTTTTAATATTGATTTTTGGATTAATTGAGTATTTAGTTTCAACTGAGAAAATAAATAAATTATATTTGGCTGCACCATCACAAGTTATAAAAGAATTTATAGAAGTGTTAAATGCCAAAATATTGTTACCTAATATTTTTATAACAATATTGGAATTTTTAACTGGTTATGGAATATCGATTGTTTTAGGCATTGGAGCAGGCTTACTATTTGTAGCCTTTCCTAAAGTAGATATTTTCTTTTCACCCTTTATTTCCGCACTAATGTCCATACCGAAAGTTGCAATAATACCATTACTTACTATATGGTTTGGCATAGGATTTTCAAGCAAAGTCATATTGGTATTCTTATTTAGCTTTTTTACAATATTTTTTAATACTATATCTGGTGCAAAGCAGACCTCAAATAATTATATAAAGGTAGCTAAAGTATTTAAGGCATCAAAGACCCAGACAATTCTTAAAGTGCTATTACCATCAGCAATACCAAGTATATTTGCAGGGCTTAGAGTAACAGCGGCTACGGGTATAACAGGAGTAATATTTGCAGAAATGCAGGCAGCTAAAAAGGGATTAGGTTTTTTGTTATCAGAAGCAGCATCTCTATATAATACTCCAAGACTTTTTCTTGTAATCATAATAGTAACAATAATATCAGTAATACTAGTAAAAATTGTAGATGTTGTAGAAGAAAGATTATTCATAAAATAAAAAATTAAATAATTTAAACTGAGGGGGAAACATAATGAAGAAAATAAAAAAAATAATTTCTATATTAATTGTAGGAGCGCTAGTAGCAGGAACTCTAGGCGGATGCTCTAAAGAAAGTGCAGAGAAAGCCACAACTAGTGCTAACAGTGGAAATATAAAAGTTAGATACGCATCTTATCAAGGAATGACAGCAGTTGGATTTTGGTTTGGAGTAGAAAAAGGATTTTTTAAAGATGCTGGAATTGATTTGGAAACAGTTGACGTACAAGATAAAGTCGCTGCTATTGCTTCAGATTCAATTGATATGGGAGATTTGAATACTTCACAAGCTATTACAGCTGCAAGTACAGGCGCTCCACTTAAATTAGTGTCATCTATGTTTAGAACAAAAGGAGCCTGGTATTTAATAAGCAATAAATCAATTACAGATATAAAACAGTTAAAAGGTAAAAAAGTTGGAATAAATGTTGTTGGAAGTGGAACAGATGTAACTGTAAGAGAAATTTTGGAGAAAAATGGATTGGATCCAACTAAAGATGTGGAACTTGTAGCTAATGGTTCATTTCAACAGGCTTATGCAAGTTTAGAAGCTAATCAAGTAGATGCAACGATAATACATCAACCATTTGTGGCTATAGGTTTAGAGGCTGGAAAAGTTAATTTGTTATGCAAAGGCTGGGATTATGTTCCTCAGTTTAATACTGGAGCTTTAATTGCAAGTGATAAATTTATTAATAATAATCCAGAAGGAGTAAAAAGAGTTATAGCTGCTTATTTTAAAAGTAACGAATATGCAAAAGAACATCAAGATGAGTTCTTAGAATTTGCAACAAAATATTTAAATACTTCAAAGGATACCTTAAGGAACGCTCTTGAGCCAGAAAGAGAGTTGTGGGAAAATGAGCCGAATATAGATTTAGAAACTTTAAAAACTACACAAGAATTACAAAAAAAATGGGGATTTCAAAAAGAAATTTATGATGTAAACAAAATTGTGGATTTAAGTTTCATACCTAATAAATAAAATTGGTAAGGAGGTATATTATGCCCAAAATAACAATAGATAATGTAACTAAAACATATCCAGGAGTAGATGGAACTAATGCTTTAGAAAATATTAATTTAGAAATAGAAGAAGGAGAATTTATAACAATATTAGGACCTAGTGGGTGTGGTAAAAGCACCTTATTAGAAATAATAGCAGGATTATTGGAACAAAGTAGTGGAAGCATATATTTAGGTAGTGAAAAGTTAGATGGTCCAAGCAGGGGGATAGGTGTTGTATTTCAAGATTCATCACTTTTTCCATGGCGGACTATTAGAAAAAATATTGAATTCGGATTAGAAATAGGTAAGTTTCCTAAAGAAGAGAAAAGAAAAATAGTTGATAAGTATATAAATTTAGTTAATTTGAAAGGGTTTGAGGATAAATATCCACATCAATTGTCTGGCGGGATGAAGCAAAGAGCTGGACTTGCTAGAACTATGGTAAATAATCCTGAAGTACTTTTAATGGACGAGCCTTTAGGTGCAGTAGATTACTTAACTAGGTTAACTATACAAGATGAGATAGTAGATTTATGGGAAAAGGAAAAGAAAACAATTATTTTTATAACTCATGATATATCGGAAGCAGTTTATCTAGGAACAAAAGTTGTTCTTCTGTCACCAAGACCTGGAAAGATATTTAAAATCTATGATCTTCCATTTTCAAGACCTAGAAATAGAAATGATGAAAATCTTTTGCACATCATTGATAAAATTCATAAAGATATTAATTCGATAAATGCGCCTAAGCAAGAAGAAAAACTAGAATACATTTTATAAAATTTAAGGAGGACAAAATCATGTCAAATGAAATATTAAAACAATTTAACTTAACAGATGAGGATTACTTGAAATTAGATGAAGTAGAGTTTAGAGCAAGATTTCGTGAAAGAGTACATCATACTTTAGAAATTCAAACTTATGAAGCAGCTAATAGTGGTGAACTATTAAAGGAAAGTCAAAGTGAAACAGCAAGAAAATTTATTCGATTATGGGAAGAAAGAAAATTATCTAAAGAATTACCAGAGTATATCTATGCAAAAAAATTAATTAATTTCTCTGAGGTATTATTTAATGGAGGAAAATTAGATTTATCAGAATTTGAACCATATAAATTAGGAGATGCAGATCAAGAAGTATTTTTTAAAGTTATTAAAGAAAGAAGATCAGTAAGACATTTTAAAGACACAAGAGTTCCGGAAGAAGTTGTAGATAAAATACTTGAAAGTGGGTTATGGGCAGCACATTCATGCAATTTACAATCAATAAAATATTTAGTTGTAAGAGAAGAAACTACACCAAACCTATTTAGAGGAAGTGATGTACCAGGAGGACCTGTTCATTTAGTGCTTTTACAAGATGAAAGAGTTTATAGAGCAAATCCATTAAATCCTGTAAGAAATAGATTAATAGATGTAGGTGCTGCTGCTCAAAATATTGTATTATCAACTCATGCACTAGGACTCGCAGGAGTTTGGTTAACTTTTAATGATACAATGTTAGAAAGAATAAGTAAGCATTTTAATTTGCCGGAGTATATAAAGCTTGCAACATATGTAGACATAGGATATCCAGATCAAACACCATATGCACCGCAAAGGAAATCTTTAGATGAAGCTATAATAGCAAATGTTTAATAATCTTTATGCTAAGGAGGGAAAAAATAAATGAAAGTACTTATAACTGGTGGAAGTCAAGGAATAGGACTTGCTATAGCCAATGAACTTTATAAAAATGAGCATGAATTATTTTTAGTTGCTAGAGATGAATCAAGATTGAAAAGTTCTATAGAAAGTTTTGAAAACCAAGATAGAGTAAATGGATTCGCATGCGATATATCAGATTCTACACAAATTGAGAAATTGCTAAAAAGGGCAGTTGAAATAAATTTTTCTCCTGATGTTATTATTTTAAATGCAGCCTATTTTGGCAGCCCAGTAAGGTCAGTCATAGAACCTTTAGAGGACGAACTTCGCAAAATATTAGAAGTTAATTTGATTTCTAATTATAGATTGGTTAAGGAATTTGTTAATATTATAAAAGAAGGTGTTTATCCGCGTATAATTATTATTGGATCAACAGCAAGTATAAGAGTAGATGATGGTTCGCTTTATGGAATTTCTAAATGGGCGTTGAAATCTTATGCTTATAATTTAAGAAATGAACTTAAAGATTTAGGAATCGGGGTAACATTACTTAATCCAGGGGGGACATTCACAGAAAAAAGAATACCTAATGAAGAAATTTCACAAGATAGACTTTTAGAAGCTAGTGATATAGGAAAACTTGTTGCGGCAATACTTACACTGAGTCCACAGGCTGTTGTTGAGGAGCTAAATATTAGACCAATGCTAGGAGATACTTATTAGCTAGTACTATTGCAGAGAAAATACTAGAGAAAGTATATAATTATCAAAAAGATTACTAAGGTATTGGAAAAATTATTTATCTAGAACAATCAATTTCAGGTGTAAAAGAATTGACAATAAATTTATCAAGTAGTAATATTGAGTTAAGGCAAAGAAGCTCACCAAGTGAGATTCTTTGCCTGTTTTTTTATACAAGAATTTTATATAATAGTATATAAATAAATTAGATGTCTTATTTATATAGGGACAAAGAAAATTTTTTTACAATCATAATAATAAATTAGATAGTTTTTACAATTGCAAGATGAATGAAAAAACTCATACATTTTGGCATTTTAGTAAGGACAATAAGTTGTTAAGTGTATGGAGGGTAATATGGTAGAAACAATAGTATCTTTAGAATTAGCAGTCGACGAGAGGTTAGTAATTAAGAAAAATAGACTTACACCAGTCAATATTAGTGGAAAAGAAAAGCGAATATGCATTGTCACTGGGCTTCATGGAGATGAGCTTGAAGGTCAATATGTATGTTATAAGTTAATAAAAGAAATACGAGAAAATATTGAATATCTTAATGGAATCGTTGATATATATCCATCACTTAATCCGCTTGGAATAGATTCAATACACAGAGGAATGCCAACTTTTGATTTAGATATGAATAGAATTTTTCCAGGATCAGAAAGTGGAGCTATGGCAGAGCATGTTGCAGCGAAGATTATTGAAGATATATATGGTGCGGATATGTGTATAGATTTACATGCAAGTAATATATTTTTGAGAGAAGTACCTCAGGTTAGAGTGAGTGAGCATATAAAAGATAAACTAGTACCTTATGCTAAGTTATTAAATATGGATTTTATATGGGTTCATCCAGAAACGACAGTTTTAGAGTCTACACTCACATATAGTTTAAATAATAAGAATATACCCACATTACTGGTTGAAATGGGAGTTGGAATGAGAATTACAAAAGAATATGGGGATCAACTAGTTACAGGTATATTTAATTTAATGAAAGAATTACATATATGGACAGGCAAGGTAACTCCAGTAAGACAACCTATTATATCTACTGAAAAGGAAGTGAATTTTATAAATGCTAAGGCATCAGGAATATTTATGCCTAGTGTAAAACATTTAAGTGAGATAAAAAAAGGGGAACGAGTTGGAGAAATTTTTAGTTCATTAACTGGCGAGGTTGAGGAACAGGTGATTTCACCATGTGATGGAGTTATATTTACATTAAGAGAATATCCAGTAGTGTACGAAGGCTCTCTTATTGCAAGAGTACTAGGGGGTGCAAAATGAGAAAAGAAATATTATATACATTGAAATCACCTCATAGGGATGACATGAGGGTTACAGGATATAAGTTTGGAAAAGGTGAAAAAACAGCTTGTATAGTTGGGGCGATCAGAGGTAATGAGATACAGCAATTATATACTTGCTCTCAACTTATTAAAACATTAACTAAGTTAGAACAAAAAGGTGCAATCTCAAGAGATCGTGAAATACTCGTTATTCCTTGCGTAAATCCTCACTCTATGAATATAGGGAAAAGATTTTGGACAATGGATAATACTGATATAAATAGAATGTTTCCAGGGGAGAAAAATGGGGAAACTACTCAGAGAATTGCTAATGGTGTTTTTGAACAAGTAAAAAATTATCCATTTGGAATTCAATTTACTAGCTTTTATATGCCGGGAGATTTTATACCTCATATAAGAATGATGGAAACGGGATATCAAAGTCCAAGCCTTGCAAATTTGTTTGGTTTGCAATATGTATTAATTCGTAAGCCAAAGCCTTATGACACAATGACACTAAATTATAATTGGCAAATGTGGGAGGCTAGTGCCTTCTCTTTATATACTAATGCAACAGATCAAATAGATGAAGTTTCAGCAAAACATGCAGTAGTTGCGGTTTTAAGATTTTTAACAAGAATGGGAGTAATAAAATACAATAGTCATAGTGGATACATAGCAAGTGTACTAAAAGAGGATGATTTGCTTTCAGTTAAAACAACTGCAGGAGGGATATATAGGAGATTAAAAAATCCAGGGGATGGAGTAGAAAGAGGAGATATACTCGGAGAAATAATTCATCCATATGAAGGAACCGTTAAAGAGCAAATTATATCCCCAACAGATGGTATAATATTTTTTGCTCATAAATCTCCTCTTGTAATGGAAAATGTAGTTCTATATAAAATAATTAGAAGACTACATGAATAAGAATCCTTGAGGTTAAGGTATCTAATATAAGAATTAATGAGATAACTATTATATAATAGGTTTTGAGAAAATAGAATCTATTATATAATAGTTATTTTTATGTTTGTTTTTATGAAAATTCTATAAAATATATAAACAAATACAAACAAATTAATAAAAGGTATATGTTTTCAAAAAAAATATATGCAATTGTTTAATGTTGACATATAAACTCTGAATTGATAGTATAAAAACATACCAATCTTATAGGAATTATCAGAATAATAGGAGGATATTTATGGATAGTACATTTTTTACTAAATTTATTATGATTACAAGTTTCCAGCCAATTATATTTATAGTAGTTTTAATTGGATTATTTTTTGGAATATATAAATTAGAGAAAGCAGGAGTGAATTTTTCAAAACGTATGCTTTTATCAACAACAATAGGATTATTACTTGGCGTAGTTATACAGCTTATAGCCGGATTTCCAAGTAGCACAGCTGATGTTGAATGGATAGGGGAAATTACGAAATGGTATGGTCTAGTAGGTAGTGGATTTATGGATCTGCTAAAGATGTTGGTAGTACCACTAGTTTTTCTATCAATGCTAAGAGTTATAATAAGCATGAATGAAAAACAAAGTTTGGGGAAATTAACATCAAGATCTATATTTGTTCTACTTGCGACTACAGCAATTGCATCAATAGTTGCGATAATAGTAGGAAATTTATTTAAGCTTGGAATTGGAGTGGAAGCAGTTCAAAGTAAAGTAGAGATGAAAGAAATTACTTCTTTTGTAGATACAGTAAGAGGGCTTTTACCAGCAAATCCAATAAAAGCAGCGGCAGATGCAAATATTGTAGCAGTTGTTATATTTGCTGCATTCCTTGGAATTGCAATAAGAAAATTAAACAAAACTCATGAAGAGGTTATAAAGCCTGCTATAGATGTAATTGAAGCATTTTATAAAATAATGACTAGTGTTGCTCAAACAGTCATTAGATTTATGCCATATGCAGTATTACCATTACTTGCAAATACAGTTGCATCAAAAGGTGTAACGGCAATCATTAATGTAGTTAATTTTATAATTGCATTATATGTAAGTGTACTTATTGTTTTCGTAATTCATCTTGTAATAGTATCATTAAACGGATTAAATCCAATTCAATATTTAAAGAATGTAATTGAGCCGCTAGTTTTAGCATTTACTTCTCGTTCAAGCCTTGGAACACTACCGGTTACAATTGAAACTTTAAATAAAAAAGTTGGAGTCGATAAAGGGATCGCAACTTTTGCTGGAAGTCTAGGTGCTAATATGGGTATGAATGGATGTGCAGCTATATATCCGGCACTTATGGCAATAACAATTGCAAATATGTCTGGAACACCAATGGACTTTAGCTTTTATGCTATGCTAGTAGTTATTATTATAGTAAGTTCTTTTGGTATAGCTGGTTTACCAGGAACCGCAATAATGTCAGTGTCAGTAGTAATATCAGGTATGGGAATGGGAAGCTTCTTTCCACTTGCAGGAGCAATACTTGCAATAGATCCAATTTTAGATATGGCGCGTACAATGCTTAATGTTGATGGTGCTATGGTCACAGCAGTAACTGTTGCGAAAAGTTTTAATGAATTAGATAAGGAAGTTTTTAATGACAACAGTAGTAATAAAATTGCAATTGAAGGAAATTAGAATGAGATTTAATTATTGATTATTTCACAAATTAATTAAAATTAGAATTAAAGAGTCGTTAGATGATACAAAATCGCCTAAGGGCTCTTTTTTTAGTTAAATTACCTAGAGGTTTTTTGAAGCTCAATAATTATAAACTTACTAGATGATGGAAAATTAAAAAATAAGTTAGTAATAATAGACTTATCAGGTGGAAAGAAAGATAAATCAAATGAATTTGCATAATAAAAATAAAGATGTTGACAAAACTGTTCATACTGTATATATTGTATATATACAGTATGAACACAAAGGAGGCGAAATGAGAGTTTGAAAATATTACTTTCTAATAAATCGGATTTGCCAATTTACGAACAGATTAAAGCTCAAATTAAGGAACAGATTTTATCTGGTGCTATTGCTGAAAATGAATTTTTACCATCTATAAGGCAGCTGGCAAAAGATTTGGGTATAAGCGTTATTACTACGACGAGAGCTTATTCAGATCTTGAAAGTGAGGGCTTTATAGCCACTCTTAGAGGAAAAGGCAGTTATGTGCTTCCAAAGGACAGTGAGTTAGTAAGGGAACAATATCTTAAGAAAATTGAAGAAGCATTTATGGCTGCTATTGAAAATGGAAAATTAGCTAATATTTCTGATGATGAACTTATAGTAATTTTAAAAACGCTGCTAGATGAACAAATATAAACAGCAATTTAAAACTGCTATAAATAATTTTGATGATATATATAGTATCTGATTTGTAAATATAATAACTAAAAGTATGATTTAGGAGTAGATAGATATGGATGCACTTGAAATAAAAAATATAAATAAAACTTTTGAGGGATTCAATATACAAAACATAAGTTTTAATTTACCTAAGGGATATATTCTGGGATATATTGGTCAAAACGGAGCAGGTAAAACTACTACAATAAAATTAATAATGAATCATATTAAGAAAGAGAGTGGAGAAATCAAAATATTCGGAAAAGAATATGATGAGGATGAAGCTGGATATAAGAACATGATTGGATTCATTGGAGACGAGTGTTATTTTCCAACTTGTTTTACATTAAAGGATGTAATTGCGACTATGAAAGATTTCTATACTTCATTTAATGAAGATAAATTTAGAGAATATGTTGAGAGATGGCAGCTTCCTTACAAGAAAAAAATTAAAGAGTTCTCTAAAGGGATGAAGGTAAAACTAGCTTTTGCGAGTGTTTTATCTAGAGATACAAAATTACTTTTATTAGATGAACCAACGAGCGGCCTTGATCCTGTAATTAGAAGTGAAATTTTGGAAATATTACAAGATTATATAGCAAATGGTGAAAGAAGTGTATTATTTTCTACTCACATAACAAGTGATTTAGAAAAAATAACTGATTATCTATTCTTTATTAATAAAGGAGAAAAGGTATTTTATGACACAACTGAAAACATATTAGAGAGTCACTTATTAGTTAAAGGTGGAATAGAAGATTTAACAAAAGAATTAAGAGAAAAATTAATAGGATATAAGAGTTCTAGCTATGGGTTTGAGGGATTGATTAGCTCAAAAGATAAGCAATATATCAATGAACATTTATTACTAGAAAAACCATCTATGGATGAAATCATAGTATTTTATATTAATGGAATGAGGAGGAATTAAAACAATGAATAATGTTATAAGTTACTTCAAGTTTGATTTGAGATTAATCAAAGAAAGTATAAAGTTTTATGTGCTTGCACCAGCAGTATTTTGTGCATTATTTATGTTTTCGGGAAGTATATATATGGGATTATCATATTTATTTTTCTTCCTAATTATTTTTGCAACTATTCCATTTAGTGCGCAAAGTAACGAAAAAAGCACTCAAATGTACTATATGTTTCCAGGCAAGGTTTCAGAAATGGTAGGTGGAAGATTCCTATATTTAATAAGTATAACTGCAGTACTATTCTTAATAGATGGAATTATCATGGCTTACCTATACACAATACAAAAGTTTCACGGCTTTGAAGTTATAGTAATGTCTTTTTGTGGGATTTTAAGTTTAATAACGTGTTTTATTCAATATCCTATATACTATAAGTTTGGAATGGAGAAAGGAAAAGCAATATCTATATTAGTATACCTTTTGCCAGCATTTTTGATTTTTGGATTACCGTCATTTTTAATTGAAAGTGGTAATTTTAGTATAGAAAATTTTATAAATTCCTTAAATTATATATTTAGTAATAGTATTGAATTACTACTTCTTGCCGCTTTAATTCTTTGTATTGTAGGATATTTATCTTATTTAATTTCATATAAAATCTGCAAGTCAAAAGAGATATAATTTATAAATGCTAGTAGAAAAATTGAATTATAAAAACTTAAGTATAAATTAAGATTAATTTAATATTCATACTAGTATTTATTAACAAAAAATATGTATAATAAAAATATGGTATTAAGTCAATTATTAACATGTATTGCATTTTTATCATAAATAATTAGAATTTACAGGGGGAACTAGAAATGAAAATGAAAAAAACTTTAGCATTCATTATGACAGCAGCTCTAACAGTTGGAACAATGGCTGGATGTAGCCAAGCTACTCTTAACTATTCTAAGGAACTTTCAAACACAACAAAGTGGGAAGCAACAACATCAAATATTGAAGGTACAGTTAATGTTGACGTTTCAGGAGTAAAAGAAGAGATAAGTATAGTTGCTACTGGGTATACAGCAAATAATCAATCATATGTAGATATGAAATTTAGTGATCCATCAGGTAAACTTAATATACCAGAATTAAAAGCATATAGTGATGGAACTACAAGTTATATTAACAAGAGTTTCTACGAGGGAATATATACTTTAACTGGAGAAACTGCTCCTGCTGGATTAACTAGCATACAACAAGAATATATAGCTATAGATGAAGGAACATCAGGAATTGATGTTAATCAAATAAAGGCATTAACTAGTAAGCCTGATGCAATGATTCAACTTGGTAAGCTAGTATTTGGGGAAAATAATGATCTTGATTTACCATTTGTTCAAAATGGAAGAGAATATACATTAAAATTAGATTCTAATCAAACTGTTGATTTAGCAGCAAAGGCAATCAAAGCAGCATCGAACAATTTAGATAACCTTAATACTACATTTAAATTAGGATTAAAGGCAGAAAATATTGCAGAGATTAAGAAAGCGGTGAATGATGAAAGCTTCGATAAGGGGTTAAATGAAGCAAAAACAGCATTAGCAGGAACAACTATTACTTCAAAAGAAGTATTCACAGATACTACTTATAATGCTGATTTTAATATGAATTTACAAGTTAAAGACCTTGGAAAGATTTCACTTGTAATGAAATCAACTAGCACTAAGAGTGAAGTAAAAGCAATAACTCTTCCAACAAGCAAAATTAAACTTACAACAGAAGAATTTAATAAATTACTAGCTCCAACAAATACAACTATAGCTGCAACTAAAAATGTAGTTGCAAAATAGTATATTATAATAAGATACAGAATTGAAAGACACATTCTAGCAAATATTAATGTTTAAACATTTGCTAGAGTGTGTTTTTTGTTTTATTAAAGAAGAATTTATGCTTATATAAATTTTTCGGTATAAGTAAATTTATGATATGAACATATTGTTTTGAACAATGAAAGCTGTTATTATAGTTTTGTTCAAATAATGAACTTTATATAAATTTAATCTTAAATATATAGATAATATATTTGAAAATTAACTAAAGATTATAATTTTTTAATAATTGGGGGGCGTAAATTCATGGGTAAAGTAAAGACAGCTGTAATTTTAGCTGCTGGAATGGGATCAAGATTGCAGGATATCACTAATGATATGCTGCCAAAGGGATTAATAAATATAAACGGAAAAAGCTTAGTTGAAAGATCAGTTGAAAAGTTAAGAAGTTTGGGCATAGAAAAAATTTATATTGTAACAGGACACTTACATGAGTTTTATGATAAATTTGCAAAAGAAAGAAATTATATTATAACCAAAAGAAATAGAAAGTACAAAGCTACAGGGAGCATGACCTCTCTTGCAATTTTGGAAGATGAATTAAAAGAAGACTTTCTATTGCTCGAAAGTGATCTTATATATGAAGTGTATGGGTTAATCAAGACTATTAATCATGAAAATGATGATTGCATTCTACTAAGTGGTCAAACTAATTCTGGCGATGAATGCTATGTAGAAGTTAGAGATGATAATCTGTATAAAATATCAAAAGCTAAAGAAGAAATACAAAATGTATACGGAGAGTTAGTTGGAATTTCAAAAATATCATTAGAGTTATATAAGGAGATGCTAAAGCAATATAAGAATTTTAATAATAAAATATATGACTGCAAAGACAGCTATTCTTTTGAAGCAGAAAGCAATAAGGGTAAAAAATATGATTACGAAAGCGCAATTTTTGATGCTGCTAGAAATAGGAAAGTTGGATATTTGAAAATTGATAACTTGATATGGGGAGAAGTTGATGATAAGAATCATCTTGAAAGAATAAAAAGAACGATACTCCCTAAATTAGAAAAGAATATGGAAGAAAAAATAGGTTGATAAGATAGATTCGAAAAAACAATAATTATGAAGTTTAGGAGAGTGTTAAAAATATGAAAACAGTTTACGTTGCAATGAGTGCAGATATAATTCACCAGGGACATTTAAATGTGTTAAATAAAGCAAGAAAGCTTGGAGATGTAATAGTAGGGCTGCATACGGATGAGGTAATACGTGGCTATTGGAGAAATCCTATAATGAAATATGAAGAAAGGAAAGAAGTTGTTAATAATATTAAGGGTGTTGTATCTGTAATTCCACAGGATAGCTTAGACCAAGTTGAAAACTTAATAAAACTTAAGCCGGATTATGTTCTTCACGGGGACGATTGGAAAGAAGGAGCACAAAAAGAGCTTAGAGAAAAAGTTATAACTGCTATAAAAGAATGGGGAGGGGAACTCGTTGAAATTCCATATACCAAGGGAGTTTCCATTTCTAAACTAGATGAAGAACTTGCACAGATTGGAATAACTCCTCAAATGAGAATGAAAAGTCTAAAGGAATTAATTTATTCAAAAAAACCAGTTAGGATACTTGAAGCACATAATGGATTAACGGGATTGATAGTTGAGAAAACTAAAGTAGAGAAAGATGGGAAAATAAAAGAATTTGATGGTATGTGGGTTAGTTCTTTGTGTGATTCAACTGCAAAAGGAAAACCAGATATAGAATTAGTAGATTTGACATCAAGGTTAAACACAATAAATGACATTTTAGAAGTTACAACAAAACCAATTATTGTTGATGGAGATACGGGAGGACAAATTGAACATTTCGTATATACAGTTAAAACCTTGGAAAGACTTGGGGTATCAGCAATAATAATTGAAGATAAGACAGGTCTTAAGAAGAATTCTTTGTTTGGAACTGAGGTAGAACAAACACAAGACACTATAGAACATTTTTGCGATAAGATAAGAGCTGGAAGAGAAGCAAGAGTTACTACTGATTTTATGATAGTTTCAAGAATTGAAAGCTTAATTGCAGGTGCGGGAATGGATGATGCTTTAACAAGAGCAAAAGCTTATATTGAAGCTGGAACAGATGGAATAATGATTCACAGCAAAGAAAAAGATGGAAAAGAGATAATTGAGTTTTGTAGAAAATATAATGAATTCGAAAACAGGGTTCCTCTAGTCGTAGTTCCAACTTCATATAATTTTATGAAAGAGGATGAATTAGTTGAGTTAGGCATTAATGTAATTATATATGCTAATCATTTAATAAGGAGTGCATATCCAGCTATGGTAAATACAGCAAAGAGTATTTTAGAAAATGGAAGATCTAAAGAAGCTTCTACAAACTGTATGCCAATAAAAGAAATCCTGACTTTAATTCCTGGTGGAATGTAGTGTAGATATACAAATTTAAATCTATACTTATGCAATAATGAACCGAAAGGAGAGGTACTCTGTTATTCTGGTCACTAAAAGAATTAGTTGTGGATTTCTATCAGCAAAAGTTGCACCATTTCTGCATGCTCACAAGACAAGCTTGTGACAAGCAAAAAAGGAACAACTTCTGCTGAAGAAATGCCTACAACTAATTCTCTAATGTAACACTTCATAAAAGAGTACCTCTCCTTTCTAGTGTGGCATATATTTATAAATCTAGTTCATATGTTGGACATGCATATAGATAATAAATTTTCTAGTTGGATACATCTTCGGGATAAGTGAAATTGAAATTTGTTTATTTATAAGCTTAGGAGAAAAAGCCATATTTTTTTATCTAGATTAAATTGTAGGAGTTGAATTAAATGATTGATGTTAAAGAGTTTTATGATGAATTATTAAATAATGATATAGATTTCTTTACTGGAGTTCCTGATTCGTTGTTGAAATCTTTTTGTGCTTATATTAAAGATAATGTAAGTAGTGATAAGAACATTATTTCGGCAAATGAGGGGAATGCTATAGGGTTAACGTGTGGTTATTATCTTGCAACTAAAAAGATTGGACTTGTATATATGCAGAATTCTGGTATTGGAAATGCGTTCAATCCACTTGCATCTCTTACTGACAAATTAGTATATAGTATACCGATGCTATTATTGATTGGGTGGAGGGGAGAGCCAAATGTGAAGGATGAACCTCAACACAAGAAGCAAGGGTTAATAACAATTCAAACACTTGAAATACTGAATATTAAATATGATATTTTAGATGAAACTATGAGTAATCATGAAGTGAAATCGAGAATAGAAAAAGCGTGTATTTATATGAAGGAAAATAGTGAACCATATGCATTGGTAGTTAAAAAGAACACTCTTAGCGAGTATAAGCTTAAGAATAATACTATTTTTGATTTTGATATGACTAGAGAAAAAGCTATAGAAATCTTAACATCTAAAATGAAAGAAAGTTCAGTAGTTGTATCAACTACAGGAATGACGTCTAGAGAACTTTTTGAATTAAGGGAAAAACACGGACATAATCATAGTAAGGATTTTTTAACAGTAGGTTCCATGGGACATGCATCTCAAATTGCTTTGGGAATTGCATTAAGTAAAAAGGAAAAAGAAGTTTATTGCATTGATGGAGATGGAGCTTTATTAATGCATCTTGGGGGGGTAGCCATAATAGGAAATCAAAAACCTAAGAATTTCAAACATATATTGATAAATAATGGAGCTCATGATTCAGTAGGAGGTCAAGAGACTGTAGGGTTTGAAGTAGATACTTTAGCTATAGCGAAGGCGTGTGGATATGAGGAATGCTACTCATGTAGCTCAGAAGTAGATTTGTTAGATTTGGCGGAAGAAATAATAGATATAGAAGGTCCTGTATTTTTAGAAATAAAAGTGAAAAAAGGGGCAAGAAAAGACTTAGGAAGACCTACGACAACACCAATTGAAAATAAAGAAATGTTTATGGAATTTTTAGAGAGTTAGGGGAGGGGTTAAATTGGAGATTAAAAGAAATATATTATTAAATCCTGGACCTGCAACAACTTCAGATACAGTAAAGCTTGCTCAAGTTGTGCCTGATATTTGCCCAAGAGAAAAAGAGTTTGGAGATATTATGGAATTTGTATCTAAAGAACTTACAAGTTTTGTTGGATCAAATGATGACTATGCAACTGTGTTATTTGGTGGTTCAGGGACAGCAGCAGTTGAAGCAATAATAAGTTCAGTTGTAGGTGATAATGCAATATTGATAATTAATAATGGGGCTTATGGCAAAAGAATTGTTGAAATGGCAGAAATATATAATTTGAATTATATAGAATATAATAGCTCACCTACAGAGGAAATTAATATAAGTGAGCTAGAAGAGCTTATAAAAGCACATAATTCATCAAATGAAAAGAAAGATAAAAATCATATAAGCCATTTAGCGGTAATCCATCATGAAACTACAACCGGAATATTAAATGATGTAAAGTCAATTGGTGAAATTTGCAATAAGTATGATATAGAAATGATAGTTGATGCTATGAGTTCTTTTGCCGGAATTCCTATAAATATGCACAAAATGAACATCACATATTTAGCATCAAGTTCAAATAAATGTATTCAAGGAATGGCAGGAATAAGTTTTGTAATAGCTCATAGAAAATCATTAGAAAAGACCAGGAGTATAAAGCCAAGAAATCTCTACCTTAATATATATAAACAGTACCTATATTTTAAAGATAATTATCAAATGCGATTTACTCCACCGGTACAGGTATTGTATGCTTTAAAGCAGGCAATAATAGAGGCAAAAGAGGAAACAATTGAAAAGAGATATGAAAGATATAAGACTTGCTGCAAAATCCTATGGAATGGATTAGATAAACTTAATCTAAAAAGATTAGTAAGAGAAGAAGCATCATCTATGCTTTTAACTTCAATAATTGAACCAAAGATTGATGGTTACAGTTTTGATAGTTTACATGATTATTTATATAATAAAGGATTTACAATCTACCCTGGAAAAATAAATTCAGAAGATACATTTAGAATAGCAAATATAGGACAAATATATCCCGAAAATATGGTTAAATTTGTAGAAATACTAGAAGAATATTTTATAGGTATTGCGAAGGGCTTAAAGTAAAGCAATGAACAACCGAAAGAGAATACATATATGTTCCGCAGGACTATGAAAAAATTCGCTGAGCATATCTAAATTGAAAGTTGTACCCATTTCTGCATGTTCCTGCGACAAGCGCTGGACAAGCAAAAACGGAACAACTTTTAATTAAGATATGCAGCAGCTTATTTTTCAATGCCTGCTTCACATATATGTATTCTCTTTCTTTGTTTTGCTATCAATTTAAATCTTTTATCAATACTTATTCTAGAAAAATGGACTATATATTTTATCAAAAGTTACAAATATAGTTCATCATTAAAGGTATTGCCACCACAGAAATATAAAAATACTTGCGTTGATATATCCTAAATTTTAAACTTACTCCTAAACAAAGAAAGGGAATATATGTTTTTGCGAAGTGTTCATAGGAAGGTTTTTCTGGTTGTGATTCTTACAACATAAGTTGTTCCAAATATGCTAGTTCAAAACTTTTTTTGAGGCTAGCATTTTGGGCACAAATTATGTTCTTAGAATCATTCAGCAAAACCTTCCAAGAACCGGAGCAAACACATAAATTCCCTTTCGGTTGGTTAGCAGTAAACTTAAAATTGTATAGTACTGCAAGTATTTTTATATTTCGGATATTTCGCAAAACCTTTAATCTATGAGTTCTCGAAATTGGTGAATCTTTTTATTATTAGAGTTAATAATAAAATTATAACGGATGTTAAGGCTATAGTACCACCAGGTGCGCTATTTATGTAATACGAAAGTAAAAGCCCAATCATAACATCTAAGAAACCAAATATAATAGCGAAAATTAAAGTTTTAGTAAATCCTTTTTTTAATTGCATAGCAGTTGCTACAGGGACTACTATTATCGAAGAAACAACAAGTATTCCCATTACACGAATTGAGATAGTAATTGTAGCCCCAACAAGTAATGTAAATATATAATTTACTAATTTAACATTAATACCAGCAGTTTTTGCAGCATTTTCATCAAAGGTTACATAAATTAATTTATTATAAAGAAATAGTAGAATCATAAGACAAATTCCGCCAACAATAGCTATTAAAATAATATCCGAAACTGACACAGTTAAAATACTTCCAAATAAAAATGAATCAACTTTGGCTGCGGCTTTACCGCTACTTATTAAAATAATTGCTATTCCCAAACTTAATGTCAAAACAATGGACATTACAAGCTCGGCATATTTTTTATAGTAGGTTCTTAAATATTCAATTACAAGAGCACAACCACTAGTAAATAGGAACGCAGTTAAAATTGGATCAGTTCCAACTAGGAGACCTATGGCAACCCCAGCAAAAGAAGAGTGAGATAACGTATCTCCAATCATTGAATAACGTCTAAGCACAATGAAAAGCCCTATAAATGGGCACAATATAGATACAATAAAACCTGCAATAAATGCATTTTGCATAAAACCTAATTCGAACATAAGTATTACCCTTCCTAAATCAAAGCTTAAATATTTAGCACATGAAAGAAAATAGTAGACCAAAGATGCGATGCATATTTGGCGTCAGACAAGGAAGTAAATTCTGCTCATAGCAGGTCTATTAGTAGAATTTACTGATGAGCAGAGAATCAAAATCTATGATTTTGTGTATCACTTACTCAGCGAGCGTATGCGAGTCGAGTTTCTGTTATGATGTGAAATAGGCTAGCATACTGGTCCATTATTTTCTTGATTGTGCCTTAAATTATGTTAGAAAATGAATCTTCAGATTCTAAGTGTTTTTTGAAATTTTCTTTTGTGTATAACTTCATAGTACAATTTTCTATTTTTAAAATATGTGTTGAGTATTTTAATGCAACATTTGTATTATGTTCAACAGAAATAATAGTTTTCCCAAAATCTTTATTTAAACTTTGGAGCAATGGATAAATCTCGCTTTGACTTTTTTCGTCTATTCCAGTTGAAGGTTCATCTAGTATTATTAAATCTGGATTTCCAATTAAGGCTCTTGCTATAAAAATTCTTTGTTGTTGTCCACCAGAAAGATTCCCAATCAAGTTATTGCTAAATTCAAGCATATTAACTTTTTTTAAAGAATCATGAATGCATTTTGATGTTTTTGCACCAACTATTTTCGCATGACAGGAAAGCACTTCCTTGACCGTTATTGGAAACTCAGCATTAAAGTTATCAAGTCGTTGTGAAACGTAAGAAATTTTATTAGAATCTAAAATTATAGAGCCGTCATCAGGTTTTAAAAGACCTAATATAAGTTTTATTAATGTACTTTTGCAACTTCCATTTTCACCAAGGATAGATAAATAAATTCCTTTAGGTATATTAAGATTAATATCCTTTAGTAAATCAGTTCCTTTTGCATATGAAAATGATAAATTATTTATAGTAATCAAATCATCAACTCCTTAAAACATCAATATATTATACACTTTATTGCAAATGATTTGCAATAGTGTATAGTATATTAATTTTAAGAGAGGTTTTTTTCTAAATACCAGCTTTTATTTCCGTCCTTCTTAAAACTACCTTTTACAGAAGTGTTTTTATGAGGTGCATCTTTAGAAAGTCCAGAAGCCTCAACAATAGCAGTCTCACCATCATAATATATTAAGGACATTTTTTGTACTCGTAGAAGTTTATTATCTGAGAAGAGTCCAGTGGTAAAGTTATATTCAACTGCAAATCCTAAATCTTTTGAACTTTTGCTTAAATAGATGTTATAAGTTATCAAAAATGCAGCCATTATTATTAATGTTAAAGAAGTAGATAAAAATAAAATACGTTTTCTTTTAGTTTTTTCAGCAACATGTCTTTTAAGTCTTCGCTTTCGTTTATAGATAAATGATTCCAATTCATAGGATTCTATTTCTAGTGGTATATTACTTAGCATAATTATTGTCTCCTTTTATTAATATAGAATGTTTAAAGAATTTTTGGAGAGATTATTTAATATAATAGAAGGTTATATAAAAATAATCATAAGAAAATATTACCATATTTTTACAAGAGATAAAATTAAAACTGATTGACAAAGAAAAGGCATAAATATAATTATTTGAGTAAATTCTATTTATATAGCATATTATGGATTATAATTTGCCAACTTTTATTTATATGGTTATAAAATGTCTTTTTTGATATAATTTTATATAAAGAAATTACCTAAGCATATAATAAGAATTAGCGTCTAATAAAATTGTCATATTTAATCTTAGTGATTGATATAAAAATTATCGAAACTTATATATGTTTTATAATTTGTCAAAAATAATGATATAAACAATAGGATGGTGAAATTATGGATTTTTCAAGTTTAGTATTAATAGAAAAAGATAAAGAAACAGGATTCATAAAAAGAGAGTTAGGGAGCTTTGAAGTAAATGAGGGAGCTCTGTTTGTTAAAAAGCTATATGTATTAGATGAAACAGTACATGTGTATTTTGATACAAATAAAAATGTAGAAGAATGGGAATACTCAGCAATATATGATTTATTTAATACTGAAGCATTTACTGAGAAAGGTTGTGTGCTAGAGGAAGACTTAGAAGAATATAATCCAACATATATAATAAAATTTAAATATGAAGATGATTACGACACTATGAAAGAAAAAATACAAGATGTTGTAGCTTTAATCGAAAGAGAAATGAATTTAGTATTTGAGGCTATTCAAGGCAAGGAAGCTGAATACGTGGATTAGTTAAAAGTGAAAATGATGATTAGGGAGAAAGTTTTAGAAACGAAATGTAAAATGCTAACAGGAAAAGCTCTGTCAGCCTAATTATTGAATTTAGTTATTCGAGCTTTCTCTTTAAGCTTTAACCTCAATTATCGATTAATTAAAAAAGGGAAGGTGTGTTAAGATGAGTGAATTAAAAAAGAGAGATGAAATTAAAGACGAATTCAAGTGGAAGATCGATAAAATATATAAGAATACAGAAGACTGGGAAAAAGATTTTGAAGAGCTAAAGAAAGAAGCAGTTAAGTTAAGAGAGTTTTCGGGAAAGCTAACAAATGGAGAAAGTATCTTGGAATACTTTGTATTGAATGAAAAGATATCGAGAAAGGCAGAAACTTTATATGTTTATGCTCACCTAAAGTATGATGAAGATACTTCAAATTCAACATATCAAAGCTTAATGAGTAAAGTAGATATATATATGGCTGAATTTGCAAGTTATACAGCATTTTTTGTTCCTGAAATTTTAAGTTTAGATGATAAGTTTATTGAGGATGAAATTAATAGAGTAGAGGGATTAAAACCTTTTAAATTTTTAATTGAAGATATCTTAAAGGAGAAGCCACACATTTTATCAAAAGAAATGGAGGAGCTATTAGCAGCAGCGTCTGATTGTTTGGATGCGCCTTCAGCAATACACAGCATTCTAACTAATGCAGATATGACATTTGGTAAAATAGAAGATGAGAACGGTAATGAAGTAGAATTAACAGAAGGAAATTATTCTTCATTTATAAGAAGTAAAAATAAAGATGTAAGAAAAGCTGCATTTGAAAGACTATTCGGAGAATACGAAAAATTGAAGAATACTCTAGCAACTTCTTTAACTGCATCAATAAAAACTTTCAATTTTAGTAGTAAGGTAAGAAAATATAATAGTGCTTTAGAGGCTTCGCTAAAACCTAATAACATACCTTTAGAGGTTTATAGAAATGCAGTAAAGGTTATAAATGATAATTTAAATTCCCTTCATAGATATGTTCAGATCAAAAAGAAATTACTCGGACTAGATGAAATTCATATGTATGATCTATACGTTCCTGTAATTGAGATACCAAAAGAAAAAATAGAATTTAATGAAGGTGTAAATATTATTTTAGATGCGTTAAAACCATTAGGAGCAGAGTATTTAGATATATTTAAGAGTGGCATTAATAATGGTTGGATAGATATATATGAAAACAAAGGTAAGAGGGGTGGAGCATATTCCTGGGGAGGATATGACACGATGCCTTATGTATTATTAAATTATAATAATGAATTAGGAGATGTATCAACATTAGCTCATGAAATGGGGCACTCAATCCATTCATATTATTCAAGAAAAGAGCAGTCATATTATTATGCAAATTACACACTTTTCTGTGCAGAAGTTGCATCAACTACAAATGAATCTTTACTTATTCATTATTTAATAGAAAAGGAAACAGATCCAAAGAAGAAGCTATACTTAATAAATCAGGAACTAGAACAAATCAGAACAACAGTATTTAGACAATTAATGTTTGCAGAATTTGAGCTTTATACTCACGAAACATTAGAACAAGGAATTCCATTAACAGCAGAAGATTATAATAAAGCATGGCAAGACTTAAATGTTAAATATTTTGGCAATGAAATAATAATTGATAAAGAAATAGATGTTGAATGGTCAAGAATACCTCATTTTTATTCGGATTTTTATGTTTATCAATATGCTACAGGTTATGCAGCAGCATCAGCGTTTTCAAAAGATATTTTAGAAGGAAAAGAAGGGACAGCTGAAAAATATAAAGGTTTCTTAAAAGCAGGTGGAAGTGACTATCCAATCAATATTTTGAAAAATGCAGGAGTAGATATGACTACAAATGTACCAATAGAGGCTACAATTAAAAGATTTAATGAACTTTTAGATATGATAGAAAAATAATTAAGAGTTACTAAGAATATATCTTATAAGTTAAAAATAAATATTAATATTAATAGAAATCTATAACACGTTGTGCTATGTTAATACAATGCAGTGAAAATGCATTTTTAAGACTTTAGTACAACGTGTAAATATAATATTAATAAATAACATATTATTTATTAACTATCTATATTAATATCTAAAAGAGTAGGTAGGTAAAAATGATTGAGATTAAAAGTGATGAAATTTATAAAATTTTATTAAATAGAGAAAATTTCTATATGAAACAGTATTATAGCAATTTTCATAAAAAAGAAATATTTCTTGCAATTAAGGAACTAAAAGATGGTATCTACTGTGTTTTGATATGTGATGAAGAAAATGAACAAATAGATTGTTTAGAAGCAGCACAATATATAAAAACTTTAGGGAAAGCATTTTCTTTAAATATGATAATTTTATCAGATAAAGAGGAATATATATATACAGATTATTCACCTATGGCAAACAAACTTGTTATAAATAGGAATAGATATAGCGTTATTTATTGTGATAATTCATGTATTCCAATAAGACAAATATTTGAAAATGTTGTTTATGAGAAAAGAGAGAAAAATGATGGTGAAGAAGAAAAATTTTTCAAGGACAAATCACTAACGTTGATTTTAATGGGGATAAATATAATAGTATTTTTACTAACAGCCCTTCTGTCAGGTGATATCATGGATATAAATTCAAAAGTGTTACTATACTTTGGCGCTAAATATAATATATTAATTGAACAAGGACAGATTTGGAGACTACTAACTTGTGCATTTCTGCACTCGGGATTGATACATATAGCCTGTAATATGTATTCGCTATATATAATAGGGCCTCAAATTCAACAGGTCTATGGCATCTATCGGTATTTCACAGTGTATATTTTCTCATGCTTAACGGCATCAATATTAAGTTATATTGCAAGTCCAAATAGCTTATCAGTAGGGGCTTCCGGTGGAATATTTGGTCTTATAGGAGCTCTTTTAGCTTTTGCAATTATAGAAAGAAATAAGATAAATAAGAATTATATATCAAGTCTAATTCAAGTGATTATTATAAATTTATTTATAGGACTAAGCATAAAGAATATTGATAACTTTGCTCATATTGGAGGGCTTATTGGTGGGATATTAGCAGGCTATATTACTTATAAAACTATGAGAAAATATAATTAATAATGAAAAACTTAAATTTAAGAATATATTTAAATAAGTTATGAAAATGGAGAATAATAACAATACATTAATAGTGGCATTTTAAGTAAGACATATCAAAGTTTAAGTGAAAAAATTGTGGTATTTATTCTTGATATATATATTTATAAAATGATGTAGCATAAAAAAATATGACGAGAAAAGTGATGGATGGAAAAATAAACCTGGCAAATATTAATCTTATCTTAATAAATATGGGTTGATTTTTTATTTCTGTTGAAATATTATTAAATGGGTATAGTACGAAGTAAATATATAAATAATAAATGGGAATAAGTCTCATTAAATATTAGGAGTGAATGTAATGGGAAAATATATTTTTACCATAACAGCATTTTTTCAAATTTTTGTTTTTGCAATAATATGCTATTATTTAGTTTTAGGGGTTATAGGATTATTTAGAAGAAAAGAAAAGAAGAATTATACACCTAAAAATAGATTTGCATTGTTAATTGCAGCACATAATGAAGAAGTTGTAATTGGTAGTCTTATTGAGAGCATGTTAAAGTTAGATTATCCTAAGGACATGTATGATGTTTTCGTTATTGCAGATAATTGTACAGATAATACAGCTAAGATAGCTAAAGGCTATGGAGTTAATGTTTGTGAACGATTTGCAAAAGACAAAAGAGGTAAAGGTTATGCGCTAGAGTGGATGTTTTCAAAACTATTTGCTATGGAAAAACACTATGATGCTATAGCAATATTTGACGCAGATAATCTAGTACATAAAGATTTCTTAAAAGAAATTAACTCTAAAATGCAAGAGGGATATAAAGTTGTACAGGGTTATATAGATAGCAAGAATCCAGAAGATTCTTGGATTGCAGCATCATACTCAATAGCTTTTTGGACGCAAAATAGAATGTATCAATTAGCTAGAGCAAATGTGGGACTTTCAAACCAAATTGGAGGAACAGGATTCGCTATAGAAACAGCTACTTTGAAGAAGCTGGGCTGGGGTGCTACATGTTTAACAGAAGATTTGGAGTTTACTTGTAAACTTGTTTTAAATGGAGAAAAAGTAGGTTGGGCTCATGATGCCATAATATACGATGAAAAGCCACTAAAATTAAAGCAGTCATGGTCACAAAGAAAGAGATGGATGCAAGGCTTTGCGGATGTTGCTTCAAGATATTTCTTTAAATTGCTAATGAAATCAATTATGCAAAGAAAATTTTATATGTTTGATTGCGCAATATATGTATTGCAGCCTTTTGTTACATTACTAATTGGTATATCAACTATATTAACATTGATACAGGCTAATACTAGTGGTGTAAACATATTTATTATAAATTATCTGTTTAGTGATGTTGGTTTTAAAGCATTTGCGGTTATTCAATTTTTACTTACGCCGTTGACTCTGGTAATTGATAGAAAAATTACTAAGCCGTTTATGATAATGATGGTTTTATATTCAAGCAATGTTTTTTTAGTTCCGTATTTAACTACAAGTATTCAAAATTGGGTGCTTGCATGGGTAATCGGATTTGGATATAATATCGTATTCTTAATATTAACAGGAATACTGCTAGGTAAAAAAGAATTGATTTTATTCTTTAGATTTTGGTTATATAGTTTCTATACACTAACATGGTTCCCAATAACAATTCAAGGTATTTTAAATAAGAACAATAAGGAATGGAGCCATACTAAGCATGTTAGAAAGATAGAAATATGTGATGTATAGTTTTTTGAAACTTATATTTTCTTTGTAATATTTTAATTTATTGACTAAATTAAAAAGTACAATTAATAAGTTCTATTTACATAGAATTTATTAATGAAATTTTATAAATTTGTATTTTAAGAGTGTGTTATTGATTTTGATAGTACACTCTTTATTAATTTGAAAAGTAATATAATTAATATTATTCAATAATTTGTACAAAATAAGATTAATATAAGGAAACTCGACTCATGTTCGTTCGCTGAGTACTCACAGAGTAAGCGATCATCATCAAATAATAGAGTTGAGATGCCTGCTTAACTAATTCACACAAAATTATTTTGAGGAAATTAACTCGTATACACGAGTTAACTAAGTCCGAATATCCAAATACAAGATTTGGATTCTCACTTATCTACTTAAGTTTCTTTTGACATTAAACGATAAAGGAAGTATATTCTTATAGAGTACAAGAATTTTTGATAAAATACGAACTGGTGTTCAATGGAGGAGTTTTATGGAATTGAAAAATACTAATGCTTATGATGTAACAGATTTAACATCGCTAGAAAAATTAGAACCTGTAAGAATAAGACCAGGTATGTACATTGGTTCTACTGGAAGTAAGGGATTGCATCATTGTATATGGGAAATAATTGATAACTCCATAGATGAAATAGCAAATGGATATGGAAATAAAGGTACTATAATTTTAAATGAAGATAAAAGTGTTACAGTAGTTGATAATGGCAGAGGTATACCTACTGGGATACATCCAATTAAAAAGAAATCCGGAGTAGAAATGGTATTTACTGAATTACATACAGGAGGAAAGTTTGATAATAAAAATTATAAAACTTCTGGTGGACTTCATGGAGTTGGAGCCGCTGTTGTAAATGCATTATCAAAATGGTTAGAAGTTGATGTATATCAAAATGGTAATATATATAGACAAAGATTTGAATATGCCTATGACAAAGAATTAAAAAGGGATATGCCAGGAACAGCTGTCGGAGGCTTAAAGATAATTGGAAAGACAGATAAGGTTGGGACTAGGATAACATTTAAACCAGATGATGAAGTTTTTTCAACAACTGAATTTAAATTTGACATAATAGATAGCAGGTTACAAGAGCTGGCTTTTCAAAATAAAGGAATAACATTAGAGTTAATAGATAAAAGAAAAGGACAAGAAATAACTAAAGAGTATTATTCAGAAAATGGACTTTTAGATTTTATCAATTATCTAAATGAAAGTAAGACCCCAATTCATGAAACGCCTATAATATTTGATGGCGAGAGAACAGTTGGAAATATTCAAATGTATGGAGAAGTTTGCATGCAATTTACTGACTCTACAACTGAGACTATTGCAAGTTATGTTAATAATATTCCGACAACTGAAGCTGGAACTCATGAAACAGGCTTTAAAACAGGAATGACGAGAGCTTTTAAAGAATGGGCTAAAAAACTTGGATTAGTCAAAGAGAAGGATAAAGAGTTTGAAGGTGATGACTTAAGAGAAGGAATGACGGCTATAGTAAGAATAAAAATTACTAATCCTGTCTTTGAAGGTCAAACTAAGACTAAACTTGGTAATAATGAAGCATATACTATGATGAATGATTTGGTTTTTACAAAATTCTCTGAATGGATTGAAGATAATAAAAACCTGGCAACAAGTATAATAAATAATGCTTTAGAGGCAGCTAAAAGAAGAGATAAAATAAAAAAGATAAATGAAGCTGAAAAGAAGAAAATTGGTAAGGGAACTGCACCGCTTGCAGGTAAGGTTGCAGTATGTACTATGAGAGACAAAACTGTAAATGAATTTATAGTTGTGGAGGGAGATTCAGCAGGAGGTTCCGCGAAACAAGCGAGGGACAGAAGATTCCAAACTATAATGCCTTCAAAGGGTAAGATAATGAATACAGAAAAGCAAAAGCTTGAAAATGTTTTAGCATCAGAGGAATTAAAGATATTTAATACTGCAATTGGAACTGGAACTCTAGATAACTATAGAGAAGAAGATTTAAAGTATGACAAGATAATAATAATGAGTGATGCTGACGTAGATGGATATCATATCAGGACACTTTGGATGACCTATGTTTATAGATATATGAGACCATTAATAGCAAATGGACATTTATATTTAGCGCAACCTCCTTTATATAAAGTATATAAGGAATCAAAAGGAAAAACTATTGCTAAGTATGCGTATAGTGATGATGACCTGGAAAGTGTAAAAAAACAGGTTGGTAAAGGAGCTTTAATTCAAAGATATAAAGGACTTGGAGAAATGAACCCTGATCAATTATGGGATACAACATTAAATCCAGAAAGTAGAACGTTGCTTCAAGTAACTATTGATGATGCAGCAAAAGCTGAAAAAATGGTTTCACTTTTAATGGGCGATATTGTTGAACCTAGAAAGAACTATATGTATAAATACGGAGAATTTTAATTGATGAACTAAAAAAGGAGAAAAACTATGGCAAGAAAAAATGAACCCCTTATTCCAAGGGATAATAATATAATCGGCATACCGTTAGAAGAAGCAATGCCAGAAAATTATTTACCATATGCGATAGAAGTTGCTAAAGATAGAGCACTTCCAGATGTTAGAGATGGGCTTAAACCTGTTCATAGAAGAATATTATACGGTTCATATATGCTTAAGGCATTTCCGGATAGGCCTTACTATAAGTCTGCAAGAATTGTTGGAGATATCTTGGGTAAATACCATCCTCATGGAGACTCATCAGTGTACGAGTCCATGGTAATCTTAGCACAAGAGTTTTCTACGAGAGCGCCTTTAATAGAGGGACATGGAAACTGGGGTTCTATTGATGGTGATGGGGCTGCAGCGATGAGGTATACGGAAGCAAGGCTTTCACCTATAGCTATGGAAATGTTGCGTGATATTGAAAAAGATACTGTTGATATGATTCCAAACTATTCAGATAGTGAGATGGAACCTAAAGTTTTACCGAGTAGATATCCTAACCTTTTGGTAAATGGTACCTTTGGTATAGCAGTTGGTCTTGCAACTAATATACCTCCACATAATTTAGGAGAAGTAACTGATGGGGTTTTAGCTTATATAGATAATAATGAAATAACCACAGCAGAGCTTATGGAACATATAAAAGGACCAGATTTACCTACAGGAGGTATTTTAATTGGTGAAAAATCAATCTTATCTGCTTATGAAACAGGTGAAGGAAAAGTTGCATATAGAGCTAAAACAAATGTTGAAAAACTAGATAATGGGAGATTAGGTATTGTAATAACTGAGTTTCCATATAGAAGGAATAAGGCTAGGATACTTCAGACTATATCTGAAATGACTGGAGATAAAAGGCATGCAAAAGCATTAGAATCTATAACAGATATAAGGGATGAATCTGATAGAAATGGTATAAGAGCTGTAGTAGAGTTGAAGAAAAATGCTGATGAGGATGTAGCCGATAAGGTACTGAAATATTTATTTAAGAAAACAGATTTACAATGTAATATAAGCTTTAATATGGTTGCTCTTGCGAATGGAAAACCAGAAACTATGAGCTTAAAAGCTATAATAAAATATTATGTTGAACATCAAAAAGAAATAATTACAAGAAGAACACAAAAGGAACTTGATGTAGCTAAAAAGAGACATCATATTGTTGAAGGGTTCATTAAAGCTATAAGTATACTAGATGAAGTTATAGCAACCATTAGAGCATCAAAATCTAAAAAAGATGCATCAGATAACTTAATAAGTAAATTCGAATTTTCGGAAGCTCAGGCGCAGGCTATATTAGAACTTATGTTATATAGACTGACAGGCCTTGAAATAGAAATATTTGAAAAAGAATATGCTCAGCTTGAAAAACTAATAAAGAAACTTGAGAAAATATTATCAAGTGAAAAGGAATTATTAAGAGTAGTTAAAAGCGAATTGCAAGAGGTAAGTGATAAATACGCAGATAAAAGAAGGACTGAAATAATACACGATGATAATGAAAGTAAAATTGATATTGAAGAACTAATAATAGTAGAAGATGTTATGATTACTGTATCAAAAGATGGATTTGCTAAAAGAATACCTCTTAAAAATTACAATAGGTCAAGTTCAGATCCTGAGGATATTGAATATAGAGAGGGAGATTCACTTAAATATTTAATAAGCTCAAATACAAAAGATACAGTTCTTATATTTACTGATAAAGGATTTATGTATCAAACTAAGGGGATTAATATTCCAGAATTAAAGTGGAAAGAAAAGGGTCAAAGATTAGATGAAATTATTAAGACTTTGAATCTTGAAAACGAAAAGATAGTTTCAGTTATCTCTTTAGATAATTTTAATCCAAGTAAAGCGTTTAGATTTATAACAAAACATGGAGGAATTAAGTTAAGTTCACTAGATAAATTCCAAACTGCTTATGCAAAGCTGCAAGCTTTAAAGCTTAGGGATGAAGATGAACTAGTTGATGTGTCAATTAGAGATGGTGAGGATGAAAATAAGTTCTTAAGGGTTAAGAGCAAACAAGGGTTAGAATTCACTCTTGAAATAAAAGGTCTTGAAGATACACCTAGAAATATACTTCCTGTTCAATTATTTAACTTCTCCCAAAATGATGAGATTGTAAATATAGAAGATAGCAATGAGATTGAATATTTTGAATTAAATCTGGGTATTACTGATAAAAACAAACTTAAATCTTTTGAAAGAATTAAAGAAGATTCTTTAAAGGTTAAAACTAACTCATTAAAAGAATTATTGATGTTTAGTAACAAAGGATATGTATATAAAGTTCCAGTATTTTTAATGAAGAATGTTTTAAATGAAGAAATGTCAGTAGAAGCATTCTTAGGCAAGCTAGAAAAAGGAGAAAAGATCATTAGCTTAGTTTCAATTGATGCTTATGATGATGAATTGGGTATATATACATTTACTAAAAAGGGGATGGTCAAAAAGACTCAATTAAAGGAATTTGAAGGTGATTTTTTCAGGCAAGTATTCTATAAGTTTAAATTTGATGGTGATGAAGTAGCATCAGTAGAAATAAATAAAATGAAATTTGGTCACCTTATAATGATAACTAAAAAAGGAATGGCCATAAAATTCCCGGTTGAAAATGTTAGTGTTATGGGAAAAGTAGCTTCAGGAGTTACTGGAATAAGTTTAAGAGATGAGGATGAAGTTATTTTCGGAAAATATCATAGCAAATACATAAGCAATGAAGAAAATAGTATCACTTTATCGTCTGATAATACTCAAGTACTTCTAACTTCAAAGTCCAAGGTGAAATCGGTGATTAAAATAGACGATGTTAAATTACAAAATAGAGCCGGTAGAGGTACAAACATAATGATGATTGTACTTGATGATGAGATAAAAGATGTGACGCTTAACTAATTGTAGATATCCAACACAAAGATTAGAGTTATGTGATAACTAACCGAAATAGAAGGTACTCAGTTCCTCGGTTGCTAGAAAAAAACCTATATTTATTTTTTTCGATGCAACACTGCGGAAAAGAGTACCTTCTATTTTTTGTGTGGGAAGTATTTTTAAGTATAAATAAATTTTATGTTTTGAATATCTATATATTTAAAACGGTATAAGGCTCAATCAAAAAAATAAAAACTTATAACTTTTCACTTGTATGTGCTGGTGGTATAATGTAAGTATAATTAGCGAAATTATAGAATGAGGATGTTCTAAAGATAGTTTGGAATATCCTCTTTAGGCACATGAAAGAAAATAATAGGCCAAAGATGCTATGCATATTTCGTGTCAGACGAGGAAGTGAATTCTGCTCATAGTGGGTCTATTAGTAGAATTTGCTGACACAGTATGATGCGAAATGGGCTAGCATACTGGTCTATTAGTTTATTGATTGTGCCTTATTAAATTAAAGGAGGAATTATCATGAAAAGAGTTTGTGTATTGTTGGCAGAAGGGTTTGAAGAGATTGAAGCTTTAACTGTATCAGATATAATGAGAAGGGCAGATGTAGCTTGCGATTTAGTATCCATTGAAGAAGAGAAGATGGTGAAATCAAGCCATAACTTGCTAGTTCAAGCAGATAAAATTTTTGATGAAGACATGGATTATGATTTAGTTGTAATCCCAGGAGGGATTCCAGGAGCAACTAATTTAAGAGATGATGAAAGAGTAATAAGATTTGTTAAGAAGCAAAATAAAGAAGGTAAGTTAATAGGAGCAATTTGTGCAGGGCCAATAGTTCTGGGGAGAGCAGGAATCACAGAAGGTATTAATTTAACATCTTATCCAGGATACGAGGATGAATTGCCAAATTGCGAATATTTAGAAGACGCAGTAGTGGTTGATAAAAATATTATAACTAGCAGAGGTCCAGCAACAGCAATGGCATTTTCATATAAATTACTAGAAGTTCTAGGATATGATCATAAAGTAGAAGGAATTTCATCTGGAATGTTATTTAAAATGTTCACGAAATAA